>Ga0335075_10000248_pt1 | contig 102395 bp, 81 predicted proteins | sample Lox_Sample_24_FD_206723 | JGI IMG/M metagenome (GOLD analysis project Ga0335075, IMG submission 206723) | Soil microbial communities from Loxahatchee National Wildlife Refuge, Florida, United States - Lox_Sample_2.4 | ecosystem: Environmental > Terrestrial > Soil > Wetlands | place: USA... | reverse complement strand
TCGCCTTCGGCATCAAAGACCCCGACGCCCTCATCAGCCTCCTCATGCTGACCCTCAGCGGCCACACCCCCGCCCTCCCAGGCCGAGCCTGACCCACACATTCAGCACAAGAGCCCGACTCGGCGATCTAGGTGAGGGCGGGGGTGAAGCGGTCCCAGACCCGGTGGGCGGCGAGGGCGGTCTGCACCTCGGCCAGGACGGCCGCGGCGTCGTCGCCCGTGACGACCCCGGGTGCGCCGGCGATGCCGAGCGCGTCGAGGGCCGGTACGCCGGCGCCCCAGGCGCCGATCGCCTTCGCGTGCCGGAAGCCCTCGTCGAGCAGCAGGACGACGCGCGGGTCGAGGACCGGAGCGCCGGCCTCCCCGGCCTTGCTGTCGCGGGCGGGGAGCGCATCGGGCGCCGGCGCCGGGCTGCCGGCCAGGATCAGCGCGTCGAACTCCACCGACCGGGTGGCCGCGAAGGTGCGCTGCACCGGGGTGCCGTCGGGCAGCGTGCCGCCGTGCGGAGCCACGACGAGCGGGACCATGCCCGCGGCCGCGACCGCCGCCGCCACGTCCGCGACCCCGTCCAGGTCGCCGTCGGGGTCGACGACGATCCCGATCATCCGGCCGTCGGTGGGCCAGGTCTCCCCGACCTGGGACAGCGCCGGGCTGGGCTCCACGTCGACGAGCGGCTCGGTCGGGTCCGGCGCCGGCAGGCCGAGCCCCGCGGCGACCTGGGCGCACAGGTCCGCGTCGATGTTGGCCAGCGCCAGCAGCTGCCGCTCCTTGACCGCCTGCTCGAAGCACTTGCTCAGCTCGAAGGTGTACGCCGCGACGAGGTGCTCCTTCTCCGGCGGCGACATGCTCAGCCAGAACTGGCGCGTCTGGCTGTAGTGGTCGTCGTACGACGCCGGGTTGGCGCGCACCTTGGTCGACTCGGCGACGCGCGCCGCCACGTCCACGAGCGCGTCGTCGTCCGCCCCCGCGAAGAACGGGCAGCCGCCGTCCAGCGAGTTCGGCTTGTACGGCGCGACCCCGCCGTGCACCGCGTGCTGGTGGAAGCCGTCACGCAGCATGTCGTTCACCGGGGCGTGCGGCCGGTTGATGGGGATCTGGGCGAAGTTCGGCCCGCCGAGCCGGGTCAGCTGGGTGTCCAGGTAGGAGAACAGCCGCGCCTGCAGCAACGGGTCGTTCGTGACGTCGATGCCGGGCACCAGGTGCCCGACGTGGAACGCCACCTGCTCGGTCTCGGCGAAGAAGTTGGTCGGGTTGTGGGTCAGGGTCAGCAGCCCGATCGGCTGGACCGGCGCGAGCTCCTCCGGGACCAGCTTGGTCGGGTCGAGCAGGTCGATGCCGCCGAAGGTCTCCTCGGGGGTGTCCTCGAAGACCTGGACGCCGAGCTCCCACTGCGGGAAGGCGCCGGACTCGATCGCGTCGTACAGGTCGCGGCGGTGGAAGTCCGGGTCCATGCCGCCGAGCAGCTGCGCCTCCTCCCAGGTCAGCGAGTGCACGCCGAGCTTGGGCTTCCAGTGGAACTTGACCAGCGACGTCGCGCCCTCGGCGTTCACGCAGCGGAAGGTGTGGACGCCGAAGCCCTCCATCGTGCGGTACGACCGCGGGATGCCGCGGTCGGACATGTTCCAGATCGTGTGGTGCTGGGCCTCGGTGTGCAGCGAGACGAAGTCCCAGAACGTGTCGTGCGCGCTCTGCGCCTGCGGGATCTCCCGGTCGGGGTGCGGCTTGCCGGCGTGGATGACGTCCGGGAACTTGATGCCGTCCTGGATGAAGAAGACCGGGATGTTGTTGCCGACCAGGTCGAAGGTGCCCTCGGCGGTGTAGAACTTCGTCGCGAACCCGCGGGTGTCGCGCACGGTGTCGGCGGAGCCGCGCGAGCCGAGCACGGTCGAGAACCGCACGAAGACCGGCGTCTCGACGTTCTTGCCGAGGAAGCCCGCCCGGGTGATCGAGGCGGCGTTGCCGTAGCCGACGAACGTGCCGTGCGCGCCGGCGCCGCGGGCGTGCACCACCCGCTCGGGGATCCGCTCGTGGTCGAAGTGGGTGATCTTCTCGCGCAGGTGGTGGTCCTGCAGCAGCGTCGGGCCGCGCTCCCCCGCCTTCAGGGAGTGGTCGCTGTCGCGCAGCCGGGCACCCTGCGCGGTCGTCAGGAACGCACCCCGGCCCGAGACCGCCTCGGCGTCGACGCCGGTGGCCTCGCCGGTCGCCGTACGACGCTCCGGTCCGGCCTGGTCGGGCTTGGGCGGTAGCGGCTCGCGCGGCTCGGTCGGCTCCGCCACCGTCGGGGTGCCGGAGCCGGGGGTTCCGGGGATCGCGGGACGGTCGATCCCGGCGAGCTTCTCGGCGACCTTGGCGGCCGCTCCTTCGACGGTGGTCTTCACGGCCTTCGTGACCTTGCTGGGCGTGCTGTCGGCCATACGTCCTCCTCGGGGGTCGGCCCCCGGGGTACCCCCGGGCTCGCCGAGGAGACCCCACCCCGAGGGGTGAGCGGTCTCGTCTCGTTCGAACAGGTGTTCTATCGTGGCGCCATGAGGGACCGCGTCACGGGCACCCGGGGGCACGCCGTCCCCCAGCACGTCTGGGTGTGCGTGACCGGGCGCTGGTCGGAGCAGTCCCCCGGCCTGCTGCTGGAGTGGCGGCGCCGGGGCGACGCCTGGGAGGCGCTGGCGGTCTGGGTCAGCGGTGGCGGGATCCGCGCGTGGGACGTCCGGCAGGGCTGGGTCTCCGCCGCCCACGTCCGCCGGCGCGAGTGACGCTCACCCCGCGGGGGGATCGTCGGGCCGGACTCGCCCGCCTAGCCTGGAGGAGCGGTGCCTCCCCCCGAGCCCGCGCCCGTGGCCGGAGGCCAGCATGATCATCGTCCAGCAGCCCGCATCCCCACCGATCGCCCACTTCACCTTCAGCGGTGACCTCGACGTCTTCGGCGCCCGAGCGCTGCGCCGCCGGCTGAGCCGGGCCAGCCGCGCGACCTGCACGGACCTGCGCGTCGACCTGGGCGGGGTGGACTTCGTCGACGTCTCCGCGCTCGGCGAGCTGGCGCGCACCTGGTCCGACCTCGGCACCCACGTCGGCACGACCGTCAGCCTGGTGGGCGTCAGCCGGCCGGTCCGTCGCCTGCGGGCCGCGGCCGGGCTGACCGAGCAGCTCCCCGACGCTCCCCGCCCCGGGCCGCGGGTCGCCTGAGAGCCCTCACCGGTCGTCGGCGGCCAGGTCCTCCCCGTGGGTGCCGGGGCGCGGCGCCCACGGCAGCTCCTTCGCCGGGCGTACGACGACCAGCCGGTCGCCGCGCGCGAGCAGGGTGACCACCGGGTCGAAGTAGCGGTAGACCTTCTCGTCGCGCACGACCGCGATCACCTGGTCGGGCAGCGACTGCGGCTGCTTGCCGACCTCCGAGACCAGCAGCTCGCGCTCGGCGACCTCCAGGCCCTCGCCGTACGTCAGCAGGTCGGCCATCACCGAGCCGAGCGTGGGCGACAGCGACGAGAGGCCCAGCAGTCGGCCGACCGCGTCGGAGGAGGTGATCACCGAGTTCGCACCGGACTGCCGCATCAGCGGGGCGTTTTCCTCCTCGCGCACCGCGGCGACGATCCAGGCGTCCGGGTTGAGCTGGCGCACCGTGAGCGTCGCCAGCACGTTGGAGGCGTCGCTGTCGGTGGTGATGATGACCTGCTCGGACTCGGCGACGCCCGCCCGGCGCAGCACGTCGCGCCGGGTCGCGTCCCCGGTGACCACCGCGAGCCCGTCGGCGTGCGCGTCCTGCAGCGCCACTCCGCTCGGGTCGACGATCACGACCGCGTCCCGGTCCAGGCCGTTGCTGATCAGGGTCTGCACGGCACTGCGACCCTTCGTGCCGTAGCCGATGACGACGACGTGCTTACCCATCTTCTTCCTCCAACGGGCGACGCGGAACATCTCCCGGCCCTGCGAGGCGAGCACCTCGAGGGTGGTCCCGATCAACAGGACCAGGAAGGCGATGCGAGCGGGGGTGATGACGAACGCGTTGATGAGCCGGGCGTTGTCGCTGACCGGCGCGATGTCGCCGTACCCGGTCGTGCTCAGGGTGACGGTCGTGTAGTAGATCGAGTCGACCAGGTCGACGGTGCCGTCGCTGCTGTCGCCGTACCCGCCCCGGTCGAAGTACACGAGCAGCACCGTGCCGACCAGGATCGCCAGCGCGAGGAGCAGCCGGCGCCCGAGCTCCCACCACGGCGACCGCACCCGGTCCGGGAGCGCGACGAGACCGGCGGATCCGGCCGGAGCGTCGGAAGGGTGGGCGCGCACGGACGAAACCTACCGGTCCTTGGAGGCGAGGTGACGCAGGCGCTGCACGAGCTCGCGCCGCGCCCGCGTCGTGGCGCTCTGCGGGAAGACCGTGTCGAACGCCGCGTTGACCGCGGCGCCGATCAGCACCGCGATCGCCACGATGTAGAGCCACAGCAGGACGGCGATCGGTGCGGCCAGCGGCCCGTAGATGGAGCGGGAGTCGGCGGCGGTGGCCTGCAGCACCCAGCGCAGCACGTACGACCCGACGATCCACGCGAACAGCGAGAAGGTCGCGCCCGGCAGGTTGAAGGTCCAGTTCGTCCGGACCGGCACCGACACGTGGTAGAGCGTCGCCAGGAAGCAGATGCACAGCACGATCACGACGGGCCAGTAGAGGACCAGCAGCACGTCGGCGCGGTCCGGGACCCAGTCCCGCAGGACCGTCGGGCCGATCACCATCAGCGGGATCGCCACCACGCCGGTCACCAGCGCCAGGACGTACAGCACGAACGACAGCGCCCGGGTCCGGATGATCCCGCGCTCGCCGCCGAGCCCGTGCATGATCGTGATGGTGTCGACGAAGACGTTGAGCGCCCGCGAGCCGGACCAGAGCGCCAGCACGAAGCCCAGCGAGATGACGTCGAAGCGGCCGCCGCCGCGCAGGACGTCGTCGATGGTCGGCTCGATGACCTCGTCGACGGCGCGCTCGGTGAGCAGCCGCGAGGAGAGGTCCAGCACCGCCTGCTGGACGTGCTGGATCTCCGTGTCGCTGAACTGGCTCGTCACGTAGCCGATCGCGCCGGCCAGCGCGAAGACCAGGGGCGGCACCGACAGCACCGCGAAGAACGCCCCCTCGGCCGCCAGGCCGGTCACCCGGTAGCGCAGGCACGACCCCACGGTCGTCACGACCAGCCGCCACAGGGTGTGGCGCAGCCGGTGCCACCAGGGTGCGGGTGGTGCCGCACTCTCCGAGGTGGCCATGGCGCTTACGGTAGTTCCATGGGTACGCCGAACAGCGGCTCGCGCGCCGCGATCCGCACGGTCACCAACCAGGCGCCGCCGCTGGTCGGGCACAACGTCGTCACCGCCGACCCGGCCCTCACCGAGGCGGTCGAGCGGCACGCCTCGGCTGCGGTCGTCGACAGCCTGGTCGCGCTCGGCGCGGAGGCCGGCTCGGAGGAGGCCCGGGAGCACGGACGGCTCGCGAACGAGCACGAGCCGCGGCTGACGCCGTACGACCGCTACGGGAACCGTGTCGACGAGGTGGAGTTCCACCCGTCGTGGCACTGGCTGATGTCGCAGGCCGTCGGCCACGGCCTCGCCGCCGCGCCGTGGGAGGACGACTCGCCGCACGCGCACGTACGCCGCGCGGCCGGGTTCATGGCCTGGTCGCAGACCGAGCCCGGCCACGGCTGCCCGATCTCGATGACGTACGCCGCCGTGCCCGCGCTGCGCGCCGACGACGCCCTCGCGAAGGAGTGGACGCCGCTGCTCGCCTCCCGCTTCTACGACCCCGGCGTGCGATCCGCGTCGACGAAGCTGGGCGCCCTGGCCGGGATGGGGATGACGGAGAAGCAGGGCGGCTCGGACGTCCGGGCCAACGTCACCTCCGCCGTCCCGACCTCCACCGAGGGGACCTACACCCTGCACGGGCACAAGTGGTTCACCTCGGCGCCGATGAACGACGTCTTCCTCGTGCTGGCGCAGGCCACCGGCGGCGTCACGTGCTTCGTGGTGCCGCGGGTGCTCCCCGACGGCAGCCGCAACCAGCTCGACGTCGTACGTCTCAAGGACAAGCTGGGCAACCGCTCCAACGCCTCCTCCGAGCTGGAGCTGGACGGCACCGTCGCCCACCGGCTCGGTGACGAGGGCCGGGGCGTGCGGACGATCATCGAGATGGTCGCCGCGACCCGGCTCGACTGCGTGCTCGGGTCGACGTCGCTGATGCGGCGCGCGGTCTCGGAGGCGTCGTGGCACGCGGCCCACCGCTCGGCGTTCGGCTCGCTGCTCGTCGACAAGCCGCTGATGCAGAACGTGCTCGCCGACCTGGCCGTCGAGACCGAGGCCGCCACCGCCCTCGCCGTCCGCCTGGCCGCCGCCGTCGACGGGCGCGCCGACCCGCACGAGGCGGCGCTGCGGCGGATCGCGCTGCCGCTGGCGAAGTTCTGGGTCTGCAAGCGCACCCCCGCGATGGTGGCCGAGGCGCTGGAGTGCCTGGGCGGCAACGGGTACGTCGAGGAGTCCGGGATGCCGCTGCTCTACCGCGAGGCGCCGCTGAACTCGGTCTGGGAGGGCTCGGGCAACGTCAACGCCCTCGACGTGCTGCGCGCGCTGGGCCGCGAGCCGGAGGCGCTGGACGCCTGGATCACCGAGGTCGGCCGGGCGCGGGGCGGCGACCCCCGCCTCGACCGCGCCGTCGAGGACACCCTGGCCCTGCTCGGCACCCTGCTCGGCGACCCGGTCCAGCTGGAGGTCCAGGCCCGCCGGCTCGCCGGCCGGATGGCCGCCGTGCTCCAGGGCTCGCTGCTGGTCCGCTTCGCTCCGCCCGAGGTGGCCGACGTCTTCTGCGCCTCCCGCCTCGGCCCGTCGTACGACGGCACGTTCGGCGCGCTCGCCGGCGGCGACCTGCGCGCGATCGTGGGTCGGGCCACCCCCACGCTCGGCGGCTGACGAGGGTCCCGGCCCGCTCCGGCGGCGGGCGCCGGCGGGTTATCGCCGGCGTACGGGTGGGTACGCCAGCGAGTGACCCCGCTCACAGGATCCGCGACCCGGCAGCGGGCCACCCCGGAGGTGCTCGATGACCGCCACGCAGGACCGACCCCGACGGACCGACGTCGACCGGGCCTTCCTCGACAACGCCACGTACCGCAGCCTCGGCGAGCAGCAGCTCTCCGAGCGCGAGGAGCGGTTCGAGAAGGGGCGGCGCACCGTCGGCCTCGTCCTCGCTCCCCTGGTGACCGTCGTCTTCCTCCTGCTCCCGCTCGACCTGGCCGACCAGCAGCACACCCTGGCGGCCGTCCTGCTGGGGGTGATCGTGCTCTGGATCACCGAGCCGGTCCCGATCCCCGTCGGCGGCTTCATCGGCATCGTCGCGATCGTGGTGCTCGGGGTCGCGACCGCCGACGAGGCCCTCGGGCCGTTCGGCTCCTCGACCGTCTTCACCTTCATCGGCGCGTTCATCCTGGCCCAGGCGATGCTGAAGCACGGCGTGGCCCGGCGCTTCGCGATGACCGTCCTGAGCCTGCCGGGCGTCGGCAGCTCGACGATCCGGGTGATCGTGACCTTCGGCGCGATCACCGCGGTGCTGTCGGCGTTCGTCTCCAACACGGCGACCGTCGCGATGCTGCTTCCGACGGCGATCGGGATCCTCACCGTGATCGCCAAGCTGCTCCAGAGCCGCGGCGAGGTCGCCGAGGACTTCGACCCGCTGCGGCTGCGGGTCGGGGCGGCGCTGATGCTGATACTGGCGTACGGCGCCAGCGTGGGCGGCCTGCTGACACCCGTCGGCTCGCCGCCCAACCTGATCGGCCGCGGTCTGATCGAGGAGGCGACGGGCGAGCGCATCTCCTTCCTCGACTGGGTGCTGATGGCCCTGCCGATCTGCGCCCTGATGTTCGTGGCCCTCGCGGTCATCGTCGTCCTGCTCAACCGCCCCGAGACCCGACGGCTCGAGGGCGTCGAGGAGTACATCCGGGAGGAGAAGGCGGAGCTCGGCGCGATGTCGGTGGCCGAGCGCAACACGCTGGTCGCGTTCGGGGTGACCGTGACCCTGTGGATCCTGCCCGGCATCGTCGCGCTGGTCGCCGGCACCGAGTCCAGCGCCTACACGACCGTCAGCGACCGGCTCGACGAGGGGGTCGTCGCGATCCTCGGCGCCTCGCTGCTGTTCCTGCTGCCGACGAAGTGGGAGGACCGGGAGTTCACCCTGCGCTGGAGCGACGCGACCAAGATCGACTGGGGCACCGTGGTGCTCTTCGGCACCGGCATCATCTTCGGCAGCCTGCTGGAGTCCTCCGGCCTCGCCGAGACGATCGGCAACGGCGCCTCGGACGCTCTCGGCCTCTCCAGCGTCTTCTGGATCACCGTCTTCGCCGTCGCCCTGGCCATCCTGGTCTCGGAGACCACCAGCAACACCGCGTCCGCGGCCGTCGTCGTCCCCATCGTCATCCCGATCGCCGTGGCGGCCGGGGTCGACCCGTTCGTCCCGGCGTTGGCAGCGACGTTCGCGGCGTCGTTCGGGTTCATGCTGCCGGTCTCGACCCCGCAGAACGCCGTGGTCTACGGCTCCGGAACGGTCCCGATCACGACGATGATCCGCACCGGCGCGTCGTTCGACGTCATCGGGGCGATCCTCATCGTGACCCTGCTCCCGGTCGCCGCCTCGATGATCGGGCTGGTCTGAGGTGGGCCACGAGATCGGCGTCATCGGCGGCGACGGCATCGGCCCGGAGGTCGTCGCCGCCACCCGGGAGGTGCTCGACGCGGTCGCCGACGTGCACAGCCTCGACCTGTCCTACGTCGAGCACGGCTGGTCGTGCCGCGGCTACGCGGAGACCGGGTCGATGATGCCGGACGACGGCCTGGACCGGCTGGCCCAGCACGACGCGATCCTGCTCGGAGCGGTCGGGTGGCCCGGCGTACCCGACCACGTCTCGCTCTGGGGCCTGCTCATCCCGATCCGCCGGCACTTCCGGCAGTACGTCAACGAGCGCCCCATCGCGCTCTTCGAGGGCATGGAGAGCCCGTTGCGGCGGCTCGAGCCCGGCGGGCTCGACCTGGTCGTCGTCCGGGAGAACGTCGAGGGCGAGTACAGCGAGATCGGCGGTCGGCTGAACCGCGGCTTCCCCGACGAGCTCGCGATCCAGGAGGCCGTCTTCACCCGCGCCGGCGTCACGCGGATCGTCGACCACGCCTTCGCGCTGGCCCGGACCCGACGCGGCTACGTCACCTCGGCGACCAAGAGCAACGGCATCATCCACACCATGCCGTTCTGGGACGAGGTGGTCCGCGAACGTGCCGAGCAGCACCCCGACGTCCGGTGCGACCAGGAGCTCATCGACGCGTTCGCCGCCAAGGTCGTCCTCGACCCCGGTCGGTTCGACGTGATCGTGGCCTCCAACCTCTTCGGCGACATCCTCAGCGACCTGACCGCCGCGGTCGCCGGCAGCATCGGCATCGCCCCGTCGGCCAACCTCGACCCGACCCGTGAGCACCCGTCGATGTTCGAGCCGGTGCACGGCTCGGCGCCCGACATCGCCGGCCAGGGCGTCGCCAACCCGATCGGCACGGTCTGGTCGGCGGTGATGATGCTCGACCACCTCGGGCACGGCGAGGCCGCCACGGAGCTGATGGCGGCGGTGCGTGCCAGTCTGCGCGATCCCGCCACCCGCACCCGCGACCTGGGCGGCACCGCCGATACCGCGGCGGTCACCGCCGCCCTGGTCGCCCACGTCCGCGGGCGGACCTCGTAGCGTTCGGCGCGCTGGCCGGCAGCGGCTGGCCTGCCCGGAGGCCGCAATTGCAGCCGTAGGACAGGTCGAGCGGCGCGGAGCCCGCCCAACGGCCGCAATTGCGCCGCTCGGGCAGGCGTCGGATCACCAGTAGAAGTTCACGTCTCCGAGCACCAGGCCCGCGGCCCGGGCGTTCGGCCGGCCGCGGAGGTCGTGTTCGACCCCGATGGTGTGGACGCGCCGGGAGCCGTTGTCGTAGCTGAACCGGATCCGGCCGTTGCCGAGCACCTGGTAGCGACCCTTCTGGTCCGGCGGCACCGAGGCCCCGATGGTGCCGACCCCCGGGGCGCCGATGCTGCCGATCGTCAGCCGGGTGCGGACGAAGCGACCCCGCTTGTCGAGCAGCAGCCGCTCGGTCCACGTGACGCACGAGATGCCGCAGTTGCCGTGATAGTTCTGGTGCGTCAGCGACACGTTGAGCCGGCTGCCCTTCCGCGGGACCGCGAGCGGGGAGTACCACTGCTTCCCGAGCTGCAGGCCCTCCGTCGTCACCTTCCCGCGCAGCGAGCCGACCCTGACCTTCCCGGTCCGCCGGTCGAAGCTGTAGCGCTGGCACTGCTTGCCGGCCTTGCGGCACGTCGGCTTCCCGGCCTTGCGCGGGAAGCCGACGTGGGCGAACCGCCCGTTCACGAACCAGACCGCCGTGTTGTCCCACCCGCGGTCGAGCTGACCTGTCTTGAAGCCCCAGTAGTAGCGCCCGGCGACCGAGCGGACCTTCCGGGGCTGGGCGCGGTGGGCGATCGTGATCCGCTGGGTGGCGGTGTAGCCGCCGTCGGCGGACACCCGCAGGGTGAGCTGACGCGGCTTCGACGAGCGGAGCTTGACCCGGACGGTGCGGCTGGTGGTCCGGCGGGCGTCGAGACCGCCGATGGCCGCCGGCTTCCGGATCTTCAGGCCCTTCCCCGACGCCGTCAGTCGTACGCCGCTCGCCGGCCCCTGGCCGGCGTTGCGCACGTCGACCTCGACCGTCGTCCACTTCCCGCGGTCGGTGCCCTGCAGCGGCGGACCGGCGTCGAGCTGCATCCGCGGGGCGTACGTCGCGCTCAGGGACGTCGTCCGCAGCACGGTGTACGCCGCCGTACCGGCCGCGTTCACGGACGCGGCGTCCGCGCAGTCCCAGGCGGCTCCGCCGATGGTGGGCGAGAGTGCGGAGACCAGGCTCACCGAGGCCCCCGACTGGCTGCGGGTCACGGCGATCGGCGTGGTCGGGGCGCCGTCCGCGCCGTAGAACGTCCCGGCGGTGCCGGCCTCTCCGGCCCCGCCGGCGACCAGGATGCCGCGCTGGCACTCGCCGCCCACCAGTCGGCCGAGCCACACGTACAGGGCGGAGGAGGTCTCGGCCGTCGGTGCGGCGGCGTACGTCCCGACCGCGCTGACGCGCTTGCTCCGCAGGTCCTGGGTCACCGCGACCCGCACCAGGCGACGCTGCGGTACGTCGGCCTGGTCGGCCGCGACCCGGTCGAGCACCGCCGTACGACGCAGCGGCGGGTCCGCCGCCTGCGCGGCGACGCCGCCGGACGCGACCAGCAGGCCGGCGAGGAGGGACAGGACGCTGAACCGGGCGAGGTGTCGACGCACGCGCGCATCCTCCCCACCTGACGGCGAGCCAACCGTCCCGCTCGTGGCGGGACGGCCGGCTCGGCCGGCGCGCCGGTCAGGCCAGGTCGAGGCCCGGGTAGAGCGGGTGCTTGTCGAGCATCTCGGCGGAGGCGTCCTTGATCTTGTCCGCGATGCCCTCGGCCAGCGTGTACGACGCCTTCGAGGGCGTACCGGCCTTCGTGGTGCCGGCCTCGGTGTTCTGCAGCACCTGGACGATCAGCTCCGCGACGTTGTCGAACTCGTCGTGACCGAACCCGCGCGTGGTCAGCGCCGGGGTGCCGAGGCGGACGCCGGAGGTGTACCAGGCGCCGTTCGGGTCGGACGGCACGGAGTTGCGGTTGGTGACGACGCCGGCGTCGAGCAGCGCCGACTCGGCCTGGCGGCCGGTGAGGCCGAACGACGTGACGTCGAGCAGCACGAGGTGGTTGTCGGTGCCGTCGGTGACGAGCTTCGCGCCGCGCTTCTTGAACCCCTCGGCGAGCGACTGGGCGTTGTCGGCGACCTGCTGCGCGTAGGTGCGGAACGCCGGCTGGCGGGCCTCGGCGAACGCGACGGCCTTGGCCGCCATCACGTGGCTGAGCGGGCCGCCGAGGACCATCGGGCAGCCGCGGTCGACGCTCGGGGCGTACTCCTCGGTCGCGAGGATGAAGCCGCCGCGCGGGCCGCGCAGCGACTTGTGGGAGGTGCTGGTGACGACGTGGGCGTGCGGGATCGGGTCCTCGTCGCCGGTGAACACCTTGCCGGCCACCAGGCCGGCGAAGTGCGCCATGTCGACCATCAGGGTGGCGCCGACCTCGTCGGCGATCTCGCGCATCTTCGCGAAGTTCACCCGGCGGGGGTACGCCGAGTAGCCGGCCACCAGGATCAGCGGCTTGAACTCGCGGGCCTTGGCGAGCAGGGCGTCGTAGTCGAGCAGGCCGGTCTCGGGGTCGGTGCCGTACTGCTGCTGGTGGAACATCTTGCCGCTGATGTTGGGGCGGAAGCCGTGGGTCAGGTGGCCGCCCGCGTCGAGCGACATGCCGAGCAGGCGCTGGTTGCCCAGTTCGTTGCGCAGCTTCTCCCAGTCGGCCTCGGAGAGGTCGTTCATGTTCTTGACGCCCGCGTCCTGCAGCCACGGAACCTCGACCCGGTGGGCCAGGATCGACCAGTACGCCGTGAGGTTGGCGTCGATGCCGGAGTGCGGCTGGACGTAGGCGTACTCGGCGCCGAACAGCTCCCGGGCGTGCTCGGCCGCGAGCGACTCCACGGTGTCGACGTTCTGGCAGCCCGCGTAGAAGCGGTGGCCCACGGTGCCCTCGGCGTACTTGTCGCTGAACCAGGTGCCCATCGTCAGCAGCACGGCGGGCGAGGCGTAGTTCTCGCTGGCGATCAGCTTCAGCGAGCCGCGCTGGTCCGCGAGCTCCTGGCGGGTCGCGGCGGCGATCCGGGGCTCCACCGAGGCGATGACCTCGAGTGCTTGGGAGTAGGCGCTGCTGGTGAGGGCGTCGAGGTCACTCATGGCCCTCAGCCTACGGCTCCGCGGCCCCGGGCAGACACTCGGGCGATGCGGCCTGTCTCACATCGTGGCCATCGATCCCACATCATGAGATCGGCGTTTGTGGCGAGGGGGTCCGGTGGCTGAGACTCCTTGACATGATCTCCGCTGCCACCCATGTCTTCCTCGTGGTACGTCGCCACGTGGACCTGGGCCGCACGCGCAGCTCCATGTGTTGGCCTCGCTGAGCCCGGCCCTTCTCCAGCAGCCCTCGCGCAGTCTCCGCGCGCACTCCTCAGCGTAAGGACGCACTCCCTCATGCCCGACCTCCGGTTCAAGTCCCAGCCCCCCGCGCACACCGAGATCCCGCGCACCAAGAAGGGCGAGGGTCAGTGGGCGCTCGGGTACACCGAGCCGCTGAACAAGAACGAGCAGTCCAAGAAGGACGACGACCCGCTGAACGTGCAGGCGCGCATCCTGCACATCTACTCCAAGCGCGGCTTCGACTCGATCGACCCGGCCGACCTGCGCGGCCGGTTCCGCTGGATGGGCCTCTACACCCAGCGCGCCCCGGGCTTCGACGGCGGCAAGACCGCGCTGCTCGAGGAGGAGGAGCTCGACGACCGCTACTTCATGATGCGGGTCCGCTCCGACGGCAAGCTGCTGAACGCCGCCACCGTGCGTGCGCTCGGCACCATCGGCCGCGACTACGCCCGGGACACCGCCGACGTCACCGACCGCGAGAACATCCAGTACCACTGGATCCGCATCGAGGACGTCCCCGCGATCTGGGAGACCCTCGAGAGCGCCGGGCTGAGCACGCTCGAGGCCTGCGGCGACTCGCCGCGGCCCTTCCTCGGCTCGCCGGTCGCCGGCGTCGCGAAGGACGAGATCATCGACGGCAGCTCCGCGCTCGACGAGATCTACCGCCGCTACATCGGCAACCCCGAGTTCTCGAACTTCCCGCGCAAGTTCAAGACCGCGCTGACCGGGCACCCGGGCCACGACGTCTCCCCCGAGACCAACGACGTCTCCTTCGTCGGCACCGTCCACCCCGAGCACGGCCCCGGCTTCGACCTGTGGGTCGGCGGCGGCCTGTCCACCAACCCGATGCTCGCCAAGAAGCTCGGCGTCTGGATCCCGCTCGACGAGGTGGCCGACGCCTGGTCCGGCGTCGCCGGCATCTTCCGCGACTACGGCTACCGCCGGCTGCGCTCGCGGGCCCGGCTGAAGTTCCTGGTCCAGGACTGGGGCGTCGAGAAGTTCCGCGAGGTGCTGGAGAAGGAGTACCTCGGCCGCGAGCTGGTCTCCTGCGAGTCCCCCGCCTCCCCCGTCGGTCACCGCGACCACATCGGCGTGCACGAGCAGAAGGACGGCAGGTTCTACGTCGGCGTCGCGCCGACCGCCGGCCGCGTCTCCGGCACGCTGCTGATCCAGCTCGCCGACCTGATCGAGGAGTACGGCGTCGCCGGCGCCCGGCTCACGCCGTACCAGAAGATCGTGCTGATCGGCGTCGAGGGCGACCGCGTCGAGGAGCTGGTCGCCCGCCTCGACGAGATCGGTCTCTCGGCCCGCCCGTCGAACTGGCGCCGCAACACGATGGCCTGCACCGGCATCGAGTTCTGCAAGCTCGCCATCGTCGACACCAAGGAGCGCGCCCGCGACCTGGTGGCCGAGCTCGAGCGCCGCTTCCCCGACCTCGACGTGCCGATCACGGTCAACGTCAACGGCTGCCCCAACGCCTGCGCCCGCACCCAGGTCGCCGACATCGGCCTGAAGGGCCAGCTCGTGATGAGCGACGGCCAGCAGGTCGAGGGCTTCCAGGTGCACCTCGGCGGCGCCACCGGCCTGCAGGCCAACTTCGGCCGCAAGCTGCGCGCCCACAAGGTCACCAGCGCCGGCCTCGACGACTACGTCACCAACGTCGTCACGGCGTTCCTGGCCGACCGCACCGAGGGCGAGACCTTCGTCGACTGGGTCCAGCGCGCCGACGAGGAGCTGCTGCGCGGCGAACGCGCCCTGGAGAGCGTGCCCTCATGAGCGAGCGCGCCGTCCCCTTCCACTGCCCGTTCTGCGGGGAGGAGGACCTGCGCCCGCACGAAGTCGTCTCCGAGTCCGGCGAGGTCACGTCCCCCCACGGCGCCTGGGAATGCCGAGGCTGCCTGCGGGCCTTCTCCCTGCGGATGCTCGGACTGGTCCGACCGTCCTCCGCACGAGAGGAAGCCACGTCATGACCGCCGTGACCACCACGACCGCCGCCCGCAACGCCCGCGGGGTGCAGACCGAGGGCCGCTCCCCCGAGGAGCTGCGCGAGCTGGTGTCCCACTGGGGCGCCGAGCTCGAGCTCGCCCCCGCCGAGGTGATCGTCGAGTGGGCCGCCGCCACCTTCGGCGAGCGGTTCTGCGTGACCTCCTCGATGGGCGACGCCGCCCTCGCACACCTGGTCTCGAAGGTCGTCCCCGACGTCGACGTCGTCTTCCTCGACACCGGCTACCACTTCATCGAGACCATCGGCACCCGCGACGCGGTCCAGGCCACGATGAACGTCAACCTGCTCTCGATCACGCCCGTGCAGAGCGTGGCCGAGCAGGACGCGGCGTACGGCAAGGACCTCTACAAGACCGACCCCGACCTGTGCTGCAAGCTGCGCAAGGTGCAGCCGCTGGCCGGCACGCTCGACAAGTACGACGCCTGGGCGACCGGGCTGCGGCGCGCCGAGACCCACAACCGGGTGATCGCTCCGGTCATCGGCTGGGACGCCAAGAAGGGCAAGGTCAAGGTCTCGCCGCTGGCGCGCTGGTCCGACGAGCAGATGGAGCGCTACATCGCCGAGAACGGCGTGCTGGTCAACCCGCTCGTGTACGACGGCTACCCCTCCATCGGCTGCGCGCCCTGCACCCGCCGGGTCGCGCCGGGAGAGGACCCGCGCTCGGGCCGCTGGGCCGGTACCAACAAGACCGAGTGCGGGATCCACTCGTGACCGCCTCGCCGAACCCCATCCACACGGACAACGTGGTCCGTCGTACCCCTGCACCCCCGAGGAGGCCGCGCTGATGGCTGCTCCTGCCCTGGTGGCCCTGGCTCACGGTTCCCGTGACCCGCGTTCCGCCCGCACCATCACCACCCTGGTCGACGAGGTCCGCGGCATGCGGCCCGACCTGCGCGTCGAGCAGGCGTTCCTGGAGCTGTCGAAGCCGTCGTTCCAGACGGTCGTCGACCGGCTCGTCAAGGCGGGCCACGACGAGATCGTCGTCGTCCCGCTGCTGCTCACGGAGGCCTACCACGCCAAGGTCGACGTCCCGTCGGCCGTGGCCGAGGCCGCCGCGCGCCACGAGGGGCTGCGGATCCGCGCCACCTCGATCCTCGGTCTCGAGGCGTGCTTCCTGGAGGTCCTCGACGTCCGGATGCGCGAGGCGCTGAGCGCGGCCCGGGTCCGCGAGCTCGACGCCCTGGTGCTGGCCGCGGCCGGCTCCAGCGACGCGCTCGCCAACCAGGCCGTCGCCCGGCTCGCTCGCGTCTGGGGAGCGCACCACAAGCTCCCGGTCACGGCTGCGTTCGCATCCAGCTCGCCGCCCGCCACCGGCGAGGCCGTGCGCGCCTTCCGGGCCGAGGGCCGCCGCCACATCGCGGTCGCCTCGCTGTTCCTGGCCCCTGGGTTCCTCCCCGACCGGGCCGCCGAGCTCGCCCTGGAGGCGGGCGCTATCGCTGTCTCCGCCCCGCTCGGCGCCCACCCCGAGGTCGCCCGGACCATCCTGGCCCGGTACGCCGTCGGCGCCGTCGAGCTCGTCCCCGTCTGACCGCCGACCCGGCGTGAGTTTGTCGCCGACCCGGCGCGAACTCGCGCCGGGTCGGCGATGGGGTCAGTTGACGAGGCGCTCGCGGAGGCGGGTCAGCTCGGCAGCCGGGTCGTCGGTGACGCCACCGTGCACGGGGCCAGGCTGCAGGACCGTGCTCTTCGGTGCTTTGAGGAAGCCGAAGCGCTGGCCGATCGGGTGGCCGGCCGCTGCTCCCCCGCGCCGGTCGCCGGAGCAGACACCCTCGACGAACCCCAGCCCATCGCAGACCTGGTCGAGGTCGAGCCGCGGGGCGAAGGCCGCGAGGCGGTCGCGGTCGACGTCCCAGGAGACGTCGAGGTAGTCGGTCGCCTGGCAGTAGAGCACCACGCCGACGTTGAGGAACTCCTCGCGGTCGACGCGCGGGACGCAGCGCAGGACGACGTACTGGTAGGACAGCGAGGTCATCGGACCACCTCGGGCAGCCACTGCCGGGTCGCGAGCCGCGCCGTCAGGAAGGCGACGTACGCCGCCCGTACGGCGTCGGGCGTCTCCGCACCCGGGACCGGCTCCAGCCAGGCGTCCGGCACCAGCGACAGCACCTCGGGGAGGTCGTCGGCGGACAGCAGCTCGCGCACGGCATCGTCCGCCGCGGGCAACGCGTCGGCGTACCGCTCCAGGACGTGGTCGGTCAGGTCCCAGGGCTGGGCCGCGAACCTCTCGGCCGCTCCCTCCTTGGTCAGCGAGCCTCCGGGCCACGCGTGGTGGAAGTACAGGGAGGCGCCGTGGTCGATGACCCACAGGTCGCCGTGCCAGACCAGCAGGTTGGGGTTGCGCCAGGACCGGTCGACGTTGGCGCAGAACGCGTCCAGCCACAGCACCCGCGCGGCGACGTCCGCGCCCGTGGGCACCTCGCCGTCGTACCCGAACGAGCCGGGGAGGAAGTCGACCCCGAGGTTGAGCCCGATGCTCGCCCGCAGCAGGTCCTGGACCTCCTCGTCGGCCTCGTAGCGGGCGATCTCCGCGCCCAGGTCGAGCGCGACGAGCCGCGGCGTACGCAGCCCGATACGGCGGGCCAGCTCGGCGACGATCGTCTCGGCGACCAGCACCCGCACCCCCTGCCCGGCTCCGCGGAACTTGCACACGTAGGTGCCGAGATCGGCCGCCTCGACGATGCCGGGAAGGCTGCCGCCCTCCCGGAGCGGGGTGACGTAGCGGGTCACCGGAACGGTCGGAATCACCGGGCAACCCTATCTGTGTCACAGGTCCGTTTAGGACCGCTCTTGCGGAGGTAAAGAACGTCCAGCGGCTCGGGCCGCCACTCCCTCCCGCACTCGAAGAATGGACTCCCGCCTTGCGCGCACGCCGCCTCCTGGCCGCCGTCGTCACGACCGGCCTGATCGCTCCCACCGCGGTCGTCGTGGCCTCCTCCACGGCCCCTGCCTCCGCCGCGACCGCCACCCGGGTGGTCTCCGGTTACTCCAACCAGCCCGCCGTGTACGCGAGCCGCAAGCCCGCCACCACCGGTGACAACGTCTACGCCGCCGGCTACGCCCTGGACGGCGCCGGCCGCCGGGTCACCGAGGGCACCGTCTACCTCCAGCGTCAGCTCGCCGGCGAGGCGACGTGGAGCAACATCGCCGTCGGCACGACCAGCTCGGTCATCGCGACCAGCAAGGCCGTTCGCAACGCGAACTACCGCGTCTACTACACCGGCAGCGCCAACTTCACCCCGTCGTGGACCCCGACGATCAAGATCAACGTCGGCCGCAAGGTCAAGACGAAGAGCATCCGCGGCAAGCAGGCCGGCCTGAAGGGCAACGTCAAGCCCGCCGCCAAGGTGAAGATCATCGTCCAGAAGAAGGTCGGCAAGAAGTACAAGAAGTTCAAGACGCTGCGCACCAACCGCAAGGGCAGCTTCAAGATCATCCTGCCGGCGCCGCGCTCGGGCCGCTCCTACTGGAAGATCACCTTCGCCGGCAGCAAGGGCTACAGCAAGACCGTGTGGAAGGGCTACACCTACAAGTCGTTCTGATCGGCTTCGCACCAGACTGACCACGCAACGGGTCAGGCGATCGGCTCCTCGCCGGTCAGCCTGGCCCGTTCGTGCGTCACGTCGAAGTCGGCGGCTGGCCACTGCGGGTCCAGGCCGCGCAGCGTCTCCAGGAGCAACTGCGCGATCGCCAGGTCGCGGTACCACTTCCGGTCGGCGGGTACGACGTGCCACGGCGCCGCGTCGGTGCCGGTGCGCTCGAGGGCGATCTCGTACGCCTCCCGGTACGCCGCCCAGTGGACGCGCTCGTCGATGTCGCCGGGGTTGAACTTCCAGTGCTTCGTCGGGTCGTCGAGCCGGGCCAGCAGCCGCTCCTTCTGCTCGGCGGCGGAGATGTGCAGCATCACCTTCACGATGGACGTTCCGGACTCGACCAGGCGGCGCTCGAAGTCGACGATCGCGGCGTACCGGCGCTCGATCTCCTCGGCGCTCGCCAGGCCCCGGACCCGAGCGATCAGCACGTCCTCGTAGTGCGAGCGGTCGAACACGCCGAGGTAGCCCGGCGCCGGGAGCGCTCGCTCGATGCGCCACAGGAAGTCCTGCGCACGCTCCTCCTCTGTCGGTGCCTTGAACGAGGTGATCCGGACGCCCTGCGGGTCCACGAGCCCGACGGTGCGCTTGAGCGTGCCGCCCTTGCCCGAGGTGTCCATGCCCTGGAGCACCAGCAGCAGACGCCGCGGCGACCCCGCCTGTCCCTCGGCCCACAGCCGCTCCTGCAGGTCGGCCAGCTCCTCACCCAGCGCGGCCAGGGCTTCGCGACCCGCCGCCTTGTCGCCCTCGAAGCCCGGCGTCGCGTCGCTCGGGATCGCGCGCAGGTCCACCGGACCGGCCGGGACGCGCAGCAGCTCGGCGACCATCAGTGCGCCCTTCCGCCCCGGCGGTCGACCAGCGGCGGTTCGGAGGACCACGGGAAGTTGATCCACAGGTCGGTACGTCGCCAGACGTAGTCGGCGCGCACGACCGTGTGCGGCTTCTCGTAGATGACCGCGGTGCGGGCCTCGGCGACGTGGTCGGCGCAGAACTCCTGGACGATCTCCAGGGTCCGCCCCGAGTCGGCGACGTCGTCGGCGATCAGCACCCTCAGTCCCGACAGGTCGACGGCCTGCGGGGTCGGCGGCAGCATGATGGGGACGTCGAGTCGCTCGTCGACGCCGGTGTAGAACTCGACGTTCACCGCGGACAGGTTCTTCACGTCCAGGGCGTAGCCCAGTCCCATGCCCAGGCCGAGGCCGCCGCGGGCGATGGAGAGCACCAGGTCGGGCTCGTAGCCGGAGTCGACCACCTGCTGGGCCAGGTCTCGGACGGCGGTGCCGAACAGGTCGTAGGTCAGGATCTCGCGCTCGTCGGCCACGAGGGCATTCTTTCCTCCCGACCGGGTCAGTCGTCCAGTGACGACCGTCCCGCCACGGCCAACTCGTCGCGAACCACCGCGAAGGCCAGCCCCGATCCGTAGCCCTTGCGGGCCAGCATGCCGACCAGCCGGCGCGTGGCGACCGTGTCGTCGACCCGGGTGAGGGTGCGCAGCTTCTTGCGGACCAGGGCGCGGGCCGCCTGCTCCTCGTCGTCGGGGTCGATCTCGTCGAGCGCCTCGCGCGCGACCTCATCGTCGATGCCCTTGCGGCGCAGCTCCTGGGCCAGCGCCCGCTTGGCCAGCGCCCGGCCGCCCCCGGCGCCCCGGCTGGCGACCCAGGACCGGGCGAACGCGCCGTCGTCGACCAGCCCGACCTCCTCGAACCGGTCGAGGAGGCGGGTGGCGATGTCGGTGGGGACGTTCTTCTCGGCGAGCTTGTCGCTCAGCTGCTGGCGGCTGCGGGCCTGCCCGGTCAGCTGGTCGAGCAGGATCTTGCGGGCCACCGACTCCGGGTCCGCCTCGGGCACCTCGGTGCGGCGGTCGGGCGGCGGCGCCGCCTGACGGCGTCCGGACCGCCGCGCCGTCCGGGGCCTCTCGGGCACCACCGGGGCCGGCCCGGACGCACGTCGCGTCCAGGCGTCGACCCCGGCCGAGACGTCACCGGCCCAGGAGGGCGCGGGGCGGTCGTCGTCGATCATGGTCGGCACCTCCGGGTTCCTGGGTCTCGATACGCTCGCTGGCGCTCGCTACTCGACCAACGTGCGCTCTCGGTGGTCGAGTGCCGTCGCGAGGGACGAGCGACGGTGTATCGAGACCCCCGCGACGGCGTCTCCTGTCGGGTCACCGGGTTTCGAGGCTCAGGCCTGGCGGCCTTCACACCTCAACCAGCGGGTGGCTCAGAAGTCGTCGACGCCGACGGGGTCGGCCACCTCGGCGGGGGCGTCGGCCTGGGGGCCGACCCCGAGCTTCTCGAGGATCCGCTTCTCCAGCTCGTTGGCCAGGTCGGGGTTGTCCCGGAGGAACTTGCGGGAGTTCTCCTTGCCCTGGCCGAGCTGGTCGCCCTCGTAGGTGTACCAGGCGCCGGCCTTGCGGACGATGCCCGCCTCGACGCCGACGTCGATTAGACCGCCCTCGCGGCTGATGCCCTTGCCGTACATGATGTCGAACTCGGCCTGCTTGAACGGCGGGGCGACCTTGTTCTTGACGACCTTGACCCGGGTCCGGTTGCCGACCATGTCGGTGCCGTCCTTGAGAGTCTCGATGCGACGCACGTCGAGGCGGACCGAGGAGTAGAACTTCAGCGCGCGACCACCGGTGGTGGTCTCGGGCGAGCCGAACATCACGCCGATCTTCTCGCGCAGCTGGTTGATGAAGATCGCGGTGGTCTTGGAGTTGTTGAGCGCACCGGTCATCTTGCGCAGCGCCTGGCTCATCAGGCGGGCCTGGAGACCGACGTGGCTGTCCCCCATCTCGCCCTCGATCTCGGCGCGGGGCACCAGGGCCGCCACGGAGTCGATGACGATCAGGTCGAGCGCGCCCGAGCGGATCAGCATGTCAGCGATCTCCAGCGCCTGCTCACCGGAGTCGGGCTGGGAGACCAGCAGCGCGTCGGTGTCGACGCCGAGCGCCTTGGCGTACTCCGGGTCGAGCGCGTGCTCGGCGTCGATGAAGGCGACGATGCCGCCGGCCGCCTGGGCGTTGGCCACCGCGTGCAGGGCGACGGTCGTCTTGCCGGAGGACTCCGGGCCGTAGACCTCGACCACCCGGCCGCGCGGCAGGCCGCCCAGGCCCAGCGCGACGTCGAGCGCGATCGATCCGGTGGGGATGACCTCCAGGGGGGCGCGCGTCTCGTCACCGAGGCGCATCACCGAGCCCTTGCCGAACTGCTTCTCGATGTTCAGCAGGGCGGCGTCGAGGGCCTTGTCGCGATCTCCAGCCATGGCCGGACCTTCTTTCTTCGCTCGTCGGGTGTCAGGCACGTCGACGACGCTAGAGCGGACCACCGACAGCGCCTGATCAGCGCCGTCGTGCCTGTGGAGAACCCGCCCCGACGTCATGCCTGTGGACCCAACCTAGCCCGAACAGGTGTTCGATCACACCATCGACACGCGCATGTCGCGGTCCGGTGGGCTCAGCGCTCGGTCTCAGGCAGCCCGAGCGCCTGCCACACCGCGGCCCAGACCTCCTTCGGCGGTACGCCGGCGTCCAGGGCCTCCTGGGCCGTCCGGCCGTCGAGCGCACCCATCACGTGCTGGCTCGCCCAGGTCGGGGCGTACGCCGACCCGAGCGCGTCGTCCATCCGCGACCAGAACTCGGTGTGCCTCACGCCGACGAAGCGTACGACCCCACCCCAGCCGCGGGATCAGCCCTCCCCGGTCACCGCGTTCCGCACGTCGTAGGCGTGGTGGACGATGTCGTGCAGGTGGTAGCGACCGAGGCTGTCGACGGTGAACTCGCTGCCGTTGCTGCGCCGCCCGGTCCGCTCCCAGGCGTCCGCCGGCACCGCGTCGTACGCCGCCGCGACGGCCTCGGCGGCCGCGACCAGCTCGTCGGCGACGACCGCGGGGTCCTGGCGGTCGTAGCGTTCGGCGACGGCGGTCTCGTCCTGGTCCCAGTTCGCGAAGACGGGGTCGTCCTGGTCGAGCATCAGCCCGACCCGCTCGCCGAAGATCCGGTGCACGTCGCGCACGTGGCAGGCGTACTCCAGCACGGACCACACCGACGGCGCCGGGCGTACGGCGGCGCCTGGCGCGGCGAGCAGCGGCGGCCAGAGTGCGGCGTTGGTGCGCACCACCGCCCCCAGCTCGGCGCGGGTCGGCGCCTCCGCGACGAACCCGCACTCGGGACAGGGCTCGTGCAGGACCCAGGTCCAGTCCTTGGTGTCGGGCTCGATCGCGCTCATGAGGCGATCCTCGCGGGTGCCGCGCCCCCGGGCCACGGACTTCCTGCCAACCTCCGCGAAGATGGCGCCATGCTCGTGCGCTCCGCCACCTCGGCCGACCTGCCCGCGATCAAGACGATCTACGACGTCCAGGTCCGCGACGGCGTCGCGACCTTCGATCTCGAGCCCCCGCCGCTCGCCTACTGGGAGGCCCGGCTCGGGAGCACCGAGCCCGGCGACCACGTGCTCGTCGCCGACGAGGAGGGCGTGGTGCTCGGCTATGCCTACTCGTCGGCGTACCGCCCACGGCCGGCGTACCGCCACACCCGCGAGACCTCGGTGTACGTCGACCCCGCCGCGCTGGGCCGCGGCCTCGGCCGGGCGCTGTACGACGAGCTGCTGGCCCGCCTGCGCGCGGACGGCATGCGCACCGCGGTGGCGGTCGTCGCGCTGCCCAACCCCGGCAGCCGCGGCCTGCACCGGGCGTGCGGCTTCGAGCCGGTCGGCGTGCTGCGCGACGTGGGCTTCAAGCACGACCGCTGGATCGACACCGAGTGGTGGCAGCTCGCGCTCGCCGAGCGGTGAGGGCGCAATAGTCCGTTCGGGCCTCTCCGATCTGGGGAGGCGCCGCCCACCCTGGGGACCAGGGACGGAGGTGGTGGACATGGCGGACACGGCCAGGATCGGGGTCGACCGGCTGAACGGGATCGTCGACGTGGCGGCGGCGCACGCGTGCCGGGCACTGCTGGAGCTGCAGGACCACCGGCGCTCGCCGGATCCGGGGATGCGGGCGGCGTACCAGGCGGTGCACGACCTGATCGGCGACCTGGGCGGTCTCCGGCTGGCGCTCGCGGTGCTGGTCGATCCGCGCTGAGGTCTAGGTCAGCAGCAGCGTGTCGAGCCGCTTGCGCACCACGAGCAGGCCGACCAACCCCATCACCAGCAGGTAGACAACCGAGATGGCGGAGTCCCACGAGAGCGCCCCCGTGGTCAGCTCGCGGCACAGCACCACCCCGCGGTAGAGCGGCGTGCACTCCACCACCCAGCGCAACCAGCCGTCGAACGCGGTCACCGGGAAGAACGTCGCCGAGAACAGGAACAGCGGCAGCTGCACGAGGGTGACCTTGTCGAAGTCCTGCCACGAGGTCATGTACGTCGTGAGTGCCATGCACACGGCGCTGAAGGCGAAGCCGATCAGCAGGGCGGCCGGGAAGGCCAGCACCGCCCACCACGAGTCGACGAGCCCCATCGCGACCATCACCAGGAGGAACGCCAACGAGTAGCTGCCGCCGCGCAGCTGCCCCCACAGGATCTCCGAGCGCGCGATGTCGCCCGTCGTGAGCGGGGTGGCCAGCAGCTGGTCGTAGAGCTTGATGAACTTCAGCTTGAAGAAGACGTTGAAGGTCGAGTCGAGCAGCGCCCCGTTGAAGGCCGACGCGGCGAGCATCGCGGGCGCGACGAACACGGCGTACGGGACCGTGCGGCCGTTGAACTCGAAGGAGTCGATGAGCTGACCGACGCCGACGCCGATGGAGAGCAGGTAGAGGACCGGCTCCAGGAAGCCGGTCAGGAAGAGCTTCCAGGCGTCCTTGTAGACGAGGTAGTTGCGCAGCACCAGCAGACGCATCGCCTGCGTGCTCGACAGCGGGGCCGCGGTGCTCACGAGACCAGCCGCTTCCGCAGACCGGCGATCGCCCAGAACCAGCCGACGACCACCAACGTCACCAGCACGACCACGTTGACCGCGGCGGTCGACCAGTCGATATCGTCCAGGCAGAACATCCGCGACAGGCTGACGCCGTGCCACAGCGGCGTCAGCCGGGCGAGCCAGGAGCCGACCTCGCCGAGGTTGGCGACCGGGAAGAACGCCCCGGAGAACAGGAACATCGGGATCACGCCGATCCGGAACAGCAGCCCGTAGGCCTGCTCGTCCTCCAGCCGGGCGCTGAAGCCGTAGACCCAGACCCCGAACGCCATGCCGACCAGCAGCTGCCCGGCGTACGCCACGAACGGCCCCCACCAGGACTCGAACACCCCGAACGGCGCCAGCACCAGCATGTAGACGGCGCAGGTCGTCGCCACCCGGAAGAAGACGAACGACAGCGTCGCGCCGGCGAGGTGCTGGACCTGCAGCGGCGTGGCGAGCATCGAGTCGTAGACCCGCTGCCACTTGATCAGCCCCATCACCGGGTACGTCGTCTCCCCCACCGCCGTCTGCATGGCGTGGGCCGCGACCAGGCCCGGCACCACGAAGGCGAGGTACGACGTCGCGCCCTCCAGCTCACCGGTGTCGGACTCGACGAACCCGCCGAGCAGCACCCCCATCGCGACGACGTAGAACAACGGAGCGACGAAGGAGCTGAAGACGGAGGAGCGCCAGGTGCGCTTGTAGACCGTCAGCCAGTAGTCGGTCTGCCGGCGTACGCCGTCGGCGAAGGCGAGATCGGGCACCGCTCCTCCCACTCAGTCGACCAGCGTGCGGCCGGTGAGGCGCAGGAAGACGTCCTCCAGGGAGGAGCGGCGCACCAGCGTCGCGACGGGGGTGAGCGCGCGCTCGTGCACCTTCGCCACGACCTCCTCGCCGTCCTCGCTGTAGACCAGGAGCCGGTCGGGCAGCACCTCGACCCGGACGCCGAGGTCGGCGACCTTCTCGGCGAGGGTCTCGTGGGTCGCGCCCTCCTCCGCGACCCCGAACCGGAGCTCGGCGACCTCACGGGTGGAGTGCTCGCGGATCAGCTGCAGCGGCGATCCCTCCGCGACGATCACGCCCTTGTCCATCACGACCAGGCGGTCGCAGAGCTGCTCCGCCTCGTCCATGTAGTGGGTGGTGATCACCAGCGTCACGCCGGCCTGCTTGAGCCGGAACAGCCGGTCCCACAGGACGTGGCGCGCCTGCGGGTCCAGGCCGGTGGTCGGCTCGTCGAGCAGCAGCAGGTCGGGGCGGTTGACCAGGCTGCGGGCGATCGTCAGGCGCCGCTTCATGCCGCCCGAGAGGTCCTCGACCTTGGCCTTGGCCTTCTCGGTCAGCTGCACGAACTCCAGCAGCTCGTCGACCCGGTCGCTCACCTCGGCCTTCGGGATCCCGAAGTAGCGGCCGTAGATGTAGAGGTTGTCGCGGACGTTGAGCTCGATGTCGAGGGTGTCCTCCTGCGGGCACACCCCGAGCCGGCCGCGGATCGCCGGCCCGTCGGTCGCGGGGTCCATGCCGAGGATCCGCAGATCGCCGCCGCTGACCGGCGAGACCGCGGCGATCATCCGCATGGTCGAGGACTTGCCGGCACCGTTCGGGCCGAGGAAGCCGAACGCCTCCCCGCGTCGTACGTCGACGTCGATGCCCTTGACGGCCTCGAACTCCGCGCCCGGCGGACCGAAGGACTTGCGCAGGCCGCGCGCCAGGATCATGGAGTCCGGATCCACCGAGAAGTCGGGCACGACCAGCACCCTAGTGCGGCCCGCCGACACGGCGTGCTCAGGCGCGGGCGGTCGTCGGCTCCAGCGCCTCGGCGGTCAGCTCGACCGAGCGCAACCGGCCCTCGGTGGTGGGCGCCTGGTGGGCGGTGATCAGCTCGTCGGCGGCGATCCGGTCCCGGAAGCCGTGCAGGTAGTCGGCCACCTCCGGCGGCGTACCCACGGCGGCGTAGGTGAACATCTGGTCGACGTGCTGGCCGGCACCGCGCCGCAGCAGGACGTCGGCCTCGACGTCGGAGAGCTCGCGCCCGCCCGCGAAGAGCCCGATCGCGAGGGTCCGCCGCATGGCGGCGTGCTGCTCGTGGGCCTGCTCGGCGGTGTCGGCGGCGATGACGTTCACGCCCGCGATGACGTACGGCGCGTCGAGCTGGTCGGAGGGCCGGAACTCGCGGCGGTACGCCGCCACCGCGGCCTCGAGCGCCTGCGGGGCGAAGTGGCTGGCGAAGGCGTACGGCAGCCCGAGGCGGGCGGCCAGCTGAGCCCCGAACATCGACGAGCCGAGGATGTAGAGCGGGACCCGCGATCCCCGGCCCGGGATCGCCTCGACGCCCGGCACCCGCGACTCCCCCGCCAGGTAGCCCTGCAGCTCCAGGACGTCCTCGGGGAACCGGTCGGAGGAGCTCGGGTCGCGCCGCAGGGCGTACATGGTGTTCTGGTCCGAGCCCGGGGCCCGGCCGAGCCCGAGGTCGATCCGCCCGGGGTACATCGCCTCGAGCGTGCCGAACTGCTCGGCGATCGTCAGCGGGGCGTGGTTGGGCAGCATCACCCCGCCGGCGCCGAGCCGGATGGAGCTGGTGTGCGCGCCCACGTGGGAGATCAGCACGCTGGTCGCCGAGGACGCGATCCGCGGCATGTTGTGGTGCTCGGCGTACCAGACCCGCTCGTAGCCGTGCTGCTCCGCGCGTCGGGCGAGCTCGACGCTCGCGGCGATGCTGCTGGTGACGCTCTCCCCCCGGGTGATCGGGGCGAGGTCGAGCACGGACAGGGGGATCTGCATGGGAAGCCTTCCGGTCGGGGTTCCCCTGGACAACGCCCGGCGGCCCCGCTCCCTTCCCGGCCACGGTCTACGGCGCCCCGCGGGGCTCCTCCCAGTCGTCGGCCCGGTCCCCGAGTTCGTCGACCACCAGCAGGTCGTGGCGGACCTGGCCGGCCCGGAACGCGGCCCGGCCGACCATGTGGCTGGCGACGACGCTGGTCGCCATCTGCAGTACCACCACCAGAGCCAGGATCCCCAGCACCGACGGCTCGCGCAGCTTCAGCGCGACCCCGGTGAGCACGAACATCAGGCCGATCACCTGGGGCTTGGTCGCGGCGTGCATGCGGCTGAGAAGGTCGGGGAGCCGGAGCACGCCGATCGCCGCGACCAGCGCGAAGCCCGCGCCGGCGAGCAGGCAGGCGGCGGCCAGGACGTCGGCGAGCGTGGTCCAGCTCATCGCTCCCCCTGCCGCTGGTCGTCGTCGTCCTCGGCCGCGACGTCGTCGCTGCCGCTGGCGTAGCGGGCGATGCTGACGGCGCCCACGAAGCCCACCATGCTCAGCCCCAGCAGGAGGGGCAGCACGGTGGTCGAGCCGGTGTGGCCGGCGTACAGACCGACGGCGCAGATGGTGACCGCCATCAGCACGTCCAGCGCCACGCTGCGGTCCAGGATGGTGGGGCCGACGGTCATCCGCACCAGGAGCACAGCTGCCGCCAGACCCAGCATGGCGGCGACCACGATGACGACGATGCTCATGCGGGCCTCCCGGCGACGTGCTCCTCGCGCGGGACGAACGCCGCGAGGAAGCGCTGCTCGACCGCGAGGGCCTCGGCCCGGAACTCCTCCGCCCGCTCGCGGTCAGGGGTGTCGAGGACGTGCAAATACAGCGTGTGGGTCGAGCGACGTACCTCCACGACCACCGACCCGGGCACCAGCGACAGCATCGCGGCGACGCCGGTGAGGACGAAGTCGGAGGAGCTCTCGAGGTCGACCGCCACCACCGCGTTGCGCACCGGACGGCGGCGCAGCACCACGAGGGAGACCTGGACGCTGGCCCGCACGATGTCGACCATGAACCCGGCCGTGAGCACGACGAGCGGCCAGGCCCGGACCTGGGAGAACAGCACGACGGGCGGGAGCGGGAAGACCAGGCAGACCAGGACCGCCACGACGACCCCGGAGGCGACCACCAGGACGCTGAGGTCGCCCCACAGCGCCGTCCACACCAGGACGAGCCACGCGACGGGGACCGGCTGCACGGCCCGGTGCCGGGACGGGCGGGTCGTGCCGTCGCGGCGGGTACGGGTCTGCGGGCTCATGGGCGCTCCTCGGGGGGACCGTCCGGCAGCACGACCCCGATGTACGTCGTCGGGTCGAGCAGGTCCTCGGCCGCGCGGTCGGAGTAGGCGAACAGCGGGCCGGCGACCGCCGTGAGGGCGACGCTCAGCACGACCAGCGACGCCGCCGGGACCACCATGCTCGCCGGGAGCCGGCGGTTGTCGTCGCCCGCCTGGATCAGCTGGTGGAGGTCGCGGTCGGGCTGCTCGTCGTCGCCGAGCCGGCGGGCGTCCGCGACGTCCTGCGCCGAGACCACCCCGGTGGCGGTGTGCAGGTGGCCGCGGTGCCGGATCGGCAGGTCGCCGCCCTCCGGGGACGGGTCGTCCTCGCGCCCGAGGGCGGCGAGCGCGTCGTGGGCCTCCTCCGGCGTACGCCAGAAGGCGACCGCCCAGGTCTTGGCGACGGCGTACAGGGTGAGCAGGCTCGTCAGCACGCCGCCCACGACCAGCACCCAGGCCAGGGCGCTGCCGTTCTGCTGGGCGGCCTGCAGCAGGCCGACCTTGCCGATGAAGCCGGAGAACGGCGGGATCCCGGCGAGGTTCATCGCCGGGACGAAGAAGAGCACGGCCAGCATCGGGGCGATCCGGGCCAGGCCGCCCATCCGCAGCAGCGAGGTGCTCCCGGCCCGGCGCTCGACCAGCCCGACGATGAGGAACAGCGCCGTCTGCACGGTGATGTGGTGGACGATGTAGAAGATCGTGCCGGAGACGCCCGCGCGGTTGGCGAGCGCGATCCCGAGCACGAGGTAGCCGATGTGGCTGACCAGGGTGAAGGACAGCATCCGCTTGATGTCGGACTGCGCGATCGCGCCCAGGATCCCGATGACCATCGTGAGCAGGGCCGCCCACAGCAGCAGGTCGGTCAGCGGGCTGTCGGGGAAGAGCAGCGTCTGCATCCGCAGGATCGCGTAGACGCCGACCTTGGTCAGCAGGCCCGCGAACACCGCCGTCACCGGCGCCGGAGCGGTCGGGTAGCTGTCGGGCAGCCAGAACGACAGCGGGAAGACGGCCGCCTTGATCGCGAAGGTGGTCAGCAGCAGCAGCTGCAGCATCAGCGCGACGTGGTCGGGCAGGTCGGCTATCCGCTCGGCGAGGTGCGCCAGGGTGAGCGTGCCCGTGGCGGCGTACACGACCGCGATGGAGATCAGGAACAGCGTCGAGGACAGCAGGTTGACCAGCACGTAGATGGTGCCGGCGCGGATCCGGGTGGCGGTGCCGCCCAGGGTGAGCAGCACGTAGCTGGAGAAGAGCAGCATCTCGAAGCTGACGAACAGGTTGAACAGGTCGCCGGCCAGGAACGCGTTGGCGACGCCGGCCACCAGCACCAGGAAGGTCGGGTGGTAGATCGAGAGCGGCGCGCCCTCCTCGTCCTCGGTCATGCCCTGGCCGATGGAGTAGCCGAGGACGGCGAGCGTGACCAGGGCGCTGACCAGCAGCATCAGAGCGGCCAGCCGGTCCGCCACGAGGACGATGCCGAGGGTCTCCGGCCAGCCGCCGACCCACTGCGTCTGCGGGCCGGACGTGTCGGCCTGCACCATGAGGACGGCGGCGACGGCGACGATGCCGACGAGCACGACGATGCTGACCCAGCGCTGGATGCGCGGGTAGCGGCCGAGGACCAGGGAGATGCCGGCCCCCAGCAGGGGCAGCACGACCGGGAGCGGGACGAGGGCGTTCACGGGCGCTCCTCGGGATCGGTGTGCTCGACCGGCTTCGCCGGCTCGTCGGGCTCGCGCGGAGGGCCGAGATCCTCCGCGGTCGGCTCCTCGCGCGGGTCGTCGGGTCCGGGCGAGTCGGTGACGGCGCCGTACGCCTCGGAGGTCACGTCGGCCGTCGCCAACCGGCGGATCCGGGCGTCCTCGACGTCGTCCTGGACGTCGTCGTGGGAGTTCAGCTGCCAGCTGCGGTAGGCCATCGCCAGCACGAACGACACGGTCGCCAGGGTGATTACGATCGCGGTCAGCACCATCGCCTGCGGCAACGGGTCGGCCATCGGTTCGCCCTCCGTCTCCCCCACGATCGGGGGTGCGCCGGCCGGGCCGCCGGCGACCAGGAACGCGATGCTGACGCCGTTGCCCATCATCACCAGCCCGACGAGCACCCGCGACAGGCTGCGCTCGAGCAGCAGGTAGACCCCGCAGCCGAGCAGGGCCGCGGAGACCAGGACCAGGGTGAGGTTCACGTCGGTCATGCGGACACCTCCGAGTCCGCCGCGTCGGCGGCACGCCGCTCGCGCAGCACCTGACGGTCGATGTGCGAGCCGAGGGCGCGGAGCAGGTCGAGGACGAGGCCGACCACGACGAGGTAGACGCCGATGTCGAAGAGCACCGAACTGACCAGGTGCAGGTCGCCGACCAGCGGGACGTGCACGTCGACGACGGCGCTCTGCAGGACCGAGCCCCCGAAGGCGAGCGGCGCCACGGCCGCCACCGCCGCCACGGCGAGCCCGGTGCCGATCAGCCGGCCCGCGTCGACCGGCGCCGCCTCGTCGAGCTCGTAGCGCCCGCCGGCCAGGTAGCGGATCACGAGGGCCAGGCCGGCGACCATCCCGCCGGCGAACCCGCCGCCCGGGTCGTTGTGACCGGCGATCAGCAGGTAGACCGAGAAGATCATCACCGTGTGGAAGATCATCCGGGTGATCACCTCGAAGACGATCGAGCGCTTCTCCGGGGGCAGGGTGCGGGGCGCGGGCAGCCAGGCCCGGCGGCCGGGGCCGGTCGACTGCTTGCGCACCCCGGCGGGGAACGGGATCTGGTTGACCCGGCGGATGTCCGCGCCGCGGGCGTCGATGAAGATCAGGCTGGCGACGCCGGTCGCCGCCGCGACCAGCACGGAGATCTCGCCCAGGGTGTCCCAGGCCCGGACGTCGACCAGGATGACGTTGACGATGTTGTAGCCGCCGCCGTACTCCACGGCCTCGGCGGGGAGCGCGGTCGAGACCGGCTCCGCGGTGCGCGAGGACGCGCCGACCAGCATGAAGCCCGCGGCCGCCACGGCGACTCCGAGACCGAGGCCCATCCGCCAGTACCGCTGCCGGTTGAGCGGGCGGTCGGTGAAGTACTCCGGCATCCGCCGCAGGGCCAGCACGAACACGACGACGGTCAGCGTCTCGACCAGCACCTGGGTGAGCGCCAGGTCGGGGGCGCCGTGCAGCACGAAGATCAGCGCGGTGCCGTAGCCGGTGGCCCCGGCGAGCAGGACCGCACGCAGCCGTCGACGGGACCGGACCGCCATCACGGCGGCCGCCACGATGATCACGCCGACGAGGGCCTGTGCCGGGACGTCCCAGGCGCGGACCGAGACCCGGTCCCAGGCTCCGATCAGCGTCGAGCCCGGCAGCAGGACGACGACCAGCAGGATGATCCCGAGGTACGCCGCCGCGGAGCCCCGCTGGACGACGGCCGTGACCTCCACGGCGGTCCGGTCCAGCATGCGCACGCCGCTGCGGTAGGCGTTCTCCAGCGAGAGGTCGTTCGACAGGCTCGCCTGGAGCCGCTCGACCGGCGCGCGCGCCACGAAGAGCAGCCCGCCCACGAGCACGGCCGCGACCGTGGCCGCCAGCGGCAGGCCCACCCCGTGCCACAGCTCCAGGGCGGGCTCGTGGGCACCCGGCGGCACGACGTCGGCGTACGCCGCGACCGCGCTGGTCACCGCGCCACCGAGGAAGCCCGTCGCCAGGGAACCGGCCGCCAGCACGACGGGCCCGATCGCAAACCCCGGTCGGACCGGGCGTACGACGAGCTCCTCCTCGACCGCGCGGTCGGCGAAGGCGCCCCAGACGAATCGCGCGGAGTAGGCGACGGTGAGCGCCGAGCCGAGCACCACCCCGGCGAACAGCAGCCAGCCCGGGACGCCCTGGAGGCCGGTGCCATCGCCCGTCCGGGCCACGTCGACGAGCGCGACGAACACGCTCTCCTTGGCGAGGAACCCGAGCGTCGGCGGCAGTCCCGCCATCGAGGCGGCGGCGATCGCCGCCGCCACCGCGATCACGGGCATCCGGTGCCGCAGACCGGTCAGCCGGCGCAGGTCGCGGGTGCCGGCGCAGCGGTCGATGACGCCGACGATGAGGAACAGGGCCGCCTTGAACAGGGCGTGCGCGAGCAGGAGGCCGAGCCCGGCCACCAGCGCGCTGCGGGAGCCGAGGCCCAGCACCAGGATGAGGAAGCCGAGCTGGCTGACCGTGCCGTAGGCCAGCAGCAGCTTGAGGTCGTGCTGGCGCAGTGCCCGCAGCCCGCCGAGGAGCATCGTGACCAGGCCGAGCACCAGCAGCACCGCGTGCCAGCCCGCGACGCCGGCGAACGCCGGGGCGAGCAGCGCGACGAGGTAGACGCCGGCCTTCACCATCGAGGCGGCATGCAGGTAGGCGCTGACCGGGGTGGGCGCGGCCATCGCGGCGGGGAGCCAGAAGTGGAAGGGCACCAGCGCCGACTTGCTGATGGCACCGACGAGCAGCAGGTGCACCGCGACCACCACGGCGGTGCCGGTGGGCGGGTCGGCCAGGATCGCGCTGATCCGGTGGGTGCCGGCCTCGTGCCCGAGCATCAGGGCGCCCACCAGCATCGCCAGCCCGCCCAGCGTAGTGACGACCAGGGCCTGGATGGCGGCCTGCCGGTTCGCCCGGCGGGCGGGGTCGTGACCGATGAGCAGGAAGGAGAAGACGGTGGTCAGCTCCCAGAAGACGTAGAGCAGCAGCAGGTCGTCGGCGATGACCAGTCCCAGCATGGCTGCCACGAACGCCGTCAGGACACCGGCGAAACGCGCGACGCCGAGGCTGTCCTCGTGGAAGTACCACCCGCAGTACGCGAGCACGATCGCCCCGACGCCGAGCACCACCAGGGCCAGCAGCCACTGCAGCGGGCCGAGCCGGAACGCGAGCTCCATCCCGATGGCTCCGACCCACGGGTGCACCTCGACGAGCGCGTCGCCGTCGAGGACGGCAGGACCCTGGGCAGCGACCCAGACCGTGCCGGCGAGCGGCCCGAGGGAGATCAGTGAGAAGGCTCGGCGCCCGAACCGGAGCACCAACCAAGGCGCGACCGCCGCGAGGACGAACAGCGCGACGACCGCGAACAGCAACAGGATGGAACCTTCCAGGGTCTCGGGTGCCCGCCTTCATCCTGCCTCGTCGGCCCAAGTCGGCGCTATGGGGTCCACCACCCATCTCCGGTCGTGGTCGGCGAGTGCCGCCGTCGGCCTTGCTGTCGGCCGTGTTGTCGGTGGCGTGAGCAAGACTGGTCGGCGTGTCCGACGTGCTCGCCCGGTTCACCGCCCCGACCCGCACCTGGTTCGAGGCGGCGTTCGCCGCGCCCACCCCCGCCCAGGCGGGCGCGTGGGACGCGATCGGTGCCGGTCGGCACGCGCTGGTGGTGGCCCCGACCGGCTCGGGCAAGACGCTCAGCGCGTTCCTGTGGAGCCTCGACCGGCTGCTCTCCGCTCCGGCTCCCGAGGACAGGCAGCGGCGCTGTCGCGTCCTCTACGTCTCCCCACTCAAGGCCCTGGCGGTCGACGTCGAGCGCAACCTCCGCGCGCCGCTGACCGGTATCCGCCACACCGCGGACCGACTCGGAGAGCCGGTCTCCGAGGTGCGGGTCGGCGTCCGCTCCGGTGACACCCCCGCGGCCGAGCGCCGCAAGCTGGTGACGGCCCCGCCGGACATCATGATCACGACGCCCGAGTCGCTGTTCCTGATGCTCACCTCCCAGGCCCGCGAGTCGCTGCGCGGCGTCGAGACGGTGATCGTCGACGAGGTGCACGCCGTCGCCGGCACCAAGCGCGGCGCCCACCTCGCGGTCTCCCTGGAGCGTCTCGACGCCCTGCTCGATCGCCCGGCCCAGCGCATCGGCCTGTCGGCGACCGTCCGCCCGCTGGAGGAGGTGGCCCGCTACCTCGGCGGCACCGCCCCCGTCGACATCGTCGCGCCACCCTCGGCCAAGGAGTGGGACCTGAAGGTCGTCGTCCCGGTCGAGGACATGACCGCTCCCGGAGAGTTCGAGGAGGACGGCGACGAGCCGGCCCGCGCCCAGTCGATCTGGCCGCACGTCGAGGAGCGGGTCGTCGACCTGATCGAGCAGCACCGCTCGACGATCGTGTTCGCGAACTCACGCCGGCTCGCCGAGCGGCTGACGGCGCGGCTCAACGAGATCGCCACCGAGCGCGCCGGCGGGGAGTTCCCCGACGACGCCGTGCCGGCCGAGGTGATGGCGCAGTCCGGGCAGTCGCAGGGGGCCGAGACGGTCATCGCCAAGGCCCACCACGGCTCGGTCTCGAAGGAGCAGCGCGCGCTCATCGAGGACGACCTCAAGCGCGGCCGGCTGCCGGCCGTGGTCGCGACCAGCAGCCTCGAGCTCGGCATCGACATGGGCTCGGTCGACCTGGTCGTCCAGATCGAGTCGCCGCCGAGCGTGGCGAGCGCGCTGCAGCGCGTCGGCCGCGCCGGCCACCAGGTCGGCGAGGTCTCCCGCGGCGTGCTGTTCCCCAAGCACCGCGGCGACCTGGCCCAGACCGCGGTCGCGGTCGAGCGGATGCGCAGCGGGGCGATCGAGTCGCTGCGGGTGCCGGCCAACCCGCTCGACGTGCTCGCCCAGCAGATCGTCGCCGCGACCGCCCTCGAGTCCTGGGACGTCGACGAGCTGTTCGCGCTGATGAGGCGCACCGCCTCCTTCAGCCAGCTCCCCCGCCCGGCGTACGACGCCACCCTCGACCTGCTCAGCGGTCGCTATCCCTCCGACGAGTTCGCCGAGCTCCGTCCGCGCATCGTGTGGGACCGGGTGACCGGCGAGCTGACCGGCCGTCCCGGGGCGCAGCGGCTCGCGGTCACCAGCGGCGGCACCATCCCCGACCGCGGCCTGTTCGGCGTCTTCCTGGTCGGCGACGGCAGCGGCCGCCGGGTGGGCGAGCTCGACGAGGAGATGGTCTACGAGTCGCGCGTCGGCGACATCTTCGCGCTCGGCGCGACCAGCTGGCGGATCGAGGACATCACGCACGACCGGGTGCTGGTCACCCCGGCGCCCGGCATCCCCGGCCGGCTGCCGTTCTGGAAGGGCGACGCCCTCGGTCGCCCCGCCGAGCTCGGCGCGGCCATCGGCGCGTTCACCCGCGAGCTGGCCGCCCTGCCGAAGCCGGCCGCCGAGGCCCGCGCCCGGGAGGGCGGTCTCGACGCGTGGGCGGCCGGCAACCTCGTCACCTACCTGCACGAGCAGCTCGACGCGACCAACGTGCTGCCCAGCGACACCACCCTGCTGGTGGAGCGCTTCCGCGACGAGCTCGGCGACTGGCGTCTGGTCGTGCACTCGCCGTACGGCACCCCCGTGCACGCGCCCTGGGCGCTCGCGATCAACGCCCGGCTCCGGGAGCGCTACGGCGTCGACGGCCAGGCCGTGGCCTCCGACGACGGCATCGTGATCCGGATCCCCGACACCGACACCGAGGCTCCCGGCGGCGAGCTGCTGGTGTTCGAGCCCGACGAGATCGAGGACCTCGTCACCGCCGAGGTCGGCGGCTCGGCGCTGTTCGCGGCCCGGTTCCGCGAGTGCGCCGCCCGCGCCCTGCTGCTGCCCCGGCGCGATCCGGGCCGGCGCTCGCCCCTGTGGCAGCAGCGGCAGCGTTCGGCGGCCCTGCTCGAGGTGGCCTCGCGCTACCCGTCGTTCCCGATCGTCCTGGAGGCGGTGCGCGAGTGCCTCCAGGACGTCTACGACCTGCCGTCCCTGGTGACGCTGATGCGGCGCGTCGACCGCCGCGAGGTGCAGGTCGCCGACGTGTCCACGCACGCGCCCTCCCCGTTCGCGCGCAGCCTGCTGTTCGGCTACGTCGCCCAGTTCATGTACGAGGGCGACTCCCCCATCGCCGAGCGCCGGGCCGCCGCCCTCTCGCTCGACCAGGGGCTGCTCGCCGAGCTGCTCGGCCGCGCCGAGCTGCGCGAGCTGCTGGACCCCGAGGTGCTGGCCGAGGTCGAGGCCGAGCTGCAGCGCCTCGCCCCCGACCGTCGCGCCCGCAGCGCCGAGGCGCTGGTCGACACGCTGCGGCTGCTCGGCCCGCTGACCACCGAGGAGGCCGCCCTGCGCTGCGTCGAGGGCGCGCCCGCCGGAGCCTGGCTGGGCGAGCTGGCCGCGGCCCGGCGCATCGTCGAGGTGCGGATGGCCGGCGAGGAGCGCTGGGCGGTCGTCGAGGACGTCGGCCGGCTGCGCGACGGCCTCGGGGTCCCCGTCCCGCCCGGCACCCCCGACGCGTTCACCGACCCGGTCGAGGACCCGCTCGGCGACCTCGTGGCCCGCTTCGCGCGCACCCACGGCCCCTTCACCACCGACCAGGTCGCCGCCCGGCTCGGGCTGGGCGCCGCCGTCGTGCGCCACACGCTGCAGCGACTGGGCGCCCAGGGACGGGTCCTCGACGGCGAGTTCCGCCCCGCCGGCGCGGGCCCGGAGTGGTGCGACGCCGAGGTCCTGCGCAAGCTCCGACGGCGCTCGCTGGCGCGGCTGCGCCAGGAGGTCGAGCCCGTCGAGCCCGAGGCGCTGGGCCGCTTCCTCGCCGCCTGGCAGCACGTCGACACCGGCGGCCGCGGCGGACCCCGCGGCGTCGACGGCGTGCTCACGGTGATCGACCAGCTCGCCGGGTGCCCGGTGCCCGCGAGCGCGCTCGAGCCGCTGGTGCTCGGCTCCCGGGTGCGCGACTACGAGCCGTCGTACCTCGACGAGCTGACGGCCTCCGGCGAGGTGATCTGGGCCGGTCACGCCGCCCTCCCCGGCTCCGACGGCTGGGTCAGCCTGCACCTCGCCGACCAGGCACCGCTCACCCTGCCCGAACCGGCACCGGGACCCGAGGGCGGCGACCAGGCGGGCACGGAGCTCGCCCAGGCTGTCCTCGACGCCCTCGCCCCGGGCGGCGCCTGGTTCTTCCGCCAGCTCGCGACCAGCGTCGGCAGCACCGACGACCAGGCCCTCTCCGCCGCCCTGTGGTCGCTCGTGTGGTCCGGCCGGATCAGCAACGACACCCTCACCCCGCTCCGAGCACTGACCCGCGCCGGCACCGCCAGCCACCGGACGAAGCGACCCCCGGCGCGCCCGCGGATGTCCTCGACCACCGGGCGCGGGCGGATGCCCGCCCGCACGGGTCCGCCCGAGACGGCCGGGCGGTGGGCGCTGCTGCCCGAGCTCGACACCGACCCGACCCGGCGCGCCCACGCGAGCGCCGAGCACCTCCTCGACCGTCACGGCGTGGTGATCCGCGGCGCGGTGCTGAGCGAGCGCGTCCCGGGCGGGTTCGCGGCGACCTACAAGGTGCTGTCCGCCTTCGAGGAGTCCGGGCGTTGCCGACGGGGCTACTTCGTCAACGGGCTCGGTGCCGCCCAGTTCGGCACCGCGGGCGCGATCGACCGGCTGCGGACCTTCAGCGAGACGTCGACGACCTCGACCACCGGCGGCGACGCCAAGCCGACGGCCGTCGCGCTGGCCGCCACCGACCCGGCCAACCCGTACGGCGCTGCCCTCCCCTGGCCCGCCTCGACGACCGCCGCGGGCGAGAAGGGCGAGGGCTCCGGGCACCGCCCGGGCCGGAAGGCCGGCGCGCTGGTCGTCCTGGTCGACGGCCGCCTGGTCCTGTACGTCGAGCGCGGCGGCCGGACCCTGCTCACCTGGTCGGACGACGTCGACCTGCTCACGCCCGCCGCCGCGTCCCTCGCGGAGTCCGCCCGGCGCGGGGCGCTCGGACGGCTCACGGTCGAGCGCGCCGACGGCACGCAGCTGCTCGGCTCGGGCGGCACCCCGCTGCGCGAGGCCCTGCAGGCCGCCGGATTCGTCGTGACCCCCAAGGGCCTCCGGCTGGGGCGGTCCTGAGGTGCCCGAGGGCGACACCGTCTACCGCGCGGCCCGGCTGCTCGACCGGTCCCTCTCCGGGCACCGCCTCACCGCCACCGACTTCCGAGTGCCGCAGCATGCGACGGCCGACCTCACCGGCGCGACCGTCGTCCAGACCGTCAGCCGCGGCAAGCACCTGCTGACCCGGATCGCCGGCCCCGACGCCGAGCGCTGGACGCTGCACACCCACCTGAAGATGGAGGGCAGCTGGCGGGTCTACGAGCCGGGCCGTCCCTGGCGCCGGCCGGCCCACCAGGCCCGCGTGGTGCTGCGCACCGAGGGCGCCGTGGCCGTCGGGTTCTCGCTCGGCATCGTCGAGCTGATCCCGACCGACGGCGAGGACGACGTCGTGGGTCACCTCGGGCCGGACCTGCTCGGCCCGGACTGGGACGAGGACGAGGCGCTGCGCCGGCTGACCGAGGACCCGGCCCGGCCGATCGTCGAGGCGCTGCTGGACCAGACCCGGCTCGCCGGGATCGGCAACATGTATGCCGCCGAGCTCTGCTTCGTCGCCGGCGTCCACCCCGCGACCCCCGTCGGCGACGTGGCGGGGCTCCCCCGCCTGGTCCGGCGCGCCCGGCAGATGCTCGACCTCAACAAGGAGCGGGCCGTGCAGTCGACGACCGGCGACCTGCGCGAGCGGGAGCGAATGTGGGTCTACCGCCGCGACCGGTCGCCCTGCCGACGCTGCGGCACGCCGATCGTGGTCGCGCAGCGCGGACCGGCCGGCCGGGAGCGGGCGTCGTACTGGTGCCCGGCGTGCCAGCCGGCGCCGGCGACCTGAGGAGCGAGGGTCAGGCGGCGGAGGCGACCACGTCGGGAGCGCCCACGCGCGCGCCGACGCCGATCGGCGTCGCCGTCAGGGCGGCCTCCTCGACGGCCACCGCGTCGGAGACCTCGCGCAGCACGTCGGACAGGGTGACCTCGAGCGCCGTGCACAGGGAGGCGAGCAGCTCGGAGGAGGCCTCCTTCTGCCCGCGCTCGATCTCGGAGATGTAGCCCAGGCTCACCCGGGCCTCGGCCGAGACCTCACGCAGCGTCATCCCACGCTCCATGCGTTGGGCGCGCAGAACGTCGCCGAGCTGTCGACGGAACAGCACCATGCGGGTCTCCTTCCTGGCCTGTGTGGCCCAACGCTACCCGAGACCTACTTCTTCCCTCTGCAGGATGGCAGCCAGCGCCGACAGCGCCTCGTCGCAGGTGCGATCCGTGATCTCCGCCCGGTCGCCCGACAGGTCGAGCGCCACCGCCTCCAGCAGGCCGGGGCCGGCGAGGCCCACGTAGACCGTGCCGGGAGGCTTGCCCTCCTGCTCGGCCGGCCCCGCGACCCCCGTCGTGGCGATCCCGAAGCTCGCGCCGGTCCGGGCCCGGATGCCCGAGGCCATCGCCCGGGCGCACTCCGCGGAGACGACGCCGTACTGCTCGACCACCTCGTCGGACACGTCGAGCAGGGTCTGCTTCAGGGCCGTCGCATAGGTGACCACGCCTCCGAGATAGGTCTCCGACGCCCCGGGGGTCTCGGTGAACCGCACCGCCAGCTTGCCGCCGGTGAGGGACTCCGCGGTCGCGACGGTGAAGCCGCCGGACCGCAGGAGGAGATGGGTGCGGGTCGCCTGCTCCTGACGATCGCGTGCGCGCATGGCCGCAGGGTATCCGGGCCGGATGCGACGCAATCACCCTGCCGAAATCGGCCGGCGGGAGCCGGTCCTGAGGACCGACTCCCGCCGAGCTCCGTCCCGGGCTACCGCTTGCGGCGCACCGTCAGGGACAGCCGGTCGTTGCTCGGCTCCAGCAGGTCACTGCCGAGGTAACGCACGGTGACGCTCTTCCGGCCCGTGCTGGTGAACGGCGCCAGCCTCAGCGCCGCCCGGCCGTTGCGGACCGTGACCGTCTTCGTTCGTTGACCCGCAACGGTGATCCTCACCTTGCCGGTGGCCCGCACGCCGTCCGCACCGGTGACCACGACGCGCACGGTGGCCCGGGTCTTCCTGACCACGATCTTCTTCGGCGTGACCGTGCCTCGGGTCCTCGAGGTCGCCTTGGCGATCCGCGCGGTCAGCGTGGCCGACCCCGGACCGAACCGGCCGTCCCCGGAGTACGACGCCGTCAGCGTCGTGGTCCCCGGCGTCAGCGACTTCGCCGGCAGGGTCACCACGGCCACCCCGGCGGCGACCGCAGCCGAGCCGAGCACCCGGTTCCCGGCCCGGACCGAGACGCTCCCGGTGGCACTCGGGTCCAGCCGGACCCGGACCGTGGCTGCCTTGCCGTAGCGGAACGACACGTTGTCGGCCGCGATCGGGCTGGTCGCCTTCGCGACCGTCAGGACGACGTCCTCGGACACCTCGTCGTAGATGTCGTCGCCGGAGTAGACGACCGACAGGTCGTGCTCGCCCGGCTCGACCGACCGGGCCGCGATGGCGACCGTGGCCGCCCCGTCGACCAGCGGGGCGGACCCCAGGACGGTCGCGCCGTCCCGGACCTCGACCGTGCCGGTCGGCGTGCCCCGGTTGCCGCTGACGGTGACGTCGATCGAGGCCGCCTGACCCCAGGTGACCGAGTCGCCCTCGGCGGCGACCGTCGCCGCCGCCGCGACCTCGGCGACCTCGACGACCACCGGGATCTCGGTGCCGGTCGTGGCGCCCCGGACCGTGAGGGTGACCGGGCCGGGCGGGAGGTCGTCGGGCAGGTCGACCGTGACGCTCGCCTTGCCGGCGTCCTTCACCGTGGTGTTGTTGTCGGGCGCCTCGCCGGTCGAGTTGTCCACGGTGGCGGTGCCGAGCGACTCCTCCCCGAGGAACACCTCGACCGTGGCGTCCTTCTTGTCCGCGACACCGGCCGCCGAGCCCGTCATCGCGAGCGCCGCCAGGTCGAAGGACACCGTGCCGCCCGGCTCGTACGACGCCGGAGCATCGGCCGGGAACTGCACCTGCACGGCCCGCTGGTCGTACGCCGGCTCGATCGACTCCGTGCCGGAGCCGAACTCGTCGAAGTAGTCGACCATCGACTGCAGGTCGGTCATGCCCCAGTCGGTCTTCTGGGTTCCCCCGGCGAAGGCGCGGAAGTTGTCTCCGCCCGGCGAGAGGAAGGAGTTGACCGTCACGGAGTACGTCGCGGCCGGGTCGATCGGCTCACCGTCGAGCCACATCCCCGTCACGACGCCCTTCTTGGCGCCCGCGATGGCCGGGTCGTCGATCTCCTCGTAGGTGTAGGTGAAGCCCTCCGAGACACCGAGGCGCAGGAACGCCCGGGTCGGTACGGCGCCCGCCGCCGTCCGCTGCCACTGCTGCTCGAGGGCGGCCTTGATCTGGTCACCGGTGAGCCGCATGTTGATCAGCGAGTTGGCGAACGACTGGACGTTGGCGGCCTGCCGGTAGGTCAGGTCGCGCGGGAACGCGCCCGACCCGCTGCCGACCATGTCGCCACGGATGCCACCGGGGTTCATGAAGGCGATCTGGGCACCCAGCCGCTCCGGGGTCGCCCAGCGCTGGACCTCGGCGATCAGGTTGCCCGCCGTCGACGAGCTGCCGCGGTTCTCCGTGCCGTTGCTGTACTTGGCCCGGCTGAACGGCGCCGCGATCTGACCGAGCACCTGGTCGCCGATCGGTCCGGCGGCCGTGACGGCCGCGTCGACGATCGACTTGGTCGCCGGGTCGACCGGGTAGAGCGCCGGCGGCAGGCCGGGGCCGGAGCCGTCGGGGTCCGGACCCATGAGCGGCAGCAGCGCCTGCTGGATCGACTGCAGCTCGGCGTCGTTGTCGAAGGTGAGCTTCAGCTGGTTCAGGTTCATGCCGTACTGGCCGGCCGAGACCACCGGGCGCTCCTTGACGGGGCGGTCCGCCCACGCCGCGACCGGGAACCTGCAGTCGTAGGCGAGGTGGGTGTGGCCCGAGACGATCGCGTCGACGTCGGCGTTGACGCCGGTCACGATGTCGCCCCAGGTCGTGCCCGGCTGGTTCTGCGGGGCGCACGCGGTGCTCGGGGCACCCTCGTGGACCAGCATGATCACCGCGTCGGCACCGTCGGCCTTCAGCTCCGTCGCCTCGGCGTTGACCGACTCGACGATGTCGCGGACGTCGAGCTCGGCGATCCCGTCGGGGTTCACCAGGCTCGGCAGGTCCTCGGTGACGGCCCCGACGAACCCGATCTGGACGTTGCCGAACTCCTGCAGGAAGGTCGCGGGCACGGCGTCGTCGCCGGTGGCCTTCATCTTCAGGTTGGCGGCGATGTACTGCCACTCGGCCCCGCCGAGCGGGTTGTCCTCGGCGTCGTAGTCGGCCAGCACGCGCTCCATGAGGTCGGCGTACCCGCCGTCGAGCTCGTGGTTGCCCACGGCCGAGACGTCGAGACCGGCCTCGTTGAGGGCGTCGATGGTGGGCTTGTCGCGCTGCACGAACGAGTCGAACGTGGAGGCGCCGATCAGGTCGCCCGCGGCCGCGAAGACCGTGTCCGGGTTCTGCGCGCGCAGCTGCTTGACCGCACCGGCGAGGACGGCGGCACCGGCCTCGCCGTTGGAGGCGGTCTGCGGGATCCGGCCGTGGAAGTCGTTGGTCGCCAGGACCTGCACGACCTGCTCGCCGTCGTCGACGGTGATCTCCACCGGGACCTCGGTGCCCGTCTCCGGGCCGACCAGCATCAGCGTGGTCCGCCCGTCGGGCAGGCCCTGCGCGGGCAGCGGCACGCTGACCGCCGCGGTGCCGGTGTTGTCGTACGGCGTCGTGCCGACCGTGTTGTTGACCGTCGCGGTGCCGAGCACCTCGTCACCGAGCTTGACCTGCAGCAGCTGGTCGCGAGCGTCGTCCGCGGCCGACATCGACCACGAGGCGACGTCGAAGGCGACCGTCGCGCCCGGCGCGTAGGTCTGGGGTGCGCCCGCCGGGAAGGTCACCTCCACCCCGCGCTGGCGATAGTCGACCGCCAGCGGGTTCGCGACGCTCTGATACTGCGCCATGTAGTCGACCATCGCCTCGAGGTCGACCTTGCCGGTGTCGACCTTGTCCGTGCCGTCGGCGAGGGTCCAGAAGTTGTCGCCCCCGCCGCCGAGGAACGAGTTGACCGTCACGGAGTACGACGCGGCCGGGTCGACGGGCTCGCCGTCGAGCCACATGCCGGTGACCTCGCCCACGAAGGTGTTGACGGGCGCCGCGTTCGGCACGGAGACCGTCACGGCCTTCTCGGTGTAGGTGTAGGTGAACCCGGCCGAGACACCGAGGCGCAGGAACGGTCGCGACGGCACGCCGCCCGCGGCGTTGCGCTGCCACTGCTCCTCCAGCACCTCCTCCAGCTGGACACCGGTGAGCTTCAGGTTGACCAGCGTGTTGGCGAACGGCTGGACGTCGGCGGCCTGGCGGTAGGACAGGCTGCGCAGGTCGCCCTCGGCCGTGCCCGGCATGTCGGCGCGCAGGCCGCCCGGGTTCATCAGGGCGAGGTCGGTGTCGATGCCCGCCTGCTGGGTCGCCCAGCGCTGCACCTCGGCCACCTGGTTGCTCAGCGTGGACTCGCCACCGCGGTTCTCGATGTCGGTGTTCTGCGCGCGGTAGGTCGCCCGGTCGAACCGGCCGTCCATCTTGCCCAGCGGCTTCGCACCTTCGACGGCCGCGAAGTCCACCGCGTCGTCGACGATGCCCTGGACCGTCGGGTCCGCGGCGTACCCGACGCCGGCCGCCGCCACGACGTCCTGGGTGACGGCGACGAGCTCGTCGGTGGTGGTGTCGAACTTGAACACCAGCTTGTTGAGGTTGGTGCCGTACTGGCCCGCCGAGACCACCGGGCGCTTGGTCACCGATCGGTCACCGGAGACCCAGTCCGCGACCGGGAAGCGGCAGTTGTAGGCGAGGTGGGTGTGGCCCGAGATGATCGCGTCCACGTCGGCCGAGGTGTTCTGGACGATGTTGCCCCAGGTGGTGGCGGCGTCGGTGAAGCTGGACGACGCGCAGTCGGTCGAGGGCGAGCCCTCGTGCACCAGGAGCACCACGAGGTCGACGGGCTCGGGGCCGGAGCGGAGCGCGGCCGCGGCGGCGTTCGTCGCGTCCACCACGTCGGTGACGGTGACGCCCTCGATGCCGGCCGGGTTGACCAGGGCCGGGAGGTCCTCGGTCACCGCTCCCACGAAGCCGATCCGCTTGCCGTCGATCGTCTTGGTCCACTGCTCCGCGAGGTCGGTCATGCCGGGCTCGACGTCGACGTTGGCCGCGATGTACTCCCAGTCGGCCAGGTTCTGGATGCGGCCGACGAGGTCGTCGTACCCGCGGTCGAACTCGTGGTTGCCCGCGGCCGAGACCTCGAGGCCCATCGCGTTGAGGGCGTCGATCGTCGGCTCGTCGTCCTGGACGAACGACTCGAACGTCGAGGCGCCCACGAGGTCACCGGCCGCCGCGAAGACGGTGTTCGGGTTCTCCTGGCGCAGCTCCTCGACCGCCGTGGCGAACGGCGCCGCCCCGGCCGCGTTGCCCGCGTCGGGCAGCAGGCGACCGTGGAAGTCGTTGGTGCCGAGGACCTGGATCTCCTGGTAGTCCGTGGGCGTGAAGTCCGGGACCTCGATGCCCACGATCTCCGGGTTGTGGTCGGAGGTCGCGAACGGCCGGTCCGGCTGCCAGAAGTTCGTCAGGTTGTAGTTGAAGCGGCTGTACTGGAAGGCCACCGACTCGTTGGCGTTGATCTCCCAGATGTCGGCCCCGGTCACCATGGCCATCGCGGCCTCGTTGCCGAGGACGTGGTCGAGCGAGCCGGAGAGGCCGTTGTAGGAGTACGACTCGTCGCCGGGCTGGTCGGACTCGATCAGCTCGAAGCCGCCGTCCTCGAGGACCGTGATCGGCTGCTCCTTGGTGTAGGCGTTGAAGTCACCGGCGAGGAAGACCGCGTCGATGTCGCGCTCGGCGGCGAAGTCGTCGGCGAACTCCACCAGGCGCGCGGCCTGGCGGGTGCGGTCGCCGTTGAACGCACCGACGCCGGTCTCGGTGTCGTTGGCGTTGTCGCCGCCGGCCGGCGGGGCGGGGTCGGCGTTGTCACCCTTGGACTTGAAGTGGTTGACGATCACCGCGAACGCGTCGGAGTCGGGCGCGCCCTTGGCCTTGAACGCCTGGGCGAGCGGCTCGCGGGCGTTGGCGAACTGGTCGGTGCCGAACAGGATGTCGGACTGGCCGACGGGCTCCACCCGGTCGCGCTTGTAGATGAAGGCGGGCCGGATGACGTCCTGCTCGGCGACCGCGGCGGCGGTCATCGCCTCGCCGGGGCTGCGGACGTAGGCCCAGGTGCCCGGGTCGGCGTCGTTGAGGAGGCCGACCAGGTCGGCGACCGCGTCGTCGCGGTTGGACTCACCCGGGAGCTTGATCGAGTTCTCGATCTCCTCCAGGCCCACGACGTCGGCGCCGAGCGCGTTGATGGTGTGGACGAGCTTGGCCTCCTGGCGGGCCAGGCTGGCGTCGGTCGCCGCGCCGCGCGGGCCGCGCCCGTCGTTCGGGTTGGAGCTGGTGTAGGTCTCGCCGGGCTGCTTGACGCCGCACTGGTCGTTGCCGATGTCGTTGCCGGCGCGGTCCTTGTAGTAGGCGCAGTGCGTGACGATCGGCGGGTTCTGCTGCGCGCCGGAGTCGACGTAGGCGTGCCCCGTGGTGTTGAAGTAGTTGAGGACGTTGAACGTCGCGATCTTCAGGTCGCCGCCGACGTTCTGCGGCACCAGGTTGGCCGCGCGGGTGTCGGAGAAGGTCGCGACGTCCGCGCCCTCGTCGGTCACCTGCTCGGTGGGCTGGAGCTTCCAGGCGTTGTTGCGCCAGTCGAGGACGACCGGGCCGGTGAAGGTCGCCCGGGCACCGACCCGGACCGGGTTGGCCGTGCTCAGCCACGGCAGCGGCTGGTTCTTGGCCTGCGCGTTGGTCATGTAGTTGAGCGAGGAGCCGTCGTCGAGCAGGACGCCGCGGGCGGCGTTCTCGGCCTTGACGGCGTCGATGGCCGGCTTGTCGCTCGGAGCGGCGTGCTCGGTCATCTGCTTCAGCGGAGTCGTGCCGGTCGCGAGGCCGATCTCGGCGAAGGTGTTGATGTTGTAGTTGTTGGTGACCGTGAAGTCACCGGTCGGGGCGATCAGCTCGCCCTCGAGGACCTCGCGCTCGGCATCGGTGGTCGGGTACGCGACCGACTTCGGGGTGACCGTGCCGAGGCTGGTCTCCAGCGTCGTGACCCCGCCCGCGCCCGGGACGATCTGGGTCAGGTTGTTGAACTCGGCGACCGGGCCGGTCACGCGCACGGAGTCGCCGATGGCGAGCGTCGAGGGCACGTTGGCGTTGGTCGGCCCGCCGTAGACGAAGATGCCGTCGGAGGCGTCCGGGGTGTCCGCGCCCGGCGTCTGGATGTAGACGCCGTTGAAGCCACCGGAGGGGTAGACCGCGGTGACGACGCCCTCGGTCGACACCACCGTCGTGCCCGAGCCGTTGCCGGTCGCCGGTGCCAGGGGCGAGCGCGGACCCGTCCCCTGGATCTCGGCGATCGGGCGGATGTCGGGCGCGGCCGTCACCGTGATCGTGAAGGTCTCGCTGGACGTGGCCGGGGTGGGCGTCGCGGAGTCGGTGGCGGTGACGGTCACCTCGGTGGTGCCCGTCTGCATGGGGCTGCCCGCGATCTGGCTGCCGGTCAGGGTGAGGCCGTCGGGCAGGGCCGTCGACTGCCAGGTGTACGGCGGGGTGCCGCCGCTCGCCGCGAGGTTGACGGTGAGCGCGCCGCCGACGAACACGGACTTGTCGCCCGGGTCGGTCGCGTCGAGCGGCTCGGGCACCGACGTGCTGGTCGGGCTCGGCGCTGCCGCGGCCGCGAAGTCGTCCGCGTTGGAGTCGGTGTCCTGGACGACCGCCGGGCTGCCGGTGGTCTTGCGGGAGATCGAGGTGCCGTTGGCGGTGGCGGGCGCGGTGTTGCGCGTGGCCGGCGCCACCGGAGTGCCCTCGTAGCTGGTCGTCGACGTGCCCCAGCCGACGAAGTCGATGACGTTCGGGTTCGAGATCGTGCCCGTGCCCGGGTCGACCGCGCCCGTACCGTTGGCCAGGAAGATCTGACCGCCGGTGCCCGACAGACTGAGCGTGCTGCCGGTCGTCTGGGCGTCGGGGGTCACCGGCAGTGGCTTGTCCGTCACCGTCGTGCCCGCCGCGGCCTGAACCAGGAAGTAGCCACCCGGCTGGATCGTCTTGTTCGGGAGAGCGAAGACGTTCGACGAGCCGGGTGCACCGGAACCGCCGGCGGCGCGGTACTGCAGGCTTAGCCCGTTGACCGAGATCGGCTGCGAGCTCGGGTTGTGCAGCTCGATGAAGTCGTTGGTGAAGGCGGCGCCGCCGTTGCCGCCACCGCCGTACACCTCGTTGATCACCAGGCCGGTGCCGGCGGGGTTGGCCAGGGCCGAGGGGGTGGCGACCAGCTGGAGGCCGGTGACGGCGAGTCCGAGGCCGAGAGCGGAGGACAGGTGCAGCCGGGTGCGTGAGGACACGTGGGGGACCTTTCGGGGGCACGATCGAACCGGGGGGACCGTAACCCGCCGATTCGGGCCGTTGTCCGGACATTCGATGAACGCGACGTAACGCTTTGACCCAAGACGGATCACGACCGGACGACTACTGCAGGCTCCGCCAAAGGACCGGCAATTCTTTGTCGGGTTCTACCGTTGCCGGAAACGCCGGACGCCGGGCGGGGTCCCGGAGGACCCGCCCGGCGCCGGGTCGGAGCGAGGGCGGCTCAGCGCCGCGTGACGCGCACCCGGATCGTGCGGGTGGCCCGCTTGACGGTGGTGGTCCCCAGGTAGGTGATGTCGATCCGCTTGCGCCCCGGGAACCGGAAGGTGGGCAGCCACATCACCGCGCGGCCGTTGACGAGCCGCAGCCGCGCCCGCTTGCCGCCCTTGATGACGACCCGGACGTCCCCGCTGACGCTGTCCAGCCCGGCCGGCGGGCGTACCCGGACGGCGAGCAGCGGCCGGTGGCGGCGTACGACGATCCGCTTGGCCTTGACGTCGACCAGGAGCTTCCGCGGGGTGGCCTTCGCGACGCCCACCCGGATCTCCCTCCCGGCGTTGGAGCCGAGGTTGTCGTCGCCGAGGTAGGCGACGCGGAGCCGGTGGTAGCCCGGCGCGAGGCTCCGGCCGGCGACGGAGATCGTGACCTTGCCGTCGACCAGGTCGGCGCGCCGGACCAGCCGGTCACCGTCCATCAGCCGCACCCGTCCCGAGGGCAGGAGCGGGCCGCCGACGGTCACCGGGATCGACCAGGCCTGGCCGTAGGTCAGCTTCGCCGGCAGCGGCGCGCTCAGCGTCGAGGGCAGCTTGGGTAGCGCGGCACCGACGAGGGTCCGGCTGGGCTCGGCGATCAGCGCGAGACCCTGCTCCCCCGCCAGGTCCGCGGGCACGGTCAGGTCGACCGAGGCGGCGCCGTTCGTGACCGGGAAGGTGCCGAGCTCGCGGTAGCTCGCCCCGGAGACGGCGAACGCCTTCACCCGGGTGTTGGCGGGGCTGCCCTGCGACGTGAGGTCCAGGTCGGCGAGGTCCACGTCGACCTCGTCGCCCGCGCCGACCGTGGCGGGCAGCGTGCCGCTCACCTCGACCTGCTGACGGGCGTAGTCCGGCCGGACCGTCTCGGCCCTGCGCAGGTGGTCGGCGAACATCTCGATGTCGAGGATGCCCGTGTCGGTCACCTCGCCCTGGCGGAAGGCCGTGAAGCCGTCGGCGCCGCCGGCCAGGAAGCTCAGCGTCGAGACGGTGTACGACGTCGCCGGCTGCAGCAGCGTGCCGTCGAGCCGGATCGAGGTGATCCGGTCCCCGGCGGGGCGGCTCGGGTCGGCGGTGACGCGCAGGTTGTCCGAGACGCCGAGCTGGAGGTACGGCTCCTCCGCGTCCTCACGCCACTGCTGCTCGAACAGCTCGTCGATCTGCGCCCCGGTCATCTCCACCAGGGCGACCGTGTTGCCGAAGGGCAGCACGGCCGCGGCCTCGGCGTACGTGACGACGCGGTCGGCGTTGAGCGGATTCTGGGCGGTGTCGCCGGCGGCGAGCAGCTCGGCCCGCAGACCGCCGGGGTTGGTGACGCCGAAGTCGGGGTCACCGGCCGCGGGACCGGCCAGCAGGGTCTCGGCCACCAGGTTGCCGAGCGTCGACTCCCCGGACCGGTCGTCGCGGGTGCCTCCGGTGTAGCGCCCGTTGGCGTACGTCCCGCCCGTGTAGGCCGTGGTGATGTCGCCGACCTGGCGGCCGATGGGCTGGTTGCCGACCTGGGCGGCGTGGGCGAGCGCGGCGTCCACGATGCCCTTCACCTTCGCGACCGCGGGGAGCGCGGTGTTCGCCTCGGCGACGCGCGGCACGTTCGTGGCGTCGTACGACGTGACGGTGTCGGTGTCGGGGTCGTAGGTCAGCGTGACCCGGCCGACGTGGGCGCCGTACGACCCGGTCTGCACGATCGGGCGGGTCGCCCCCTCGCCGTCCGGGACGGGGGCGTCCCAGGCGTAGGTCGCGTGCGTGTGCGCGGTGAAGATGACGTCGACCGCGGCCGAGGTGTCCTCGACGATGGAGGCGAACGCCCCACCCTTCGCGACCTCCCCGGCCAGCGTCGAGTCGGCCTCTCCCTGGCCGGCGCCCTCGTGGTACTCGGCCACCACGACGTCGGCCTCGCCGTTGCCCGGGACGCCGTCGGTCAGCCGGCCGGCCACCCGGTTGACGGCCTCGACCGGGTCGCCGAACTCCAGGTCGGCGATGCCGGCGGGCGTGACGGCGGTCGCGGTCTCCTGCGTGACGACCCCGATGACCCCCACCGTGACCCCGCCGACCTCGAAGGTGTCGTACTCCGGGAGCGCGGGCGTGGTGGTGCCCTTGCGGTAGACGTTCGCGCCGAGGTAGCGCCAGTCGGCGCGGGCCTCGATCCGGCCGGTGAGGTCGGCCGCGCCCTTGTCGAACTCGTGGTTGCCGACCGCCGAGCTCTTCAGGCCGAGGGCGTTGAGGACGTCGATCGTTGGGTTGTCCTGCTGGGTGCTGGAGGCGAACACCGTGGCCCCGACGTTGTCGCCGGCCGAGAGCAGCAGGGTGTTCGGCTCGGCGGCCCGCAGGCCCTCGACCGTCGTCGCGAACTTCGTGGTGTCGGCGTCGATGCGGCCGTGGAAGTCGTTGAGGTTGAGCAGCTGCAGCTCGACCGGGTCGGCGGCGTGGGCCGCTGGAGCGGCCACGACGCTGAGGGCGGTGCCGGCCAGCCCGAGGGCGGTGGCGGAGGCGACGGCGCGCCACAGGCGCCGGGAGGAATGCGGAGCGGACACGGCGACGGGCCTTCCCGAGGGCGATTGGTTGGCTCCGGCACCTTAACCGTCGCCTCCCCCCGTGCCCGGGAGCCTCGCCCGGCTCAGCGCAGGCTGGCGCGCTGCCGCCACACGTCGCGGTAAAACTCGTAGCCCGACCACAGGGTCAGCGCGACGGCGACGGCGAGGCACGCCTGCGACACGTAGAACACGACCTCGCCCGGCGTCTGCAGCGCGCTCGGGAGGTCCGCGTCGCGCAGCGGCAGGATCAGCCCGCCGAGCGCCAGTGCCTGGAACGTCGTCTTCAGCTTCCCGAGGTCCTTGGCCGCGATCACGACCTTCTTCAGCACCGACAGGCGCAGCAGCGTGACGCTCCACTCGCGCAGCAGCACGAGGATGGTGACCCACCACCAGATGTCGCCGACGATCGAGAGCCCGATGAAGGCCATCCCGGTGATCGCCTTGTCGGCGATCGGGTCGGCGATCTTGCCGAAGTCGGTGACCAGGTTGCGCGAGCGGGCGATGTCGCCGTCGATCTTGTCGGTGATCATCGCGACCGCGAAGATCACCCACGCCACGGTGCGCCACACCGCCGACTCGCCGCCGTCGATGAGCAGCGCCCAGGCGAAGAACGGGACCAGCACGATCCGCAGGGTCGTGAGGACGTTGGGCAGGTTGAAGTTGCTCACCCGCTGCTGCTCGGTCCCGGTCATTCAGACCTCCTTCGCGATCAGGTCGACGCCGTCGGTGGCGACCACCTCGGCGCGCACGAGGTCCCCGACCTGCGGACCCGGCCGGTCGAGGTACGTCGTACCGTCCACCTCGGGACCCTGGTGCGCGGCCCGTCCGGCGACCTCGCCGTCCTCGACGGACTCGACGAGCACCTCGACGATCTCGCCGATCCGCTCCTCGGCCCGCTGGGCGTTGAGCTCCTCGACGAGCGACTGCACGTGCTCGGTGCGGGCGCGGACCTCGTCCTCGTCGAGCTTCCCGTCGTACGACGCGGCCTCGGTGCCGTCCTCGTCGGAGTAGCCGAACACCCCGGTGACGTCCATCCGCGCGGCGACCAGGAAGTCGCACAGCGTCTGGAACTCGTCCTCGGTCTCGCCCGGGAAGCCGACGATGACGTTGGAGCGCACGCCGGCGGTCGGCGCCAGCGCGCGGATCCGGTCGAGCAGGCCCAGGAAGCTCTCGGGGTCGCCGAAGCGACGCATCCGCCGCAGCACCGTCGCGCTGGCGTGCTGGAAGGAGAGGTCGAAGTACGGCACCACGCCGGGGGTGCTCGCGATCGCCTCGACCAGACCCGGGCGGGTCTCGGCCGGCTGGAGGTAGGAGACCCGGACCCGCTCGACGCCGTCGACCGCGGCCAACTCGGGCAGCAGCGTCTCGAGCAGTCGCAGGTCGCCGAGGTCCTTGCCGTACGACGTGGAGTTCTCCGAGACCAGGAAGAGCTCGCGGACGCCCTGGCTCGCCAGCCACTGCGCCTCGACCAGCACGTCGGCGGGCCGGCGGCTGACGAAGGAGCCGCGGAAGGCCGGGATCGCGCAGAACGTGCAGCGCCGGTCACAGCCGCTGGCCAGCTTCAGCGGAGCCATCGGGCCGCCGTCGAGGCGGCGGCGCAGGCCGCGGGGTCCGGTGAGCGGGCCGCCGATCCCGACGTCGCCGCTGGTGGCGACGGCGTGACCGGGCACGCTCAGCGCGGAGGCGTCGCGCTCGGCCGGCGAGATCGGCAACAGCCGGCGCCGATCCTGCGGGGTGTGCGCCTGGTGGGTCTCCCCCGCCACGATCGAGCGCAGCCGCGCCGCGATGTCGGGGTAGTCGTCGAAACCCAGCACCGCGTCGGCCTCGGGCAGCGACTCGGCGAGGTCCTTGCCGTACCGCTCGGCCATGCAGCCGACCGCCACGACCGCCTGCGTGCGGCCGGACTCCTTGAGGTCGGCGGCCTCCAGCAGGGTGTCGACCGAGTCCTTCTTGGCCGCCTCGACGAAGCCGCAGGTGTTGACGACGACCGTGTCGGCGTCCTCCGGGTCATCGACCAGCAGGAAGCCGTCGGCCTCCAGCCGGCCGGCCAGCTCCTCGGAGTCGACCTCGTTGCGGGCGCACCCGAGGGTCACGAGGGCTACGGACAGCAGGTCGCGGGCAGGGGACGTCTCGGTGGTCTGGCTCATGGTCGTTCCCGAGTATGACCGCCCGGAGCCCACGTCCGCGAACTGCCGCACGCTGGTTGAGGTGCGAGGGCCGCCAGGCCCGAGCCTGCCCCGACGCTGGTTGAGGTGCGAGGAGCTCCAGCGACGAGCCTCGAAACCCAGCAAGACCTACGACGGCCCCGATCGAGGCCGACGCTCGACAAGACGGGTTTCGAGGCCCCTCCGCTCGTACCTCGCTCCGGAGCACCTCAACCAGCGGCACACGCCGGTCGAGGTGGCCCCGACGACGCTGGTTGAGGTGCGAGGAGCTCCAGCGACGAGCCTCGAAACCCGGCGAGACGTACGACGGCCCCCGATCGAGGCCGACTCTCGACAAGACGGGTTTCGAGGCCCCTCCGCTCGTACCTCGCTCCGGAGCACCTCAACCAGCGGCACACGCCGGTCGAGCCCGCCCCGACGCTGGTTGAGGCGCGAGGGCCGCCAAGGCCCGAGCCTCGAAACCCAGCAAGACGTACGACGGCCTCGATCGAGGCCGACTCTCGACAAGACGGGTTTCGAGGCCCCTCCGCTCGTACCTCGCTCCGGAGCACCTCAACCAGCGGCACGACCACGCTGGTTGAGGTGCGAGGGACGAAGTCCTGAGCCTCGAAACCCGGCAAGACGCACGACGACCCCGACCGAGGCCGACTCTCGACAAGACGGGTTTCGAGGCCCCTCCGCTCGTACCTCGCGCCGGAGCACCTCAACCAGCGGCATACGTCCTCGACCAGCGCTCAGACCGGCTCCGTGTCCGGCTTCACGGTGAGCACGGGGCAGTGCGCGCCGAGGATGACCCGCTGGGCGACGCTGCCCATCAACAGCTTGCCGACGGGCGTACGCCTCCGCATGCCGAGCACGATGAGCCGGACCCGCTCCTCCTCGGCGATCCTGAGCAGCTCGTCGGCCACGTCGGCGACGACCGGCTGGCGCACCTCGACGTCGACCCCGTCCAGGTCGTCCCCGACGTGCTCGAAGACCTCCGGGGCGGCGAAGCGCTGGTCGACGTACGCGTCGCCCTTGCTGCCGTTCACGATCAGCAGGTCGTAGCCACGCTGGCGGGCCTCGACGGCGGCGTGCCGCACCGCCGCCCGGCCGTACTCGTCGGGCGTGAAGCCCACCAGGATCGTGCTCATCGGTCCACCAGCTCTCGATCGTCGGACGGGCCGTCGGCCGGGCCGTCGTCAGCGGGGTCGTTCGTCCGGTCGAACCGCGACGGGAGCAGGAAACGCGCCGCGATCGGCACGACCAGGAACAGGGCGATCAGCACGTAGACGATCACCGACAACGGCTCGTTCACCAGCCCGGAGGCGTCCCCGCCGGAGAGGGCCAGCGCCTCGCGGAGCTTGGACTCCATGATCGGCCCGAGGATGACGCCGAGGATCAGCGGCAGCACCGGCAGGCCGAAGCGGCGCATGGCCAGGCCGAGCAGCCCGAAGATCAGCAGCAGGAACAGGTCGAATGCGTCCAGGTTGACCGTGTAGGCACCGAGCGAGGCGAAGAACAGGATGCCGGCGTACAGGTAGGGCCGCGGCACCCGCAGCAGCTTCGCCCACAGCGGCGCGAGCGGCAGGTTGAGGACGAGCAGCATGGTGTTGCCGATCAGCAGGCTGGCCAGCAGCGTCCAGACCAGGTCGGGCTGCTCGGTCATCAGCTGCGGCCCCGGCTGGATGCCGTAGCTCTGCAGCGCGGCCAGCATGATCGTCGCGGTCGCGGTGACCGGCAGCCCCATCGCCAGCAGCGGCACGAAGGTGCCGGCTGCGGAGGCGTTGTTGGCCGCCTCCGGTCCCGCCACGCCCTCGATCGCCCCCTTGCCGAACTCCTCGGGGTGCTTGGTGAGCTTCTTCTCCGCCAGGTAGGACAGGAAGGTCGGGGTCTCGGCGCCGCCCGCCGGGATAGCCCCGAACGGGAAGCCCAGCGCGGTCCCCCGCAGCCACGGCTTCCACGAGCGCCGCCAGTCCTCCTTGCCCATGAAGGGCTGGCCGACGGGGGTGATCTGCAACGGCGTACGACGCAGGTGCGCGGCGACCCAGAAGGCCTCGCCGAGCGCGAAGATGCCGACCGCCACCACCACGATGTCGAGCCGGTCCGCGAGCTGGGTGGTGCCGAAGCTCAGCCGCGGCTGCCCGGTGTTCAGGTCCAGGCCGACCAGACCGATCGTCAGGCCGATGAAGAGCGCGATGAAGCCGCGCAGCTTGGAGCTGCCGAGCACCGCCGTCACCAGCACCAGCGCCATCACCGTGATCGCGAGGTACGACGGCGCGCCGATCTTGACCGCCACCTCGGCGAGCGCGGGGGCGAAGAAGACCACGCCCATGGTCCCGATCGTGCCAGCGATGAACGACCCGATGGCGGCGGTGGCGAGCGCCTGCGCGGCCCGCCCCGCCTTGGCCATCTTGTTGCCCTCGATGGCGGTCATCACCGACGCCGACTCACCGGGGGTGTTGAGCAGGATCGACGTCGTCGAGCCGCCGTACATGCCGCCGTAGTAGATGCCGGCGAACATGATGAAGGCCTGGGTGGCGTCCAGCCCGTAGGTCACGGGCAGCAGCAGCGCCACGGCCATGGCCGGGCCGATGCCCGGCAGCACGCCGACGAACGTCCCGAGCAGCACGCCGAGCGCGGCCCAGAGCAGGTTCTCGGGGGTGACGGCGGCCTCGAGGCCGCCCCAGAGCAGGTTGAGACTGTCCATCAGAGGATCCCGTCCAGGAGGCCGGGGCTGAGCGGGATCCCGAGACCGACGTAGAAGCCGTACCAGCTGGCCACCGACATCACGATGCCGACGAGCACGTCCCGCACGAGGGTGGTGCTGCCGAGCGCCCAGGCGGCGCCCGCGAAGAGCAGCGCCCCGGAGATGGCCCAGCCGAGCACGGTGATGGTGGCGATGGTGAAGACCAGGACGCCGACCAGCTTGCCGACCGTCACCCAGTCCGCGGGCGTGTCCAGGTCGACGTCCTCGCCGTCGTCGGCCTCCGGGCGCGAACCGCGCAGGGTGGCGATCACGAGCAGCACGGCCAGCAACAACAGCACCGAGCCGATGACGTAGGGGAAGACGCGCGGGCCCACGGGGTCGGCGAACCCGACCTCGAGGGTGCTGGCGTCGTACAGGGTGTAGCCGCCCAGCAGGGCGAGGAAGCCGGCCAGTCCGAACTGAGCGCGGTCGATCCGGACCGGCTCGGTGGCAGCCGCGGTGGTCTCGTGGCTCGTCTCGGTCACAGCAGACCGACCTCCTCCAGGGTCGACGCGACGCGCGCGTCCTGCTCGTCCAGGAACTCGCCGAACTCGTCGCCCGTCTTCAGCGCATCGGTCCAGCCGTTGTCCTCGAGGGCCTGCTCCCACTGTGGGGTGGCGTGCATCTCCTCGATGAACCCGATCAGCTCGGCGCGACGCTCCTCGGAGATGTCCGGCGGTGCGAGCACCCCGCGCCAGTTGGTGAACACCAGGTCGATGCCCGACTCGGTCAGCGTCGGCGCGTCCTTGACCGACTTGCCGGTGAGCCGTTCCTCGCCCGAGACGGCGAGCACCCGAAGCTCGCCGGCCTCGATCTGGCCCTCGAACTCGCCGAGACCCGAGAAGCCGACCGCGATCTTCTCGCCGAGCAGGGCGCTGGTCAGCGGCCCGCCGCCGTCGTACGGCACGTAGCGGACCTCCGACGGCTCGATGTCGACCGCCTCGGCGAGCTGCATCGGGAACAGGTGGTCGGGGCCGCCGGGGCTGGAGCCGCCGCCGACGGCGATGCCGGAGGGGTCGGCCTGCCAGGCCGCGACGAAGTCGTCGATGCTCTGGTACGGCGAGTCCGCCGGCACCAGCACGCCCTCCTGGTCCTCGATCAGCTGGGCGATCGGGGTGGCATCGGTGACCTTGTAGGGCAGCGCGAAGGAGTACGCCGAGCCGACCACGCCCAGGCCCATGGTCATCAGGGTGTGCTCGTCGCCCGACGCGCCCATCAGCCGGGTCAGGGCGACCGAGCCGCCGGCGCCGAGGATGTTGGTGACCTCGAAGTCGCCACCCGTGATGTCGGTCTGGTCGAAGACGCCCACCGCCGCGCGGCCGGTCTGGTCGTACCCCCCGCCGGGGCTGTTGGGGATCCACATCGCCAGGTCGCGGCTCTCGTCGCCGCGGGTCACCCCGCACCCGGCGAATGTCGTCACCGCCATCAGCGCGACCGCGGTCGCGACCACTCGTGTTGCCGTCAGCATGGTTCTCCTGTCAGGTTCCGTGGTGACGAGCATCGTCACGAATGTGGCAGCGGTCACTCTTGGGAAACCAAAGGAGGTTGTGGAACTTGTGGTCACGTGCGGCACGGGTGTCGCTGGCCGGCCAGTTCCTGGCCCTGCAGCTCGCCGTGCTGCTGGTCGTGCTCGTCGTGGTCAGCGTCTTCTCGGTCCGGCAGAACGACGCGGACTTCCGCGACCAGCGACGTGACCGGATGACCGCCGCGGCCGAGGCGGTCGCCAGCACGGCTGCCGTTCAGGACGGCTTGGAGGGCGAGCCGGACCGGATGGCGCTGGCCTTCTCGCTCCAGCAGCGCGCCGACGACGTCGGCGCGTCCGTGGCCTTCCTGACCGACACCGACGGCACCGTGCTCGTCAGCACCGACCCCACGCGCGAGGGCGACACGGTCGACCTCGGCGAGCAGGAGGTGGTCGGGCGCCGCTCGTTCGGCGAGACCGAGGACCGCGGCTCGCGGGCAATCGGCGTGTCGGTCCCGGTGATCGCCAACAACGACCCCGAGGACGGGCCGCCGCCCGTAGGCACGCTGGTGGGTGGCGTCGTCATGCTCGAGCGGTACCCACCGCTCGGCGAGCGGCTCGCCAACGCCTTCGACGACCTGCTGATCTTCCTCGCCCTCGGCCTCGCGCTCGGCGGCGCTGGCTCGTGGCTGCTCTCCCGCCTCATCAAGCGCCGCACCCGCGGCCTGGAGCCCGCCGAGATCGCCGCGCTCGCCGACCAGCGCGAGGCGCTGCTGACCTCGATCCGCGAGGGCCTGGTCGCCGTCAGCGCCGACGGGGTCGTGACCGTGCTCAGCGAGAGCGCGCGGGAGCTCCTCAACCTGCCCGCCGACGCCCAGGGCCGGTCGCTGCGCGACCTCGACCTCGAGCCCCGGGTGGCCGACCTGCTCGGCGGCGCCGACCAGGTGCAGGACGCGGTGCTCCTCGTCGACGGGCGCCTCCTGGTCGTCAACCGGAACCCGGTCGAGGCCGCGGGCCGCCCGGCGGGGACGGTCGTGACGTTGCGCGACCGCACCGAGCTGCTCGCCATGCAGAGCGAGCTCAGCGCGCGCCAGGGCGTCACCGAAACGCTGCGCGCGCAGACCCACGAGTTCAGCAACCAGCTGCACACCATCTCCGGCCTGCTCCAGCTGCAGGAGTACGACGAGGCGGGCCGGCTGATCGGCACCCTCACCCGTCGCCGCGCCGAGATCAGCGACGCCGTCACCGCGCTCGTCGAGGACCCCGCCGTCGCGGCGCTGCTCATCGCCAAGACCAGCCTCGCCGCCGAGCGCCGGGTCGAGCTCCGCCTCGACGAGGACAGCGCACTCCCCCGGCTCGACCCCGACCTGTCGGCGGACGTGGGTACGGTGCTCGGCAACCTGGTCGACAACGCCGTGGACGCGGTGGCCTCCACGGGCGCGCCGGGCACGGTCGTCGTACGCCTGCTCGCCGACGGGGACGCGGTCGTGCTCCAGGTGGCGGACACCGGGCCGGGCGTCCCGCCCGAGCAGGTCGCCTCGGTGTTCCGCCGCGGCTTCACGACCAAGCCCTCGGACGCCAGCGGCCGCGGCGTCGGACTCGCGCTCGTGCAGGTCGTGTGCGAGCGTCGGGGCGGCTCGGTCTCGGTGCACAACGAGAACGGCGCCGTCTTCACCGCCCGCCTGCCCGCCGAGGACCTCCAAGATTGAGCCATGACTGACCTGCGCGTGCTCGTGGTGGACGACGACTTCATGGTCGCCTCGATCCACACCCGGTTCGTCGACCGCACGCCCGGCTTCGTCGTCGTCGGACAGGCGGCCACCGGCGCGACCGCGCTCGCCGAGATCGAGCGGCTCGTCCCCGACCTGGTGCTGCTCGACGTCCACCTGCCCGACCTGAGCGGCATCGAGGTGCTGCGGCGGCTGCGCGGCGCCGGCAACGACGTCGGGGTGATCGTGGTGACGGCCGCCCGGGAGTCGGACACCGTCCGCGCCGCGTCGGCCGGCGGCGCCACGCACTACCTCGTCAAGCCGTTCGAGTACGACGACCTGGTCGCCCGCCTCGAGGCGTTCCGCCAGTCGCACCGGGCGCTCGCCGGCTCCGAGGCGCCGGACCAGGACGACATCGACGCGGTCTTCGCGCCGGTCGGCCGCGCCCGGGTCGCGCTCCCGAAGGGGCTGAGCCCGGAGACCGCCGCCCTGGTGGACGCCGCCCTCGACGAGGGCGAGCTGTCCGCGGCCGAGTGCGCCGAGCGGGTCGGGATCTCCCGGGTCAGCGCGCGGCGCTACCTGGAGCACTTCGTCGCCGCGGGCCGCGCCGCCGTCCGCCTGCAGTACGGCGGAGGCGGGCGGCCCGAGCGTCGTTACCGACGGACGACGTAGGTCTGCGACGCGCGCTCGCCGGTCTCCCCGATCGCCTTCGCGTCGCCGTCGCCCACGGTGACGACGAGCGAGCCGTCGGAGCTGGTGACCTTGATCGGGGTGACGACCTTCTTCAGGGTCTTCACCTGACCGAAGGCCAGGTCGCCGGTGAACACCAGCTGGCCCTCGCCGTCGACGACCTTGACGGCCGCGCCCCCTCCCGCGGCGTCGAGCCGCAGCGAGGTGACCGAGCCGGTGGCGCTGCTGCTCAGGCCGGCCGAACCGTCCAGCGGCGGCTCCTTGTCGAGCGCGACCGGACCGTCCATGAACAGGCGGGCGACCGACCAGGCGAGCACCAGCACCATCACGGCCGCGACCAGCACGGACCAGCTCGGCCCGCCGCGGGTACCGCGGATGCCGCCGCTGCTCCCGGTCGCCAGCTCCGCCTCGAAGACCCGTCGCGGGTCGACGGGCGCGTCGGCGTACCGCTCCTCGTAGGTGGCGAGCAGCGGGGCCACGTCGATGCCGACGATCCGGGCCAGCGTGCGCAGGTGGCCGCGGGCGTAGAAGTCGCCACCGCACGGCGCGAAGTCGTCGACCTCGATCGACTCGATGACGTGGGGGCGGATCCGGGTGCGCTCGGCCAGCTGGTCCACGCTCAGCCGGAGCCGCTCGCGGGCCGCGGCCAGCTGCGGACCGATGACCGGGTCGGGTGCGGCCTCGGGCGCCTCGAGGTCGTCGATGCGCAGCGGCGCGACCGCCGTGACGCTCGCCGCCTCGACCTCGGGCACGGCCTCCTCGACCAGGTCGACGCGCCCCGGACGGCGGAGCTCGCGCACCGCCGTCTGCTCGAGCTCGTCGGGGTCCGTCGTGAGGTCGCTGCGGACCTCGATGCGCGCGGCCGTCAGCGGGTCGCGCAGCGGGGCCGGGGTCGGGGTCGTCTCGGCCAGCGCGGCGACGTGCTCGTCGGCGATGACCTGGTCCTCCGGGACGCCCTCACCGGGAGTACGGCGCAGCCGCGCCAGCCCGTTGATCGCGCCCGCCAGCCACGGCCGCGGGTCGGGCAGCCGCCGCTCCTCGGCCCGCTCCTCGGTCTCGTCGGGCACGAGCTCCGGCGCCTCGGCGGCAGCCACGGCCGGCTCGGCTTCGATCCCGGTCTCAGGCTCGATCTCAGACTCGACCTCGGACTCGACCTCGGACTCCGCCGAGTAGTCGTCGTACACCTCGACGACCTCGGCCGCACCGGCCGCGAGCGCGTCGAGGGCGGCGGTCAGGTCGTCACCGGCGCCGGCGACACGGGTCGACAGGGACAGCGGCACGGAGAGCGGCTCGCCCTCGACCGGGAAGACCTCCAGCCGGCCGTCGCGCAGCACGCTGGTGCGGGGCAGGTGCTCGAGCGCCTCGACGGCGTCCCACGGCATGCCGTGCCAGGCCCGGCCCTGCCGGACCCGCAGGCCGTGGGCGTCCGCGACCAGCAGCGGGGTGCGAGCGTCGACGAAGGCCTGCAGCCAGGCGGCGGCGACCGCGCCCATCCCCAGGCACAGCGCCCAGTCGAGCCAGGCGCCGCTCCCGCTGGCGCGGGAGAGGTAGAGGATCGCGACGACGGCCGCGACGCCGCCGATGGCGCCGGCCAGGCCGGCGTTGCGGCGGACGGTCACCTCGACGGGCGGCGTACCGGCCCCGTCGACGTCGGTGACGACGTGGGTGTCGGTAATCTCGTGGTCGTGCAGCTGCTCGCTCACATCTCCCCCTGCAGGGTCGCGATGACGCCGTCGATCTCGTCGGGCTTGACCAGCACGTCGCGGGCCTTCGAGCCCTCGCTGGGACCGACCACGCCGCGGCTCTCCATGATGTCCATCAGTCGTCCGGCCTTGGCGAAGCCGACCCGCAGCTTGCGCTGCAGCATCGACGTCGAGCCGAACTGCGTCGACACGACCAGCTCGATGGCCTGGATGACCAGGTCCATGTCGTCGCCGATATCGTCGTCCAGCTCCCGCTTGGACGCGGCGGGTGCCGTCACGTCCTCGCGGTACGTCGGCTCGAGCTGGCCCTTGCAGTGGTTGACCACCTGGGCGATCTCGGCCTCGGTGACCCAGGACCCCTGGACGCGCAGCGCCTTCGAGGAGCCCATCGGCAGGAACAGGCCGTCACCCTGGCCGACCAGCTTCTCGGCGCCCGGCTGGTCGAGGATGACGCGGCTGTCGGCCAGCGACGACGTCGCGAACGCGAGCCGCGACGGCACGTTGGCCTTGATCAGGCCTGTGACGACGTCGACCGAGGGGCGCTGGGTCGCCAGCACCAGGTGGATGCCGGCGGCCCGGGCGAGCTGGGTGATCCGGACGACCGAGTCCTCGACGTCGCGCGGGGCGACCATCATCAGGTCGGCGAGCTCGTCGACGATCACCAGCAGGTAGGGGTACGGCGAGAGCACCCGCTCGCTGTGCGCGGGCACCTCGACCTTCCCGGCGCGGACGGCCTTGTTGAAGTCGTCGATGTGCCGGAAGCCGAAGTTGGCGAGGTCGTCGTAGCGCATGTCCATCTCGCGCACGACCCACTGCAGCGCCTCGGCCGCCTTCTTCGGGTTGGTGATGATCGGGGTGATCAGGTGCGGGACGCCCTCGTAGGCGTTCAGCTCGACCCGCTTGGGGTCGACCATGATCATCCGCACCTCGTCCGGCGTCGCCCGCATCAGCACCGAGGTGATCATCGAGTTGATGAACGACGACTTTCCGGAGCCGGTGGCGCCGGCGACCAGCAGGTGCGGCATCTTGGCCAGGTTGGCGACGACGAAGCCGCCCTCGACGTCCTTGCCGAGGCCGGCCACCATCGGGTGGGTCGCCGACCGGGCCGCGTTGGAGCGCAGCACGTCGCCGAGGGAGACGATCTCCTTGTCGGTGTTCGGGATCTCCACGCCGACCGCCGACTTGCCCGGGATGGGCGAGAGGATCCGGACATCGGCCGAGGCCACCGCGTAGGCGATGTTCTTCTGGATGTTCATGATCTTCTCGACCTTGACGCCGGGGCCGAGCTCGACCTCGTAGCGCGTCACCGTCGGCCCCCGGGTGTAGCCGGTGACCTGGGCGTCGATGTTGAACTCCTCGAGCACCTGGGTCAGCCGGTCGACCACAGCGTCGCTGGCCTTCGACTTCGCCTTGTGCACGGAGCCGGGCTTGAGGACCTCGTCGGCCGGGAGGGAGTAGACGATGTCGCCCGACAGGGCGAGCTGCTCGACCCGGGCCGGGAGCGGCGTGTGCGGCGGCGGCACCAGGTCGGCCTTCTCGGCGTCCGGGTCGCGGACGACCGGTCGCTCGACGGTGTCGTCGGGGCCGCGCGCGCTGATCGCCTCGGAGACCTGCGTCTCCGCGTCGGCGTCGACGTCGTACACCTCGTCGGGCGAGAACAGGTCCACGCCCACGTCCTGCGGGTCGTCCTGCTCGAGCGCGACGTCGACCGGGTCCTTCTTGCGCCGGCGCTTCTTGACCTCACGGTCCTCCAGCACCGGGGTGTCGTACGCCGGGTCGCCCATGTCGGGGTCGATCTCGTCGTCGTCGCGACGGCCGCGCCCGCGCGGCTCGTCCTCCTCCTCGTAGTGCTCGCGGCCCAGCAGCCGGTCGCCGAGGTCGCGGAGCCGGTCCGGGACCTGGTAGAGCGGCGTCGCGGTGACCACCAGGACGCCGAAGAAGGCGACCAGGGCGAGCAGCGGTACGACGACGTACGGCGAGCGGAGCAGGTCGAGCAGCACCGAGGACACGACGAAGCCGATCGCCCCGCCGGCGTCCTGCAGCGGCGCGGTGTCGCCGTCGATCGGCTCGGGCGAGCCGTTGGCGATGTGCACGATGCCGAGCACGCCGAAGGCGACCGCCGTCCAGCCGATCACCTGGCGGCCGACCGGACCGTTGTGCTCGGGGTCGCGCAGGGTCCGCCAGCCCGTCCACACCAGGACGAGCGGGACGAACCAGCCCATCTTGCCGACGGAGCCGGCCACCGCGGTCCGGGTGAACGACATGACGTCGCCACCCGGCTGGAACCACACCGCGGCGGCGACCACCAGCGCGATGCCCATCACGAACAGGCCGGCACCGTCGCGCCGGTGCGCCGGGTCCAGGTCGCGCGCGCTGCGGCCGATGCCGCGCGCGAGCGCCCCGACGCCGTGGGCGACGGCGAGCCAGATCGTGACCAGGCCGCGGGCGAGGCTGGTGAAGAGTCGGGCGACCGGCCCCGGTCCGCTGCGCACCGCCCGAGGTGCCGGGCGCGCGCTGCTCCCGCGGGAGCTCTTCGCGGGGGCGCGCTTCGCCGGTCGCTTGGCCGGCTGCTTGCCGGTCCGCGACGAGCTGGTGCGGCTGCTGCTGGTACTCCGGGCACGGGTGCTCGAGCCACTACTTCGTCCCGAGCCTCGCGACCCGGAAGTGGACGTGCTCTTGCTCCGCGACCCCGGCGGGGAAGACGTACGGGTCGCCATGGTCCCGACCCTAGGCGATCGTCACACCCGTCACAGGGACCCCAGGAGTGACGGGGCGGCGTGTCGTCCCCCTGGACCGCTGTCGGCGGGTATCCCTAGGGTTTCCGCTGGCGGCGGGCCTGGTCCGCGCCACCCACCACATCCGCGTCGAGGGGTAGCTCAGTCGTGAAGATCCTCAGTCAAGGCCTCAGCCTCGTGCTGCTCGGCGCCGGCCTCGCGGCCGTGCCCCTCGCCACGAGCTCGGCAGCCCCGGCGGCCGCCGAGCCGTCGATCGTGCAGCGCCTGAAGGACGACGCCCAGGGCACGGCCCGGGTCGCCGTGGAGCCCGCGACGGGCCGGATCGGTTTCGCGCGCGCCCGCGACCTGCTCCCCTCCGTGCCGGCGACCTCGCGGTCGTCCGCGACGGCCAAGGCCACGGCGTACCTCGACGAGTACGCCCCCGCTTTCGGCGCGCGCGCGAGCGAGCTGGAGCGCGGTGAGGTCCGCAGCACGACCGGCGGCTGGACGATCGAGTACCACCAGTCCTACCGCGGTGTCCCCGTCTTCGGCGCCGAGCTGCGGGCCCACGTCGACGCCGAGGGCGACCTCACGGCGGTCAACGGGTTCGCCGTGCCCGGCCTCGACCTCTCCGTCACCCCGGGTCTCAGCGAGGCGGAGGCCTCGGCGAAAGCCGTGCGCCTCGTGCGGAACGCCCCGTCCGGCGGGAGGGAGGCCCAGCAAGGGGCCGCCGGCCTGCGCGCCGCGAGCGCCGAGCTGATGGTCTACCGGATGGGCTCGACGCGCGGCGTCGAGGGCGACGCGGTCCTCGCCTGGGTCGTGGAGGTGACAAACGAGCAGGACACCCGCGAGACGGTGATCCTCGACGCCGACACCGGCAAGTCGGTCAACCGCTGGTCGATGATCGCCCACGCCCTCGACCGGGAGCTGTACGAAGCGCACGACAACGGCACACCCCGCGACTTCAGCGACGACACCCGCACCCTGGAGTGGCAGGAGGGCGACCCCTTCCCGGCCGGGCTCGACGACGACCAGGCCAGCGAGGTCCTCGGCGCGAGCGAGACGTACTGGCTGTTCAAGAACGCCTTCGGCTACGACTCCTTCGACGGCGCCGGCGCGAAGATGATCACGGTCAACAACGACCCGCAGATCCAGTGCCCCAACGCCAGCTGGAACGGTGTCTCCACCAACTACTGCAGCGGCGTCTCCTCCGACGACACGGTCGCGCACGAGTGGGCTCACGCCTACACCGAGTACACCTCCGGTCTCGTCTACCAGTGGCAGTCGGGCGCGATGAACGAGGCGTACTCCGACATCTGGGGCGAGACCGTCGACCTGCTCAACGACCGGATGAACGCCGACGAGGACCTCCCGCGGCAGGCCGAGGACTGCTCGGCGTACAGCAAGGCCCTGATCACCGTCGAGATCACCGCACCCGCGAGCGTCGCGGGCCCCTGCCTGGCCGCCGCGGCCGCGGGTGCCGACAGCTTCGTCGGCGAGACCGTCGCCCAGGTCGTCGTCGGCCGGGACAGCGCCGCGAGCGGCAGCACCACGGACGGGTGCAGCCCGTTCACGAACGCCGCTCAGCTCGCCGGCAAGTGGGTCTATGTCGACGAGAACCTCACCCGGAACGGCTGCTACAACACCACCCAGGGCGAGAACGCCGCGGCCGCCGGCGCGACCGGCATCATCATCGGTTCCGACCCCGCCTTCGCGCCGTGGAACATGCCGGGCGAGGAGTTCACCATCCCCGCCCTGCAGGTCGACGGCGGCTCGGGAGCCCGCTTCAAGACCGCGGGCACCAGCACGGTGCGCGTGGCCGCGACGACGGTCACCGACGACCCGTCGGCCCGGTGGCTGTCCGGCGAGGAGGACGCCGCCTTCGGCGGCGCGATCCGCGACATGTGGAACCCCACCTGCTACGGCGACCCGGGCAAGGTCTCGGACGAGGAGTACCACTGCGACACCTCCGACGCGGGCGGCGTCCACCACAACTCCGGCGTGGTCAACCACACCTTCGCCCTGCTCGTCGACGGGAGCACCTACAACGGCGTCACCGTGCCGGGGATCGGGCTCGACAAGACGGCGCACATCTTCTGGAAGACCCAGGTCGACTTCCTCACACCGACGTCCGACTTCGCCGACCTCGCCGACAGCCTCACCCAGTCCTGCTCCGACCTCATCGGGGAGGACATCAAGCAGCTGGTGATCGGCACCAGCGAGACCGGCGGAGCCGAGGTCGCCGCGCCGCTCGCCGACCCCGTCACCGCGACCGACTGCGAGGCGGTCACCGCGGCCGTCACCGCCACCGAGCTGCGGGCCGAGCCCGTGCAGTGCGCGTTCGGCCCGATCCTCGACCCGAACACCCCCGCCCTGTGCGGGCCGGGCTTCCGCACCGCCGTCGCCTTCGCCGAGGACTTCGAGGACGGCCTCGCCGGCTGGACGCAGGACCAGACCGTCGTCTACCCGGGCGCGTCGGGCATCCCGTGGGCGGCGGACACCTACGCTCCCGGTGACCGCGCCGGCGGCGTCGCGTACGGCGCCACCCCGGGCGGCGGGAGCTGCCTGGGCGACGCCGACGACCTCTCGTCGCGCAACGGGCTGATCAGCCCGACCATCACCGTCCCGGCCGGCACCGCACCGCGGCTCTCGTTCGACCACTACGTGGCGACCGAGATCGACTACGACGGCGCCAACGTCAAGGTCAGCGTCGGCGGCGGCGCGTTCACCACCGTCCCGACCGCGGCGTACGTCTTCAACGCTCCGGGCGCCCAGCTCGCGACCGCGGAGGAGGAGAACACCAACCCGATGGCCGGCGAGCCCGCCTTCACCGGCACCAACGGCAACGAGCCGGGCGGCTCGTGGGGCACCTCGATCATCGACCTCGGCCAGGTCCCCGGGGCCGCTCCGGGCGCGCAGGTGCGGTTCCGCTTCGACGTCGGGCGCGACGGCTGCGGCGGGCTCGACGGCTGGTACGTCGACAACGTCGAGGTCTCGGTCTGCGTCGCGGACGCGGACGCCGTGCGGATCACCCACGTGCCCGAGCCGTCCGGGTACGGACAGCCTCACCGTCTGGACGTGACCATCGCCGGCCGCGTACCGGGTGGCACCGTGACGGCGATCGAGGACGGGAACCCCCTCGCGACCGCGCCCGTCGAGACAGGACGCGCGAGCATCGACCTCCCTGCGGATCTGGCGATGGGCAGCCACGACCTCACCGTCGAGTACTCGGGCGACTCCCGGAACGATCCGGCCTCCGCCAGCATCACGATCCAGGTCACCAAGGCCGTCAGCACGATCAGCGCCGTGCACACGCCCGAGCCCGTGACTCTCGGTCAACCGCACAGCCTCGCGGTCACCGTGAGTGGCACCAGTCCAACCGGATCGGTCTCGGCGTTCGCCGGAGACACTCCGCTGGGCACCGCCACCCTCGGCGACGGGATCGCCACGATCCCGCTCCCGATCGACTTCAGCGCCGGGACCCACGCGCTCCGGCTGGAGTACAGCGGCGACGCCCAGAACAACAGTGCGGTCGCGACCACGACGATTTCGGTCGCCAAGGTGGCGAGCACCGTGGTGTTCACCCACACGCCCGAACCGGCCACGTACGGACAGCCGCACCGTCTCGACGTCACCGTGGCGGGCACCTCCCCCACGGGAGTCGTGACGGCCACGACGGGCGGTCGGACCCTCGGAACCGCGACACTCAGCACCGGCAGGGCGAGCATCGCTCTGCCCGCGATCCTGGCGGCGGGCAGCCACGCGATCAGCGTCCGCTACCTGGGTGACGCGGTGAACGCCGCAGCCTCGCGGGCGATCACGGTCCGGGTCGCGAAGGCGAGGTCCAGGACCTCGGCGTCCGCCTCGCCGAAGCGGGTCGCTGCCGGCCGGGCGATCCGGGTCCGCGCGCGCGTCACCGTGCCCGGGTCCGTGCGGCCCACCGGCAAGGTCGTCGTGACCTCGAAGGGCAAGCGGGTCGGCACCGGCTCGGTCAACCGGCAGGGCCGGGCGACCCTGAAGGTCCGGCGCCTGAGGGCCGGACGGCACACCCTCGTGGTGACCTACGCCGGCACCCACTCGATCGCCGCCAGCAAGGACCGGGTCCGCGTCGTCGTGACCCGCCGGAGGTAGGCCCGGCTCAGGTCCAGTCGGCGTAGTTCTGCAGCGTGAGCGCCGGCACCCGGGCGGCCGGCGTCCCCGCCCACAGCTTCCGGGACCGCCGGGCGTAGGCCCGGCGCCGGAGCCGGTGCAGCAGCCGGGGTACGGCGGGCATCCGCGCGAGCACCGCGCCGCGGGTGGACGGGTCGGCGCCGTCCAGCAGCCAGTGCACCTCCAGTGCCCGCTGCGCCGGGCTGGTCGCGCCGGCCGCGCGCAGCCGTTGCCAGTCCTGCCACTGCTCGGCGCTCAGGCTGCCGAGGGCGACGGGCACCAGCTCGGCCTCCTCGCGCTCCAGGTGCGGCAGCAGCACCGAGTCGAGATCCGTCAGCGCGCTCAGCAGCCGGTCGGGCTCCGCACCCTCGGCGAACTCGCGGGCCGCCTCCTCCAGCACCCCCGCCGCAGGCGCGATCGCACCGTGCTCGGCGTCGACGGTCGCGACCAGCGGCGCCGCCGCCGGCTGGCGGTCCACCACGAGCGGGTACAGGGCGTCCTCGGCCTCGTGATGACGACGGAGAGCGCCCATCAGCCACACCAGGTGGTCGCCGAGCACGAGACGACGGCCGTCCCGGTCGCCGCCGGCGGCGACGATCCGGGCTCGGACCAGGTCACGCCGGAAGGCCGCGTGGGCCGTCCGGATCATCGAGGGGTCGGGCGCTGGGGGTGCCTCGCTCGCCATGGGACCCGAGTCTCGGGTCCCGAGGTCGAGCGCAGCGAGCGTTTACGTCACGATCAGGCTTCGATGACGACCGGGATGATCATCGGCCGACGCCGGTGCGCGCTGTTCACCCAGCGGCCCACGACGCGTCGTACCGTCTGCTGGAGCTGGTAGGCGTCGGTGTTGCCCTCCGAGATGGCCCGGTCGAGCGCGTCGATGATCGGCTGCTTGATCTCGTCGAAGGTCGCGTCGTCCAGCGCGTTGCCGCGGGCGTGGATCTCGGGTCCGGCGGCGACCTTCCCGCTCACCGAGTCGACGACGACGATGATCGAGATGAAGCCCTCCTCCCCCAGGATCCGGCGGTCCTTCAGGTCGGACTCGGTGACGTCGCCGACCGAGGAGCCGTCCACGAAGACGTTGCCGCACTCGACCTTGCCGACGACCTTCGCGACCTTGTCGACCAAGTCGACGACGACGCCGTCCTCGGCGATGACGACGTTCGGTACGCCGGTGGCCCGCGCCAGGTCGGCGTTGGCCAGCATGTGCCGGATCTCGCCGTGCACCGGCAGCACGTTGCGCGGCTGCACGATGTTGTAGCAGTAGAGCAGCTCGCCGGCACTCGCGTGACCCGAGACGTGCACCATCGCGTTGCCCTTGTGGACCACCTTCGCGCCCCAGCGGGCCAGGCCGTTGATGACGCGGTAGACGGCGTTCTCGTTGCCCGGGATCAGGCTCGAGGCGAGCAGGACGGTGTCGCCCTCCTCGATGTGCACGAAGTTGTGGTTGCGCTGGGCGATCCGGCTCAGCGCGCTCATCGGCTCGCCCTGCGAGCCGGTCGAGATCAGCACCACCCGCTCGGCCGGGAGCGTCGCGAGCTCCTTGGCCTCGACCAGCACCCCCTCGGGCACGTTCAGGTAGCCCAGGTCGCGGGCGATGGCCATGTTGCGGACCATCGAGCGGCCGACGTACGCGACCTTGCGGCGGTGCGCGACGGCAGCGTCGAGGATCTGCTGGACGCGGTGCACGTGCGAGGCGAAGCAGGCCACGATGATGCGCTGGCTCGACTCGCGGAAGACCTGGTCGATGACCGGGGTGATCTTCTTCTCCGACGGGGTGAAGCCCGGGGTCTCGGCGTTCGTGGAGTCGGTGAGGAAGAGGTCGACGCCCTCGTCGCCCAGCCGCGCGAAGGCACGCAGGTCGGTGATCCGACCGTCCAGCGGCAGCTGGTCCATCTTGAAGTCGCCGGTGTGCAGCACCATGCCGGCACCCGTGCGGATCACCACCGCGAGCGCGTCGGGGATGGAGTGGTTGACCGCGACGAACTCCAGCTCGAACGGGCCGAAGGTGAGCTTGTCGCCCTCCTTGACCTGGTGGTGCACGGTCTCGCGCAGCCGGTGCTCGCGGAGCTTGCTGTCGAGCAGGGCGAGGGTCAGCTGGGAGCCGACGAGCGGGATGTCCTGGCGCTCACGCAGCAGGTACGGCGTCGCGCCGATGTGGTCCTCGTGCCCGTGGGTGAGCACCAGCGCCTCGACGTCGTCGAGGCGGTCCCGGATCGAGCTCCAGTCGGGCAGGATCAGGTCGACGCCCGGCTGGTGGTCCTCCGGGAAGAGCACGCCGCAGTCGACGATCAGGATGCGGCCGTCGTACTCGAACGAGGTCATGTTGCGCCCGACCTCGCCGAGACCGCCGAACGCGGTGACCCGGAGCCCTCCTTCCGGCAGTGCGGGCGGTGCGGAGAGCTCGGGGTGGGGGTGACTCATGCGTGTCCTTTACAGCAGGTCGGATGCCGCCAGCCCCGCCCGCAGTGCCGCGACCTCCGCGTCGTCCAGCGCCACGAGCGGCGAGCGGACGTTGCGGTTGTCGAGCACACCGAGAAGCTGGAGAGCGGCCTTGGCAGTTGTCGCTCCGTAGTTGGCGACGCCCATGACGGCGTCGATCGCGGGGAGCAGCCGCGTGAAGATCTGCAGGGCCGTGGCGTGGTCGCCGGCCCAGTAGGAGTCGGCCATCGCCTTCAGCTCGGAGCCCGCCGCGTGGCCGACCACGCTGACGAACCCGACGGCGCCGTGCGCCAGCCAGGCGAGGTTGGCCTCGTCGTCGCCGGAGTAGACGGCGTAGCCGAGCTCGCGGATGCGGACCCCGCGCGCGAAGTCGCCCACGGCGTCCTTGACCGCGACGACCTCGTCCCAGGCGATCGCCTGCTCGTAGGTCTCGAGTCCGATCGTCGAGCCGGTCCGGCCCGGGACGTCGTACAGCATGACGGGCAGCTCCGCCGCGTCCACCACCTGGCGGAAGTGCGCGAGGATGCCGCGCTGGCCGGGCTTGTTGTAGTACGGCGTGACGAGCAGGACGCCGTCGGCGCCGTTCTTGCGGGCCTGGTGGGCCAGCGAGATCGAGGTGCGGGTGTCGTTGGTGCCGACGCCGGCGACGATCTTGATCTCGGTGCCGACCGCGTCGCGGACCGCCGCGAGGATGTCGCCGTCCTCGTCGGGGGTCGTCGTCGGCGACTCGCCCGTGGTCCCCGAGACCACCAGCCCGTCGTGGCCGTGGGCCACGAGGTGCTTCGCGACCTTCACCGTCCCGTCGAGGTCCAGGGACCCGTCGTCGTGGAACGCGGTGGCCATCGCCGTCAGCACATGGCCGAACGGCGCCGCGGGCGCAGAGGTGGTGCCGGACGTCATGGGAGCCAGGCTATCCCTCCCCCCACCGAGCCGCGCGACCCGTCACCTTCTCGGCACTTCCCGCGGCGTGTCGTCGCACGATCGACGGGTTCGGCCGCGGCGCCGGCGCGCCTCAGACGTACGGCATGACCTCGGCCGCGACCAGGCGCAGGTGATCGAGGTCGGCGAGGTCGAGCACCTGCAGGTACACCCGCTCGGCGCCGAGGGCGGCGTACCGCGCGATCTTGTCGACGACCTCCTGGGGCGTGCCGGCGAGGCCGTTCTCGCGCAGCTCGGCGGGCTCGCGCCCGATCGCCGCGGCCCGGCGGGCGATCTCGGCCTCGTCGGAGCCGACGCACAACACCAGGGCGTTCGACCACGCCATCGTCGCCGGATCGCGCTCGATCGCCTCGCAGGCGGCACGGACCCGGGCGAACTGGTCCTTGGTCGTGGCCTCGTCGACGAACGGCAGGTTGAACTCGTCGGCGTACGACGCCGCGAGGGCCGGGGTGCGCTTCTTGCCGAGACCGCCGATCAGCACCGGCGGCCTGGCCTGGGTCGGCTTGGGCAGACCCGGGCTGTCGGTGACGGAGTAGTGCGCGCCGTCGAAGCTGAAGCCGCCCGGTGTGGCCCAGAGCCCGGTGATGATCGCGAGCTGCTCCTCGAACCGGTCGAACCGCTCCCCCGTCGACGGGAACGGGATGGCGTACTTGGTGTGCTCGGCCTCGAACCAGCCGGCGCCGATGCCGAGCTCGACCCGCCCGCCGCTCATCTGGTCGACGTTCGCGACGCTGATCGCCAGCGGCCCCGGGTGCCGGAACGTCGCGCTCGTCATCATCGTCCCGAGCCGGATCGTCGAGGTCTCGCGAGCCAGCCCCGCGAGCGTGATCCACGCGTCGCTCGGGCCGGGCAGGCCCTCGGTGCCCATCCCCAGGTAGTGGTCGGAGCGGAAGAACGCCTCGAAGCCGAGCTCCTCGGCCTCGAGGGCGACCGCGAGAAGGTCGTCGTACGTCGCGCCCTGCTGGGGCTCGGTGAAGATGCGCAGCTCCATGCCTCGAGCCTGTCAGACGGGTGGGGATCAGCCCGCGTCGCCACCCGCGATCGCGCGGATCAGGCGGCCGAGCTCGGCACGGAGTACGTCGGGGTCCGCGCTGACGAGCGGCTCGCCGGGGATCAGGGACCGCAGCAGCGTCACCCCCGAGAGCAGGGCGAACAGCAGCTCGGCCCGCAGGCGCGCGGTCGCCGGATCGGCGGGCGGGTCGACCAGCACCTGCTCCATCCGGTCGATCGACGCCATCAGTCCTTCCTGGCGCAGCCCGCCGACCCGCTCCTCGTCGATCCCCCCGCCGCGCAGCAGGAGCAGCAGCGGATGCTCGTGACCGAACTCCGGCCAGGCGTCGGGTGCGAGGTTCGCGATGATCGACTCGACGAGGGACTCCGGCGTCGGGACCGGCTGATCGTCGAGGACCTGGGACGAGTCCGCCACCACGGCGGCGAAGAGCCCGTCCTTGGAGCCGAAGTAGCGCGCGATCAGCGACACGTTGACGCCAGCGTCGGAGGCGATGTCGCGGGTCGTGGTCCGGTCGTACCCGAGGACGGCGAAACGCCGCCGGGCGGCGCGCAGCAGCGCCGCCCGGGTCGCCTCGGCGTCGCGAGCGCGGCCACTGCGTGCAGGTTCGGGCTTCGGGGACACGCCGCCATTCTGCCGCATGTAATCAAGCGTTTGACAAGAACCCCGCCTCGTTCTTAACGTCCATATGTAATCGCGTGTTTGCATGTTCGAGAGGACCTTGATGAGCTCCCACCCCACCCCGTCGCCCCTGCGGGCGAACCTCGAGATCGCGGCCATCGGTCTCGGCGCCCTGATGGCGTCGCTGTCCCAGACGCTGATCATCCCGGTGCTGCCGGTCATCGAGGCCGACATCGGGGCGTCGGTGACCCAGTCGCAGTGGCTGCTGACCTCGACGCTGCTCGTCGGCGCCGTCGCGGTGCCGATCATCAGCCGCCTCGCCGACATGTTCGGCCGGCGGCGGATGCTCCTGGTCGCCCTGCTGTCGCTGGCCGCCGGCTCCCTGATCGACGCGCTGACCACCGACGTGACCCTGATGATCATCGGCCGCGCGCTGTGCGGCCTCTCGGGCGCCTCGATCCCCCTGGGCATCAGCCTCCTGGCCACCCAGCTGCCCCCGGCCCGCCGCGGCTCGGCCACCGCGCTGATCAGCGCCATGCTCGGCATCGGCGGCGCCCTCGGCCTGCCGCTGGCCGGCCTGCTGGCCGACAACGTGGACTACCACGCCCTGTTCTGGATCGGCGGCGTCGGCGCCCTGCTGAGCGCCGTGACCGTGTTCGTCCTCGTCGACGAGCCGCCGCTCGGCGACCCCGGCAAGGTCGACTTCGCCGGCATGGCCCTGCTGGCTCTCGGCCTGGTCGCCCTGGTCCTCCCGCTCTCCCAGGCCTCCAGCTGGGGCTGGGCGTCCGCCCGGACGATCGGCCTGCTGGTCGCCTCCGTCGTCCTGCTGGCGCTGCTCTGGGTGATCGAGCGCCGCGTGCACAACCCGCTGGTCGACATGCGCACCCTCGCGCGCCCGCCGATCGTGATCACGAACGTCGCGTCCCTGTTCTTCGGCTTCGCGCTGTTCGCCAGCTTCGTCGGCACCGCCAACTACGTGCAGATGCCCGAGGAGACCGGCTACGGCTTCGGCTCCAGCGTGCTGGTCGCCGGCCTCTGCCTGCTGCCCAGCGGCGTGCTGATGCTGGTGCTCGCCCCGGTCACCGCCCGCCTGATCGCCTCGTGGGGTCCGGGTCGCGTGCTCGCCACGGCCGGCGTCATCCTCACCGCGGGGCTGCTGCTGCGCATCGTGCTCGTCGACGAGCTGTGGCAGATCATCCTCGGCACCGCCATCATCGGCGCGGGCAGCGGCATCGGGTACGCCAGTCTCCCGGCGCTGATCAACACGCACACGCCGGCCGCCGAGCTCGCGGCCGCCAACGGGATCAACACCCTGGCCCGCTCGCTCGGCAGCACCCTGGCCAGCGCCCTCGGCGGCACCCTGCTCGCCTCGCTCACCGTCAGCGTCGCCGCCCTCGGCGGGGCCGAGCTGCCGTCGCTGACGGCCTTCCGGGTCCTGTTCGGCATCTGCGCCGGCGCGTCGCTCCTCGCCGCGCTGGCCGGGCTCGCGCTCGCCTCGCCGAAGGTCGACACCCCGGAGTCCCGCGAGGAAGTGGTCGTCTAGCCGCGTCCGGACCGCGCGCGGAACACCCGGTCGTACCCCTCGTGGTGCTCCCGCGCGGTCTCGGGCCAGGCGGTCACGTCGTACGGCGGGAAGAACGCGTCGCCCTCCGGAGCCAGGTCGATCTCGCTGAGGACCAGCTCGTCGGCGTACGGCAGCAGGGCGGCGTACACCTGTCCCCCGCCGGCGACCATCACGTCGCCCGGCAGCGTCTCGGCAAGCGCCAGCGCTGCGGCGACGTCGTGGGCGACGAGTACGTCGGGGTGGCCCGCCGACCAGTCCGGGTCGCGGGTGAGCACCACCGTGGTCCGCCCCGGGAGCGGACGGCCGATGGACTCGTAGGTCGTCCGGCCCATCAACAGGGTGTGTCCGAGGGTCAGCTCCTTGAAGAGCCGCTGCTCGCCGGGGACCTGCCAGGGGATGTCGGGACCGTTGCCGATGACGCCGTTGCGGGCGACCGCGGCGACCAGCACCACACGCGTGCCGGTGGGGGTCATACGGCGATCGGCGCCTTGATCCCGGGGTGCGGGTCGTAGCCCTCGACCGCGATGTGCTCGAGGTCGAACTCGTCGAGCGCGGTCACCGACGGGTCCAGCCGCAGCGTCGGGAGCGGGCGTGGCTCGCGGGTGAGCTGCAGCTCGGCCTGCTCCAGGTGGTTGAGGTAGAGGTGCGCGTCGCCGAAGGTGTGCACGAAGTCGCCGACCTCGAGCCCGGTCACCTGGGCGACCATGTGCGTCAGCAGGGCGTACGACGCGATGTTGAACGGCACGCCCAGGAACACGTCGGCCGAGCGTTGGTAGAGCTGGCAGGAGAGCTTCCCGTCGGCCACGTAGAACTGGAACATCGTGTGGCACGGAGCGAGCGCCATGTCCGGGATGTCGGCGACGTTCCAGGCGCTCACGACGTGGCGACGCGAGTCGGGGTTGGTGCGGATCTGCTCGACGACCTGGGCGATCTGGTCGACGTGGCGCCCGTCGGGCGTCGGCCAGGACCGCCACTGGTAGCCGTAGACCGGGCCGAGGTCACCGTTCTCGTCGGCCCACTCGTCCCAGATCGACACGCCCCGGTCCTGGAGCCACGTCACGTTGGTGTCACCCCTCAGGAACCACAGCAGCTCGGCGAAGACCGAGCGCGTGTGCACCTTCTTCGTGGTGACCAGCGGGAAGCCCTCGCTCAGGTCGAAGCGGAGCTGGTGGCCGAAGACCGACCGGGTCCCGGTGCCGGTGCGGTCGCTCTTCTCGACACCCTCGTCGAGGACCCGGCGGAGGAGATCGAGGTAGGCCTGCACGGGCTCAGCCTAGAGGCCGAGACCGACGGTGCCGACGATGGTCGTGAGGGTGTCGCCCCCGACCCAGACCTCGTCTCCGTCGCGCCGCACGTGTACCCGGCCGGCGCGGCCGAGCGCCGTCCCCTGGCTCGCGACGTACGACGCCGGCAGCCGGTCGCCCGCCAGCCACTGCCCGATCCCCGCGTTGAGCGATCCCGTGACGGGGTCCTCGGCCATCCCGTAGCCGGGGCAGAACGCGCGCACCTCGATCGCCAGCGGCCCCTCGTCGTACGCGCCGACGACGCCGATCTTCAGGTCGCCGAACGCAGCGAAGTCGGGGGTGAGCGACAGGACGGAGGCGGCGTCGGCCAGCTGCACCCCCACCCAGCCAGGCCCGTTGTCGATCCACGTCGACGCCACGATCGCCGACTCCTCGATCCGCAGCGCCCGGCAGATCGCCCTGAGGTCCCCGGCGTCGACCGGTCCGGAGCGCATCAGCGGCGGCGCCTGGAAGGAGAGCCGGCCGGCGTCGTCGCGGGCCAGCCGCACCAGCCCGGCGCCGCACTCCTGGACGACGTCGGCCCCCGCCGCCACCCCGCCGGCCTCCAGCCAGGCGTGCGCGCTGCCGAGGGTCGGGTGCCCGGCGAACGGCAGCTCGCCCCCGGGCGTCCAGATCCGGAGCCGGTAGTCCGCCCCGGGCACGGTCGGCGTCAGCAGGAAGGTGGTCTCGGACAGGTTCGTCCAGCGCGCGAACCGCGCCATCGTCTCGTCGTCCAGGCCGTCGGCGTCGTGGACGACGGCCACCGGGTTGCCGAGCAGCGGCTCGGAGGAGAACACGTCGACCTGGCAGAAGGAGGGCATCTCTGGATGCTAGGCGGTCAGTCGGCGAAGAGCGGCACGTCGCCGGCGGCCGACAGCAGCGTCTCGATCACGCACTGCCCGCTGCCGAGGATGCAGGTCCGCAGCTCCCACGAGCCCGAGGCCGAGCGCCGGGGGAACTCGTCGTCGGCCGACCGCTCCGGCACCGCCACGACCATCACGATGCGCCCGTCGCCCACGAGGGTCGCGGCCACAGCGCGCTCCCCCGGTCCCAGTCCCGTCGAGACGACGCCGCCCAGGACGTCGAGGACGACCGGCCGCCCGTCGACCGCGACCAGGGCGAAGCGCCCGTCGGGCGAGAGCGTCCCGCCGCCGTCCCCACCGTCGCCGACGTACGACGGCCGCCCGCCCGGTCCCTCGAGCCGGACCCGGCCGTCGCCGGCCTGGTAGAGGCGGGCGCCGTCCCGGATGTCGAGGAGCGTCCGGCCCGAGACCCGCACCGGCCTCTCTCCGGGGGCGAGCGCGACGGACCCGGCCGCGTCGTCGACGTAGAGCCGACCCGCGTCGATCGCGACCGGCTCGAGCTCCGAGCCGGTGACGCGGCCGACCTCACCCGGGACGTCGAGGTTGTGGAGGACCACGTCGCCGCCTCTCTCGCGCCAGGCCACGAGCCGGCCGTCGGCCGAGGCGACGACCGGCGACCGCGGGTCGGCCCGGCCCAACCGGAGCCGTCGCCCCGCCTCGTCGACCCGGACCACCGCGCCGTCCCCCGCCACGTAGACGGCTCCGTCGCCCGACGGCACGAGCGCCCGGACCGCGCCGACCGACACGATGGACTCGCGCAGCCGGATCGACCCGCTGGCGTACCAGACCGTGTCGACGAGGCCCGCTGTCGGCTGGACCTCGGCCGGCGGCAGCTCGTCGTAGTCGTCGCTCCCCCGCGCGGACCACACCGCGGTGACCCCGGCCGCGACGAGCAGCGCGGCCACCAGGGCCGCCACGAAGCGCGCCGCGGGCCGGCTGCGGCGGTGGCGCACCAGGTCGTCCAGGACGTCGGCCACCTGCCACGGGTCGAGACCCGCGACCTCCGTGAGCACCGGGGCCACCCGGTCCTGCCACTGCGACGACCTGCGCCGGTCCTCCCAGGTCGCGATCAGGGTGCCGAGGAACACGACGTCGGCGTCGTCCTCGCGGACCGCGCGCACCCAGCCGCGGCGGCAGCGGCCGACGGTCTCCCGGATGACACCGGGCACCAGGAAGCGGGGACAGTCCAGACGCAGCAGCACCTCGCGCAGCACGGGCGCGCGAGCGGCGGCGTACGAGTCGAGGTCGTCGTCCGCCGTCACGGTCGCTCCTCGGGTCGCCCTCCGTCAGGCGTGCAGTGACATCGGGCCGTAGACCCGACGATCGAGGTCGAAGAGGGTGACCGCGTCGACCCCCTGGGCGGCCAGCTCCGACCAGGTCTCGCCGACCCAGGACTCGGCGTCGGCCTGGCTCGGGAAGCGCTGGTCGGCGAGCTCGCCCTCCACGACGACCTCCGTGCCGGTGGCGTCCTCGAGCCGCCAGCGCCACGGGAGCTCGGTCGGCGTCGGCTGGCGGAACGTGTGCGGCTGGTCGGGAAGGTTCACGAGGTCAGTCCTCTCGCACGGACGGGTCGACGAACGGCGGCTTCGTGAGCCGGAAGATCTCGCGCCGCCCGCGGATGTCGACGCCGACCTCGGCGTCCTCGGCGACGAAGGCCGGCAGCAGCGCCAGCCCGACGCCCTTGCGCAGGGTGGGTGAGAACGTCCCCGAGGTGATCTCGCCGAGCAGCACGTCGGGCGTCAGCGAGACGGACATGTGCGGGCGCGGGATGCCGCGCCCGGTCGCGACCAGACCCCGGAGGATCCGCTTCGGCCCGTCGGCGCGCTCGGCGAGGAGGACGTCGTGTCCCCAGAAGGCGTCCTTCTTCCACCCGACGGCCCAGCCGAGACGGGCCTCGTTGGGGGTCACGTCGAGCGAGATGTCCTGCCCGTGGAGCGGGTAGCCCATCTCGGTGCGCAGCGTGTCGCGCGCACCCAGGCCGCACGCCACCATCCCGTGCGCCTCGCCCGCCGCCATCAGGGCGTCCCACAGCGGCTCGGCGACCGCGACCGGCGCGACCAGCTCGTAGCCCCGCTCCCCCGTGTAGCCGGTGCGGCAGACCACGACGGTCGCACCCTCGAAGGGCGCCTCGGCGAACGACATGTAGTCGTGCCCGACGGGCATCCCGACGGCCGCGAGCACCTCGTCGCTGAAGCGGCCCTGGACGGCGAGCACGACGTGGTCGCGGTGCTCGTCGGTGACGCTCACACCCTCGGGCGCGGCGGCCGCGAGGCGACGTACGACCTCGGCGGTGTTGGCGGCGTTGGGGACGAGCAGCACCCGCTCGTCGTCGTGCCAGTAGACGATCAGGTCGTCGACGATCCCGCCGGTCTCCTCGTCGCAGCAGAGGGTGTACTGCGCCTTGCCGGGCCGGATCTTGGCCAGCGAGTTGCTCAGCGTCGCGTCGACGTACGCCGCCGCTCCCGGACCGGTCACCGTCGCCTTGCCGAGGTGGCTCACGTCGAAGATGCCGACGGCCTCGCGCACGGCCGTGTGCTCCTTGACCACGCCGGTCGGGTACTCCAGCGGCATCGTCCAGCCGCCGAACTCGGCGAACTTGGCGCCGAGCGCGACATGGCGCTCGTGCAGCGGCGAGCGGATCAAGGCGGAGTCATCGGCTGCCTGGTCGACCATGTCCGGAACCTATCGCAGCGCCCCGACTATCCTGCGGCGATGACCTCGTTCACGCTGCGCAGCGCCAGCCCCGCCAAGACCCGAGCGGACGCCGTGGTCGTCGGTGTCGTCCAGGGCACGAAGGGCGTCGAGCTGGCGACCGGCGGCGAGGACGTCGCCCAGGCCTACGGCCGCAAGCTCCGTCCGCTGCTCGCGACGCTCGGCGTGACCGGCAAGGTCGGCGAGGTCGTGAAGGTCCCCACCGCCGGCGCGCTCTCGTCGCCGCTGCTGGTCCTGGTCGGCCTCGGGAAGGAGCCCACGCCCGGCGCCGTACGACGGGGCGCGGGCGTCGCCGCGCGCGCCGTGACCAACTCCGCCTCGGTGGCCGTCGCACTGCCGGCGGACTCCGCCGAGCTCGTCCGGGCGGCGACCGAGGGCTGGATCCTCGGCGGGTACGCGTTCACGACGTACAAGAAGGACGCGAAGCGGGAGGCGCCCGGCGAGGTCGTGGTGCTCAGCCCGGTGGCTCGTCGCAAGGAGGTCTCGGCCGCCTTCGACGAGGCCCAGCTCGTGGCCCGGGCGGTCGCGACCACCCGCGACTGGGTCAACACGCCCCCCGGCGACCTGACCCCGCCGGCGTTCGCGGACGCCGTCGTCGCGGCCGGCAAGGAGCTCTCGAAGGGACGCGGCGCACCCAAGGTCAAGATCACGGTCCGCGACGAGCAGGAGCTCGCCGAGCTCGGCTGCGGCGGCATCCTTGGCGTCGGCCAGGGCTCCGCGGCGCCGCCGCGCCTGGTCGAGCTGACCTACGCGCCCCGCGGCGCGAAGCGGCACCTCGCGCTGGTGGGCAAGGGCATCACCTTCGACTCAGGCGGCCTGACCATCAAGCCGGCCCAGAGCATGCACGAGATGAAGTCCGACATGGCGGGCGCCGCCGCCGTGGTGCAGGCGACGTTCGCCATCGCCGCCCTCGGCCTGCCGATCAAGGTCAGCGCCTTCGCCCCGATGGCCGAGAACATGCTCTCCGGCGACTCGGTGCGCCCCGGCGACGTACTGACGATGTACGGCGGCACCACCGTCGAGGTGCTCAACACCGACGCCGAGGGCCGCCTCGTGCTCGCCGACGCGCTGGTCCGCGCGACCGAGGCCAAGCCCGACGTGATCCTCGACGTCGCCACCCTCACCGGGCACATGGTCGTGGCCCTCGGCGACAAGGTCGCGGGCGTCATGGGCTCCGACGACGTCGTCGACCAGGTCCTCGCCGCCGGCCGCACCGCCGGCGAGGAGCTCTGGCCGATGCCGATCCCCGAGCACATGGACGAGCGCGTCCACGGCAGCAAGATCGCCGACCTCGCCCAGCACGACTGGATCCGCTGGGGCGGCGGCCTCTTCGCCGCCGCCTTCCTGCGCGAGTTCACCGCCGGCCTCCCCTGGGCACACCTCGACATCGCCGGCCCCTCCTTCGCCTCCGGCGGCCCCTCCGGCCACGTCACCGCCGGCGGCACGGGCTTCGCCGTCACCACCCTCGTCGAGTACGCCCGCACGATGAGCGGCGCCTGACGCTGGTTGAGGTGCGAGGCGCGCCGACACACACGGCCCCGCCCGACGCTGGTTGAGGTGCAGGCACGCCGACACGGCACCGCCCGACGCTGGTTGAGGTGCGAAGGACGAAGTCCTGAGCCTCGAAACCCGGTGAGCCGAGAGACGGCGCCGAGCGAGCACTCCCGGCCGCTGTGGATGACGAACCCGGACTGTCGGTGCCCGTATCTACCATCTTCGTATGGCCACTCGGGAACTCCACGACTGCGACAACGCATCCGCGTTGCTCGCCTACCTGGGCGCCCGACGCACTGCGGTGATGCGGGGCGAGGCCGACCAGCTCGCCGCCGCCGTCGCCTGGGCCGGCATGCACTCGACTGATTCGTTGGATGACGCCGCAGTGCTGGTCGCCGGCGCCGAGGACGCGCTGACGATCGCGGGGCCGGGTGCCCCGCTGGTCGCCGAGTTCAGCGTGCTGGAGTTCGCCGCAGCGCTCGGGCTCTCCACCGATGCCGGGCGGATGTATCTGGGTGAGGCGGTCGAGCTGGCCCACCGGCTCCCGCGCCTCTACGCCCGGGTCCAATCGCTGGATCTTCCGGTGTGGAAGGCGCGGCGGATCGCCAAGTCCACCGTCGACCTCCCGATGGCGGGTGCGGCGTACGTCGACGCGCACCTGGCGCCGGTCGCGCACAAGGTGTCCATCGCGCAGCTCGACCGCACCATTGAGGAGGCGCGGGTCCGCTTCGACCCCGACGAAGCCATGGCTCGTCAGGTCGCCGCGCAGGAGGGGCGGCACTTCGACATCGAGACCCGTCAGGTGTCCTTCGACGGCTGCGTCGACGTCCACGGCACCCTCGATCTCGCCGACGCCCTCGACCTCGAAGACGCCGTCGCCCGGCGCGCCCGTGACCTCGGCGCCCTCGGCCTCGACGCGCCACTCGACGTACGGCGCTCCATCGCCGTCGGCGATCTCGCTCGCCGTCAGCTCGCTCTCGACCTGAACACCGACGAGCCTGCAGACGGATCAAAGACGAAGCCGCGGCAGGTCCTGCTGCACGTGCACCTCTCCGAGGCCGCCCTCGCCGGTGCCGGCACCGACCTGGACCTCGCCCGCGTAGAGGAGACCCGCTCGTTCGTCTCGGCCGAGCAGGTCAAGACCTGGTGTGCCAATACCGACACCCAGGTGATCGTGAAGCCGGTCATCGACCTGGCCGATCACGTGCACGTGGATGCCTACGAAGTCCCGGATCGGCTGCGTGAGCGCCAGGTCTTGCTGCAGCACACGTGCGTGTTCCCGTGGTGCCAGAGACGAGCCCGGCGTGCGGACTGCGACCACATCGACCCCGCCGCCCGCGGTGGACCGACCTGCGACTGCAACATCGCACCGCTGTGCCGGCGACATCACCGCGCGAAGACCCACACCCGATGGCGCTACGACAAGACCGACGACACCTCGTTCGTCTGGCGAAGTCCCAACGGGCTCGTCTTCGGACGCGACCACCACGGCACCAGCCCGCTCGACACCCTGCAGCCCTGACCGGCACCGGCCCGTCAGGGCTACAGGCACGCCCTCCCCGCACGCTGGTTGAGGTGCGAGCGCAGCGAGCCTCGAAACCGGGTGAGCCGACCGGTCGCAACGACTACCGGCTGCTTCTCGGGTCGCCGGGTTTCGAGGCTCAGGACTTCGTCCTTCGCACCTCAACCAGCGGGCGGAGTAGGTCAGACCTGCGTCCCCTCCGCCTCAACCAGCGGGGTCAGAGGCCGGGGCGCTTCTGCTGGAGCTTCTGGCGGCGGTTGTAGTCGCGCATCCGTTGGGGGATGCCGACGACGGCGGCGTCGTACGACGGGATCTGGTAGGTGTTGCAGAACTTGTGCGCCCACGCGACGGAGGGCACGCGGCGGCGGGTCCACTCGCCGTCGTGGGCGACCAGGAGCAGGGTCACGTCACTGACGGCGGTACGCGGCTCGACGAACCCCTCGACCCCGCGTCGCTCGGTCACCCACTGGTGCAGGTGCGTCTCGTCGACCTTGTCCGAAGCCCGCACCTGGGTCGACCCGGTGCGGTAGCCGTCGCTCGCCGGCTTGCTCATGCGCGTGCCGCGGCGAAAGCGGTCCATCCAACCCATGGTCCCTAGTCTGCCGTGTCTTCCTCAACGCGCGCTCCACGACGGCGGAAATCGGGCACCGACCCGGTGTGGACGCGCCGCGCGGAAGTGCGAAGATGGTCCGGCGCTTCGACGACCCACGGAAGGAACGCGGTGGCCACCCCCGACAACGGCGACTCCGGCACGACCGGCTTCGACGTACTCGTCCTGGGCGCAGGCTCCGGCGGGTACGCGTGCGCACTGCGCGCCGCGCAGCTCGGCCTGCGCGTCGGCCTGGTGGAGAAGGGGCCGCTCGGCGGCACCTGTCTGCACGTCGGCTGCATCCCCACCAAGGCGCTGCTGCATGCCGCCGAGGTCGCGGACAGCGCGCGCGAGTCGGCTCAGTTCGGGGTCCGCGCGACGTTCGACGGCATCGACATGGCCGCGGTGAACTCCTACAAGGACGGCGTCGTCGGCCGACTGTTCAAGGGCCTGAGCGGCTTGATCGCGAGCCGCGGCATCACCGTCATCGAAGGGGAGGGCAGGATGACCGGCCCTCGCGAGGTGACGGTGGGCGGGTCGACGTACTCCGGACGCCACCTCGTCCTTGCCTCCGGCTCCTACTCCCGCACCCTTCCCGGGCTCGAGATCGACGGCGAGCGGGTCATCACCTCCGAGCAGGCGCTGCGCCTCGACCGGGTGCCCACCTCGGTCGTGGTCCTCGGCGGCGGCGTGATCGGCGTCGAGTTCGCGAGTGTGTGGCGCAGCTTCGGCGCCGACGTCACCATCGTCGAGGCGCTCCCCCGCCTGGTCGCCGCCGAGGACGCCGCCTCGTCGAAGGCCCTCGAGCGCGCGTTCCGCAAGCGTGGCATCGCCTTCCGCACCGGCACGGCCTTCCAGAGCGTCAAGACCACCGACACCGGAGTCGCCGTGACCGTCAAGGGCGGCGACGTCATCGAGGCCGAGCTGCTGCTCGTCGCGGTCGGCCGCGGGCCGAGCACCGACGGTCTCGGGTACGCCGAGCAGGGCGTCGCCATGGAGCGCGGCTTCGTGCTCGCCGACGAGCGCTGCCGCACCAACCTCGACGGCGTGTACGCCGTCGGCGACATCGTCCCCGGACTCCAGCTCGCCCACCGCGGGTTCGCGCAGGGCATCTTCGTCGCCGAGGACATCGCCGGGCTCGACCCGCGACCGATCGACGAGGCCGGCATCCCGCGGGTCACCTACTCCCACCCCGAGCTCGCCTCGGTCGGCCTCACCGAGGACGACGCCGCGGCGACGTACGGCGCCGACGCGATCGAGACGCTCACCTACGACCTCGGCGGCAACGGACGCAGCCAGATCCTGAAGACCCAGGGCTTCGTGAAGCTCGTCCGCCGCACCGACGGCCCCGTCGTCGGCATCCATCTCGCCGGCGACCGGGTCGGCGAGCTGATCGGGGAGGCCCAGCTGATCTACGGCTGGGAGGGGTACCCGGAGGACGTGGCCCCGCTCGTGCACGCCCATCCCACCCAGAACGAGGCCCTCGGCGAGGCACACCTCGCGCTCGCCGGCAAGCCGCTGCACGCTCACTCCTGAACCCATCTCCACCCACAGAGAGACGAAGGAACTCCATTGGCCACCGAAGTCAACCTCCCAGCCCTCGGGGAGTCCGTCACCGAAGGCACCGTCACCCGCTGGCTCAAGCAGGTCGGTGACACGGTCGCGGTCGACGAGCCCCTGCTGGAGGTGTCCACCGACAAGGTCGACACCGAGATCCCCTCCCCGGTCGCCGGCACCCTGCTCGAGATCAAGGCCGAGGAGGACGACACCGTCGAGGTCGGCGCGATCCTCGCGGTGATCGGCGACGAGGGCGAGTCCTCGGGGAGCTCCGAGAGCGCCGCCGAGCCCGAGCAGCAGTCCGAGCCGGAGCCCGAGCCGGAGCCCGAGCAGGAGAAGGCCGAGGAGCCCGCCGCCGCCGAGGAGCCCGCTCCCGCCGCGGAGGAGGCCGAGAAGCCCGCCGCCGAGACCAAGCCGTCCGGTGGCTCCGGCACCGCCGTCACGCTGCCCGCGCTGGGCGAGTCGGTCACCGAGGGCACCGTCACCCGCTGGCTGAAGTCGGTCGGCGATGAGGTCGCCGTCGACGAGCCGCTGCTGGAGGTGTCCACCGACAAGGTCGACACCGAGATCCCCTCGCCCGTCGCCGGCACCCTCCTGGAGATCAAGGCCGAGGAGGACGAGACCGTCGAGGTCGGCGCCGAGCTCGCGATCATCGGCTCGGCCGACGCCGCGCCCGCCGCTCAGGAGCCGGAGCCCGAGCCGGAGCCCGAGCCGGAGCCCGAGCCGGAGCCCGAGCCCGAGCCGGAGCCCGCCCCGAAGGCCGAGGAGCCGAAGGCCGAGCAGCCCGAGCCCGAGCAGCCGAAGGCCCCCGAGCCGCAGCAGGCCGCCAGCACCCCGGCGCCGGCGCAGTCCTCCGGATCCTCCTCGGAGGGCGCCGGGTACGTCACGCCGCTCGTCCGCAAGCTCGCCGGCCAGCACGGCGTCGACCTCGCGTCGGTGACCGGCTCCGGCGTCGGCGGTCGGATCCGCAAGCAGGACATCCTGGAGGCCGCCAAGGCCCAGCAGGCGCCGGCCGCACCGGCCGCCGCCGCTCCCGCTGCCGCCGCTCCGGCCGCGCAGGCCCCGTCGGTCACGCCGTCGCCGCTGCGTGGCACGACCGAGAAGATCAGCCGGCTGCGCAAGATCATCTCCGAGCGGATGGTCGACTCGCTGCAGACGGCGGCCCAGCTGACCCAGGTGGTCGAGGTCGACGTCACCAACGTCGCCCGGCTGCGCGACGCCAAGAAGGCCGACTTCCTGGCGCGCGAGGGCGTGAAGCTGTCGTACCTGCCCTTCTTCACCAAGGCCGCGATCGACGCGCTGAAGGAGCACCCGAAGCTCAACGCGACGATCGACACCGACCAGGGTGAGATCACCTACTACGACCGCGAGAACGTCGCGTTCGCGGTGGACACCGAGAAGGGCCTGCTGACCCCCGTGGTCAAGGACGCGGGCGACCTGTCGATCGCCGGCCTGGCGAAGAAGATCGCCGACGTGGCCGAGCGGACCCGGACCAACAAGATCGGTCCGGACGAGCTCGGTGGCGGCACCTTCACCATCACCAACCTCGGCAGCGTGGGCGCCCTGTGGGACACCCCGATCATCAACAAGCCGCAGGTCGCGATCCTCGGTCCCGGCGCGGTCGTCAAGCGTCCCGTCGTGATCGACGACCCGAACCTCGGCGAGACGATCGCGGTGCGGCACATGGTCTACCTGGCGCTGACGTACGACCACCGCCTGGTCGACGGTGCGGACGCGGGCCGTTTCCTGCAGGACGTGAAGAAGCGGCTGGAGGCCGGCGTCTTCGACGTCTGAGCGACCTCCTCAGCTGGTCACTCTGGGCCGCGCAGCCTTCGGGCTGCGCGGCCCAGCTCGTCCACGGCCTCGATCGTGGCGACCCGCAGTCCGGTGAGCGCCGCCGCGTGCGGGACCCGCCCCTCGCGTGCGGTCTCCTCCAGCTCCGCCGCCAGCGCGGCGAGCCGGGTCAGCCCGAGGTTGGCGGCACTCCCCCGCAGCCCGTGCGCGATCCGGACGACCGCGACCGGGTCCTCGGTCGCGACGGCGTCGTCCAGCTCGGCGACCGCCCGGGGCGCCGAGGCGCCGAACCGGGAGACCATCAGCTGCACGAGCTCCAGGTCGATCCCGTCGTCCTCGACCAGGGTCCGCAGCCGGGTGTCCGCGTCGCCGCTGTGCGCCCAGCGCTCCAGGCTGGCCTCCAGCAGGGCGGGTACGACGGGCTTGCTGAGGAAGTCGTCCATCCCGGCCTCGCGGCAGCGCTCCCGCTCCGCCTCGGTCGCCGCGGCCGTCATCGCCACGATCGGGACCCGCCCCACGTCCCCGGGCATGGCGCGGATCGCCCGGGTCGCGTCGAAGCCGTCCATCACCGGCATCTGGCAGTCCATCAGCACGACGTCGAACCCGCGCGGGTCGTCCGCGAGCATCTCGATCCCGACGGCCCCGTTGTCCGCGAGCCGCAGGTCGTACCCGAGGCGCCTCAGGATCCCCTCGGCGACGAGCTGGTTGACGGGGTTGTCCTCGACCACGAGGACCCGCCCGCGCGAGCCCTCCTCGACGGCCGGATCGGCCTCCGGGGGTGCCACCGGCTGCACCCTCCCGACGAGCGTCGCGAGGGTGTCGAGCAGGCGGGAGGGGAAGACCGGCTTGCCGAGGTAGCTGTCGATCCCGGCCGACGCGAGCCACTCGGCGGTCGGCTCGACGCCCGACGAGAGCAGGGCGAGCCGCAACTCGGTGTACCGCTCCTCGCAGCGGATCGTACGGGCCAGCTGCTCCCCGTCCATGCCCGGCATCATGTAGTCGAGCAGCGCCACGTCGTACGGCGATCCGCCGCGCACCGCGGTGTCCAGCTCGACCAGCGCGTCGTACGCCGACGCGACGGTCTCGGTCTTGACGCCCCAGGCCGAGAGCTGCTCGGCGAGGATGAACCGGTTCGTCTCGTTGTCGTCCACGACCAGGACCCGCAGGTCCTCGACCGCGGCCGCCGGGATCGGCTCCTCAGGGACACCCGCGCCGCTGGGCTCCGCGAAGGCGGCGGTGAACCAGAAGGTGCTCCCGACGCCCGGCTCGCTGCGGACGCCGATCCGGCCGCCCAGGGCCGCGACGATCCGCTCGCTGATGGCGAGTCCGAGGCCGGTGCCGCCGTACTCGCGGGTGGTGGAGCTGTCGGCCTGGGAGAAGGCGTCGAAGAGCCGGGCCTGGACGTCCGGCTCGATGCCGATGCCGGTGTCGGTGACCTCGACGCGCAGGTCCGCGCCGCCGGTGCCGGTGACCCGCACGACGACCTCGCCCTCGTGCGTGAACTTGACCGCGTTGGCGACCAGGTTGGTGATCACCTGCCCGAAGCGCACCGGGTCCCCGCGCACCAGGCTGGGACTCGAGCCGGCGCTGCCGACGACCAGCTCGAGGCCGCGCGCGCTGGCCCGCTCGGCGAGCAGGCTCACGCTCTGCTCGAGCACCTGGCGCGGGTCGAAGTCGACCTCCTCCAGGTCGAGCCGGCCGGCCTCGATCTTGGACAGGTCGAGGATGTCGTTGACCAGGGCGAGCAGTGCCCGCCCCGCCTGGTCGACGCCCTCGGCGAGCCGACGCTGGTGGGAGCTGAGCTCGGTGCGGCCGAGCAGCTCGCTGAGCCCGATCACACCGTTCAGGGGCGTGCGGATCTCGTGGCTCATCGTCGCCAGGAACTCGGACTTCGCGCGGGACGCCTCGACCGCCGCGTCCCGCGCCCGGGCCAGCTCGTTGGCGCTCTCCTCGCGCTCGCAGACGTGGGCGAGGAGGTTCAGCATCTGCCGGAAGATGGCCAGCTCGGAGGTGCGCGGCGGGAGCATCGACCGGCTGTCGGAGGTGACCACGCAGACCACCCGTCCGGCGTGGACGACCGGGCCGGAGACGAGGTAGGTGCCGCGCGGACCGGGCTCGCTCACGAGGGCCGCCGCCTCGACCGCGCGAGCGGCCAGCGCGCGCGCCGCCGTCACGTCCTCGGGACCGATGTCGTGCCAGCCGCTGTCGAAGTGTTGCAGCTCGCCGCTGCCCGGGATCGGGAACGACACCTGGACCGCGGGCCACTGGGTGTGCGGACGGACCACCTCGTCGGCGGCCAGGAGCGCCTCGGGCAGCGTCCGTGCCTCGTTGGCCGCGCCTGCCATGGCGCTGAGGAACGCCAGTCCCTGCTCGTGCGCCTTGGTCTCCGTCACGTCCTGGACGGTGCCGCCCAGGCGCAGCACCGAGCCGTCCTCGGCCCGGGTCACCCGGCCCCGGACGCGGACCCACCGGGTCGGCAGGCCCGGCGCCCGGTCGAGGCGGACGTCCACGTCGAGCGCGTCCTCGCCGGCCATCATCCGGTCGGCGGCCTCCCGCGAGTCGAGCCGGTCGTCGGGGTGCAGCCGCTGGCGGAAGGAGTCCGGCGTCGGCACGAACGTCGCGGGGTCCACCTCGAGCACCCGGTAGAGCTCGTCGGACCAGTGCAGCTCCCCGTCGCCGGCGACGTCGATCTCCCAGCTGCCCATCCCCGCGATCGACTGGGCCTCCGCGAGCTTCAGCTCACCGCGGCGGAGGTCCTCGACGAGCCGCCGCTGCTCGGTGTTGTCCCGGACCCGGAGCAGCCAGCCACGCCGCTCCCCGGACTCGTCGCGCAGCGCCACGTGGCTCACCCGCGCCCAGAAGGTGCTCCCGTCGCGGCGTACCAGCCGGCACTCGATGTCGTCGCCGCGGCCGGCGTCGTCGAACGGCTCGCGGAGGCGTCCACGCAGCCGCTCGCGGCCCTCCTCGTCGAAGGCCCGGGCGAGCGGGAAGCCCACGATCTCCTCGGGATCGAGTCCGAGCAGCTCGGCCAGGCAGCCGTTGCCGTACGTCGTCCGGCCGTCGTCGTCGACGACCCAGAGGCCGTCCGGGACCGCCTGCAGGATCCATGCGCCGAGCTCCCCCAAGCCCGCCGGGTCCGGTGAACCACCGAGATTCATGGCCCCATGCTCCCCCATCCCCGCCGGCCCGGTTTGCCGGCGGTGGAAACTGGGCGCATGCCGACGCAGACGATCGTCATCGCCGGGGCCTCGGGCTTCCTGGGCCGCCACCTCGCCGCCGCCCTGCGCGGTCGCGGACACGCCGTCACGACGCTGGTACGGCGCCCCGCGACCGGCGCCGACGAGTCCACCTGGGACCCGTACGCCGGCCGCTACGACCGGTCCGTCATCGAGGCCGCGGACGTCGTGGTCAACCTCGCCGGCGCGCCCACTCTCGGCAACGTGCACTCCGACCGCTGGGCGCGCGAGCTCATGGAGAGCCGGGTGACGACCACCCGGGTGCTGGCCGAGGCGGTCGCCGCGACGGGTGGCCGGGCGGCGTACCTGGCGGGCAACGGGATCTCCTACTACGGCGACCATGGCGGTCCCGGCGATCCAGTGCTGACCGAGGTCTCCGACACCCGCGGCCAGGCGCTGCTGACCCGGGTCGCCCGCGAGTGGCAGGCGGCCACGGAGCCGGCCGGGGAGGCCGGTGCCCGGGTGGTGGTGCTCCGGACCGCGCCGGTGATGGATCGCCGCAGCGCCCCGCTGAAGCAGCTCGCCCTGCTCTTCCGGTCCGGCCTGGGCGGCCGGCTCGGCTCGGGGCGCCAGCACATGCCGATGGTCTCCCTCGCCGACTGGGTCGGCGGCGTCGTGCACGCGGCGGAGCACGACACGCTCACCGGCCCGGTCAACCTGTGCTGCCCGGTGACGCCGACCAACGCGGAGTTCACCCGGACCCTCGCCGGGCTGCTACACCGTCCGGCGGTCGCCACGGTCCCCGGCCCGCTCCTGAGCCTGGCGGCGGGACCGATGGCGCCCGAGCTCCTCGGCTCGCTCAACGTCCGCCCGGCCGCGTTGGAGGCCGCGGGCTACGCCTTCGAGCACCCCGACGTCAGCGCGGTGCTGCGGGCGGGCCTGGCAGCGTCCTGACCGAGACGACGCGCCAGGTCCCGTCGGCTCGGTCCAGGACGATCCGGCGGGTGCTCCAGCCGTCGCGCGGCAGCAGGCTGCGCGTACGACGGCCGACCGCCTCCCCGCCCGCGAGCCGATCCGTGACGACCAGCTCCCGTCGCGCTCCGTCGGCCTCGTCGGCGTGCACGTCGAGGACCTGCATCCGCAGGCCCTGCACGCGCAGCCCCCGGTCCAGCCACCGGCGCAGCATCGCGACGTCCTGGCGACCGGCCCGGCTGCCGGGAACGTAGAGATCAGCCAGGCCCTCGGGATCGCCCGCGGCCCAGGCCGCGGCCCGGCGCCGGTCCCAGTCCGCGAGGACGGCGACGGCCTCGGCACGCGGAGGCGCCGCTCGCCCCGACGACGCGTCCAGCTGCGGGGACGGGCGGCGCGCGTCGAGCAGCGCGAGCGACGCCGCGACCAGGACGGTGACGGCCAGCAGCGCCAGAACGACGAGCGGCAGCCGCGGAGGGGTCACGGCTCCGTTCCTACCGGTCCTCGGGCCGGCCCGCGACCGCTCCTCCACAGGCGTAGGGTCGAGGGGTGAACTTCGAGGACGCCGGACTGGTCGACTACCTCGCCGCCTGGGAGCTGCAGCGCCAGGTGCACGCCCGCGTCGCGGACGGCGAGCAGTCCGACACCGTGCTGCTGCTGGAGCACCCGCCGGTCTTCACGGCCGGCAAGCGGACCCAGCCCCACGACCGGCCGCTCGACCCGAACGGCGCTCCCGTCGTCGACGTCGACCGCGGCGGCACCATCACCTTCCACGGCCCCGGCCAGCTCGTCGGCTACCCGATCGTGGCCCTGCCCGACCACGTCAAGGTCGTCGACTACGTCCGCCGCGTCGAGGAGGCCCTGATCCAGGTGTGCGCCGACTTCGGCGTGACCACCGCGCGGGTGCCCGGGCGCAGCGGCGTGTGGCTGCGCGCCGACGACCGTGGCCCCGAGCGGAAGATCGCCGCGATCGGCATCCGGGTCAGCCGCGGCGTGACCATGCACGGCTTCTCCCTGAACTGCGACGTCGACCTGAGCTGGTTCGACCGCTTCGTCCCCTGCAGCATCGACGACGCCGGCGTCACCTCGCTCTCGGCCGAACTCGGCCGCGACGTCCCGGTGTTCGAGGTGCTCCCGTCGGTACGCCGCCACCTGGGTGACCTGCTCGCCTGGACGCCGTACGACGCCACGCCCGACTACGACGCGCGCCCGGACCCGGCCAAGGGTCCGCGGATCGAGCTGCTCACGCCCACCTCGCCCTAGCGCCGGAGCGCCGGCACGACCGCGACGTTCACGGGACCAGGTCGAGCCCGGGGACGAGGGTGGCGGAGCGAACGGTCTGCCTGAAGTCACCGCCGGGCAGGACCCAGCCGTACCCCCACACGGACACGCGGCCATCGGCGTGGAGCGCGTGGAAGCGACCGTTGGCGGCAGCGATCCCGACGACGCCGGACACGCCCGGCACCTGAGTGGGCGCGAGACGGGTGCCCTCCCCGGGCGCGCCGCCCGCGGGGTCGCAGTAGGTGCACGCTCCCCAGCCCCAGACGGTCCCATCGCTCCTCAGCGCGAGGCCCTGCGGGCCGATGCCCGCGCTGTCGGTGACGTGGGTCAGCGACGTCCTCGTCGGGGTGCGCACCGGCGGGCCGGAGAACCCCAGGCCCGCGGCTCCCCCGGCCTCGCCGTCGTTGACCCCCCAACCCCACAGGCTCCCATCGGCGGTGACGGCGTTCACGCTCCCCAACCCGACGCGCACTCGGGCGACGCCGCCCAGGGACCCCACCTGCCGCGGCAGGGCGCTGGAGCCGGCGGCGTCCAGGCCCAGGGCGGGGCCCGCCCCGAGGCCCCAGAGCGTGCGGTCGTGCCTGATGACGAGGACGTTGGACGCGCCCGCAACGACGTCCCTGACCTGGCGCAGCGAGGTCAGCCGGACGGGGAGCTTGGTCATGTGGCGGCCACCGCCGAACTCCTTCGCCGTCTCCCATCCCCAGCCGAGCACGGAGCCGTCGGCCGTGCGGGCGACGGTCTTGTCCCCCGCCGCCGAGATCTGGACCACCGGTACGTCGAGCAGCGCCCGGCTGGGCAGCAGCCGTACGCCGAGGCGACCGTCGCCGGCCTGTCCGGCGGTGGCGGCGCCCCAGGACCACACTTGTCCGCCGGCGGTGAGCGCGGCGGCGTGACTCGATCCCGCGGTGACCGCCACGATGCAGCCGAGTCCCTTCACCCGCACCGGACCGGGTGCTGGAGTCTCGTTGCCCTGGCCCAGCACGCCGTACTGGGCGGCGCCCCAGGCGAAGACGGCGCCGTCGCGGCGCAGGGCGACGCTGAAGCGGTTCCCCGCCGCGACCGCCGGGCGGGCCACCCGGCCGGCGTAGGTGAACCGGGTCCGCTGGGTGACCCGGCTGGCACCGGCCCTGGTCCGCACCACCACGCGTGCGACCGTCCGGGCGCAGGTGGGCGCCTCGGGCGTCCGGATGACGATGCGGTTGCGACGCGCCGCCAGCACGGTGGCGGTTCGCCCACCGACAGCGACCCGCGTGGGGCGGGCCAGGTTCCTGCCCGAGATCACCACCCGGGTGCCGCCCGCGGTCGGACCGGACGCGGGCGCGACCTTCGTGACTCTCGGCCGGGCTCGCTTCGGACCCGGTCTCGGCTTCGCCCGGTCGAGCTCGGCGACCTCGTGTCCGGCCCGTGCGGGGGCGGCCGAACCGGCTGCGGGGCCCGCCCCGGTCACCCAGAGCGCGGACGAGCAGGCGAGGACGACGAGGATCGTGAAGGAACGCATGGGGACTCCCCGGGTCGAGCGGTCCCCGAGCGTCCGCGCGGCCGCCGCGACCACCGCTGGTCACCGCACGGCCCTGCTGGTGCGTCCACCCTGGGTGCGCCCGCCCGGGAGGTCAAGAGAGCCCTCGGCCCCGGTGGGCACGGTCTGGACCTCTCGGCGCGTTCGTCCTCCAGGCAACCAAAGCGGCTGCTTGGATCGTCTGAGCATGGGACCGGACGATCGCCGGTCGCACCCGCGGCGAGAGGCAGCACGTGACGGACCTGGTGATCGAGACCTCGGGACTCCGCAAGGAGTTCCGCAACCGGAAGGGTCGACGGGTGGCCGTGCAGGGCCTCGACCTCGCGGTGCCGGCCGGCGGGGTGCACGGGTTCCTCGGACCCAACGGGTCGGGCAAGACCACCACGATCCGGATGCTCCTCGGCCTGGCCCGCGCCACCAGCGGCTCGATGCGCCTGTTCGGCCGCCCGGTGCCCGAGGCGCTGCCCGAGGTGATCGGCCGGGTCGGCGCCGTGGTCGAGTCGCCGAAGTTCTCGCCCAACTTCACCGGCCGGCAGAACCTGCTGCTGCTGGCCCGCTCCATCGGTGCGCCCGACGGCCGCGTCGACGCCGCCGTGCAGACGGTGGGCCTCACCGGTCGCGACGGGGACCGCTACAAGAGTTACTCCCTCGGCATGAAGCAGCGGCTCGCGATCGCCGCCACCCTGCTCAAGGACCCGCGGCTGCTGATCCTCGACGAGCCGACCAACGGCCTCGACCCCGCCGGGATCCGGGAGATCCGCGAGACCATCCGCACCCTCGGCGAGTCCGGCGTGACGGTGCTGCTGAGCTCGCACATCCTGGCCGAGGTCCAGCAGGTGTGCACCTCCGCGACCATCATCGGCAACGGGCGGCTGCTCGCCTCCGGGACCGTCGACGACCTGCTCGGGTCGAGTACGGCGTACCGCGTCGCCGTCCCGGACCCCGTGGCCGGGAGCGCCGCGCTCGTCGCGGCCGGCCTGACGCCCGTTCCCGATCCCGCCGGCGGGCTGCGCGTCGAGACCGAGGACCCCGCCGCGGTGACCCGAGCCCTCGCCGGCGCCGGGATCTGGCTCACCGAGCTGACGCCGCTGCGCCCCGACCTGGAGACGTTCTTCCTCCAGCTGACCGCCGCCGACAACCTGGCGACGTCCGCCGACGCGACGATCGGGGCGGGCCGATGATCCCCCTGCTGCGCGTCGAGCTCACCCGGCTCCGCTGGCGGCGAGCGGTCTGGCTGCTGCTGGCCGTCGCCGTCGTCGTCCCGACGATCATCGTGATCTCGGCGATCCTGACCAGCCGACCGCCCTCCGCCGAGGAACTGACGCGGATCGAGCAGATGGTCGCCGAGGAGCGCGAGCAGCCCCACGTCCAGCAGGAGCTCGAGAGCTGCGTCGACGACCCGGACATGTACGGCGTCTCCCCCGGCGTCACCGACCTCGAGGCAGAGTGCGCGTCGATGGTGGAGCCGCAGGTCGAGTGGTACAGCAGCTACGAGCCGCTGAGCCTGCGCGACCAGATGGACTTCGGCGAGGGCGTCGCCGTCGTCACGGTGCTGACCCTGCTGCTGATGCTCGCCGGGACCACGTTCATCGGGCACGACTGGAACAGCGGGTCGATGAGCAACCAGCTGCTCTTCGAGTCGCGGCGCGGCCGGATCTGGGCGGCCAAGGGCCTCGTCGTGACGCTGACGGCCTTCGTGGTCGCGGCCGTCGTCTCGTCGGCGTACTGGCTGCTGCTGTGGGCGGTGGCGCGATCGCGCGACCTGCCGAGCGGGACCGGCCTGCTCGTCGACAGCCTGCAGTTCGGCCTGCGCGGCGCGCTCTTCGCCGCGGGGGCGGCGCTGGCCGGCTTCGCCCTCACCATGCTGTTCCGCAGCACGGTCGCCACGATCGGGGTGCTGTTCGCGCTCTCGGTCGGCGCCGGGGTGCTGATCGCCGTGATCGGCCTCTCCGGCAGCTGGCAGCCCGGCCCCAACCTCGAGGCGATCGCCAAGAACGGGACGACGTACTGGGTCGAGATCCCGGAGCACTGCTACCGGCAGATGGAGAGCGGGAACGAGGAGGTGCCGCCGAACTCCGAGTGCGACGACTCCCGGGACCTCTCACTCACCCAGGGCGCCACCTACTACGGCGTCCTGCTGCTCGGCAGCTCGGTGCTCTCGGCCGTCTCGTTCCGCCGACGGGACGTGCCGTAGCCCACCCCCGCCGGATCGGTTCGGGTGGGGGCAGCGGCGTACAGTTGCTCGATGTGACGCAAGCTCCCGCCCCCGAAGGTCGCAAGCTCCTCCGCCTCGAGGTCCGCAACGCCGAGACCCCCATCGAGCGCAAGCCGTCGTGGATCAAGACCAGGGCGAAGATGGGGCCGGAGTACACCGAGCTGATGGGCCTGGTGAAGTCCGAGGGTCTCCACACGGTCTGCCAGGAGGCCGGCTGTCCCAACATCTTCGAGTGCTGGGAGGACCGCGAGGCGACGTTCCTCATCGGCGGTGACCAGTGCACCCGACGTTGCGACTTCTGCCAGATCGACACCGGCAAGCCCCAGGCCCTCGACCTCGACGAGCCGCGCCGGGTCGCGGAGTCGGTGCAGAAGATGGAGCTGAAGTACGCCACCATCACCGGCGTCGCCCGCGACGACCTGGAGGACGGCGGCGCCTGGCTGTACGCCGAGACCGTGCGCGCCATCCACGAGCTCAACCCCGGCACCGGGGTGGAGAACCTCATCCCCGACTTCAACGGCAAGCCCGACCTGCTGGCCGAGGTCTTCGAGTCCCGGCCCGAGGTGCTGGCCCACAACGTCGAGACGGTCCCGCGGATCTTCAAGCGGATCCGCCCCGCCTTCCGCTACGAGCGCTCCCTCGACGTGCTCACCCAGGCCCGGGCGTTCGGGCTGGTCACCAAGTCCAACCTGATCCTCGGCATGGGCGAGACCCGCGACGAGGTCTCGCAGGCGCTGCGCGACCTGCACGACGCCGGGTGCGACCTCGTCACCATCACCCAGTACCTCCGGCCCTCGCTGCGGCACCACCCCGTCGAGCGCTGGGTCAAGCCGGAGGAGTTCGTGGAGCTGCAGGCCGAGGCGATGGAGATCGGCTTCGCGGGCGCCCTGTCCGGCCCGCTCGTTCGTTCGTCCTACCGCGCCGGGCGGCTGTACCGTCAGGCCATCGAGGCCCGCGCCGGCGCGTCGGCCTGATCCACCCGTCCACCAGCACTTCGGCAGATAGGCAGCAGCACCGCATGGCCAACCCGAACCCCGCCGCTGACATGAGCCGGCGGCAGCAGTTCGTCGAGACCTACCGTCTCACCAAGAAGACCGACCCCCGCATCGGTCTGGTGCTGCTCGCGACCTTCGTCGTCGCCGCCGCGGCCGGATTCGCGATCTTCTGGCTGCTCCCCGGCTCCGGCGTCATCGCCTGGATCATGTCGGTCGTCGGCGCGCTGCTGTTCGGTGCGCTGGCCACGATGATCCTGTTCGGACGGCGCGCCCAGCGCTCGGCGTACTCCCAGATGGAGGGGCAGCCCGGCGCGGCCGCGGCCGCCCTCCGGATGCTGCGCCGCGGCTGGGTCACCGAGCCCGCGATCGCGTTCAACCGCCAGCAGGACGTCGTCCACCGGCTGGTCGGCCCTCCGGGCATCGTGCTCATCGGCGAGGGCAACCCGACCCGGGTGCGCCAGTTGCTGACCGCCGAGCACCGCAAGCACGAGCGCGTCGTCGTCGACGCCCCGATCCACGACATCGTCTGCGGCCGCGGCGAGGGCGAGGTGCCGCTGCCCAAGCTGGTGCGGCACGTGCAGAAGCTCGGCCGCCAGGTCAAGGGTCCGGAGATCACCGACATCCTCAACCGGCTCAAGGCCATCGACGCGCGCCGGGGCACGGTCCCGCTGCCGAAGGGTCCCGTGCCGACCAGCATGAAGGGCATGCGCGGCAACCTGCGCGGCCGCTGACCCGCACTCCCCCGGCACTCCGCAACAACGGCGCCGGCCCCGCGATCCGATCGCGGGGCCGGCGCCGTTCGTCGTCGTGCGGGATCAGCCCGCGGCGGTCATGCCCGGGAAGTCCGTGACCTGGCTCGCCGGCGGCGCCTCGATCGTGACGTCCTTGCCCCAGTCGGTGAAGTCCATGGTGACCGAGCCGAGCGTCGAGCCCATGTCCATCTCCATCCGGCGGAACAGGTCGTCGGCGAAGTAGACGGTGTAGCTGAACTCGTCGGGCAGGTCGACGCCCTCCGGCAGCTCCTGACCCTGCGCCTTCAGCACCTCGGCCGCGTCGACGTTGACCTCGTACGCGTCCGCCGACTCGCCGTCGACGTCCTGCTCGCCCTGGTAGGTCACCGAGGTGAGCCCGTCCTCGAACTGCTCGAACATCGCCTTCGGGTCCAGCTGGGTGGTGAAGCTCTGGCCCAGCGGGTTGTCGGGGTCGTTGAGGTCGAGCTTGAAGTACTTCTCGTCAGCGCCCATGCCCGGGATCTTCATGTACATCACGCCGTCGACCATCACGGCCTCGATGCCGGAGCCCGGCATCATGCCGCCGCTCATCGTCAGCTGCATGTCGACCGGGTTCTGGGTGTAGTCGGCGTCGCCCTCGCCCGTCATCTCGCCCGCCGCCGTGCTCATGTCCATCGTCATGTGCACGGTGGTGGCGTCCTCGAAGGCTCCCTCGAAGACCTTCATGAAGGCGTCCGGCTCGATCTCCTCGCCCTCGGCGACGGCCGGAGCGGCGTCGGTCCCGTCGTCCGCACCCTCGTCCGTCGAGGCGGGGGTGGAGGAGGAGGGCTCCTTGGCGGCCGAGCCGCCGTCGTCGCCGCAGGCGACGAGCGTGGTCAGGGCCAGGGGCGCGAGGGCGGCGACGGCGAGCCGACGGGCGGGCAGGGTACGGCGGGACATGGGAGGCGACCTTTCTCGGGGAGTCCTCCCGAGCCTAGCCAGGGGCCGGATGGCCGAAACCGCCGAAGGTGCTGGTCAGGGCCGGTCGGCGCGGCCGGTGATCGAGCGCCAGGTCTGCAGGTCGACGGTCGCCGAGCCGGCGACGATGTCGTGCAGGCCGCGGCCGTCGGGGCGGTAGACGAGCGGCGGGATCACCAGCGCGATCATCACCGAGCGGATCAGCGCCTGGAGCAGGCCGATCGGGCGCGGGTCCCCGTCGACCCGGACCACCCGGAGCCGGGTCGCGAGCTTGCCGAACGAGCCGCCGGCCAGGGCCGTGAAGAGCGCCGACTCGACGACGTACACGGCCAGGACCAGCCACGGCGCCCGGCTGCCGGTCTCGCCGTACGCGTCGATCCCGATGAAGGCGATGACCACCAGCGTCGAGGCGAGCCAGTCGACGAGGAGAGCGATCACGCGTCGGGCCCAGCTGGTCGTCTCGAAGGTCGGCGAGGTCACGCCGGTCAGGGTAGAGGGGCGCCGTCGGGGGCCGGGATCCGGCGTACCTGTTACGTCGGTGAAACAAAGCGGCAATCGCCTGGCAACGGCCCCTGCGCTAGGTTTCGAGGACCAGCCGGCGCATCGTGGCACCGGACCTTACGCACTCTGCACCACGGCCGCGGCCCGCCCGCAGCCAAGGAGGATGAATGTTCCAGAACAGCGACGAGCTGCTCAAGTACATCAAGGACGAGGGCGTCGAGATGGTCGACGTCCGCTTCTGCGACCTGCCGGGCATCATGCAGCACTTCACGGTCCCGGTGTCCTCGTTCGACCAGTCGGTCTTCGACGACGGCCTCGGCTTCGACGGCTCGTCGATCCGCGGCTTCCAGGCGATCAACGAGTCCGACATGTCGCTGTTCCCGGACCCGACCACGGCGTACATCGACCCGTTCCGCAAGTCGAAGACGCTGAACCTCAACTTCTTCATCCACGACCCGATCACCGGCGAGGCCTACTCCCGCGACCCGCGCAACATCGCGCGCAAGGCGCTGGCCCACCTGGAGACGACCGGCATCGCGGACACCGCGTTCTTCGCCCCCGAGGCCGAGTTCTACATCTTCGACAACGTCCGCTACTCCACGGGCGTCAACGAGGGCTACTACCACATCGACTCCGTCGAGGGCTGGTGGAACTCCGGCAAGGAGACCGAGGGCCAGGCCAACCTCGGCTACAAGACCCGCCTCAAGGGCGGCTACTTCCCCGTCGAGCCGTACGACCACTACAGCGACCTGCGCGCCGACATGGTCAAGAACCTCGAGGCCTGCGGCCTCCAGGTCGAGCGCGCCCACCACGAGGTCGGCACCGCGGGCCAGGCGGAGATCAACTACCGCTTCGACACGCTGCTCAAGGCCGCCGACGACGTGATGAAGTTCAAGTACCTCATCAAGAACACCGCTTGGCAGCAGGGCAAGTCGGTCACCTTCATGCCGAAGCCGATCTTCGGCGACAACGGCTCGGGCATGCACGTGCACCAGTCGCTGTGGAAGGGCGGCGAGCCGCTGTTCTACGACGAGACCGGGTACGGCGGCCTCTCGGACATGGCCCGCTGGTACATCGGCGGCATCCTCAAGCACGCCCCGTCGCTGCTGGCCTTCACCAACCCGACGGTGAACTCCTACCACCGCCTGGTCCCCGGCTTCGAGGCCCCGATCTCGCTGGTCTACTCCTCGCGCAACCGCTCCGCCTCGGTCCGGATCCCGATCACCGGCTCCAACCCGAAGGCCAAGCGCGTCGAGACCCGCTTCCCCGACCCGTCGGCGAACCCCTACCTCGCGTTCTCGGCCCTGATGCTCGCCGGCCTCGACGGCGTCAAGAACAAGATCGAGCCCGCCGCCCCGATCGACAAGGACATCTACGAGCTCCCGCCGGACGAGATGGCCGAGATCGACCAGGTCCCGACCTCGCTCGGCGCGGTCCTCGACGCCCTCGAGGCCGACCACGAGTTCCTCACCCAGGGCAACGTCTTCACGCCCGACCTGATCGAGACCTGGATCGACTACAAGCGCGTCAACGAGATCGCCCCCGTGCAGCTGCGCCCGCACCCGCACGAGTTCGAGCTCTACTACGACATCTGATTGAGCGCGGCTGGCTGGCCGCCTCCTTGGTGCCTGAAACGGCCCCTGACCTGCGAAGACGTCTTCCGACGTCTGTCAGCGTCAGGGGTCGTTTCTCGTTGACGTGTGCCCTCAGTGTGTCCTCGGCGCGCACCGATAGCTCCGTGCCCAGTCGTCGAGAAGCACGAACTCGACCGAAGAGGAGCCATGTGCCAAGGCATCGACCCCGACGCGAGCCGTCTTGGCACGCTCCTCTCATTGGCCGCGGCCGGCGGGCGTTCTTGGAGTCTCGGCCATCGCCCGCACCGGCTGTGATCGCTCTACCATCGCCCCATGACGTGGTCCTCTGGTCGAAGGCACGCGGCTCATCGCGCTGCGAATGAGATGCCCTCGTGGAGGAGCGAGTCGGCCGGACCTCCCAAGAGGCCACCTGCCAACGCGTGGTCTCGCGCGGTAGCCACCGCCGGATGGTTCGCACTTCTCGGGTTCAGTACGGGGCTGTTCGGATTGCTGATAGACCGGCCATTGGTGTGCCAGGTCGGGCTAGCGGCGGGTGTGACCGCCGGCCTGACCCGCTACCTCCTGGAGTGGTTCGCTCCACGCGCGGAGATCGGTCTTAGCCGGTGAACGATCCAGCGGTTGACGGAACGCCCCGACACCGCTCGTCGTGCACATGATGAGGCGCGTACGTCTTGACGCCGCGAGCGCAGGAGCCTCGCCACCGACGATCCACTGTGGTCCGAGCTGGTCGCTCGACGCCGCAGACCGTCAGTCGTCTGACCGCGAGGGGGCGCGCTGTACTGACCCATCGACCAGGTGGGTGCCGGTGGGGTCGACGAGGCGTTGTAGCCCGTGGGGTGTGGTCCACAGGTAGGTCGTGCGGTCGAGCTGGTCGACGGTGTAGCCCAGGTGGGTCTTGGCGCGGTGATGTCGCCGGGCCAATGGGGCGGCGTTGTGGTCGCCGGTCTGGCCCGGTGGTCCGCCGGGGTCGTACGGGACGGCGTGGTCGAGGTCGACCCGTCGGGTCAGGGTCGTGGAGTGGGGGAACGCGTCGGCCGGGACGAGGACGGCAGTGCGGTCACGGACGCTGGTGGGGTGCTCATAGGCGTCCACCGCCACGGACCCGGCGAGGTCGAGGACCGGGCGGAGGGTCACGTTCGCGTGCGCGAGGAGCCGGACCACCTGGCCGAGGAGCAGGGGGCCGAGCTCCTCCACTCGCGCCACCCCGACACCGGCGTCCAGTGCGGCCTGGTGCAGATGGACGTGCAACACCGCACCCGGACGACGACGCTTCCGCTCCGCGCCCGATGCGTCCTGCGTGTCGGCGGTGTCGGTGCCGTCGAGGATCCCGAGCAGTTCGGCCAGGTCGTGGGGGCGGGCCAGCCAGCCCAGTGCCACGGCCCGGAGCTCGTCCTTGCTCACGTCGGCGGGGAGGTCGGGGTGGTGGGTGGCGCGCAGGTCGTCGTCGGTGGCGAGGAGGTCGGCGACCCGGTCGATGGTGGCGTCGACCCAGACCGCGTCGGCGGTCTCGAGGCGGGCGATCAGCATCCGCAGGCCGTGCTCGTCGGCTGGGGTCAGCACGACCCCGCGGTGGCGGCGCTGCTCGGCGACGCGTTCGGCGTGCGCCTGGGTGTCGGCCTCGATGATCTTGGCCTCGGCGATCCGCAGCACCCGACCCGGGGCGCAGGCCACCGCGGCGGCGACCGCGGCGTCCACGAGCGCGACCCGGTGCCGGTCCAGGCCCCGGCTCATCGAGGCGACCTTGCAGGCCACCCAGGTCTCGCAGGCCAGTTCTTGGACCTTCGCCCAGGTCAGCGGGAGCCGGTGGCGCAGGTCGAGCGCGTCGGCCATGACCGACCGGGTCGACAGCACGTGGGCTTGGCGGGCGATGGCCAGCTCACCCAGGCACAGGTCCTGCACCCACGGCGTCCCATCGCCGCCGATCTCGACGAGCTGGTCGCCGCCGAACCGGGCCGGCACC
>Ga0335075_10000247_pt1 | contig 103004 bp, 89 predicted proteins | sample Lox_Sample_24_FD_206723 | JGI IMG/M metagenome (GOLD analysis project Ga0335075, IMG submission 206723) | Soil microbial communities from Loxahatchee National Wildlife Refuge, Florida, United States - Lox_Sample_2.4 | ecosystem: Environmental > Terrestrial > Soil > Wetlands | place: USA... | reverse complement strand
GGCAGAGGATTTATGGAGCAACATCAAAGGTCAGGAATTGGCCAACCGCTGTGTTGCCGGACCTGGCGAGGCCGAAGACGGCGTGTGCAGCGGCATGGCTCGAGTGCGCCAATCCATGCTGCCGCTTCCTTTCCTGCACCACGCGGGGCTCTTTTTTGATTCATAGTGTCACTCTATTATGCGAGACTCAGTAATACCGCAGATCGTCGCGATTTGCTCCGAAGGGGTGGCGGCCATGACGGCGACGACAAAATACGTCATTGATTTTCAGACCGCAGCACTGTTGACAACATCGACATCATGCCTCCGGGGATTACCAGGGAGTAAATCCGGGCTGCTTCCACCCGTGGCCAACCGACTGCAACTGTAAACCTCATTCCCAGCGAGGTGGAGGGCTTTTCGACCGGCGAAATGCGGGATTTTCAACCGGTGTTGACAATGCATCTGCCAACATCGGGCAGAGCCGTTCGACTCCGCTCGGGCAGGGTTGTGCAACCCGGCCCGTTGGAGCCGGCGCAGAGCGAGGGTCACCTTCCAGCTTGCGGGAAAAAGCCAGAAACTGTGCGGGATTCGGGGGAAGTCATCCTCCGGGCCTGAAGGCCCCTCTGATTTGTTGCGAGTTGTGCCGGAGTTGAAACCCCGGCCTACCCTTCGGGACGAATTTTTCCGCAAGCTGCGAAGCGATCGAGTCGAATCGGGCGACGGGGTCGACTGGCGACTGGCCGTTCTCGCGCAGCCTTTGTACCGTTCCCGCGTCGATTTCCGTTGCCGTGGTTTCCCGGGCGCCCCGCTCTGGCAAAACCGACCCTTATGGGCGTCTGCCACCGAAAAAGCCCGTCCAGGCGTTCCGAAAGTTTGCGATTTTGACACAGAAAGTAATGAGTCGGGCGTACCCAACCACTCGTAACTCGCTGAAGTAATACGACTTCTGTGGTGTTGTCCCCGATGGCGGGCTCAGCGAACCTGAGAGCAGAAAGAAGAAATACTCCGCAATCCCTGCCCGCTGGCTCCTGGTCAGCGGGCTTTTTTTATTGACGCTACTACCCTGTTTGGGGGTAGGCCCTGCCCACAACGGGACATTGCCGGTCCATCGGAGTTGAGGGATTCTCAGTGCAACACATGAGTGTATGCGCCTCCGCGCCCGCTGGCTGGACACCGGCGGGCGTTTTTTTGGTTCGCCGCCGGCCGTGCTCCAGCGGGATCAACAGGAGCGAGCCGTCGCCTTACTCCACCGCGAAGGTCGCCTGCAGGTTTGCCTGCACTTCCACTTTCCGAGCATGAATGGCTAACTGGCGATTGTCCGGGCCCATGACGGAGAACCCAGCATTTCCGCCCACGAGACCGGGCTGGTCGCTTCCCCAGGGGTTCATCACGCCTTCGAGCTGGCTCAGGTATTCGAGGTGGGTAATGTGGACCTTCATTTTCGTCGCGAGCAGGTCCGCGAGCGCCCAGGCGTTGTCCGCAGCCGCTGCTGCGGCCTGTGTCTGCAGCTGGGTTTCATCCTTCATCTTCCAATCGATCCAGCCGCTGTAATTCGCCCCCGCTCGAATGGCGGCGTTCAGGATTTTGGCTGACTCATCGGGTGTCGCCTGAACGATCCAGCCCTGCACCACGGTGAATGTGTGGTTGATACGCTCCTCGCTGTCGATGGGGTATTGCTGTAACTGATACGGCTGGGTGCGCGTAAGAGCCTGGCCGGTGCTCTCGATGTCTGCTTTGGCTACGCCGACGCCGGTGAGCGCGTTCATCACCGCACTGGATCGGTCCGCCGCCGCGTTATAGGCCGACTGCTCATTGGGTCCATAGGTTTGATAGCCCACGTGGATGATGGCGAGATCGGCTTCCGCCGTTGCGGTTCCATGGCCCGTGACCGTGATGGTTCTGACTTCGGGACAAGCCCTCCGCGCTGGCGGCAAAGACTGTGCGGCAACCGGGACAAGGCATCCGGCAGCGATGAACGCGGCGGTCAGTCGCATCACGTACTACCTCCTGCCGTTTCTCGCCCTTGATCCAGTGGGAGGACGGCTGGGCCGGATTGTAACTCTGTGTGGTAAATTCCCGTCGAACCGGGCTTGCGCGGGGCGGGCAGACAGCACCCGCCCCCCCGGGTTTTCCCGAAGGCTACGGTGCGGCGATCGGGTTTTGGTTGACGGTGTTGGCTGACCTCAGCGGGTGCCATTGAATGGCGACCGGCGGCCCGAAGCCGGTGCCCCGGCCGCTGGTGCTGTCGACGACCTGGAACCGGACCAGCAGAGGATCGGTTACGTCGCTGGTGAGGAAGCCCGGGCCTCCTGGGTTGCCATGGCCGGCACTTGCCGTCGGTCCGCCCATCGAGGTGAAGTACGCATTGGTGACGTGGCCGCCAACGCAGGGCGATTCACCGGAAGGAGCGCTGGCCGTGCCCTGAAAGACGCGGCTGGAGGGAGTGCTGGAGGGCATCCAGCTGTCGGCGTCGGTCGGGATGGTGTAGCTCTGGGGCGCGAGCGGAATGGTCAGCGAATAAGACGTGCCATAGTGGCAGGAGACGTCGACGGTAATGTCGGTGTTGGCTCCGCCGACGAGCGACACCGTCGCGGCCGGATGATGGCCACCCAGCAGGAACTGATAGCCTGCCTGGAGGGTGTCGCCAGGATTGACGGCCAGGCCGCTTTCTCCCCACCCGCCCTGCGAGAGGAGACCAGGGGTGTTATCCGGATGGAACGTTGGTTGATTGCTGAGCGATGCCTGCAAAGTTCCGCCGGTGTTCCAGTTATCCGGGAACTGCGGATCGTTGCTGCCCCACCAGGCGGTCCCGCGGCTGTAATCCAGCTTTGGGAAGTAGTAAGCGTAACCGCCGTCTGCGACCACGATGGGGTATCCGTAATCTGTGGTATCCGCGGGGTTGGGGTAGACCTCAACGTCGGTATTCGTATCGGACTGCCCGAGCAGGAAGCGGTCCACATAGGCCTGGATCGGCGCATTCTCGGCCGGCAGCGTGGCACAGTGTCCATGGTTGCCGTCGATATAGAAGCCGAAACGGTCGCCGATGCCGAGTGTCCTGTAGATTTTCTGCGTGGCGCGCGCCGCGACATAGTTGGAACCGTTGGACAGCAAGTAGTATTCGGTGTTTCCGGTTTCGAGCAGGGCGCGCGGTGCCACCAGCGCCATCAGCTCATGCTGATCCACCGGCATTTTGTAGACGTTGTCCCCGGAGAACTGCTGCATTTGGTCGGCCCACCAGTCGTAGCTGGTGTCGTCGACGTCTTCGACAGCGTCCTGGCCTTCGATGTCGTGCGAGACACGCCAGGAGGTTGCGCCGCCGCCGCCGCTTTCCTGAGTGATGGTCAGCGCGATGCGCTCGTCGAAGGCTCCGCCGATGTGGGCCATTTTCCCGGCAAAGGAGCAGCCAGTGACTCCCAGGTGGTGCAGTTCGATGGGAAGCGGGTTGACAGCCTGCTGCGCGGCGATCTTAATGCCGTCGATCAGACGGTCGATGCCCCAGGTCCAGGCAGCGTAAATGCCGGAGTTGCTGGTTCCGGTGCAGACGCCGGCGCAAAGGTTCGGATAGAGCTGACAGAAGGGGTCCTGGGTATGGTCGCACGCCCCCCTCGAAACAGTATCCGGCAACCTGGGTGCTGACATAGCCGATCGTGGCAATAGGCAGATCCTGAAAGATGCCGGGGGGGAGACTACCGTAGTCGGGCTGCGGCGGGGGACCAAAATAGTAGGTGGTGCCAAAGAAGTCGAAGGAGGCAATCTCCATCGGAATCATGGCCGGGAACGGGCCGCTGCCCATCCCCTGCGGGATGTAAACGCCGGAGGTCAGCGTGAGCGTCCTGCCATTCCTGGTCACGTTCACAATCAGGGTACCGCTGTCGCCATGCGCGGCCCCCGGCGCATAGCTCGCGGTGATGGTGCAGTCGGAACAGTCGGGCACGGGACCCATCTCATACTGCTCGATTGCGGCCATGATGTCGTTGCGGTGCTGCTCCCAGCTCAAGAACGAGGTGTCGCGATATCCGTTCTCGAACCGGAACGGGTCCGGCAGGGGCCGAATGATCGGCAGCTGAGCGAAGGATGGAAATTGAGGAGACTGATAGAACGCGCCGGTATTCTGCACCGGGTAAACCAGTGGGGTGTAGGGATCGGCCCAATCCTGCTCTCGCTGAGTTTCCTGAGCGAAGACTCGTGGCACGACGGCGAGCAGCAGCAGGAGCGAAATCAACGAAAGAGATGCTTTGGCAAGAGTGGAACTGCGTTGACCGCTCATGGGCTTCCTCCCTTGTTAGGCAGGGGAATCTCTTCCACTGTGCGGTTAGGGCGAATCTGGCTATGAACCGGGCTCACGAATGAACTGCCGTGGAAAGCTCGCCGCTCCGGCGATTTCGCTCGCCGGGTGGCCGAAAGGGATCTCAGACCCTTGATGGGGACTTGAGACCCACACATGAGGACCGGTACTCAGCACGTTCGCCGAGTGGGGGCACCGTCACCTCCATGCACCTTTGTAGCGGAGCTGCTTACGCCGGGCCGTCGTGTTCCCACCCGGCGCGCGGGACTTCTTAGTTCGGGCCGCAAACTATACCTGCGTGCGAACGGGCTGCGTGTTCAGATTCTTAATGGAACCTATTGCAAGAACATGCAGTCGCCGTAAGAGAAGAAGCGGTAGTGCTGCTGGACGGCGTGGCGGTAAGCGGCAAGGGTGGCGTCGCATCCGGCGAAAGCGCTCACCAGCATGAGGAGAGTGGACTGCGGGAGGTGGAAGTTCGTCAGCAGGGCGGAGACGGCACGGAACTGGAATCCTGGGGAGATGAAGATCGCGGTTGAGCCGGAGTGTGGCACGAATTCGTTGCCCTGCTGCGCGCAGTGTTCGAGGGTGCGGACGGTGGTGGTTCCCGCAGCCACGATGCGCCGGCCTTCGCGGCGGGCAACGTTGAGGACGGCGGCGGTTTCGGCGCTGAGGGTGTAGCGCTCGGCGTGCAGTTGGACCTCGTCAACGCGCTCGACGCGGACCGGCTGAAAAGTGCCCAGCCCGACGTGGAGAGTGACGGTGGCGATTTGGACGCCGCGGGCGAGGAGGGCATCGAGGATCTCCGGAGTGAAGTGGAGTCCGGCGGTGGGCGCGGCGACGGATCCGCGCTCGCGTGCGTAGACCGTCTGGTAGCGGTAGCGGTCGGCGGCGCGGTCCTCGCGGTGGATGTAAGGCGGCAGCGGCATGTGGCCGAGGCGCTCGACGGTGCCGAAGAAATCCTGCACCGGATCGAAGCGAATCGTGCGCTCGCCAGATTCGCCATGCGCGATCACTACTGCGCGCAGGGCGGCTGCTCCGCGCACGGCGAACGCTTTTGGATCGGAGTCGGAGAAGAACTCAAGGACTTCGCCCGTCAGGACTTTGCGTCCCGGCCGCACCAGCGCCTGCCACTCCCATTCGGAGAGCTGCTCGGTGAGGAGGACCTGGACGTGTCCGGTGACGCGATGACTGGCCTGGGTGTGGAGGCCGGCGCGGTGGGCGTAGAGCCGCGCGGGGATGACGCGGCTGTCGTTGAGGACGAGGAGGTCGCCGGGCTGCAGCAGAGAAGGAAAGTCGCGGAAGAGGTGGTCGGCGAAGATGCCGGTGCGGCGATCGAGCGTCAACATGCGGGAGGCGGCGCGGTCGGCGAGGGGCTCCTGCGCGATGAGGAATTCGGGGAGGTGGTAATCGAAGTCGGAGACGAGCACTATGGCGATTTTAAGGGGCGATCAGCACTGAGAGTGATCAGTGATCGGGAGTCATGGATCAGACCCACCCTTTCCTGCGGACAAGGGTGGGGTACCCGGAGGGCGGTGCCGTGTCAGGCGCAGAAACTTAACTATGATTTCATGCGTCCAACCGGCGGAAGGCGGGGTCAATGTCATTTGCGATGATTCTGCTCATCGCTCCGGGCAGGCGGCTGGGGCCGATCATACCCGGGATACTGTTTGCGCTCGCGCTGGCGACTCCGTGCGCGGCAGTTACTACCCTGGATGGGTTTGTCACTCAGGTGGATTCGCCGATGGACCTCTATGTGGGCTCGTTGCACGTGATACTCAATGAGAAAACACAGTGCGAGGCACAGATTTTACATTCTGACATCCAGCTAAGGCGCAGAGGCTTTTTTCATCAATATTTTCTGTTGCGGAACGAGCCCGTTTCAAAGAGGGAGTTGGCTGCGCCCTGCGATGCCATGTCCGTCAGGGTCGGCTCTCGCGTGCAGCTTACAGGAGATCGGGGACAGCGCGACGGCTTGCTCACCGCCGCGAGGCTGATCGTTTACAGGGTGGACCTTCAGCGAAAATTCGCCACCTCCTGGAAGCCCTCCGAATGGTCAGGGGGGCGCTGCTGGAAGAGAAGCCACAGGTAAGCCGGACTGGACAGGGATGGGCGGGGACCCTGTGGCTCGATGGTTATCCGATGAGGATCGCACCCGATACAAAGCTGCGCCCCTGGATCGGCTCCTTCCTTTCTTTTCGGACGGCGCACCTCTACGACGGTTCCATTGTGACCAGCCCTCCTCCCGCCTCGGCATTCCCAGCCTCCCTGTTTCAGCCGAATACCTGGGCCACCTATCGAGGGTCACGCCTTGCAGACGGCACCATCCTGCTGGATCGGATCGGTCTATCGCCGAACCTGCCGTACGCCGGCTGCGAGAAGATCTCGGCGGAGCTCACGCCAACGATCCAGCTACCCAATTACGCCACTCGTGCTTCCGGGAGTGCCTTGTTTCACGGGAGGCGCTTCGTGCATAGCAAGGTTCTCGGTATTCTTCCCGACCGGAATGTTCAGGATTACGTATCACGGCTGGGGACATCGCTGATACCGCAGTACCAGACGGCAATGCCGGAGACCAATGCCGCAGAGGTTCATTTTCGCTTCTATGTGGTTCAGTCCGCCGGGGCGACATTCGACGACTTGGTGAGCAATGTCGATGCTCTGCCCTATGTGGCCCGGCCGAGCTGGGACGATGCTGTGCTGGCTCTGCCCAGCGGGGTGATTCTTGTTCCCACGTCCACGCTGACTGGGGTCGGAAGCGATGCCCAGCTAGCAGCGATCCTCTCCGGCGGCATCGCGTCGGTGTTGCAGGGACAAAGCTGTACCGTATCTTATGAGAATTCGCAGTCCAGGGAAACCTACCCAGATGATCAGATGGGTGCAAATCTTAATGGGATGAATTGGGCAGCTTTCACGTACGGCTTTGTTTTGTGGAGGGACGAACAGGCCATTCGCATCGGCATCCGCCAGAGGTACCTGGCGGGATACGACATCGGCGAAGCACCGGTGGCGTGGGCGGCGGCCATCGGCAAGCCATTCACCAATCCGCTGACCGATCCCACTCAGTCTGCGACTGGTATTCCCTGGTATACGGCCTATGCCTTCGACTACATCAGCCAGTTCTATTCGGACGTTGACTACAGCAAACTGAAGCGGGGTCGAGCTGAATATGCGGCGTATTTGAAGGAGCTGCGCGAGGCGGATCCTGAGGCGTTCGACCAGCGGAGGTGAGTCGGCGAAGCCGAGGCTCAGCGCTGAGCAGCGAAGTGAGCTTCGGCGGCGAGGCGAGCACGTTCGAGGGCGGCGTTCAGCTCCAGGCGCATGGATTCGAGCGCGCCGGGATCGGCGCCGGGCAGGGGCGGCGCGACGGGGCGCGACCAACTGACGACGACGCGCGAAAACGGTTTGGGGATGAGGAGGCGATCCCAGGAGCGGACCGTCCAGGCGCGCTGCGGGAGCAGGTAGAAGCTGCCGATGGTCTCGCCGGTCATCTCGGCGAGCTTGACGGGGCCGATTTTGGTTTCGTAGATGGGGCCGCGGGGACCGTCGGCGGTGAAGACGACAGGCTGATCCTGGGCGAGGACGTCGCGGAGAGCCATGAGTCCGCCAGCTCCGCCGCGGGAGCTGGAGCCGCGTACGCTGCCATAGCCAAGAAGTGCCAGGGTGCGGGCGATCAGCTCGCCGTCGAAGCTCTGGCTGATGAGGATGGAGCAGCGGAATTTGCGGAAGTACCAGCCGGCGGGCAGAGTGCAGCGATGCCAGAAGCAGAAGATGCCGCGCGCAGGCGGCGTGGCGGGCGTGGCGCCGGGCTCGGCGATGGTTTCAAAGCGGAGGGTGACACCAATAGCGGCGAGGACGAGTGCCGTCGCCTTCGGGACGAGGAAGAGTGCGAGGCGCTGGCCCGGAGTGAAGCGTTCGTTCACGGATTCGATTGTTGCACGAGGCGTCGTTCAGTGAGATGTGCCCGGAGATAGAAAGAAATGCCAGATGGTGCCAGCAAAAAACCAGAGGTAGAGGGCCACAAGAACCCAGACCCAAGGGCTGATTGCGACGCCGCGGTCCGGTTTCGAAACACGTGCGTCATCGTAAAAGCGGCCCACGGCGGCGAGGCAGACAAGCAACGGCGGGGCGATCAGATCGAAAAGCAGCTGCCAGCGCAAGGTCGCACCCGGCAGAACCATCCAGTCCCATCTCCCAGCCGCATCCCGGTTCCTATTCAGCTGTGGGGATGACCGGCGCGGGAGCATTCTTCGGCGTGGCGATGTAGCCCTCGATGGTGTTCTTGTTGGGGATGCTGTTGACGACCAGCTCGTAGAGCAGATGATTTTTGCCCGAGTAGAACTGGATGGGCTCGTCGAGGCTGCGATCCTTCTTGAGGATTTGCCGGTCGTCGGAGTAGACCACGAGCGTGAAGCGGCTGTGCTTCGGGTCGGCCTTCTTTAGCTCCAGGGCGACGGTGGCGACGGCCTTTTTGCGGTGCTTGGCAAGGGTGAACGCGTAGTAGTTGCGATCGCCCATGTGCTTAAGGATGTCGAGTTCGTTCGCGTTCGTGGCGATGAGGCCGCTCTGGATGCCGAGGTCGCCCTTCATGGACTGCAGCTGGGCCTCAGTGGCCTGCAGCTGGGTTTTGGTGGCATTGAGGTCGGTTTTGACGCCGCCCACGTCAGTTTTCACGCCGGTGACGTCGGTGGAGACGGCGCCGATCTGCTGCTGGACAGCCGCGTGCTCCTTCGCCAGCTGCTGAGCCTGAGCCTGCTGACGGCGCAGCAGGTCCTGGGCGCGCTGCTCGAGCTGCTGCTGGGTGAGGCCCAGAGAGTGGCCGAGGGTTTCACTGGTGACGCGCAGGCGGGCGTTGGTCTCATCGAGCGCCGCGGCGAGTTTCTGGTTCTGCGCCTGCGCGGAAGCGACCTGCGCCTCCGCATTGGTGAGCCGGCCGGCGAGGGAATAGCTCCACACCAGACCAGCCAGCGCCGCCACGACGGCGACCACCAGCAATGCAACCAGCAGGCCGGAATAACTCCGCTGCTCGGGAACGGTCGACGGGTCACTCATGGGTGCTGCCTCCTTCTGCGCGGGGTGCTGAAGCAGAAGGCTACCCTCTTTCGCGCGGCGCTGCAAATGACGGAAGTGTGCGGGGCGGCGGAAGTGGGCAAATTTGGCCCCTTTATGGCACGACTGAAGCCGCACCCGGACAGCGAACGCCGTCCCTGCGGGACTCGTTGTTCGCCACGGTCTGTTCCCAGCGCTGAAGCGGTGGCTGGTCTCCCCTGCGCCTCCGGCGCGCCGGGCTCGTAGGGGGCCAGAGCGCGAGCTGTTGACGTTGTGCGGTGTCAGGGCAGATCCAAACTGCTCGTCTCGCAACGAATTCCGCATCCGGGCGGGCGAACGGTAATCTGAGAGATATGCCACGCTACCCGTATCGCGAACTTGAGCCCACCCGAGAAGCCAAAGAGGTTTACCAGCGCTGGATCGACTCTCTGGATGACGAATTCTCGCGCCACCGGAACGCCGCGCTGCGCGGCGAGATCGTCCGCGACAATCTGCACCAGCTCCTGCTGGGCAGGCCGCACGGCAGCGGGCGGCTGAACTTTACGCTGACGACGGAGTTGCCCTATAACGTGCTCCAGTTGTCGCTGGATCCGGCCAACGTGACGCTGGAGCCGGAGTATTACGGCGACATCGATGCGGAACGGTATGCGCTGAGTAAGCCCCTGGTTTGGTTCTGGAGGATGTTTGACCGCTCGCCGGTGGCGCTGAATCACTGGCTGGGGTTCCGCTTCCGGGCGATGCTGGGGCGGCACCTCTTCCAAAGCATCGGGCGGAACGTGAAGATCTATCATGGCGTGGAGTTCACCTTTGGCTACAACCTGACGCTCGAAGACGACGTGATCATCCACAACCACGTGCTGCTGGACGACCGCGGAGAGCTGATCGTGCGGAAAGGGACGTCAATCTCGGAGCACGCCGCGATATTCTCGCATGCGCACGATCCGGTGGAGGCGTGCATCATCGAGCATCGGCGGACCGAGGTCGGCCCGGCGGCGCGAGTGACCTATCGTTCGCTGGTGATGCCAGGGGTGCGAGTGGGCGAAGATGCCATGCTGGGCGCACAGGGCGTTGCGACCCGGGATGTGGCGCCGCACGCGATTGCCGGGGGCGTTCCGGCGCGGACGATCAGGAGCAAGCAGGAAGCAACCAGGCTGGGCGAAACTTCGGAAGAGCCTTGCCGAGAGCTTCCGCCGAACCGCTGAGCGGGCGCGGGTCGAAAACGCGCGCGAGCCACGTTTCCCCGGCCGGCCACGTCTTCCCTGATAACATGAAGCGGTCCCATGAGTGAAACCCGTCTGATTCTTGCGATCTTCGAGTTCGTGGTGCTGGTTTTTTCGCTGAGCATCCATGAAGCAGCGCACGGGTGGATGGCAAACCGGCTGGGCGACCCGACCGCGAAAATGCTGGGCCGGGTGACGCTGAATCCCATCAAGCATATCGATCCCATCGGCACCATTGCCGTTCCGCTGGTGATGCTGCTGTTGCCGGGCTACGGGCAGTTTCTGATCGGGTGGGCGAAGCCGACGCCGGTGACCACGCGCAACTTCAAGAATGTGACGCGCGACGACATTTTGACGACGGCGGCGGGGCCGGTCAGCAATCTGCTGGCGGCGGGCGGCGCCACGCTGCTGCTCCTGATCCTGTCGAAAACGAGCCAGGTCGGGGCGGCCATTGTGCATCAACTGGCGGGCACGGGCGCGGTCGATCCGGCGCTGATGGGCTCGATGATCTTTCCGCTGGCGCTGATCCTGTACATGGGAGTCACGCTGAACCTGATTCTCGCGGTATTCAATCTGCTGCCCCTGCCTCCGCTGGATGGGTCGCACGTCTTTCGGCACATGCTGCCGTATCCGGCGTTGCGCGTGTACGACTCGCTGGGCATCTTCAGCCTGATCCTGATCCTTTTTGCGGGGGCGCGCCTGATCGGATATGTCGTGAACCCGGCGATGGGATTCGTGAACGGGATTCTGATGTCGTTCTGACCGCGGAATGAGCGAAGCGGCAGGAAAAGGCTCACGACGGAAGTCGCGAGCCCTTGCTTGGATTTGCTTGGATTCCGGCTATTCAGTGGAGCGGTTAGCGCTCCCTGGGGAATAAGCCGAGCTGGAAGGTGACCATAACGGATCGGCCCGGGAGCAGTTCGAGCTGATCCAGGGGACTCGGCGTATAAAGCACGTCATTGGCGGAGGGAGTGGTGTCTGCGCCTGTCGGCGTAACATTGCCTTCTCCCGTAATGTCCGCGATGTTATGGTTGTTGAACACATTGTTGAAGCTGAGCCTGATCTTCGAGTTATCGAATTTCGAGCCGTTGCGGACCGTGTAGTTGAAGAAGAGGTTGCTCATCCACCACGGATCGAGCGGAACATTCTGGTGAGTGGAGCCATCGTCCTCCCAGCGCGTGCCCACCCGCTTGTTGAAGAAGCCGATGTCCCAGCCATTGGCCTGCCAGGTAGGCGAAATGGTCTCGGTGTCGTGCGGCGTCTCGGCGACCCATGCGGAGGGCATGGCGGGAGTAGCCGTTTCCCCGTTTGCTACGGTAGCAGGCTGAGCCGCGGCGGCTTCGTACTTGGCTTCGCCGAGGCTGCCGTTGAGGTAGAGGCTGAAACCGGAGCCGAAGGCGATATTGCCTTCCGCTTCGAGGCCGTTGGTGTCGGAAGGCGGAGTGGCGTAGTAGTAGGTGAGTCCCGCGTTTGAACCGTAGGTGGGGGTGTCGGGATAGGTGTAGCTCGAGTACTGATTAATGAAATGGATATGGTATGCATCGGCATCCATGCTCAGACGGTTCAGCTTCAGCACCGTTCCGCCCTGGTAGGTCGAGGCCACTGTCGGAGGAGGAGCCACCGCCACCTCGGCGCCGGTTTCGTCGAAGACGGTGCTGAAGGGGATAATGCTGCCCTTGCCGTAGTCGCCGTAAACCGACCAGTCATTGAGGACGCGGTAGTTGACCTCCGCGGAGGGCAGTACGCTGTTGTAGGATTTTTCGTGGATCGTGAAAGCAGGGCACTGCGTGGTGGTGTCCGTGGTGGGGCAACCGAGCGGGCCAACGTCCTTGTTGGAGGCCCACTGCTGCACCGTCATGTTGTAGTTGGCATCCTTAACGCCCGCGGTGATGGTGAAGCGGGGGATGGCCACCAGCTGGTACTCAGCGAAGGGCTGATAGTCCCGGGTGATGAAGCCCTCGTGGAATTTGAGTTTGCCGATCAGATCCGAGTCGACCCAGTCCGACGGATTGGTGTCGTTCTGGTAGCGGTTGGTCGAAGTGTATTCGAACCAGCCGCCGGTGCGAGCGACGCCGTACCTTGAGGCATAGCTAAGGTCGGGGATCACGCCGGCCTTGACGTATTGATTCATTTTGTCGATGCCGGAGTAGGGGCCTACCGGGGCCGTGGTCACGCCCATCGCCGAGAGGGCCGGAGTGACTTCGCTGTACTGATCGTTGTCGTAGTGCTGGTGGTTCGAGTAGGCGTAGGTGTAGGGCTTCATCTCGAATCTCCACCCCTTGCCCCAGTCCCTGGTATAGGTGACGACCTCGAAGTTGGTCGGGATATGGTTGGTATAGAACTTGTAGTAGAGCCCGTTGATGGTGCCGTCGGGGTTGTAATAGTTGTTCTGTACGTAGAAGTTGTCGCCGTACTGATCCAACTGGAAGCGGTAGGGGTCGTTGTTGGGTGTATTCGCATCCACGACGACGACGGTTCCGATGACGGAGAGGTTGGACTGGTCGGAGAACTTGTAGGTGAACTTCGCGGTTCCGGCGGTGCGCTGCTGGTAGTTGTACGTCTGATAGCCGTCGGAGGTCAGGTGGTGGCCTTCAAACCAGAAATTGGCCTTATCGTCGCGGCCGAAGAGGCCGGAGTCGAACTCGCCAAGAATCTGATTGGTATTGAAGGAGCCGTACGACTCGGAGATGCGCATGGAGCTGGTGGGGGGCAGTGCCGGCGAGAAGAAGTGGATGGACCCCCCGTAGTTGGCAGGCCCCATATCGGCAGCCGTGCCGGGGCTGCGGTCGAAGTCCACGTAGCCGATCGCGGGTCCCGGAACGTAAGCCCAGGAGTGGTGACTGGGATCGTTCGAATCGTTGAACGGAACCCCATCCCACGTCATGGTGTAGTCGTCGTCCACAAAACCGCGAAAGTAAGTAATCGCCTGGCCGAGGCCGACGCCGTTCGTGCTCCAGCTCACGGTGCCGGGGGAGGCCGCCAGGATGTTCGTGAAGTCGGAAATGGGAGATGTGTATTGGCTGACGTACTCGCTGGTGATTTCGGTGCGCGGCGATGCGGCGTCGATCAGCGACTTCATCGGCGCAAGCCGCGCAGCCAGCGAATTATTCGCTTCCGCTTCAACCGTCACTTCCTGCCCCACCGAGGCAATGGGCATGCGGAAGGAGAGATTCGCGGTGGATCCCGCAGCCAGCTTTACGTTGTTCTGAGTCTGCACGGCAAAGCCGGTGGCGGAGACCTGAACGCTGTAGGCGCCCGGGGGCAGATTGTCGATGGCGAATTTGCCGTCGGCGCCGGTGAACGCGGTGCGCTGGGACAAAAGCGGGCCGGTAACCGCGACGCCTGCGCCCTTGATGGCTTTACCCGCCTGATCGACGACGGACCCCTGGATGGCTACGGTATTGGTTTGCCCATAGAGGGCACTGATGCCTGAGAACAGCACGACGATCAGGCACACGGACACCACGGTGGCTTTGCGCCACACTTGCGCAGCTTTACGGCTCAAGACCTGCCTCCTCAAGTTATGTTTTTTGGCCTGGTTGGTTGGAAAGACTGACTTTAGGAAGAAATTGTGACGGAGAGTTGACAGTCGAGTTAAAAGAGCTTAAACGCGGCGGGGTTTTCCGGTGATGAGCCGATTGTCATTTGCGAAAAGCGAGACCTGTTACGCTGGGCGGTGCTGAAGCAGTCTGTGCCGGGCGAGATGCCAGGGAATATGAATGCGTCGCGCCGATTCGGGCATATTGGATAGCGGAGGATTATTCATGATCGGGTCCCATGGATGGGCTGCGCAAAGCGCCGTGGCGCCACTGGCGCCTTTCAGTTTTTTTCGCCGCGAAGTCAAGGAACACGATGTGCTGGTGGAGATCGACTTCTGCGGAGTCTGTCACTCCGACATTCATTCCGTCCGCAACGAGTGGGGCAACGCGGTGTATCCGATGGTCCCGGGCCACGAGATCATCGGGCGTGTGGCCGAAGTGGGCGCCGCGGTGACGCGGTTCAGGGTCGGCGACCGGGTCGGGGTGGGGGTCATCATCGACTCCTGCCGAAGCTGCGCCAGTTGCCGGGCCGGGGAAGAACAGTATTGCGAAGTGGGGGCCACGCTGACCTATGGTGTGAAGGACCGCTTTGGCGACCTGACCCAGGGCGGGTATGCGAACAACATCATTGCGCCGGAGCATTTTGTGCACAGCGTCTCGGCGAAGCTGGACCCCGCGGGGGTGGCGCCGCTGCTGTGCGCCGGGATCACAACGTATTCTCCGCTGCGCCACTGGAAGGCAGGAGCGAACAAGAAGGTGGGTGTCGTGGGGCTGGGCGGACTGGGCCACATGGGGCTGAAATTCGCGCACGCCCTTGGCGCGCAGGTGGTGCAGTTCACGACGTCGGAGTCGAAAGTGGAGGACGCGAAGCGGCTGGGCGCCGATGAGGTGGTGATTTCAAAGGACGCGGCTGCCATGAAGAAGCAGGCAGACACATTCGAATTCATTCTGGACACGGTTTCCGCGCCGCACGATATCAATCCGTACCTGGAAGCGCTGAAGCGGGACGCGACCTATTGCCAGGTAGGGCTGCCGGACAAGCCGCCGGTGATCTTTCCCGGGCACCTGCTCTTCAGGCGGCGGAGCTGGTCGGGGTCGATCATCGGAGGGATGGCTGAGACGCAGGAAATGCTGGATTTCTGCGCGGAGAAGGGCATCACGGCCGATGTTCAGGTGATTCCGGTCCAGAGGATCAACGAGGCGTTCGAACGAGTGGTGAAGGCGGATGTGAAATACCGCTTCGTGATCGATATGGCGTCTCTGCAGAAGGGCTGAGAGAGATCCACCCTGCCCTTCGGGCAAGGGTGGGGAATCTGCCTTTTGTTGTGGGCTGAGATCTACTTCACTTTGAACTGGTGGCCCAGCCGGTAGACGATGCCGACGGAGAGGGACATGTGCTCAGCGAGGCCGTTGCCGCCAAAGTCGCTCATGAGGGCATCAGGCGCGATGCGGAAGACGAGGCGCGGAGAGCGGTTGAGGTCGATCGAGCCGCCGAGGGCCATCCCCAGCGCCATCTGGTTGGAGAAAAAGCCGACGTCAGCAGGGGGGACCCCGTTGAGGTCGTGCTGGAAGTCCCCGTAGACGCCGCCGACAAAGGTATGGAGCATCATGGCGGCATGCCTGTCGGAGAGGACGCGATACTCAGGTCCGCCGAGCAGGAAGTACTCAGCGACGAAGGGGCCATGAATCTGACCGGCTGCGCCCGAAGTCGTGGCTCCGACGCCGCTGGTGCCGAAGTAGCCACGGACGTTGGCTCCGACGCCCCAGTGCTGGGAGAACTCGCGTACGGCGCGGGCGTCGAAACCGCCGAGAAGGGCCTGCTGGAGCACGTTCGGGCCCGCGTCGGTGGCGGCGTAGCCGATGCCGCCGTAGATTTCCCAGGGAAAGTTGTACTTGACGCCAGCCAGCGGTGCCGGCGGCGGCAGGTTCGGATGGGGCGGAGGGCTAATCACCTGTGCCTGCGCCGCCGCGCTGAAAAAGCCCGTCGAAAACGTCATCAGGACGGCCAACCCTGCCGTACCCAGCCAGAAACTCCGCTTGCCCTTCAACAGACGCAACCTCCCAACGGTTCACATAAACGAGCCGTCGTCCAGAATTGTTGAGCGAAGTTCCAGGATACAGCACCGGAGCTCATTCTGTCCCAGGGGACAGGCGGAGACGATGTGCGGGGCAGACTCCGGGCGCGGTGTTCTCCTGTAATCTGGGAAGCGTGACGAAAACCTTGCCTGAGAACGGTCGCGGGTTCAGCTCGCTCGAAGCCATGATGCAGAGCTATGCCGAGACGGCGGTACGCCTGGCCGCAGAGGACCACGGCATGACGCTGGATTACTCGCCGGAGTCGATTACGCGCCTGGAAACGGTGCTGGCTGCGCGCATTCCTGTGCAGACAGGCGAGCAGGAAGAGGCGACGCGTTTGTGGGGCGGCTACTTCGGAGAAGTTCTCCGGCGGCGCTGGCCGGCGGAGTGGATCATGGCGGTCTATCCGGGCGGGGAGTTTGCGATGCCGGCGCTGGATGTGGGTGGATCGCAGATTTACCCGCTGCTGAAGGTTTTTCGGCGGATGACGATGGGGCCGGGCGAGGATCTGACGGCCTTCTACGCGAAGGTGGCGGCTGCGCTGGAGGCGAAGCCGCGTTAGCCGTGCGGCTGTGGCCGCTGTTCGCGGCAGACTTCACACTGGCAGTGGCGGCGAAGGTAATCCCAGGAGTAGATGCCGCTGGCGTGGCCGTCGTTCCACTTGAAGGAGATGGCATAGTTGCCGACGGGGCTTGAGGACTCGGGCCGGGCCGGAGCCTGATACATCGGCAACAGCGTGGCGGCTTTCGGCTTCGCTTCGCCGGGCGCGCGGCCCTGGGTCTCACGTTCTTCGTGGCAGGATGCGCAGGGGCAGGCCAGACGCAGCCAGGCAAAGCTCCAGCGGCTGCGGTGGCCGTCTTTCCAGTCGATGGCGAGGCCCTCGCCCGTGGTTTGCAGAACGCGCACCTTGACGGGCGTGACCGCGTTGCGGGGCAGCTCCTGCCCCGGTTCCCGCCGCGCCTCTTCGGCGTTCACCAGACGTATTCCTTCATGGCTCATTGGAAAAACCAGTCGTCAGAAGTCAGTGATCAGCAGCGGGAGGTTGGGCACAATGCGGCTCGAGGCCTCCTGCTGCGCGCCGCTTCGGTCAGGCCGACTGCAAAAACGCAACGGACTGCAGGCTGGTGACCTCAAAACGCTTGCGGCAGCGGATGTTCGAGCAGGCGACCAGATCGTCCTGGCGAACCATGTAGGACTGCGCCTTGGCAAAGCGCGCGCGATCGCGTTCGTCAGCATGGCGCGGCAGCGACGCCTTGCGCGTTCTGACCAGCCAGCGCAACTGATATTCCCCGGCGTTACCGCAATGAGGACACGTCAGCGTATGAGTGCGTTGCTCCGATTTCTCGTCAAAAAATTCGCGTTCATCCATGGCCCGATACTCCCCTGCAAGTATTTCACAACCGCGGGGTGGGAAAGTGCTACTTTGTGATGCAGGCAGGCGCGGTCTCTGCAGGCGCGCGGTGGCGAAATCTCTTCATCCAAAGGCCGGGACGGAACGAATGCCGAAGAAGCGCGCGAAAAAGAAGACGTTCTCCGCGGTGAAAGCCGTGAAGGCGAATGCGCGCGAGCGCCTGGGCCAGCCGAAGCCGAAACAGGTGCTTCCTGCCTCGCCGCGCGAGGAGAAACGCGGGAGCAAGCATCCGAAGACGCTGGCGCGACTGCTTTCCGAAGAGGAATGAGGGGAGGAGTGAGATGCCGACAACGATTGGCGGCGTATTTCTGCGCGCGAGGTCTCCGGAAGCGCTGTATGCCTGGTACGAGCAGCATCTGGGATTGCCGCACGCGGATGAAGGAGGGTTCCTGACGGAGGCGGAGCGGATGCGCGCGCCATTTGTGCTGGCCTTCTTTCCGCATGAGTCGGACTACTTTCCAGCGTCGCAGGCGGCGATGCTGAATTTCCAGGTGGACCATGTGGACACACTGCTGGATCGGTTGGCGGTGGCCGGGGTCACGGTCGATCCCAAACGCGAGACGTACGAGTACGGGCGATTCGGCTGGTTCACCGATCCTGAAGGGAACCGGGTGGAGGTATGGGAACCGGCGAAGGAGCGAGCAGATTAAGATTTCCGGTTTCGGATATTCGTTTGGGCCGGGAGGCGGCAGTTTCGGGCGATTTTTCGCAGAGCCTGGGGGTTGTCGTCCCTGCTGGACTCGTGATGTTGATGAGCCGGCACCCCACGCTGGAGCGCGGGGCTAATCAGCACCGCGCCTGCAGCGCGAGGCCGTGGGGCTGCGAGCAGGGCTCGTGCGCTCCCAAACCTGCGAATATCGGGCAGAACCGTTCGGTTCGGTCGCTGCGACGGCCTCGTTCAGGCCAGGTTGCAGGGCACCTGGCATGGGCGTTCGCAGATTCACTTCCGCTTCAAGCCCGGCACAAGCAGGCGCTTTTCGCGAAACAGCGCGGCGCAGATGCGCACCACTTCAGCGTCCAGGCGCGTGCCGGCCTCGCTTTCAATCTGCCTGAGCGCAAACTCCAAACCGCGCGATCGCCGATAGGGGCGATCCGATGCCATTGCCTCCACCATGTCGGCCACCGCCAGAATCCGGGATTCCAGCAGAATCTCATCGCCCTTGATTCCCGCAGGATAGCCGGAACCGTCTAGCCTTTCATGGTGCTGGCGCACCATTTGCGCGACCGGCCAGTTGAAGGGGATATTCTGCAGGATTTTGTAGCCCGTCTCGGCGTGCAATTTGACCAGTTCCATTTCCGCCGGGTTAAGCCGTGAGGGTTTGGTCAGAATTTCGGCCGGAATTGAAATCTTTCCGATGTCGTGAACCATGGCGCCGAGGCGGATGCCGAGCAGCCTGTCCTCGTCCCAGCCCATCTCCCTGCCAATCGCGGTGCATATCTCCGCTACCCTGGTCTCATGGCCCGCGGTGTAGGGATCGCGCTCTTCCGTCGCAGCAACCATTGCGTCCACGGTCGCGGCCAGAACGTCGGTCAGATGATTTCGCGCTGTCTCCAGCTTCTCCTGCTCGGACTCCAGAAGCCGCTTATGCTTCAGCGCCTCCACCCCATGGACGATCTGCTCCCCAAGCCGCTGAAACACCTGGACCGGCTCGGCGCTGAAGGCCCTCGATTCCGCGGAGAAAACGATTAACGCTCCAGTCCAGCCCCCTTCGACGGCGAGCGGAATGCCGACGACGGAACGAATGCCGAACCTTCTTGCTCGTTCGCGCCAGCGCTCAAAGCTCGGGTCCGCTTCAACGTCATCGACGATGTAGATCTTGTTAGTGCGGATGCAAACGCCCGACGGTCCCTGCCCATCAGGGTCGCCATCCGCACAGCTCAGGCGCAGCCCTTTGACATAGCTCGCGGCCGGGCCTGATGTGGCCGCAAACCGGATCAGCTCCTCCGGGCCCTGATCTGCAATGCTCACATACGCCAGCAAGTAGGCAGATTGCGCGGTGATGGCCTCGCAAATGGCCTGCAACAGTTCGTCTTCGGATTCAGCCCGGCTCAGAGCCAGCGCAGCACCGGAAAAGGCTGAGAGCGCCCAGTTCTGGGCGGCGAGCCTATTCTCGTAGTTCTCCTGATCGACCATATCGCGAAGCTCGGAGATGATCACGGATCGGCCATCCAGTTCGACGGCGCCCGATGAGGAAATGTTGATCGGAAGGCATACGCCATCCTTCCGTTGCAGATGAAATCCACAATAGCGTCCAGGGCGTTCCGCAGTTTTCCTCAGCTCCTCAGTCACGCGCTCCCGTTCATCTTCAGGGGCAAGCGCGGCCAGGTGAGTGCCGATCAGCTCTGCGCGGGAAAAGCCCGATAAATCCTCCAGAGCAGGGTTAAGATCGACGATGGCGCCCGTCCTCAGGTCAATCGCGACTTTGCTATCCTGCGCATACGCCCAGGACAACTGGTAGATACTGTTTCGATGAACCAACGGATCGCCCCCTCCTCTGCCCAATCGGAGTGGCCTTCGGTCGAGGCGCGTCGTCACGCCATCCCAAAGATCGAGCGGTGATCTGCAACGGACTACTGCGTCAGGAATGTTTGCGATCGGCTGATGAATCGCATTCGACATTGCGGCCCTCCATATAAGCCGGACCGAACATCCGGGGGTACCCGCATAATCCCCGATGCGGCGTCTTGCCGGCGGAAACCTCCTCCTGATAAAGGAATGGTTCCATTCGCCCGCGCATAAGAATGTGATTTAAATCACACTCTGACAATACCGAGTGTCTATCCTTGTCGGCATTTTCACTTAGCGGCGACTTAGGCGCCCGAGCGGTCCGCTTCTTAATTTCCGATCGTTGGATTGAGGTAAAAGCACGTTCATTCATCCGAAGCCAGCGTCAGCCTCGCATCCGGGACATTATGTTGCGCATCCTCGCAACTTCCTGACTTATCAGGCCGCTCGCTTCCATCAACAACCGGGGGGTGTTCCGGAAGAGTTCCATCACCCAGTCGGAGGGTACGAATCCCAACTCACAGTCTTCATCGGCTCGTGCCGTGATGCTGTACGATCCATTGAATGCGGCGGGCAGGCCCAGGATGCCACTCGGCCCCATAATCTCAAGGTGCGCCACCCCGTCCGGCGTATCGCACTCCAGGGCGATGCGCCCCGCCCAGATCAAATAGACGGCGGTAACGGGATCACCACGGCGAAACAGGGTGGTCCCCGCTTTCAGGCGCGAGACGATGGCGTTTCGCTCAAGATTGGCAACCAGGTCAGAGCGGGCCATCGAATCACGCAGGCGCCGTCGTCCCCGACGCCGCCCAGAGGGTGGGCTGAAGTCAAGGCAGTCATCTCGCGAAAGGCTGCTGCCAACTTTATTAAACTCACTGGAAACCCTGGTGCCGAGCTTCGATATTGCGGAAATCGCCGCAAGCGCAATCAGAGCCCCGATCAGGCTGTATTCGATCAGATCCTGACCCGAATCATCGCTTAAAGGTTTCTTCAGAAGTGCGTTGACGTTTTTCATCACTATGTACGCCTCCCTGGCGTCTCACTTGCTTCCGCGGCTTGAAGAAGCACGGCAGCCTTCAGTTTGTGCACGAGGGTTGTCCCGCTAACGTCCCCTTGGGTCTCCAACGGCTTCGCCGTGAAGGTTGCGGTATCCGCCGGATTCCGGCCTTTCGCACCGTGCGCAGTATTGGTAGGGTGGCAGGGTGTCTTTTGGGGAGGCAGTGATCGATGTCACGAATGAGCCGCCCAGCGTAGGTCGGAACTGATTCCGTAGCCCCGGAATTTACCACCGGCCATCTGAGCTGCCCGCAGGAGGCGGTATTGCCGGACGGTGCAGGATTATGAGACAGCCGTCACCGCATGGGTCCCATGGCACAGCATTGCTGCCTCGACCCGCGCTGGCTACCGTCCGACAGGGGCTGATTGCTGGCCGCTGAGGATGGTTTTGTACTGGATATCGATGAGGCCGAGGTTGCGGGCAAAACCGAGGCGCGCGACGTTGAGTTGATAGACGCTGTTCACGTACTGCGTCTGCGCCGCGGCGAGGGTTGATTCCGCCTCGGCGACGGGGAGATTGTCGGTGATGCCGGCGGTGAATTGCTGCTGGGTCTGGTCGAGCGCCGTGGTGGCTAACTGGACGTTGCTGCGCGCCACCTTCACCGTCGCTTCCGCGGTCTGGAGATCGAGCATGCTGTCACGGAGCTGCTGATCGATTTGGACAGTGAGGTCCTCGATGCGGGACCGAATCTGCTGGAGCTGGGCTTCGGCCGCGTCACGGTCGCCGCGCAGTCTGCCCTCCTCGAAAATCGGCACGCTGAGGGTGCCGACGGCGGCAAAGGTGTCGTGGTAGACGCCGCCGGTGATGCCAGTGACTCCATAATTGCCGCCGAAGCTGAGGGTGGGGAAGCGCTCGTGGGTGGTGGCCTTGCGCTCCAGATCGGCGACGAGCAGTTCCTGGCGGAGCATCTGGTAATCCTGGCGGTCGCGGTAGGCTTCGGCGCGGGCCTGCTCAATGGGCATGGGCTCGAGCGCGGCGTACGGCTCGGTTTCGGTGAGTTCGATTTTCTGATCGGGAGCGAGACCGATGGCACGATTCAGCGTGATCTTCGCCTTGGCGAGATTGTCCCGGGCGGCGATGAGCACCTGCTGCTGCTGCTGGTACTCGACACGGGCGCGCAGCTCGTCGAGATTGGCGACGACACCAGCCAGGTGCTCCTGATGCGTCTGGTAAAGCACAGTCCGGTCGGTGTTCAGCAGCGACTGCGCGTACTGGACCTGCGAGCGGGCCGCGACGGCCTGGAGGTACGCGGTTCCCACGTTGAGGACGACCAGGCCGCGCGACGACTGGGCGTTGTAAGACGCGGCTTTCTGACCGGCGATGGCGGCGCGCCAGACATCGTAGCCGCTCCAGTTAAAGAGGTCCTGCGAGAAGTTGACCTGGCCGATGGTGGTGTCGACCGTGGTGACGAGGTGGAAGGCGGAAAGCGGCGTTCCCTTCGGCAGCAGAGGAGCAAACAGGGGAACTTCGGAGGGATGGAAGCCCAGCGCTTCCAGGTTGATCTGGTGGACGCCGGTCTCGCCGTGGAGGGAGAGATTGGGCAGCAGCACGTTGACGAGCTGAAGCTTTTGAGCGTCGGCGGACTGTTGCTGATCCATTGCGAGGTGGAGGGCCAGGTTGTTCTGAATGCCGAGTTGGATGGCGTCGTCGAGGGACAGGGAGCGGACGCCGGGAGTGGCCGGGACGGCCTGGATGCTGCCGGCGTAGGGGTTGACGGCCGAATTGGAGGGGTTGCTTTGCGCCGCCGCGGCCGCGCCGAGCGCGAGCGCGCAACCGGAGACGATTGGGGCCAGAACCAGCTTCCTCATCCTGCGCAAGTTCATCACAATGCTTCTACTTAGATCAGAATATCCGTTTATGGATGCGGAAATTTGCCGGCCGGGCATTCGGAAGTGACCGCCAGGCGGCGAGCGATGGGTTATCGAGCAGGTTCTGTGACGAGGTGGGGGGCAACGCCGGGTGGAAAGGCCGCCATCGAAAGACCAAGGACTAAACTGCGGGCCCCGTGCGCGATCTTCCGCCGGCCAGGTTCAGAGTTGCGACCGAAACGTGCTGAAATCAGGAGGCTCGTATGTCAACGCTGGAAGCGCCGACGCTTCCCGGGTTGAATGTTGAGGCGCAGCGGCTGATCGCTCTAGAGGAGCCGGCCGAGGGCGAAGGGACCAGGGAACCCGTGTCCGGATTACTTATTCTTCGTTCTCCAATGCTGTCACACCGCGAGGTGTGCGTAGCAGCGCGGGATGCCGGACTGACGGCGGCTCCCCAGGTGGCGTCCCGGCGCGGAGAGTTCATGGAGGCTCTGCGCGGCGGAGGGGTGGATCTGATCCTGGCCAGCAGCGAAGGGCTGCCGGATCTGGACCGGCGCGAGGTGCTGGAGCGGGCGCGCTCGGCGCAGCCGCCGGTTCCGGTGATTCTGGTGGGCGAGTCGGCCCGCGAAGAGGAGAGCCTGCGGTTGCTGCGCGAGGGCGCAACTGAATACGTGCCCCTCACGGAACTGGAGCGTCTGCCGTCGACGCTGGCTCGCGCGCTGCGGGCACGGCATTTCGGCGAAGAGCAGGCGAGGACGCAGAGCGAGCTGGAACGTGCAGGAGGAATGCTGCGCGATAACCAGAAGCTGATCGGGGTGGGGCGTCTCGCAGCCACCATCGCGCACGAGATTAACAATCCGCTGGAGTCGGTGACGAACCTGTTGTATCTGCTGGGGGAAGAGCCGAACCTGTCAGGGGCAGCGCGCGAGTATCTGGCTATGGCGCAGCGGGAACTGGAGCGTGTGGCCCAGATCAGCCGCCAGACGCTGAAATTTACCCGCGAAACCGCGGGGCCGCAGCGCGCGCGCATCGACGAGTTGCTGGAAGAGGTGCTGGCCCTGTACAGCCGGCGGATCGCGGAGAAGAATCTGCGGATCGAGCGGCAATACGAGTGCCGGGAAGAAGCTCTGGTTTTTCCGGGCGAGATGCGGCAGGTGCTGTCGAACCTGGTGACCAATGCGATTGAGGCGTCGTCCATGAACGGGCGGCTGTGCCTGCGGGTGCGCGAGGCGCGCAGCTGGTCCGACCCGGGTGTGCGCGGCATCCGCATCGCGGTCGGGGACAACGGGACGGGGATTCCCGTCGACGTGCAGCGGCGCCTGGGCGAGCCGTTCTTTACAACCAAGGGACAGCGCGGCACGGGGTTGGGGCTGTGGGTGACGCGCTCGATCATTGAGCGCTACGGCGGAGAGATCCAGTTGCGCTCGTCGACCGCGCCGCATCGGCATGGGACGGTCTTCAGCGTCCTTCTGCCCACGAATCTGGGGCCACGCGCCGTGGAGCGGCCGCGCGACTCCGGAGAGACGAGCGGCGGCGCGCGTCCGAAGGTTCTTCCCCTCGACAGCGGGTCTTCGCGTCAGCGTGCATCCGGCGATATGCTGAAGCGTCGCGCGAACGGCGAGTAATCCCCAATCAGGAATTGGAACGGAGAACTTCGTCCAGGAAACCGCGAAGAGTGGCCGGCCATGCGTCCGAGGGCGCGCGGCGCAGATCGTAATACTGCTTCGGATACGACGACTGCTCAAAGATCTGATGGGCGCGGCTGGGTCCTGCGGGAGCGTGCAGATCGAGGAAGAGCCGCGGCACGTCGACTCGGGAGAGATCGGCGGCTGGATCGAGGAATTCTTTCTGTAACAGGAACAGTGGCAAAGGCCGGGTGCGGGCGTCGGAGAGAAAAATCTGGCGCGCGGGCGGATTGGGGTCCTGCAGGACGGCGCCGGCAGGTGCAAAGCGCGCGGCGAGGCGCGCCGCCAACGTGGCGCCGACACCAACGCCATAGACAACGATGCTGCGTGCCGGAATGTGGCGCGCGTCGGTGAGGTACGTCCAGGCGGCTTCGGAGTCGTCGTCGAGGAGGCGCTCGGTGGGATGGCGGCCGACGCTGCGGCCGAATCCCTGATAGTCGATGGCGAAGACGTTGACGCCGAGGCCGTGCAGGGTCGCCAGAGCGGGCACGCAGCCGGAGAGCGAGCCACGGGAGCCGTGGAGGTAAAGGATGGTCGCGGCGTTGGCGGAGGGGGTGGAAATCCACCAGCCGTCGAGGCGGGGCTTGCCCGCGGCGGTGACGTCGAAGCGGACGTCCTCGAAGGCGAGGCCGGCGCTGGCGGGTGTGGCAGTGATGGTGCGCGACGGGTAGAAGAGCATTTGCCACTGGCCCTGGTAAAAGAGCAGGCACAGGACGCCGTAGGAGCAAACGGCAGCAGCTACCAGGGTGAGCGCGATGGCAGCGAGAAGCCAGCGGCCGCTAACGGTGGGCGGAGACTCGACCGCGGCGGGTGGGCGCGCCTGCGCGGCGGGCGACGGAGATGCTGCGACACGGGCGCGGGGAGACGAACCGGACGTGCAGGGGGGCTTCGGCATGGACTACCCGAAAGCGAGCTCATCGGGGGATTCGAGCGGGGTTCCGCAGACACGACAGATGACCGCGGAGCAGTCGCCGCAGACCAGAGGATCGAGGACCTCATGAGCGCAAACGGGGCACCAGAAAATGGGCGGCGCCGGCGGAGTTGCCGGCGGCACAGGTGGCGAAGAAGACATACTGCCACGAGGGTAGCAGACGGAGATGCACCAGCGACATTCTCGCGTCCTGACCCGTTTTAGGGTTCGAGGTTCGATACTTCCGAATCACCCACCTTACGTCCCGATGAGCGCATTGCCTGAAGTCAACAGTTGGCGTCCCCGCGACGAAAGATCATTGGACACTCGCTTTCAGTACGAAACCGATTTCATTTACCTCCCTGGCTTTTTGACCCCAAATGTCCGGAATGCTGGTGAGAACGCCATGCCGGAAGAATTCCCGCAGCCACGTCGATTCCACTATCGCTGTCAGCGTTCACTGCACCCGGGAACCGAACGAAATCCAATCTGAGCCGTTTTCAACTGGACACCCTCATCCCCCAGGCGCATAATCGCAAACCGCCCGGCCCCCTGCCTGTCACAGACCCCGTAACCAGGCCCCATCCATCCCAGGAGGTTGCTATGCGCTCTGCCATCCCCGGCCGGTTCGCCGGCCTCGCCTTCCTGCTCGCCGCCATTCCCTGCGCGGCCTCAGCCGCAACCCTTTGCGTCACTCACAGTGGCCGTCCCGGCTGCTACCACACCATCCAGGCAGCGGTGAACGCCGCCGCCAACTGGGACGTCATCTACGTCTCGCCCGGTGTCTACAAGGAGGACGTCACCATCGGCAAGCCCCTTTCGCTCCTCGGCGATTCCACCACCTACACCGACGCCACCATCATCGACGCCACCGGCCTCGCCAATGGCATCTTCGTTGACGGACTCGATAACAAGGGCCTCGCCAACGTCACCATCGCCGGCTTCACCGTGAAGAACGCCCTTTACGAAGCCATCCTGATCGTCAACACCTCCGATGCCACCATCCGTGACAACCGCACCATCCACAATGACCAGATCGGTCCCGTCTTCGGCTCCGGCCCCGCCTGCAAAGGCCAGGCCTCTTTTGAAACTGACGAAAGCGGCGACTGCGGCGGCGGCATTCACCTCATCGGCGTCAGCCACTCCGTAGTCTCCGCCAACTATTCCACTCAGAACGGCGACGGCATCCTGCTCAGCGATGACACGGGTCCCAACCATGACAATCTCCTCATCGGGAACCTGGCCGTCGATAACCCTCCCGAATGTGGCATCGTGCTGGCTTCGCATCCGCCTTTCGGTTCCAGCGCACCAGCATACGCAAACCACTACGGCGTCTACCACAACATCGTCGCGCAGAACGTCTCGTCCCTCAATGGTGTCGTTGTCGGCGGCGCGGGCGTGGGTCTCTTTTCCGATGGAGAAGGGCAGGGCCGCGTCGCGCAGAATGTCGTCATCAACAATGTGCTCACGGACAACGGCATCCCCGGCGTCGCCCTCCACAGCCACGTTGGCCCGGCTCTTGGCCTTCCCGCCGACAACATGGACGGCAACATGATCATCGGCAACTTCATCTCGGGTAACGGGGCGGACACCGCGGACACCGCGACCGATGGACCCACCGGCATCAACATCAACAGCGGCGCTGGAGGCTCCCCTGTCTACGGCACCATCATCACCGGAAACGTCATCACCGACGAGAACGAGGACATCGCCGTCAATACCCCGTCTGAAATCGATGCGCATCTGAACAACCTGCTCGGCAGCGAAACCGGCGTGGCGAACGTCTGCACCCTCGACAACGGAGCGTCGGCGTCTGTCTGCACCGGCACCGCCGATGCCACGCAAAATTTCTGGGGCTGCCCCCTGGGGCCCGGCAGCGGCAACTGCTCCACCACCAGCGGGTCCGGCATCCGCTTTATTCCCTGGTTGACGGCGCCGGTGCCTGCGCCTTCCGTGCCGGACCATGGCAATCACTGACACTTACTCTGTCCGGCGGTCTGAGCGTGGCCGTTCAACGTAGGAACGGCCACGCCTTCTCCGTCACACTCCAGTTCGCAGAGATTCGGCTTCCCCGGACAATCCAAGCCTTTTGGCAGTGCGGAAAGATGAGATGTTAAGTGTTTCCCTTCGCAGCCTATCAAGCTCAACGATAGACAATCCGCAGAGGTGGCGCGCGGCGAACCTCGAAATCGCAACATTCGTTCCCAGTTGTCCCCGGGAGACGCGAAGCACGACGGGTCAACAGTGGCCCCACTCTCGTGTTTTGTGAAGATCGTCGGCGACGCGGAACTTTGTGTTCCTGGCTCCCCTGTCGTTCATCGTCCCCGCTCGCCTTGAAAGCCCCGATCACTTCGATGGGCGGAACGATGTGCTCATTGAATTGCGCCAGGTCCTCGGCAGGAATCCAGTACTCACGGTGCATCCGAGAGCCATCGGCCGGCACCGGATAGCGAGACAGATATTCGCCGTCTACCGCGAACCGCAGAACGTAGCCGGTGCCACTGTCACGGGTGTTCCAGTCGCGTGCGATCCGGATTGCGTATCGTGCGTCCAGCACCGGGTGGAAGATCGGTTGATCGGGCAATCGAGGAGGAAACTGCCTCCATTCACTATCCCGGATCAAGGCAAGTTCTGCTTCTCCAACGGGGCGAAACAGCGTTACCGGAGCCATCTTTCGTCACCGCCAAGGTACAGTTGCAGTCCAGCTTAACAGGCGAAAAGTGCGGCGGACCTCCTGCTGTTCGTGGAAGCCGGCACCCAGTAATTTGGCCGCTCCGGCCCAGGCCGTTGGGTCCGGACCTCGAATGTGCCGGCATACCGTCAGGCCATCCAAAGTCGGGAAACCTGCAATCTCCACTGTTGCCCTTCGTGCCCTCAGGGCCGCGCTACCTCTGGGCTGCGGTCGATCAGGGATTGCCCCAAGAATGCCCGCCGTCTGATGAGGACAGCGGGCTTTTGGCATATTGGAGATCTGAACGGAAAATGCCATGGAGCGAATCCACGAAAAGTGATGGATATCAGACACAGAGCCGCCCAGACAGACGTTCACCTTGTGATCTACATCACAGTCCGCCCACCACATTCCCGGGCATCCTTGATCCCATCGGTCGATGAGTAGCGGGGGTCGCGACGGTGAGGCCCCGGACCACCTGTAAATCTTCAGGACACGCCGTTGCCCTGTCACAGGAGAGGCCGATGCCAGATCTATTTGAAGCAATTGACCCCCTCGGTCGTAATGTTGCCATTCCCAGGGGTGCACTTCTGTTCGCGTGCGGCGACCCGGCGTCTGCTGTCTATACCCTTCGCAATGGAACCATGTCCCTATTTGTTTCTCTGCCGCAGGACGAGGTTCATATCGACACCCTGGTTCCGGGGAGCATCATTGGTTTGCCAGCCAGCTTCAACGGGCATTACAGCACCGGAGCCGAGGCTTTGGAGGACTGCGAAGTAGGCTTTCTCAGTCATGACCGATTCCTCGAACTGCTGGAAGGGAACCAGGCCCTCCTGCTCGCGGCGACGCGGATGATCGCCCAGGAAACAGCGAGGATGCGCGGTCTGATCACGAATTCCTGCGGCCTGATCACGAGCGCTTGGGAAATCGCCGGACCCCGATCAGCAACGAGGCTGCGCGGTTCACTGCAAAGTGTCACGCGGCCACGGGGGTAACCGTCGACGTTCCGGAATAGGAACGAGGAGGTCTGCGCGTACAGGGGACTTCCCCGAAATGCGTACCGGGGGTTCTCGGCCGGTTATGTCGACCCTCCGACAATTTCTCCGCCACGGGTCCTCCCGGCGTTCCGGCTTGTGAAACGTCCGCGACGCCGGTGACCCCCGCCACAGAAGGGTGAGTGAGTTTGAACCCAAATACCGCTGAGTTGAGCGAAGTCCATTCGTGAGAAAAGCAGACAGCGAAACAGCTGTTAGCGAAGAGACGGCAAGGCCGAGCGTACCTTGCTGCCAAGAACCAGCGATGAGGGGCGCTCGGCTGGTATGATCTCGCCATGAATTCCTCGGCCGCGCTGCGCCACATCTCGGATACCGCGCTTTGGGTGGCAGTGTACCGCGCGCAGGAGAGCGAGCGCACCGACGCCGTCTTCCACGACCCCTGTGCCGGGACATTAGCTGGAGATCGCGGGAGGCAAATTGCCGCCGCGCTGCCATTTGCCCGGCGGCATTCCTGGTCCTATACCGCCCGGACCTGGCTGGTCGATCAGGTCATTGAACAGTCCGTGCGGAAGGGGATGGATATGGTCATCAATCTCGCGGCTGGCCTAGATTCAAGGCCATATCGGATGCAACTTCCCGCTTCCCTTCGCTGGATTGAGGTCGACCTGCCGGACATTCTGAACTACAAGCAGGAGATTCTCGCCGCTGAACGTCCGAAGTGCGCACTTGATCGGGTGCCGCTGGATTTAAGGGACAAAGCATCGCGCCGTGTAGTGTTTCAGCGGCTCGCGAGCGAAGCGAACGCGGTGCTGGTGGTGAGCGAAGGGCTGCTCATTTATTTCGATACTGACGAGGCAGCTGATCTGGCACGCGATTTAGGAGCCCCGACGGCTTTCCGGAAGTGGGTCACCGATCTTACGTCACCCGCGCTTCTTCGGATGCTCCAGAAAGCTATTGGCGGCCCGCTGACCGAGGCCGGTTCGCCGCTGAAATTCGCACCTCGTGAAGGAACGGAATTCTTCGCGCCCTACGGCTGGAAAACAGTGGAAAGGCACTCTCTGCTGCACACTGCAGCCAGGTTGAAGCGCCTGTCGTTGGGAATGCGACTGCTGTCGCTGCTACCCGATCCTGGCGGCCGCAAGCCAGACAAGCCATGGGGCGGTGTCTGTGTGTTCGAAAACTGCAGAGCAGGGCAGTCCGCTTAGCGCCGGCCGGAAACTCCGGCCCGTTGTCCGAGCGCAAACACTCCGGGCGGGTGACGCCGGTGAGTGACATCCATCACATCCGTGCTACTGTGGCCGCCGGCAGGATAGCCAGACCACTGAAAGACAGTGGGGGGCGGTGCTCTTTTCCCGGTGCGGCCCCTGGTGTGTGAGTTTGGGCGGGATAGGACAATCGAAAGGATAGTTCGCATGGTCCGAGAATCCTCCCTGCCGTGGCTGGTTCTGCGAAGGCTGCGCCTGGTTCATGCCCAACCTGAAGAAGGGAGTCATACAGTACTCGCCCCAGGTCCGCGCGGCCTTCAATGCCCACAAGTGCCCTGAGCACCCTCGCAACAGGTCGGCACGATTCAGCAAAGATTCAAACTGAGACACTACCGACTGCCGAAATCCAGGTCCGCGATGGGAATGACCGGCGCTGCAGATATAATCCCCAGCCCGCTCCCTAAAAATACATCCGCGCCCGTACCAGAGCAGGTGCCCACGCCGCTGTGGGGCCGGAGCGCATTTCGCGCGTTGGGCCCGCGAGTGAGCTGGAAAAAGAAGATTCGACCTGATGCGCTCGAAGCTCCAGACAACCGCTGTTGCATTTGCGGCGCGGCCGACGGCCGCCTCATCTGTCACGACAAATGGCAGGATGACGTCGCAGGCGGAACCGTCACGCTTGCCGGAATTGAGATTCACTGCAGTGCGTGCAATGCGGTCACGCACGCTGGCCGGGCCATGCAGTCCGGTAATTGCCGACCTTGCGCCCAGAGCGCCCTCCGATCATGCGCGCTAAGGTAACAGTTGATCTGCAAGACCTGGCGGCGGGCCAATACCAGGTATCATCACATTTGCCGAACCTACTCGCCCTGCAGCGCCTGCATCGGGTCCACCGTCGCTGCCCGCCGCGCCGGCAGCGTCGATGCCCCCAGCGCCAGCCGCACCGCCGTCTCCCGCTGCCCCGGGATGGCCCGCACCAGCAGCAGCCCGGCAAAGTTGGCGCATGCAATCAGCAGGACCACCGTCACCGCCCAGAACAGCAGCCGCAGCATTGGCCGCGCCTGCAGAACCTTGATCTGCTGCAGCGGATACACCACCGGATGGATGCGGGAGTTGGACATGTCCGGCGGATAGTTCCGCATGATCTGCTGCGCCACCAGGTCAGCGTCAGCCTGCGCCTGCGCCGTGGTCACGCCCGGCTTCAGTCGCCCCACCATCCAGAGATACCAGCTCCGGTCCGCCTCCGGACTGAGCTCCTGCGGCGAAAAGGCCAATGGAAGCCACAGCGCAAAGTGGTATTCAGGACCGTATGTCAGCGGGAACGCAAAGTCCCTCGGCATCACGCCGATGACGACGTACGGATTCCGATCCAGAAGGATCTTCATGCCCAGAATGCGGGGATTGCCGCTAAATCGCGACTCCCACATCCGATAGCTCAGCACCACCACCTGCTGATACTGTGTGGCTTCCTGCTCGGTAAACACGCGCCCCATCAGCGGCGCCACGCCCAGTGCGGCAAATACCGACGGGGTCATCAGCGCCGTGTGGATCACCGCCGGCTTCCCCACACCGGAAAAGTCGAGGTCCGTATGCCAGTAGCCGCCGAGACTCGAAAACGAGTGCGTATCCCGCTGGTAGGTGACCAGCTCCGGTGCTGTCACCGGACCCTGGTCCCACTTGCCCCAGTTCGTAAACGACACCTGATCGCCCAGCGTCACCAGCCGGTCCGCATCGGGAAAAGGCAGCGGCCGCAGCAGCACGCCATCCACCGCAGCATCGGCCTGTACCACCACTGAACCGTGAGCAGCTCAGGCCAGCCTCCATTGAGCAGCAACTTCGTGCTGCCGGAGCCAATCCTTACCTGGTTGTCCTCGGCTCAAACGCTGTCGACGACCTTGGCGATACCGATCCACGCTTTGCTTCCTGGCCGACGCCGGTGATTGTTTCGCTGTCCGGGAACTGGGTTGGGAACCTCCCCGCCCAACCCGTCCTCACGGATGGACACGTGCCTGCAACCCCACTCACATTAGCCGATCAGGCTGACGCGATGCTGTACGTGGCTCCGTGCAGCGCGCTTCAAAAGGTCTTTCCTCCGCGTGCTGAAATTCAGGGGACGGCGTACGGTGAGGAAGTGGAGCGTCGAGACAGGCTTTGGTTCGGGCGCAGGCTGACTCTCCGGTCCGGTACAGTCCCGCAGTGCGCACAGCCCGCGCATGCGACGCAGTAGAGCTTCTCTCAGCTAACCGTACACTCAACCAGTGACAAATGGGTGAGGCACGCATCGAGAACACTGAGACAGGCAATCTTCGGTTCCGGGAGAGTCACCGGCGTCCCGGAAGTTCAGAGCGGAGCGCAGCAGAGAAGTAACCGCGGATGCCGTTCGGCTTCTCTTCGGTGTCCTCAGAGCCGCCTGGGCCAGGTTCTTCGCCGCTTCCCCATTTCGCTGTGCTCCGGGTCAGGGCAGTCATCGATGGCAGAACTGGATTGCCGGGCTGGCGACGGACGGTATCCAAACAGGTTCCGGCAAGGAAAAGAGCTGAGATTTTGGCCGTGGACAACGTGTACTAATACTCAGGGAAGACGGGATGGAGGTGCTGAGCTCGAGCGGCACAGACGGCGCTGCGGAAGGGGACGAACACCAGGGAGATGAAGATGGCGACGGCAAGCGTGGATCACGGGATGCTGTGGACGGATCTGGAAGGGCGGGAACTGCCTGGGGGCTGGCGGCTGAAGCGGCTGCTGCGTCCTGAAGGAAGGAACGCGTGGTTTGAAGCCGTGGGCGCGGACGGGAAGCCGGCCACGGTGAGCCTGACGGAGGCGCTGAACGACGAAGAGGAGCTGCTGGCGCGGCTGGGCACGGCAGCGACGATCCATCACCCCAATGTGGTGGCGGTTCGCGACTCGCGCCTGGCGTGGGTGGACGACACGCCCGTGGTGATGGCGGCGATGGAGCCGACGGATGAGAATCTTGCGGAGGTGCTGCGGGAGCGAGCGCTCGACGCGAGGGAGGCGCGGCAGCTGCTGGACGCGCTGCTGCAGGGGCTCGCGGCGATTCACGCGCGGCGGCTGACGCATGGCCGGATGGAAGCCGGCAGCGTGCTGGCGATGGGGAATACGGTGAAGTTGCGCAGCGACTGCGTGCATGTTGACAGTTTCGTGGCGGGTGCCGTGGAGGACGTTCGCGGGGTGGGGCGGATCGTGACCCAGGCGCTCACGCGGAGGATCCCGGCGAGCGAAAACGATCCGATCCTGCAACTCGTGCCCGAGTCGATGGGACGGGCCGTGCGTCGCGCGCTGAGCGGCCAGGCGATGGTCGAGGAGGTGGCCGCGCTGGCGGGAACGCGCATTGCGAAAGCGCAGGAGCCGGTGACACTGCGGAGTACCACGGAGGCAAGGTGGACAACTGCGGCTTTTGAAATCAAAGCGCCGGAGGAATCGGAGAGAAAAGAAGGCTCTCGTTCGTCGGAAATGCGCCCGGAGATGGTCGCGGGTGATCCGGGGGCGGTGAAGGCGCAGATGGATCTGCCGCTGATCCCGCGATGGAAAAAAGAACCGGAAACGACCGATGAGGACGAGGAAGAGGTTAGCAGTCGTGAGGGATTTGCGGGGAGATTCCTCCGCACCAGTGCAGGGCTGCTGAAGAGATGGAACTACCATCGCCGCGGCGCGCCGTGGGTGATCGGGACGGCGGTGGCTCTGGCAATTGCGACGGCGGTGATGCTGCATGGCTGGGTCGATCGCGGCGACTCGGCGAAAGCCGGGGCGGCCAGCGAGCGAGTGGTGGTGCTTCCGGCAACGGCGGCGGCCCCGGTCACCAGGCCTGCGGGCGCAACGCGGGTGTGGAGAGTCGTGGTGTATACGTACCGCGAGCGGAGCGAGGCAGAGCAGCAGGCACGCGATCTTGGGCAGCGTTATCCGCAATTGCGTCCGGGCGTCATGGCCGTGCGGGGCGGCGATTTTCTGGTGACGCTGGGCGGAGCGATGAGCCGCGAGGCGGCCATAGCGCTGCGAGGCGAGGCGGTGGGGATGGGGCTGCCCAGGGATACGTACGCGCAGAATTTTCGATAGCCGGACGCCGGGAAACCCCCAGTCAGGGGAATTTACAAAGCGCAGCCAGCAAGGTTAGGATTTGCAGAAACCATTCCCCGCGGGAGCCGGGTAGTCCGGTCTGCGTTTTGCTGTGCAGGTGACCTCGTTGGCTCGCATCCCGTGGCGGAGGCCGGATGAAAGACGCCGCGAAAGTTCTGATCATCGATGACGATCCAGCCCACCTGAGGATCTACGGGTGGATTGTGGCAGCGGCGGGTTACGAGGCGCTTCCGGCGCTGGTGATCGCGGACCGCATCGATTTTCCGGACCGCGCCGCCGATCTGGTGCTGATGGATTATCGGCTGACAAGCCAGATCTCGGCCGTGGAGGCTGTGGCGCAGACCAGGGGCCGATATCCGGAGGTCCCCATCATCGTGCTGTCGGATATGTACGATCTGCCGGCAGACGTGGCTCCCCTTGTGCAGGCTTTTGTCAGGAAGGGGGAGCCAGCGCAACTGGTGAACACGCTGTCCAGATTTCCCCGGACCAGAGCCGTCTCTCCGGACAGCGCGGCCTAGAAAAACTTGTCGCAATGGACTTTTTCAAGACAACCAGGAGGGCAACGTTCGCCATCGAAGTGGCAGGTTTTTTGGTCTCATTCTCAGGGAACCGGGCGGAAGCCGACCGCTTCACCGGTACGCGAGTGCGCTGCCGGTGGTGCAGGTCCCGTGGAATCGGAAGCGCAGATCGCGTGGAAGACGAAATACGGACGGATTGCGATAAACGAGCGAAATCTGCCGCAGCCGTATCCGTACGAGTTCTCCGGTGACAATTCCAGTCGTTTGGGAATCCGGCGCAATGTGTATGCGAGCCTGGAATGGTTTCGCTGAAAGGGTACGAGGCGCAGGCAGAGACGCAGTGAGACCACGGGCACAGCGACGGGGCGAGCGGAACCGGAGATGGATCCGCCGTTGGATGACGGCGCTCGCGCTGGCGGTGACGGCGGCGATGTACGCGGCGAGTCCGGTGAATCGCGCGGATGCGGAGCGGCCCTCGCCTGACCTGGTAGAGGCGGCGTACCTCTATAATTTCGGGAAATTTGTGCGCTGGCCGGCCACGGCGGCGCAGGGGCCGCTGGTCCTGTGCGTGGCGGGGCAGGACTCGGTGAATCAGATTCTCGGGCGACTCGCAGCGGGCGAGCAGATCGAAGGACGGCCGCTGCAGGTGAAGCTGCTGGAGCGAATCGACGAGGCCGGAAGCTGCTCGATCCTCTATGTCGGCTCGGCGGAACGCCGGGCCGTGGACGCGTATCTGGGAGCGACGGCGGGCAAGCCGGTGCTGACGGTGGGCGAGGCGCCGGATTTTCTGGTGCGCGGGGGCATCATCCAGTTCGTCCTGACCGGCAGCCACGTTCGTTTTTCTGTGAACCTGGACGCGGCCCATCGCAACAGCCTGCAGCTCAGCTCTGAGCTGCTGAAAGTCGCGGTGAGCGTGACCGGCCAACCGCGGACGGGAGGGCTGCCATGAAGCATCCCTCCGGAAACTCCTCGCCGCTGACTGCGCGGATGCTGGGTTCGAGCAGCATCTCCGCGAAGCTGACGCGCATGAACCTGATGGTGAGCGGGCTGGTGCTGCTGCTGGCGGTGGTGGCGTTCTTTGTCTACGATCTGGTCTCGTTCCGGCACAATCTCATCCGGAACCTGCAGACCAGCGCGCAAATTGTGGGCACCAACAGCGTGTCGGCACTGCTGTTCGACGATCCGGAAAGCGCCACGACGACGCTGAAGGCGCTGCGCAGCTCGCCGGACGTGGTGGCGGCGAAGCTGGTGGACAACAACGGACGGGTATTCGCCGGCTTCAGCCAGCCCGGAACCAAGGAGTTGCCGCCCACCGTGCCGCTGCCGCCAGGGGTCAGCGATAAGATCTGGACGAACGGAAATCGCGTGCTGCTGGCTCACCAGATTATTTTTGAGGGCAAACCAGCGGGGATCGTGTACATCTCGGCGCAGCTGAGGGAGACGGGCAGAAGAGCGCTGCAGTATCTGCTGATTGCGGCCGTCATCCTGCTGTTCTGCATGGGTGCGGCGCTGCTGATCAGCGCGACGGCGCGAAGACTGATCGCGCGGCCGGTGATCGCGCTGGCGGAGACGGCGCGGCGGGTCTCGCGGGAGCGGGACTATTCGGTACGGGCCGGGCCGCACGCGGATCAGGACGAGATTGCGGTGCTGATTGAGTCGTTCAATGAGATGCTGAGCCAGATCCAGAATCAGGACCGGGCGCTGACGCGGGCGCGCGATAACCTGGAGCTGCGGGTGCAGGAGCGGACTGCAGCGCTGCGCGCGGCCAACCGGGAGCTGGAGGCGTTTTCCTACACGGTGGCCCACGACCTGCGCGGACCGCTGGATGCCATTCAGGGGATGGTCTACGTCCTCGAGCATCTGGATGAGGAAGCCGGCGAGGAGCAGCCGCGGGAGATTCTGGAGCAACTGCGCAACTCCACCCGAGGAATGGCGGGACTGATCGACGATCTGCTGAACCTGTCGCGGGCGAGCACGGTGGCGCTGAAGAAGGAGAGCGTCGACCTGGGCGCGATCGCGCGGCTCATTGCCGAGGATCTGCAGCGCGCCGAGCCGGAACGGCAGGTGGAATTCAGGATCGCCGATCTGCCTCCGGTGGAGGCCGACACCGGGCTGATGCGGATTGCACTCGACAATCTGATTCGGAACGCGTGGAAGTACACCTCGCAGCACGAGACGGCGTGCATCGAGGTCGGCATGATGCGGCTGCGCGGCGAGACGCTGTACTACGTGCGCGACGACGGAGCAGGATTCGATCCGAGCAAAAACGATCAGCTCTTCCAGCCGTTCCATCGACTGCACAGCCGGGGCGAGTTTCCGGGGACGGGGATCGGGCTGGCGACAGTGCAACGGATTCTGGCGCGGCACGGAGGACGGATCTGGGCCGAGGGGGCCGTGGAACAGGGCGCGACGTTCTGGTTCACGGTGAAAAGCGCGTCGTCGGCGGTAGCGTAGCCACCGCGAAGACGCAGCAGACGGCGCTGAGCCGGGTGATTGCGGCCCCTGGACAGCAAAGCCTGCTCAATGATCTGCAATCGATGGTTTACGGGCTGCGGTTCAGGGTTCAGGGGCGCCTCCCGACGGCGGGCACGCGATGAGGAACCAGGAACAGGGTAGACTGTTGCCAATTGAAGGGAGCCGCGATGCCCTGGTATGACTGTCTCGCTGCCTTCTTCGCCGGGATGTTCCTCGCGAACGTGGTTCCTCATTTCGTCCACGGGGTCTCCGGCGACTCGTTTCCCACGCCTTTTGCCAAACCGCCTGGCCGCGGGCTCTCCTCGCCCACGGTGAACGTTCTCTGGGCGCTCGTGAACCTTGTTGCCGGCTACGTTCTCTTCCGCGTCGGCCACGTCCCCGACGCAAACCTGACGTCTCTGATTGTCTTCTTCGCCGGGATTGCGGTGATCAGCATCCAGCTCAGCATCGTGTTTCAGAAAAAGCACCTGCAGTGAGGTTGGCGCCGATCAGTCCTGCGAATTTCGGCGGTGGGTAACCGGTTCGCTCAGGGTTCAGAGGGTGCCGCTGACGGCACCTGAAGGTTCTGTGTGAGCGGGGTGTGCTCGGAGGAGTCGCCCACGCAGACGATGAAGCGGCCGGGATCGACTTGCCAGGTGTTCTTCGTGTCGCTCCAGTAAGCGAAGGAGCGGCGGTCGAGGGCGAGGGTGACGTGTTTCGTCTGGCCGGGGGCGAGGCGAACCTTCTTGAATCCCCTGAGCTCCTTCGCGGGACGTTTCACTTTCGCGGACGGATCGCCGACATAAACCTGGGCAACGTCCGCGCCTTCGCGCCGGCCCGTGTTGCTCACGTCGAAGGAGACAGTGTAGTTGTAAATGCGATTTCCGCCAGTTCCGCCCAGCACCCCAGGAATGGAGGCAACCTTCAAATTCGAGAACGAGAACGTGGTATACGACAGTCCGAAGCCGAAGGGGAAGAGCGGCTGGACGTTGTAGGTCGTGTAGTAGCGGTAGCCGAGGAAGACGCCTTCCTTATAGAACACATGCGGCGTGCGGCAGGGACTGTAGTAGGGGCAGCCGAGGAAGACGCCTTCGGAATGCGGCATCTTCGCCATTTCCTCGGAAGTTGTAGGTGCGGGGTAATAGCTGTCGTGCACCGAATTCTGCTGCCAGGAGCGCGCGAGGCTGATGGGCAGATGGCCCTCGGGATCGTGCTCGCCGGTGAGGATTTCGGCGAGGGCGCGGCCGCCTTCCTGCCCCGGATACCAGTTGTGGAGAAGAACGGGGACATCGGCGAGCCAGCGGTGCATGTCGACATTGCCGCCGGCGGTGATGGTGACGATGGTGTGCGGGTTGGCGTGAGCAACGGCCTCGATGAGCTGGTCCTGACCAAAGGGAAGAACGTAGGTGCGGTCAAAGCTTTCGCTTTCTTCTGAGGGGTCGTAGCCGACGGCAACGACGGCGGCATCCGCCCGGGCGGCGATTTCTTTGGCTTCGGGCGTCACGAGGTCATCGACCGCGCGGATGCCGAGATTGATCTGCGGAAAGCTGGAGTGGGTCCAGTAGTCGAGCTGGATCGAGGCAAGCTGGCCGGCGGCGAGGGGCACTTCGGCGTAGAGCGGTCCCTGGTTTTCGCGCGAAGGCTCGACGAGGACGGTTTTGCCGTTAACCATGAGCTTCCATGCGTCCTGCCCTTCGGCGCGGACGAGGAAGAGATAGTCTCCCGAGGCGGCGGGCCTGTATTGCGCGGTATACCGGTAGCTGTGCTGGACGGGGGTCGGCGGCGTGGGGCCCGGGTAGCCCTGGATGTGCGAGAGGTGGAAGACGCGCGGGGTTCCCTGGAAGTCAGGGTTATTGAAGGACTCAACGGTGACCTCATTGCCCATCCAGGAATTGGGGTCCGGCTGGCCGGCAGGGTGGTAGAAGTTGGTCTGCCGGAACATTTCCTGTTCAGTAGGCAGGCCGCGGGCGTAGAGGACTTTGACTTTGCCGGCGAGCGCGTCGGAAAGGCCGGTCATGAAGCTGATGGGAGCGTAAGCGTCGACGTGAGAGCTGCCGCCGCCGCCAGGCTCGGCGGGCCACGCGTCGGGGCCGAGGATGGCGATCATGTGGATTTTGTTCAGATCGAGCGGAAGCAGAGCGCCGTCATTTTTGAGGAGAGTGATGCTTTCGAGAGCTTCCTGGAGTGCGACGCGGCGGCCGAGCTGACTGTACTTCGGGATGGAGGGATCGAGCTGGTCCTGATTGTTGTTTGTGAGGAAGCCGAAACGGACAGCGGTGCGGAAGATGTCGCGGACTTTTTGGTCGATGGTGGCGACGGACACCTGACCCGACTGGATGGCGGGGAGCAGGTTCTGCGGGTTCATGAATCGGCCGAAAGGCATCTCGAGATCGAGGCCGCCGTTGGCGGCGCCAGCAGCGGAGTAGGTGGCGGCCCAGTCGGACATGAGAATGCCGTTGAAGTGCCAGTCGTGGCGGAGGATGTCGATGTTCAGGTGCGTGTTCTCGGTGGCGTGGACGCCGTTGATGAGGTTGTAGGAGTCCATGACGGCGCCGACATGACCCTGTTCGACGGCGGCTTCGAAAGCGGGGAGATAGATTTCGCGGAGGGTGCGCTCGTCCATGTCGGCGCTGAGATTGTGACGGTTGAACTCTTCGTTGTTGGCGTCGAAGTGCTTGACGGTGGCGATGACGCCCTGGCTCTGGACCCCGCGGATGTACTCGACGGCAATCTGGCCGGCGAGATATGGATCTTCGCCGAAGAACTCGAAGTTGCGGCCGTCCGGAGCGGCACGATAGATGTTGACGCCGGGGCCGAGGAGGAAATTGACTCCGCGGGCGCGGGCGTCGCGGCCGATGGAGACGCCCATGTCATGGGCGAGAGTGGGATCCCAGGAAGCGGCGAGAGCGATGCCTCCGGCGTAGGCCGTGTCCGGCCCCCAGGTGCGGACACCTTCGGGGCCGTCGCTCATCCTGAGGCGGGGAAATCCGACCGAGGGCAGGGACCTGATGAACATGTTGTCTTCGCCGCCGATGAGGTCGAGTTTCTGCTGGAGAGTCATCTTCGCGATCATCCCGTCGACCTGGCGCTCGATAGCGGGGCTGTCGGGAACCGGGCCGTGGAGTTCCGGCGCGGCGGTTTGGGCGGCAGCGGCAAGGGCGAAGGCGGAGCAGAGAACGCAGGCACCAGGGACACGCAGAGAAAGAGAACGCACAGGATCACTCCTGGACAACGTTCACCAGAGTCGCAGGAGCAAAAGCGGTTTGTAAAGCGGACTTGCGTTCGCACCATGATAAACAGGAGCAGGAAATACCGGGGAAGGGTGCGGTCAATGCGCGGCAGCGGGTACGGTACAATCGCGCGTGGCTCTTGAAAGGCGGAGGGTGAGCGGGGACGATGGCGTATTTCCTGGGCGTGGATGCGGGCGGAACGAAGGCCGAGTTCGTGCTGGGCGACGAGACGCGCGAGCTGGGGCGGGCGCGCATGGGCACGCTGAAGCGCATGAAGACCGATGCAGAGACGGCGGAGGCGAATCTGCGGAACGCGCTGGAGGCGATCGAGGAGGTGACGGGGGTCGCAGCGGGAGCCGTGACGCGGACCTGCGTGGGCACAGCGGGCGAGACCGTTCCGCTGGTGACGGCCTGGCTGCGGGAGGCGTTTGCGCGGCACGTGGGCGGAGAGCTGGTCCTGGTGGGCGACGTGGAGATCGCGCTGGACTCAGTCTTTGCGGGCCGTCGCGGCGTGCTGGTGCTGGCAGGGACCGGGTCCAATGTGGCGGGCAGAACGGCGGCGGGTGAAGTGCTGCGTGCCGGCGGATGGGGTCCGGCGCTGGCGGATCAGGGGTCGGGGCAGTTTCTGGGGCTGGAGGGATTGCGGCGGGGATTTCTGGCACGGGATGAGGGGCGGCCGACCTGGCTGCTTGAGGCGGCGCGGAGATTTTGGAGGCTGGGCTCGGTGGAGGAGCTGGTGGAGTACGCGAATGCCAATCCTGCACCGGATTTTTCGCGGCTGGCGCCGGGGGTGGTCGCCCTGGGGGAGCAGGGCGATGCGGTGGCGCGGGAGGTCGTGGAGCAGGGTGGACGCGACCTGGCCATGCTCGCGGGACTGGTGATCGAGCGGATGCGGGCCCGGGACGGCGCGGGGTTTGGGGTTCCGGAGGTTGCGGTGGCGGGAAGCATTTTGGAGCGCGTGGCCGGCGTGCGCCAGGCGATGATCGGCGAGTTGCGCCGACGGTATCCGGGGATTGCGGTTCTGGAGAAGCCGGCGGATCCGGCGGCGGGCGCATTGTGGAGAGCGAGGAGGGAAAGCTGAAAAGCGGTCAGCAAAAAAGCGGTTAGCTTTAAACCCTCCTGGGAAAAAACGGTTGGCGGGGAAGGGTTTTCGTTGCGGTGGGCTTGCGGAGAGAATCGACGTGAAAGGGTGGCGGGGATGAAGAAGCTGTTGGTTCTGGTGCTGGCGGCGGGAGCGGGTGTTGCAGGGCTGCGAGTGCGGGCGCAGGAACCGGTGATACCGTACGCGGCGCCGCGGCCGGCGAACACCCTGGTGATGCTCCCCGACGGATCGACGGTGCATGTGGAGCTGGCAACAACCGAGGCGCAGATGGAGTACGGCCTGATGGAACGGACTCACCTGGCGCAGGGACGAGGCATGCTGTTCGTGCATCAGGAGGTGGGCGACCACGGCTACTGGATGTATCACTGCAAGATCGCGCTGGACATTGTGTGGATGGACGCGAATCACGGCATTGTGGAGATGAGCCCGAACACGCCTCCATGCCGGGGTAAGGCGGCGACCTGCCCCACCTACGGCGGACATCAGCCGTCGAAGTATGTGCTGGAGCTGCCGGCGGGGTCGATCACGCTGCACCATCTGAAGGTGGGGCAGAGGATTGATTTCAATTTGGGTCAGTGAGCGGGGTCCGTGATCAGGGGCTCTTATTCACAGCGCAAAGCGATGGTTGGTTCGATCCTGGCAGCACGGCGGGCGGGAGCCCAGCACGCCAGCAGGATGACGAAAACCATCACGCAGGGGACAACGCACAGGATGAGGGGATCGTTGCCGCTCAGGCCGTAGAGAAAACTGGCCATGATATGCCGCAGCAGAAATGCGCCGGCAACGCCAAGGACCGAGCCGGCGAGTGCCAGTGCTGCGCCCTGGCGAAGGATGAGGCGCAGAACATCCCGTGAGCTGGCCCCCAGCGCTACACGAATGCCGATCTCCCTGGTGCGCTGCGAGACCAGATACGCCATGACCGCATAGACGCCGACCGCGGCCAGAGTCAGGGCAAGCAGCGACAATCCGCCGAGCAGAAAGAGATCGAAATTGCGCAAAGAGTCGGACTCGGCCACCATCAATTCCATTGTCCTGACCTTGTAGACAGCAACCTGGGAATCGATGGCAGCCACGGCGGCCGTGATGGGAGGAAGAAGTTCGTTCTGGGGCAGACGGCTGCGGATGGCAATCGCCATATTGGCTTCAAGGAGCGGGCGGATGGTGTCGGGCACCTGAGTGTAGGGGTAATACGCAGTCGGCTCGATTGCGACCGCCGTGCCCCAGTGGCGGACGTCGGCGACCACCCCCACGATCACGCACCATGAGCTGCCGGCAAAGCGGGGTTCGATGCGCTTGCCGACCGCACTCGCGCCAGGCCAGTACTCGCGGGCAAGGCTCTCACTCACGATTGCAACGGGTGAAGAAGCAGCCGTGTCCTGCTGATCAAAAGCGCGGCCCTCGAGAAGCGGGATTTGAAGGGTGCGGAAATAGCTGTCGCCGACGGCCCGATATCGGGTCACAATCTCTCCCTGGACGGGAGGGGGCGTTTTGCCCTCGATCTCGATGGGCATGGAGGGATCGGTGCCGGAGAGCGGGAGATCGCGCGCGACGGTTGCCGATTGCACTCCGGGCAAAGTGCGCACGCGTTCGACAACCTCGCGATAGAAATCGGAAAGCCGTGGCCCGGTCGGCTGCGAAGGCATGGCAATGCGGAAGGTGAGGAGATGCTTCGGCTGGAAGCCGAGGCTCACGTTGCGGAGAGACCAGAGGCTTTTGAGGGCCAGGCCGGTTCCAACGAGCAGCATGCACGCGAGGGCGGTTTCAAAGATGACGAGGAGAGAACGCTGGCGGCGGGACGCGTGGCCGGTGGAGGTGCCGTGAACGCGCAGGCTATCGCTCAAATCGATGCGGGCGGACTGAAGGGCCGGCACAAGTCCGAACAGGATGCCCACCAGCACAGTGACCAGCAGCGAGTAGGCCAGGACCGAACTGTCGATGGCGGTTTGCCCGATGCGCGGAACGGAGGGAGGATGAATCGCCAGAACGCCCCGCAGGAGAAGGAACGCGATGGCAAGACCAGCCGCGCCCCCTGCGCTGGCCAGCAGCAGGCTCTCCGTGAGCAACTGACGAACGATGCGCAGCGGAGAAGCGCCGAGCGCGGACCGAACCGCCATTTCACGCTGGCGAAGAGCGCCACGGGCCAGAAGGAGATGGGCGACGTTGGCACAGGCGATGAGCAGAACCAGAGTGACGCAACCCATCAGCAGGAACAGCGCAGGCCGCACGTCCCCGGTGAATGTCTGAGTGAGCGTCTGAAGGTCAACACCGAATCCTGTGTCCCGGGCTGGGTTCTGCCGATGCAGTCGAGCCGCGACGGCGTCTAGTTCGCTGTGCGCCTGCGCGAGGCTGGCGCCAGCGGGGAGCCGGATGCAGCCGCCGAGCCAGTGAATGTTGGGAGAGGACCCAGGTCCGCTGCCAGGACGAAGCTGTAGCGGCGTCCACAGCAATTGCTTGCCGCCGAAGCCGTTGAAGCCGGCGGGCATGACCCCAACCACCGTATAGGGCGCTCCGTCGATCTGAACGGGCTTACCGATAATGCCGGGATCGCCGCCATAGCGCTCCTTCCAGAGCACGGAACTGAGCACAACATAATTGCCGGAGCCCGCGACATCTTCCCGCGGGGAAAAGAATCGGCCGAGCCTCGGCTGAACACCCAGATTGAGCAGCCAGTCGTAGGAGACCTCGCCGCCGCTTACTCGCTCGGGCCGAGTTCCAGCCCCGCTAAGGTTAAATTCCCAGTCAACGTAGGCCCCCATTGTGGCCAGCAAGCCTCCCTGGCGTTTCCAGTCCAGAAAATCCTGCGTGGAGAAGTAGTTGATGTTCCCGTCTGCCTGGCGCTGGAACACCAGGAACAGACGACCGGAATCGGGGAAGGGCCACGCCTTCAGCAGGACCGAGTGAATCACGCTGAACATGGCCGTATTGGCTCCGATGCCGAGAGCGAGCGTGAGCGCGGCGGCCACGGTGAAGCGCGTGGACTTGAGGAGAGAACGTATTCCGAAGCGAACGTCCTGCAGCAATCTTTCCAGGCAGATTTTCCCCTTGCAACAAGAGACGGAGCCGCGACCAGTTCGGGATGCAGACGTGCCGAAGAAAAGGCATGAGGGATCACAAATCAGTGCTGAAGCGCGGACCGCGAGCAGCGGTGTCAGCGCTTCAGCCTTTTCTGGTCCGTCTTTGCTGGTTTTGAGGGCTTTGCCGGTTTCTTTGCGGCAGGTTTGGCTACGACTTTGCTGACCTTCACCGGTTTGCGGACGGCCGCCTGCTTTTTGGGCGCGGGTTTCGGGACTTTCTTTGCAGCGGGCGCAGAAGCCCTGGATTTCGCCGCCGGTGCAGCCGCAGACTTCGGAGCCGGTTTGGGCGCGGGTTTCGGAACGGACTTAGCGGGCGGTTTCGGAGCCGGCTTCAGGGCTGGCTTCGCCGGTTTGGCGGCGGGTTTAGCCTCGACTTTGGCTGCTGGCTTCGCAGGGGCATTCGCAGGCGCCTTCGGCTCAGGCTTGGCAGGCGCTTTGGGCTCGGCTTTGGCGGCAGGCCTGGGAGCTTCCTTCGCAGCTTTCGCGGGGGCGCCTTTGCCCGCGGCTGTGGGCGCTGGCGGAAGCGCTTCCGGATACTCCGGCTCGTGCTCTTCGTCCTCGTCTTCGTGCTCGTCGTCGGCGCGCACCTTGAGCTCCAGCTCCTCTTCGTCTTCCTCGATTTTGGGTTCGGCGCGGCGGCCACGCGGGCGGCGGATAACGACCGGTGGCGGCGGAGCAGGTGGCGAGTACGGTCCGAGAAAGGCGCGAATCTCTTCTTCCGTCTGGAGCCTGGCGTCCATGAACTGGAAGAAGAGGGCTTCAGCAATGTTGCCGTATTCGGGCAGCTCCGGGGTGATGCGCAATTCCGCCATGAGCGCAACAGGAATTTTTTGCCGCGCTTCCGGCCAGACGTTGAAGAAGTTATTGAACTTCTCGCGAACCTGCGGGTTCTTCGAAGAGAAGGCCAGCCAGAGCACCGCCTCCGGAACGTAGCTGGTCATCAGCTTCCAGGTGGCGGAAGGCGTGCTCGCGGCTTTGCCGAGGAGTTGTTTGGAAAAGTCCTTCGCGGATTTTTCCAGGCCGTTCCACTGCTCGACGAAGCCGTGGCGCGGGAAGGCACGCTTGAGCGAAGCGATGTCCTTTGGGGACATTTTGGTGGTGAGCAGTTCCAGGTGCGCTGCCGAGGTATCGGGATTGACGCCCAGCATGAGCAGACGGACGTAAATGCGGGTCAGTTCCTCGAGACCTTTTACGTCGGCTTTGGCCGAGGTCCAGGCGGGACAGAGCGCCTTCATCCAGCCCTCTGCTTCGAGAGCGCGCAGCATTTTGAAGGGATCTTCCTCGTGGGCGATCTCTTCCAGCTCGTAGCCGCGGAGGTACGAGGAGATCTGATCGATGACGCCCTCAGTTTTGGCATTTTCGTAGCGCTGCTGGGTGCGGGCTTCGATCTCCCAGCCGGTGCGGACAGCCAGGCGGATGGCGCGGATCATGCGCGAGGGGTCTTCGAGGAAGCCGTAATTGCTGGCCAGGCGCAGATGGCGCAATTCAATGTCGGCAAAGCCGTTGAGTGGGTCGAGCAGCAGACCCCAGGAGCCCTCGTTGAGGGAGATGGCCATGGCGTTGGCGGTGAAGTCGCGGCGGCGGAGGTCCTCGAGGATGGGCGCCCAGTGGTACACGGGCTTGCCGGGTTTGGGATACTCCTCGCGGCGGCAGCTGGAGACCTCGACGCGCACGGAACCGGGAAACCAGAAAAAGAGGGTGCGGGAGGCCTCGTGCTCGCCCCACAGGCTGGCTCCAGTTTTCTCCAGCGGTTTCCTGAGCTTGAGGGCGTTCCCCTGAACGGAAAAGTCAAGATCGCGGACGGGAAAGCCGCTGGTGAGGTCGCGGACGGCGCCGCCGGCGAGGAAGACCGGCATGCCGGTGCTGCGGGCGGCATCGCGAACAAGGCGAAGGGCGTTTTGCTGGGCGGCGGAAAGGCGATTTTCGAGAAGGTAATTATAGTCGGGCATTGTGCTGTTGCAGCTACAGGTCCTGAGGCTCCACTTCCGCCCCGTTGCCCGGAAAACTGCTCGTAATTGCCTGAAACCACAGCCACTTACGGGACAGGGGAGCTGTAATCCGAACTAACAATGTAACATATTGAGGCGTGCGTTACCAGCGCGTCTGCACAATTTTCAATGCGCGCGAACGCGGATGTGCAACAATCCTTGTTTCTTTTTCCGAGATCTTTCGGGAGAGGCGTGGGAAGCGATGGCGTCGAGCCGCAAAAAGGCGATCTTCCGCAAACTGTCACGCGACTGGCTGGCGGGCTACCTGCCGGCGGGCGATTTCGTCCACGCGGGCCGGGTGGAGATGCTGGACCTGGAAGGGAAGGTCGTGGCGCTGGCGACCGAGGACCTGAAGTGGATCTGCTATGTGCGGGACTTTAATTCCGGGGAACTGAACAATCCGGAGCGGCTGGTGCGCAGGACGTTTGCGGGGCGGCCGCGCGGAGAGGGATTATTCGTCCGGGTGCGGCTGAAGGACGGGGATCTGGTGGAGGGTCTGGCGGCGAACGACACCAGCCTGGTGTCGAGCGAGGGCATCTTCCTGACTCCTCCGGACCTGCGGTCGAACACGCAACGGATCTGGATTCCCCGTGGCGCAGTGGAGGATCTGGAGGTGGTGGCAGTGGTTGGGAAGAAGCCGCGGTCTGCGATGAGCGAGCAGCCACCCGCCAGCGGACAAACGCCGAAAGCAGGCGTACAGGAAGAGCTGTTTTGAAGACAGCTGAGAAACGGATAGCTGAGAAGAGGTCAGCTGAAGTGCGGTTAGCGAAGATCCGGTCAGCGGCCAGGCCTTAGGCCGGTCCGTCGGCGCGGAGCTTGTTGTTGCGCGTCTGCCAGATGGCCTTCATCTGCTCGAGGGTTCGGTCTTTGGTTTCCGGCACGGTTTTCCACACGAACAGCAGGGCCAGGAGGCTCATCACGGCATAGATCCAATAAGCGAAGCCGTGATGGAAATGTTTTACCAGGAAGGGATTGCCATTGAGGATAGGGAAGCTCCAGCTGACCAGATAATTGGCGATCCACTGCGCGGCCACGGCGATGACCATGGCATTTCCGCGAATCTGGTTGGGGAAGATCTCGCTGAGGAGCACCCGGGTGACCGGGCCCCAGGAGGGAGCAAAGGCCGCGGTGTAGACGAGCATGCAGATCAGGACCCCCACCCCCTTGCCTCGGAGCCATAATTCCGGCCCCAGGGCAATCATGCTGGCGGCCATGACACAGGCGCCGAAGATCTGCAGCGGACGGCGGCCGAATCGATCGACGGTGAGGATCACCACGGTGAAGATCATGTTGACCGCGCCCACGATGATGGTGTGGAACAGCGCGGCGTCGGTGCTCAGGCCCATGCCGCTGAAAATGTCCGTCGCGTAATAAAGCACGACGTCGATGCCGACGAATTGCTGGAAGACGGAGAGCAGGATGCCAATGACAATGAACAGCGCGCCGAAGGAGAACAACTTCGGGCGGCGCTGGCGAACAGACGCGCGGATTTCTGCAATTTCCTTCCCGCTCTCTCCGGGCGCGGCCAGTTTGGCCATCACGGCGCGCTCCGGTCTCGTCTCCCTACAGCATGAGGAATCGCGGAGTCTCCGGCACGAAGAACAGCAGCACCAGGAACAGCGCGGCGGGAGCCGTGCCGGAAAGGAATACGTAGCGCCAGTCGGTGGTGTTGAGCCATGTGTTGCCGCTGCCGGCTCGCGCAATGCCGTAATTGACAAAGTGAATGACCAGAATGCCGGAGACGATGGCGAACTGGTTCCGCGCGACGAGGGTTCCTCTGACCCGAGGCGGCAAGATTTCCGCGATGTACATGGGCGGCAGCATGGAAGCGAGGCCCGCGCCAATGCCGCCGAGGACGCGGTAGCCGACGAAATTCCAAATGAATTGCGATCCGCCGTCGAAGATCGGGGCAACTGGAAATCCGGGCGAAGATGCGCCCAGGGCGGAAATGAGGAAGAGCACGGCGGCCATCTTCAGTCCACGCTTGCGGCCGAGGTGCGTACTGACCCAGCCGCCGATCGCGCCGCCAATGACGCAGCCGATGAGCGAGCTGGAATCGACGAAGCCGAGCAGGGAACTGGCGGCGTCGGCCTGGCCAGATTGGAGAAGCGGGGATTGATGAAATGGATCTTGAGACTGTTCACGGCGCCGTTGATCACGGCGGTGTCATATCCAAAGAGCAGTCCGCCTAACGTAGCAATGAGCGTGACCAGAACTGAATAGCGACTCAGTCGCGACATGTTTTCAGGAAGTGGAATGCCGGATCTGCAGGAGGGACGCGGGAATGCGGCACTTCCGGTTCGGAAAGATTCGGCGTTGGAGAATATTCTGAAGATCGGGAACAGCGGAACGGAACACCGCAAGAGGAGTAGAGCGCATGGAGATTCGGCGAGCGGGGTCGCAGGCGTCAGCACGCGGCAGTGAAGAGTACTTTACGGGTACGGTGCGGATCGATCCGCAGTTCACAGCGCCGGAGCCGGCGCGGGTAGTCTGCGCGAGCGTGAACTTTGAGCCGGGCGCGCGCACGGCATGGCACACGCATCCGCTGGGACAGACGCTGGTGGTGACGTCGGGATACGGGCGGGCGCAGCGCTGGGGTGGTCCGGTGGAGGAGATTCGCCCAGGGGACGTGGTGTGGTTTCCGCCAGGCGAGAAGCACTGGCACGGCGCGTCGGCCTCGACGACGATGACGCACCTTGCCATCCAGGAAAAGTTCGACGGCAAAACCGTCGACTGGCTGGAGCCGGTGAGCGAGGAGCAGTATCGCGGGTAAGGCCTACGCAGCGAAGGCGTAGCTGGTTCGTCTGGTCTCTGATCCAGTTGGCCGGAACCCGTCGTCTGGAGAGCAGTGATGCGCGGAATTGCTTCGGATTTCCGTCTGGTATGGCGGCAGTTGCTGAAGGCGCCGGGATTTGCGATCACCGCAGTGCTGACGCTGGCATTTGGCATCGGAGCGACAACGGCAATCTTCTCGGTGGTGGATGGCGTGCTGCTGCGGCCGCCGCCGTTTCCTCAGGCGAACCGGCTGGTGACGCTGGGCGACCAGGTGTCCGGGACCAACTGGGGTGAACACGATTCGGGGCCGGTGACGGCGCCGGAGGTGGTGACCTACCAGCGGGATCTGCACTCCTTTTCAAGCCTCGGCGGCTTTGGCTTTACGGGTTATGAACTATCGGGCGTAGGGCAGCCTGCGATGATCAACGCCGCTCGAATGACGCCGTCGGTGTTTGCCGCGCTGGGCGTGGCGCCGCTGATGGGGCGCGTGTTCACGCAGCAGGAAGACACGCAGCACGCACAGGTCGCGGTGCTGAGCTACCGGACGTGGCAGTCGCGATTCAACGGCAGTCGCAATGTATTGGGCACGAAGATCCTGCTGGATCGCAAACCGTACGTGGTGATCGGGGTCATGCCGCAGGGCTTCGAGTTTCCGCTGGTTGGAGGGACTTTGTATCGCGCAGAGCTGTGGGTGCCAATGAGCTTTGCGCCCGAAGAGCTGAGCCCCGAGGCCGAGACGAGCTGGTATCTGGAGATGGTGGGACGGCTGAAGCCCGGCATGACGGCGGCGCAGGCGGAAGCGGACGCGAACCGCGTGGCACAGGAAATCATGCGGAATTATCCCCCGGACTCGCGGAACATGCGCATTCATCCCGTGGTATATCCTCTACAGAAGATCACGGTCCTGCAGGTAAAGCCGCTGCTGCGGCTGCTGTTCTGGGCGGTCGCAGTGGTGCTGCTGATTGCCTGCGCCAATCTTGCGGGCCTGCTGCTGGTGCGGGCGATCCGGCGGCAGCGGGAGACGGCGGTGCGGCTGGCGCTGGGTGCCACAGCGAGAACGCTGCTGCAGCAGACGATTACCGAGAGCCTGATACTGAGCGTGGCGGGAGGGGTGATCGGCATCGGGCTGGCGGCTGTCGCGATTTATGGAGGGCGCAATCTGCTCCCTGGCAACGTGCCGTTGATCAATAAAATCACGCTGAACTGGATGGTGGCTGGATTTGCGCTGGTGCTGGCGGTGCTGACGGGAGTGTTCTGCGGACTGGCGCCGGGATTTGCCGCGCTGCGCACGAATGTCAACGCGCAGATGAAGGAGGGTGGACGAACCGGGTCGGGCGGCGCGACGCACGCGTGGCTGCGTTCAGGCCTGGTGGTGTTGGAAATCGCCGTGGCGCTGATGCTGCTGGCAGTTTCGGGGCTGCTGCTGCGCAGTTTCCGGAAGATGAGCGAGGTGAACCTGGGTTTTGAGCCGGATCACGTGACAACCGCTTCGTACTCGCTGCCGCAGAAGGAATATTCAACGCAGGCGATGATCGATACCTTCAACCGCGGAGTGCTGCAGCGGCTGCGGCAACTTCCTGGAGTCAGCGCTGCAGGGCTGACAAGTACGATTCCCGCGACGGGAGACGGAATCGAGGCGTTTGTTGCCGAGGGGTACGTGAATCCGCGCGGACCGGACCGCACGACAGCTTCGCCGGTTCAGGTGATTGGGGACTATTTCCAGGCGATGGGGATTCCCCTGCTGCGTGGCCGGTATTTTACGGAAGCGGATGACGCCAACAGCCAATTGGCGGTGATCGTGAACCACGAATTTGCCGGGCACTACTGGCCGCACCAGGACCCGATCGGAAAGCGCATACGGCTTGGATTTCTAAAAATGCCTACGCCATGGATGACGGTGGTGGGCGAGGTGGCCGACGCGAAGCTGGGGCCACCGGATCAGGATGCACGGGAGCAGTTCTACCAACCCGTGGCGCAGCTCGAGAAGGATTACGGATCGCTCGCCCAGCCGACCGATTTGGATGGCAACGGCGGCTACATCGTGGTGCGGTCGGCACTGCCGCCGGATCAGATGGAGAACGCGATGCGCCGGGTGGTGCGGGAGCTCGATCCGCAACTGCCGCTGAGCCAGGTACAGACGATGGATCAAGTGCTGGCGCAGAGCGAAGGGCCGCGGCGCTTCAACACCGCGATCATCGCGAGCTTTGCGCTGGCGGCGGTGTTGCTGGCGGGCCTGGGAATCTACAGCATCGTGGCCTTCTCGGTGGCGTCGCGCGTGCAGGAGATGGCGATCCGCATCGCGCTGGGCTCGCAGCGTGGGGACATCCTGCGCCTGGTGCTGATTTCCGGAACGAAGCTGGCGGCGGTGGGAGCGGTGATCGGCCTGGCGGGTGCCGTGGCGGCAGCCAGCGTGGTGCGCAGCTTCCTCTTTCAGGTGAGCCCGTTCGATCCGGTGGTGCTGGTGCTGGCGGCGGTTGGCGTCTTTGCGCTGGCGCTCGTAGCCTCGACGATGCCGGCGCGGCGGGCCGCGGCCGTGGATCCGATGCAGGCGCTGCGCGGCGAGTGAGTTCGGCCTCCACCATCGAAGCGAGCGCGTTGTACATCTGGCAGGAAAGCCTGGTGGCGATCGAGCCACGCGGAGGTGTGGATGAAACTTGCGTTTTTGGGTTTGGGCAGGATGGGCAGCGCGATTGCGCGGCTTCTGCTGAAGGGCGGCGAAGACGTGACGGTATGGAACCGGACGACCTCGCACGCCGAGGCGCTGGAAAGCGACGGAGCGAAAGTTGTGCTGACGCCCGCAGAGGCGGTCGCCGGAGGCGAAGTCGTTTTCACGATGGTGATGGACGATCCGGCGCTGGAGCGGGTTCTGTACGAGGGCAAGGCGCTGGAGGCGATGGGGAAGGGCGCGATTCACGTCTCGCTGAGCACGCTGAGCGTGGCGCTGTCGCGGAGGCTGACCGCGGAGCATGAGAAGCGGGGGCAGCACTTTGTGGCGGCGCCGGTGTTCGGGCGTCCGCACATTGCGGAGGCGGGCAAGCTGTGGGTGGCGATCGCAGGCGCGCACGACGCGATCAAGAAAGTGCGGCCGCTGGTGGAAAAATTCAGCCGCGGCATCAGCGTGGTGGCGGAGACGCCGTGGAGCGCGCACGCGCTGAAGCTGGCAGGAAATTTTCTGATCACGGCGATGATTGCGTCGCTGACGGAGGCGTTTCTGAGCGCGGAGAAGCTGGGCATCGAGCCGGAGGTGTTTCTGCAGACGGTGAACAGCGCGCTCTTCCAGTCGCCGTTTTATGAGATGTACGGGAACATCATGCAGCATCCGCCGGATAAGCCGGGCGGAACGATGGGGCTGGGCGAGAAAGACACGCGGCTGTTCCGCGAGGCGGCGCAGGGGCAGGGCGTGGCGACGCCGCTGGCGGATATTTTCCTGGCGACGTTTCATCGGGCGATTGAGGCTGGCATGAAGGACCAGGACTGGGCGGCAGGGTATTTGCAGTTGCAGCGATCAGGGAGCGGTGGTCGGTGAACAGCAGGCGGAAGCCGGTACGATAGGGGCATGAGCAAGTACAGTCTGAAGGATCGAATCGTTTTTATTACGGGCGCGAGCGCGGGGATTGGCGCGGCGTGCGCGCGAGCCTTTGCGGCGGAGGGCGCGCGGCTGCTGCTGGCAGCGCGGCGCGTGGATCGTCTGCAGGCGATGGAGGTGGATGTGCTGGAGGCGGGTGCGCCGGCGGTGCACGCGTTCGCGCTGGACGTGCGGGATCGCGCTGTCGTGGAGCGGGCGCTGGCGCAATTGCCCGAGGAGTGGCGTGCCATCGACGTGCTGGTGAACAACGCGGGGCTAAGCCGCGGCCTGGACAAGCTGTGGCAGGGCCAGCCGCAGGACTGGGAAGAGATGATCGACACCAACGTCAAGGGCGTGCTGTGGGTGACGCGGCCGGTGGTGGCGGGGATGGTGGAGCGCGGGCGCGGGCACGTGGTGAATCTGGGATCGACGGCTCAGGACCTGGCGTATCCGGGCGGCAGCGTGTACTGCGGGACGAAGGCAGCGGTGAAGCTGATCAACGACGGCCTGCGCCAGGACCTGATGGGGACGCCGATCCGTGTGAGCGACGTGGGCGCAGGAATGGTGGAGACGGAGTTCAGCGAGGTGCGCTTTCGCGGCGATACGAAGCGGGCGGCAAAGGTCTATCAGAACATCACGCCCCTCCAGCCAGAGGACGTGGCGGATGCGATCGTATGGGCGGTGACGCGTCCGGCGCACGTGAACGTCGCGCACGTGCTGCTGACGACGATCGACCAGGCGAATTCGATCATGTTCAACCGCAGGGGCAGCTAAGAGGCCGTCAGTGGAGAGACGGTTAGCTGAGAAGCGGTCAGCCAAATACCGGTTAGGCCTCTACGCGCGGGCAGGCTGCGTCGCCTTCGCGAAGAACTTCTGCCGATAATAGCGCTTGCAGAGAATGCTGCCGGGGACGCCGATGATGGCCGGCCCAGCCAAATCCACCAGGCATTGCCGAAATGCGGCGCGAGATTCACGACCGTGAATGCCGTGAAGGCCGCGATGTAGCTGGCGATCATGCCACGCATGTGGAAGTACCACCAGTACTGCTTGTCCGCCGGCGGACGCAGGAAGGTGCGGATGGAGCCGGCGGCAAGCAGCACCCCGATGACGCCGAAGACCACGGCAACCAGCCCCGTGCCGTCGACAATGCGCGGATGAAGGGTTCCGAGAAGGGGAGCGCAGCGCTGGAGCCGAGGGTCAGGAGCGCGGCGCACCAGTCGACGAAATGCGGCTTGTCGGATTTACCGAGGCGCCTGAGGCTGAGAATCCGATAACCGGAAAGGGCCGCATAGAACCTGAAGACCGCGACCAGCGCGAGGAAGACAATCGGCAGGACGATGGAGAGAAAGAGCGCGGTAGCCGCAACCACCGCCGTGGCCCGGAAGCAGATCCTGCCCCAGCGTCGATGCGTGTGTCCGCCCTTGGCGGTGAGGAGGGCGACGGAAGCGCAGATGAAGGCGACAGCTCCGGCCGCGACGTGGGAAGCCAGGACAGCGCGCAGGTAGAAGGTCAATGGGGATGCATCGATCCTCCGGAGAGGTGCAGACCGGGGCCGCTTCGCGTGGGTTACGAGAATGGTCGATGAAAAGTTCCCGGCAGGGACAGAGGCGGGGACAGAGCAAGGAGCGGAGCCGGAGAACCGCAGGACGCGCGGCCGGCTTCAGAGTGCGGCGAGCTTCGACTCGATGTCGGCGAGGGCAGCTTCAAGAGCGCGGCGGCGGATTGGGTTCGAGGTGCGCTCGTCGAGGATGCGCTCACGCTGGAGTTCAAGGGCCATCCGCTGGCGCAGCCGACTGGCGTGAGCCGCGGCTTCCTCGTCGTTATGGGTGGAGCCACCCGGCGACTCGCGCTGCTGCGATTGCTGCTCGACCTGATCTTCCACGGATTTGCTTTCCCATCCTCTGGCCATGCTTCTATCCTAATCCCATAGTGACCGTTGACGCTGCATCTCAAAAGTACTCTGAGGCATCGGTGCGCTTATGAAAGCCTGGAGAATTTCTTCGTTTGGACTCGACAACCTGGAGCTGGCGACACTGCCGGATCCTGAACAGGGACGCGGCGAAGTGCTGGTGAAGGTTCATGCCGTGTCGCTGAATTTTCGCGACCTGATGGTCGTGCTGGGAAAATACAATCCGCGAATGCATCTGCCGCGCATCCCGTGCTCGGATGGCGCGGGCGAAGTGGTGGCCGTGGGCGAAGACGTCACGCGCGTGGCAGCCGGCGATCGCGTAGCCGGAATCTTTATGCAGAACTGGATCGACGGCGAGGCCGACGCAAAGAAGATTCGCGGCGCCCTGGGCGGCGACGTTGACGGAATGCTGGCGGAGTACGTGGTGCTGAGCGAAGAGGGCGTGGTGCGCGTGCCGGATCACTTGTCGATGGAGGAAGCGGCAACGCTGCCGTGCGCTGCGGTGACAGCGTGGAATGCGGTAGTGCATGCGGGCCGCGTAAAGGCCGGCGACGTGGTGCTGACCCAGGGGACGGGCGGGGTGAGCGTCTTCGCGCTGCAGTTTGCGAAGATGCAGCGTGCGCGAGTGCTGGGCATGTCGAGCAGCGAAGAGAAGCTGGCGCGGTTGCAGCGGATGGGGCTGGATGCGGGCGTGAATTATCGTGTGATGCCGGAGTGGGACGGGTGGGCGATGGAGCAGACCGGCGGACGCGGAGTGGATGTGGTGGTGGAAGTGGGAGGCGCGGGCACATTTGCGCGTTCGCTTCGCTCGCTGCGCATTGGTGGAACCGTGGCGCAGATCGGGGTGCTGAGCCAGTCGTCGGAGGGACTCGAGATTCCGCTTCTGTTGCACCGGCAGGTCCATTTGCGCGGGATTTATGTGGGGTCGCGGGCACAATTCGAGGAGATGAACCGGGCGGTTACTCAGGTGAAGCTGAAACCTGTGGTGGATGAAGTATTTAGCTTTGCCGAGGCGCCCGAAGCGTTACGAAGGATGCAGGCGGGTGCACACTTTGGTAAGGTCGCGATCCGCGTTGCGGCGTGAATTGTCACGAGTTTGAGGCGACTTTTTCACAGGGGATGCATCTGAAGAATTGCGCACTGGGATGTTGTGGAAAGGAGCGCAATTTCCATATGAAAGCCCTTGCTGCCTGCCTGCGCGTGGTTCTCAACTTTTTTGCGGAAATTCTGTTCGGCTGCAGTCATTCGAAACTGTCGCGCCCGTTTACTCTGAACGAAGAAACCTATGAAGTCTGCCTGGACTGCGGGAAACAGATCTATTATTCCGCCCAGGAAATGCGTCCCCTGACGCCGTGGGAAGTACGGCGGATGAAGGCGGCGCACGCCGGCGAGGTGAAGATCATGACAATGACTCCGTCGCGTCCGCAACTGGTGCCCGCCGGAGAGCAGAAATCTGACATCGCAGCCTGACGCAGTTCTACTGCTTTTGAGGGATGAGGGAGCGCATTCGCGCTCCTTTTTCTGTTTGGAGGGCCAGGCAGCGGGGACTAAGATAAACAATTGACTGCAAATGGCGCGCACCGTTCTAACTCGGCTCCTGCTGGGCGTACTGGCGCTGGCGGTGGCCGGCTGCGGCTCGATGAATTTTGCCGCACACGCGGGCAGCGGCGGGCTGGAGATCGCAGCCTCGTCCTCGGCAACCACGACCAACGGGCAGGTTGCGCTGCGCGCGACCGGGGCGCTGGGCGAAACACCGGCCGTGACATGGAGCGTGGTCTCCGGGACGAATGCCGCCCCGCTGGGGCAGGGAAGCGTGGACGCGACCGGCGTCTACACCGCGCCGGGATCGATCTCCGCCGACAGCATCACCGTTCAGATTGAGGCGAAGCGGGCAGGTGATCCCGCCGACGCGGCGTGGACAACGGTAACCGTGAAGCCAGGATTTGTGCAGCCGCTGCTGCCCCAGGATGTGGCGCTGACGCCGGGCGCGACCGCCGAAGTGACTGCGGAGATTGCGGAAGTGAATGCCGGCGAAGTGAGCTGGTCGCTGGCCACCGCGCCGCAGGGTGGATCTGCTCTGCCGGCAGGCGTGCTGGGCGCGCTGGGCGGAAGCGCATGCCAGCGCAGCGAAGATCATTTCACGACCTGCACCGTGACCTACAGTGCACCGAGCGCGATTCCCGCTCAGCCGGTCTACGTGGTGGCTGCGGTCAACGGGGGCGGAGCGACCGCGCCGCTGCGCGTGCTGGTGGATGACCGCGGGATCGTCAGCGATCCGGTGACGAACCAGGCGATTCAGCCGGGGATGGCGGCGCTGGGGAGCTCCGGCGGGAACGACGGCGACTACGACACCTACGAAGACGCGAACGGCGACTCGTATGTGGCCGACTGCTGTGGTGGCACGCTTGGCGCACTTGTCCAGGATCAGCAGGGAAACCAGTTCATTCTGAGCAACAATCACGTGCTCGCGGAATCCGATCAGGGACGCGTGGGGGACACAATCGATCAGCCAGGGCTGATCGACGGCGCATGCACGCCGCTCAACCGCCCGGGTTCGGTGGTGGATCCGGTGGGGACGCTGAAGTACGTGGTGCCGCTCAAGTCGCAACAGACGAATGTGGATGCGGCGCTGGCATTGGCCGCGCCGGGGGCGATTGATCCTTCGGGAGCGATTCTGGGGCTGGGTGCGCCGGGAGAGGACGGACAACTGAGCGCGGCTCCGCCGATGTCCGGAACGGGCGAGACTCTGACCGCGGCCAACCTGGGCATGGAAGTAGCCAAGAGCGGGCGGACGACGGGGCTGACCTGCTCGAACATCGATGCGGTCGCTCTGACGGTGAAGATTGACTATTACAAGGACTGTGCCGAGACAGAACCGTACTCCACGAAGGCTTACACGAACCAGATCGGGATCAGCGGCTCGCACTTTACCGACAGCGGCGATTCCGGCGCTTTGGTGCTGGATGCGGCGAACTCGCAGGCAATTGGGCTTTACTTTGCCGGCGGGACCGATGGCGATGGGCACGGGCTGAGCGTGGCGAATCCCATTGGCGACGTGCTGCGCGAGCTGAGCACGGAAGCGGGCAGCCGAATGAGCCTGGTGGGGACCACGACGCCACACGCGATTGCGTGCCTGAGATACGATCCAGCGGTGCCGAGCGCGCCGCCCGCACTTTCGCCGGCACTGCTGAGCGAGGCGCAGACGGCAGCGGATGATTCGCTGGCGACACTGCGCGACCGTGGGGCGCTGGGGACGGCTGCGGGCTCGAGCCTCGACGATCCGGGGCAGCCGGCGGTAATTGTTTATGTGCCGAGTGCGGATACAAATATTCCGCAGGCGATCGGTGGCATGCGGACGCAGGTGATCGTGGCCGACCCGGCCGCGGTGGCGCGTGGCGATGCGCCGACGATGCCTGCACTGGAGCCGGGACTGCATCTGACTCCGGCGGCGCTGGCCCACGCAAAATCAATCGTCCAGCAGGTTGCGTCGGGACTGATGACCGATCCGGCAATCTTCGGCGTGGGCGTGACCGAAAGCCGCGACAATCCGGCGGAAGCGGCGCTGCTGGTGCTGGTGGATATCGGGCGGAATCCACAGTCGATGCCGGCGACGATCGACGGGCTGCGGGTGCAGTATCTGCGGCTGCATCGCTTCCACACCACGCGCGCGCGAGGCATGGCACCGGAGCGTACCACCGCGTGCTCGCTGAAGGGGCTGAAGCCGGGGAGCAGCAGTCAGCCGTAATGCGGGCAGCTGAGTACCGGTTAGCTAAAAGCCGGTCAGCGAAAACACGGCTGGCGGCCGGCGATCAACCCATCATTAAGCTTCGAGCGCTGCGACGGTCTCCGGGGCCGGGGGTTCCTTCCGGAACTGGCCCTCCCAGCGGGAGACGACCGCGCAGGCGAGGCAGTTGCCGGTCACGTTGATGACTGTGCGGCCCATATCCATGATGGCGTCGACGCCGAGGATGATGAGGATCGGCGCGGTGGGCAATCCAAACATAGAAGCCGTTGCCAGCAGCAACACCAACGCGGCGCGCGCCACGCCAGCCACGCCTTTGCTGACGAGCATGAGCACGCCCAGCATCAGCATTTGGCGGCCGAAGCTCAAGTGGATGCCTGCGGCCTGCGCCGTGAAGATGGCGGCGACGGAAAGATAGAGCGCGGAGCCGGCCATGTTGAAGGCGTAGCCGGTGGGAACGACGAAAGCCACAATGCGGCGCGGAACGCCGAAGGCTTCCATGGCCTCCATGGCGCGGGGCAGCGCCGCCTCGCTGGTGCTGGTGGCAAAGGCGATCGACGCAGGCTCGGCGACGGCGCGGAGGAATCCGCGCACCGGAATGCGCGCCAGCAGCGCGGCGGGCAGCATGCCGACGATCACAAAAACGATCAGCGCGGCGTAGAGGGTGAGCACCAGCTTGCCGAGACTGAACATGACGCCGAGGCCGGAGTGGGCGACTGTATACGCGAGGGCCGCGCCCACGCCCACGGGGGCGTAGTACATCACGTAATTCGTGAAGACAAACATCGCATCAGTGAGCGATTCGGCCACGCGCAGCAGCGGCGCGCGACGGGCTTCGCTGAGGCGGCCGAGCGCGAGTCCGAAAAGGATCGCGAAGACGGCCACCTGGAGGATGTCGTTGCTGGCGATGGCCGCGGCGATGTTGTCCGGGAAAATGTGGACGAGGAATTGCTGCCAGCTGAGCATGGGGGTGGTGGCCAGCGTGCTCGTCTGGAGGGCGTGAGAGTAGGCAAAGCTGAGGTCGGCGCCGGCGTGGTCGAGATCGATGGCGGCGAGGCCGATGAGCAACGCGATGGTGGTGAGGACCTCGAAGTAGACGAGAGATTTGACGCCGAGGCGGCCGACTGCGCGGCCGTTAGCGTGGCCGGCAATGCCGGTGATGAGCGTGCCGAGAATGAGCGGCGCGACGATGAGGCGGATGAGGCGAAGAAAAATGTCGCTGAAGATGCGGCTGGCGATGGCAGCGTGCGGCGCGTCGACGCCGAGCTCGAGGCCGGCGATCATGCCGAGGAAGATCCAGCCGGTAAGGGAGCGGCGGCGCCAGCAGGCCCAGGTGAAGAAGAACAGCGCGACGAGGCGCACGGCCAGATCTGCGGAACGCGATGCAGGGGCGAAGTGCTGAGCGAGAGCGGCTCCAGCGTAGAGGACCGTTCCAGCCAGCACCAGCGCGGCCAAGGGGCGTTGATGGGCAGCACGTTCTGGAGCGGGGAGCGGCATGGAACAGCCAGCATACGGCAATTCCTGAGTTGCTGTGGCGTTTTTGTCTCGTGCAGGGTCGTCGTTCCCTGATGCTCCCACCCCGATGCCGAGACGCATCGGGGGCTCCGGGGCTGGTCGCGTCAACTTCAGCGCCGAGTCTTCGGGATACAGTGACTCAGGAATTGCGCATAGCGCGTTTGAGGGACCGGCCAACAGGGGAGAATGTGCAGGCGCGGTGGTCTATTCTGAGGACAGGAAATTTCCATGCGTAATCGATTTGGCTTTCCTCTGCTTTTGTCGTGCGCGCTGATCTGCGTCGGTGCTTCCGCGCAGATGCTGGAGCCGCCGACCGCGACTCCGCCGGTTCCGCAGAACGGCAATCTGCTGACCAATCCCGGACTGACGCCGGGCGAGGAGTTCCTGTACCAGCTGGACGAGAAGTTTGCCGCGGAGACGGCGAAGGGCGGCGGTGCAGCGTTCGCGTCGTGGTTCGCGCCGGATGCGGTGACGCTGGCCGACGGGAAGGCTCCCGTGGTGGGGCACGATGCGATTGCAGCGCAGGCCACCTGGACGCCGCAGAGCTATCAACTGACCTGGACGCCGGAGGGTGCGCGCCTGGGGCCGAGCGGCGACATGGGCTTCACGTGGGGCCATTACCAGGGCGTATCGAAAGACGCGGAAGGAAATCCCGTGACGACCTCCGGACGCTACATCACAGTCTGGAAGAAACAGCCGGACGGACAGTGGAAAGTGGCGCTGGATGCGAGCAATGACGGCCCCCCGGAGGATTGCTGCAGCTTACCGCAGTGACGGCGGCGCGCAGACTGTGTTCTCAACGTGCGTACGCCGGAATCGCCGCGGCAACCGCTGCCATGGGCATAATCCGCTCCCCACCGTTCAGCTTGATGGCTTCCTTCGAATCAGCGACGACCGCAACCCCGGATTCATTTTGTCCAGTGCCTCCCGTCCGTGGCTGGCCGTCTCCACCGCGAAACCGTGCCTCGCGAGTGTAGCCTTCAGGCTCAAAACCATCGTGACCGAGTTATCCGCTACGAGAACCGACCCCTCCCGCAACGGAAGGGCATGGGGATTCAGGCGCACACATACATCCGCCTGTTGCTGGACCACTGCAGCGATTCGGCCGGACCCGTCGGCATCACTTCAGACTCGCTGTTCCGAGCCATCAACAAAGCGGGGCGGCAGTGGGGAAACGGCTTTACGACGAAGTTGATCTGGTCGGTTGTCAAAGAGGCTGCCGCTGACTGCGGCCTCGCCGGTCTTACCCCACATGAGCGGCGCAGGACCTGTGCCCGGCCCTGCTATCAGGAAGGTTGCAAACTCGAACACGTACAGTTTCTCCTCGGACGCGTCTCGATCGAAGCCACAGAGAAGTACCTCGGCTGCAAGCAGCGTTTCCAAAACGCAGTTAATGGTGCCATCGGGCTGGATCCGGGGGGCCTGATCCGGCTCTCATTCCCACCGCGCAGCTGACATTTGGGTACCGGTGGATTCTTCGCTGGATGCCCCGGCGATCTCTCGCCAAATGGAAGCGTCCACTCCAGCCAGGTCGGTTTCGATGTTGCGGGTGTTCGCCTGCGGACAGTCATTTCCAATGATGGACACCCTCATCAGGTGGTGGGCAGGAACATCAAGGTTTGTCAACGAGATAGAAGCGGTGAACAGTGGTCACTCACGTGCGTCGATAACGCTGTCGCCCCGGCGATGGAAAGAGGCGGCCGGGATGAACGGATTCCTTCAGGATCTTCGCTACGCACTTCGTCGGCTTCGCGGGGCGCCGGGCTTTGTGGTGGTCGTCATCTGCACGCTGGGTATCGGCGCCGGAGTGAATATTGCGCTGTTCAGCATCCTGAATGGGATGATCCTTCGTCCGCTTCCGGTTCAGAATGCGCAGAGTCTGGTCTCGTTTTCGTACCGGCAGAAGGGCGAGTGGAGCAACGGTTTCTCGTGGCCGGTATTTCAGGAGATCCGGAAACAGACCGAGGACTTTCTCGTGGGCACGACTGCTGTATCCCTGAATCAGGGCGGCCTGGCAGTGGGCGGGAAAGTGGCACGATCCCTTGAAAACTTACGTGCCCTGCAATTTCTTTCCCGCTCTGGGGATTGCTCCGGCGCTCGGCCGCTTCATCGTGCCCGCGGATTGCGCCAACGGCGGCAGTCCCGTGGCCGTGCTCGGATATTCCTACTGGAAGGGACGTCTGGCAGGAGATCCCGGCGTTATCGGCCGGACAGCGCTTGTAAACGGCCATCCCGTAACCATTATTGGCGTTGCCCCCGAAGGCTTTCATGGCATGATCGAGATGCTGGACACCGATGCCTGGCTGTCGCTTGAAATGGGGGTCACCGACGGCTCGCTGTCGCCTCGCGCACTCGCGAATCCGGCCAGCGCGGACCTCCTCGTGCTTGCGTGGAAGAAGCCGGGCGTCTCCCGCGAGAAGCTGCGAGCGATAACGGAGACTGTGAGCACGCGCCTGATGCGCGAGTTTCCCGCGGTCTTCAGTGACGTGCATCTCCAGGTCACGCCGCTCGGCCCGATGGGACCTTTATCGGGAGGATCCGGAGGATTCCTCGCAATCGTCGCCGTCCTTCTCACGCTGACTTCCCTGATTCTGATTCTGGCCTGCGTCAATGTGGCGAACCTGGTGATGGTCCGCGCCGCCGCTCGGCAGAGAGAGATGGCGGTGCGGTTCGCTCTGGGTGCCGGCCGGAGCCGGCTGGTGCATCAGCTCCTCACGGAAACTTTCCTGCTGGGAGTGATGGGCTGCATCGCCGGAATGCTTCTCGGCAGCGCGGCGCTTCGCGCCCTGCCACAGTTGCGCCTGGGCACCGATTTGCCGATCAATATGGCATTCGCCTTCGACTGGCGCGTGTACCTGTACGCGATGGCCGTCGTCATCGGTGTCACCGTGCTGGTGGGGATATTCCCGGCGTTGCGGGTGCGGCGCGTGCGACTGAATGAAGCCCTGCAGGATGGCGGAAGGACCGTAACCGAGCGAGGTCAGCGGGTGCGCACCGTGCTCTCTGTCGCTCAGGTTGCCAGTTCCCTGGTTCTGCTGATTGTAGCTGGCCTCTTCGTCCGGAGCTTCCGCGATGTCCTCCGGACCGATCTCGGATTCGATCCCAGTCATGTTCTCAATCTGAGCTTCGATGCGCGTGACACAGGTTTCTCTGAAACGCAGGGCCGTGGCTTCCAGACCCGGCTTCTGGCGCGGGTACGCTCCCTGCCCGGAGTGCGCTCGGCCACCCTGGCGGTCACCGTTCCCATGCGTTACATCGCCAACTCAGCGGATGTCTCGGTGAGCGGAAGCCGGACCCAGGCAGATGCGGGCTGGAATTCGGTTTCCCCGGGCTACTTTCAGACCCTGCGGATTCCTCTTTTGCGGGGACGCGCCTTTCAGGACTCCGATATCCGAAACTCACCGGCAGTCGCTGTTATCAATCAGACTATGGCCGCGGACATGTGGCCGGGCGCGGATCCGGTGGGCGGCACCTTCCTGATTGATTCCGGCAAGATTCCCATCGAAGTCATCGGAATCGTCAGGGATAGCCGTACCCGGCACTTTACGGGGTCGGACGGACCTTATTTTTATCGCCCCATTGCGCAGAGCTATCCTTCGGCCACCACGCTTCAGATTAGGACCGCCACCTCGCCCGGCGCATGGACCGGCGAGATCGTTCAGGCAATCCACTCCCTGGCTCCTGAGCTTCCGGCGACGAACATCGAGACCATGAAACAGGCAACCGCAACTCTCAACGGATCGCTGGCTTTTGAGATTGGCGCGGTGCTGGCCGTAGCTCTCGGCGTCCTGGGGCTGATGCTGTCCGTCGTCGGACTTTATGGCGTTATCTCGTTCGCGGCGGGACGACGGACGCCGGAAATCGGGCTGCGGATTGCTCTCGGAGCTGACCGGCGCAGCATTCTGCTCCTGGTCCTCAAGCAGGGAATCCTCATTGTGGCCACTGGTCTCGGGTTCGGATGGGTAGCTGCCGCTCTGCCGGCACGTCTGATGCGGGGCCTGCTGTACGGAGTCTCGACTACCGACCTGATGACTTATCTGGCAGTGGCTGTACTCCTCAGCGTCGTGGCCCTGGCCGCCTGTCTTATACCGGCGCGTCGCGCTGCCCGGCTCGACCCCATGCAGGCGCTTCGTACGAATTGAGAGCTGGCCGGCACAGCTTCAGGGGAGCTGAACCACCCTCTCTTTCGGCCCGCAACCGCCGCTCAGAGAGCGGCTGACGGATTGCTGCTGTCAGACAGGGCAAGACCCGCATCGAGCACAGGCCAGGCGCCAGTTCGAGGATTAGTCCCCGGAAGCGAGCTGTGCAGGAAGCAATCCACCAACCGCGTATCCGAGATTCCTTATCAAGTGTATGGATTCAGAAACATCCTCTGTTTCCAGGAGTCGGTCCCCTTCGACTCGCTTCGTTCGCTCAGGGTCGCTCAGGCAAGGTTGTGGGGCACCCGGAGAACGACCCCACCCGAGTAACACCGGCTCGGATGGGGAACGCGGATCTGTGGTGGAGCGGGTTTAAGGCTGGCAGCCGCCGGATCGACCGGCAGCTGCTGCTTTCAGGATTGCGAGGCGGGCAATAGCTCAGCGAATCTCGACCTGGTCGATCTCGAAGCTGAACTTGCCGGGATTCCGGATGTCCGCAAAGCCAACTGCTTCGATGTCAGAGCCGTCTGTTTCGAACTGCGAAAAGGGAAAGGTGCACTGCTTCCACTCCGGGCCGGCGGTAAAGGTGACCATGGCGGGCACGCCATTCTGGCCGTTCCTCTGAGCGGTGAGGACGAGAAGGGTATAGCTCCTTCCGTCGCCTTTCGTCCAGAAGGAGATTTCCTTCTTGCCGGAGAGATTGACAGGCTCCATGGGATGGGGGCCGGGCATGAACATGACGCCGCCGAAGGGATACCGAGAGCCGGGCATAACTTCGCCGGAGACTTCGAGCGCACCTTTCGATCCCTGGGCGCCGGGCGAGACGATGGAAATGGCCGAATGGGATTTGCCGCCGTTCATGGAGTCGGACGCGGCCATCCAGGAGCCGTAATTCGCGGTGGGCCGACCACCATGATCGAAGGTGGAGACAACGCCGGATGCGGAACCGGCGGGCGGCGGCGGCAGAGGCGGTTTGGGCTCCGCGGCAACGGTTCCGACCTCCAGATGGATGGTCTTTGTGTCGGCGGAGCTGGGGCCGACCATGATGTCGAAGGTGCCCGGCTCGACGACGCGGTGCATGTCGGCGTTGATGAGGGAGAGGTCGTTCGGGCCGATGGGGAAGGTGACGGTGAGCTTCTCGCCGGGCTGCAGATGAATGCGCTCGAAGCCTCGCAGGAGCATCACAGGACGGGTGACGGAGGCGACTTCCTGATGGATGTAAAGCTGCGCAACCTCGTCGCCGGCGTGGTCCCCGGTATTTGTGACATCGACAGACACTCTTGCCGTGCCGCCGGTTTCGATGTGGGTGGGCTCGACGCGAAGATTATCGAATTTGAAGGTGGTGTAGCTCAGGCCGTAGCCGAAGGGGTAGAGCGGCTGGCGCGTGGAGAACTCATAGCTGCGGTCGTCCGACGGCTTGTGATTGTAGAAGTCGGGCAGGTCGCCTGCGGAGTGCGGAAAAGTGATGGGCAGCTTGCCGCCGGGATCGACATCGCCGAAGAGGACGCGAGCGGCAGCGGTGCCGCCTTCCTCGCCGAGGTAGAAGCCTTCAAGGATGGCGGGGACGTGCCGGGCGATGTAGTTGACCGAGAGCGGGCGGCCGTTGATCAGGATGACGACGACAGGCTTGCCGGTTGCAACGACGGCTTTAACGAGGTCATTCTGTGCGCCGAGAAGGCCGAGGGAGTCGCGATCTCCGAGATGGTTCTCCGCCCAGGCCTCACGGCTGGTGCTCTCGTTACCGCCGACCACCAGGATGGCGACGTCGGACTTGCGGGCCGCGGCGGCGGCGGCGGCAATTTGAGCGGGATCTTCCGGGGCGAGCTGGACATTATTGGCGTACCAGCCACGCCAGCCCTGTGGCGCGGTGGTGATTTTGCAGCCCTCGGCGTAATTGACCAGAGCGCGGTTGCCCACGTAGTCGCGGATACCCTGAAGGATGCTGACTTCGTGGCCGGGCTGGCGGGAGTAGCCGCCGAGGTGAACATCGGCAGCGTTGGGGCCGATGACGGCGATGGACTGGAGCTTCGAAAGATTGAGCGGGAGCAGGTGGTTTTCGTTCTTCAGGAGCACCATCACCTCTTCAGCGGCTTTTTCGGCCAGGGCGCGGTGCGCGGGGCTGTTGACGATACGTGCCGTTGCGTCGGGATCCACGTAAGGATCGTCAAAGAGGCCGAGGCGGAACTTGGCGGCGAGGATTTTGGAGACGGCGCGGTCGAGCTCGGACTCGGGCACAATGCCGTCCTTCACCTGCCAGAGCAGCGTGCGGTAGGCCGAGCCGTCGGAGAGGTCGAAGTCGATGCCGGCGGCGAGGGCCTGACGTGCGGCGCCGGCGTTGTCGCGGGCGACGTGATGAACCTGCCAGAGCATCTGGATGCCGTTGCCGTCGGAAGTGATGAAGCCCTGGAAGCCCCATTCCTGCCGGAGCACCGTGTCGAGAAGCCAGTGGTTGATGTGCGAAGGAATGCCATCGATTTCGTTATAGGACGCCATCACGCTGCCCACATGGGCTTCCTGGACGGCGGCTTTGAAGGGGACGAAGAAGTTTTCGCGGATGACGCGCTCGGAGTAGTTGCCGGGCGCGGTGTTGGTGCCGCCTTCGGGCTGGCTGTGAACGGCATAGTGCTTGGCGGTGGCCATCACGTGGTCGCGGCCGATGAACCACGTGGGGCCCTGAAGACCAGTGATGGCGGCAACGCCCATACGGGAGACGAGCCAGGGGTCTTCCCCGTAGGTTTCCCCAGTGCGGCCCCAGCGCGGATCGCGGGCCAGACCGAGGACGGGCGCAAAGACCTGATCCTGACCGCGGGCGCCGGCCTCATTGCCGGCAGCGGTGAAGACCTGGTGGACAAGCACGGGGTCGAAGGTGGCGGCCAGGCCCAGTGCCTGGGGGAAGCTGGTGCTGCCGTCTTCCATGTCGCCGTGGAGGGCCTCGCCCTGGAAAAGAAAAGGGATGCCGAGGCGGGTTTTCTCGACGAACCACCGCTGGACAGCGTTGCGCAGGATGGCGGACTCGCGAGGCGTGATGGTGAAGTCGGGGTTGTCCATCTGCTCCAGCGCGGCGCGAGCCTTCTGCAGATCGTAGGTGCCGGTGGGATCGATGACGCCCTGAATCGTATCGTAACCGCCGCTGATCTGGTCGACCTTCTCCTCGAGGGTCATGCGCGAGAGCAGATCGGCGACGCGCTCGTTGACGGTGAATTTGGGATTGAGATATGGAGCGTCAGCGGGTGGAGCGGAGGCGGTTTGGGCCGAAGCAGCGGCGGAAAGAAGGCTGATGGCGACGAGACAGAATAAAGAAGAGAAAGGCCGTGGGATTTTCATGGCGAGCAGAAAGAACACCAACCTCCGTTCAAGATGGCGCCGTCATGATACTCTTCCCTACGCGCGGAGGTGAGGCAAAGTTCCGGCCGGGAGCGATTGACTATAGTCACGCGACCTTCGTAATCCTGCCCGTCCCGCTTCCCTCTGCGATCCTCGGTCAATCGTAAGAAGCTTTCGTTCGGAAACTTTCTCCAGCAGCGCAGCAGTCGCTTCGACCACTCACCGCTTCGATCCCGTTCAGTTCTATTTTGGCCGTCCGGCGGCCCATTCAGGGCCCGACCATGGCGCGAGCCGATCAATTTATACGAAGGCGTGCGGAGCAATCACATCCAACCCGCGCTGGACGATGCTGCCCACAAGCGCCCCACTCGCTTCGACGCGTGCTTCGGGCCGGGAAGAGTCAGCACGTTCTTCGGATCTGTTCGACTCGCTCGGCGGCCAGGCCGGGTGATATCTGTGTGACCGGCTTCCCGGACCTTTCGGAGACCCGGAACCCTCCCCGCATCGGCGAGACGGCGAAATGTACTGGCATGGTCCGCTGCCTGACACCGCGTGAAGGTGTAGAGGTGAACAGAGGAGGTGTTCCATGGAAATCCGCACCATCGGTATCGAAATTAGGGAAAATGGTCTTTCATCTTGTGGGTGTCAGCGCACGGGGTGAGGTTGTCGTTCGCAAAAAGTGCTCGCGGAATCAGGCGCTGCGCTTCACATCGAATCTTCGCAGGTGCCTGATCGGCATGGATGCCTGCGGAGGGTCACACTTTCTGGGCCGGGCTCTGCGGGAGCAGGGACATGATGTTCGCCTCATGCCCGCAAAGTACGTGAAGCCCTACGTTAAAACGAATAAGAACGACTACATCGACGCGGAAGCGATCTCCGAGGCCATCACCCGTCCCAACATGCGCTTTGTGCCCATCAAGAGCGACGATCAGCTCGACCTGCAGTCGCTGCACCGTATCCGCGAACGGTGGGTAGTGCGTCGCACGGCGGTGATCAACCAGATTCGCGGTCTGCTGCTGGAGCGCGGCATTACTCTGCGCCAGGGGCGCAAGCATCTGCAAGCCTCTCTGCCCCAAATTCTCGAAGATGCCGACAACCAGCTGTCTGGTTCATTACGGGTACTTCTGGCGCAACTGCAGAGGGAGATGCAGTACCTGCGTCGAGAGATCGAGGAGTTCGACAAACTGATTCTGTGCATCGCCGACGAACTCGAACCCTGCCGGCGTCTGATGGCGGTCCCCGGAATCGGACCTGCCATCGCCACAGCGACGATCGCCGCTGTCGGCAACGGGGCGGCGTTCAAAAAGGGCCGCGACTTTTCCGCGTGGCTCGGAGTAGTGCCTGGCGAACACTCCACCGGCGGCAAGCAGCAGCTGACCGGCACCAGCAGGCGCGGCAACAAATACCTGCGCAAGCTCTTCGTGCTGGGAGCCCATACCGTGCTGCAGAGGCGGACAAAGCAGTCGGCGGCCCTGAGTACAGGGCTGGCCCGTCTGTTAGCACGCAAGCGCACCCAGGTGGCAGTCGTGGCAGTAGCCAATAAGAGGGCACGCATGGTCTGGGCGGTTCTGTTCAGGGGTGAGGAATATCGCCCGCCGCTCTCACCACAACCAGTTGCAGTCTGATGGCTTGCCGATGACGCCTGGCTCAGGCGCCAGACCTGGAAATCGCTCACGCGATTCCCACATCCGCAGCCCGGCGACAACGAATCGGAGATGAAGATTGCTGCCAGGTTTGCTGGTGAACAAATGAAATGGCACAACGGTCGAACCCGGCGCTCTCGAAACCTGAATTCCGGAACTGCCTGCTGAAGCAGCCAAAGTAAAAAGGACGAGGGCCCGGCGCATCCCATTCAGGCCAGGAGCTCGCTACTCCAACAAAGGCCGGATACATTCGCGCAGACCATTTACACCATCTTCATTATTCGCTTGCAATACGGCGGCGGACCATCCAGTCCGGGATGCCGACATTACGCCAACGATCCGATTGATCCTGGCGGAAAAACAACTCATAGGCGTACCCGCAGCCCGGAGCGACGCACACGCGCCTTCTGCGAAAATTCATTCCTGTCTCCGAACTTTTTCCGCCTTCGGCCCGAATTACTCAGTGGGGAAGCCATTTGCTCGACGACCGTGAGCTCTGGAAGAGGATCTCCGCAGGCGACGCCGAGGCCTTCGATGCCTGGTATCGCCAGTCAGCGCCACGCCTGCGCGGATTCCTCCGCCATTGCACCGGTGACGGGCATTCGGCCGACGATATCATGCAAGATGTCTACACTCAAATCTGGTGCCGTCCTCAGGGCTTCGATCCTGATCGCGGAACGCTGCGAGTTTGGCTCTTCGGGATAGCCCGCAAACAGGCTGCTGAATGGCGGCGCAGGCAGCGCCCCATCGCCTCAATTGATCATGAGGAGCCGGCTTTGGAAGGCGAACCTCCTCAGCCGCTTTCCGAGACGCGCTCAATTCTGGCCGATGCACTGAATCGACTCACAGCCGACGAGCGCTCGATTATCTGGCTCCGCGAAATCGAGGGCCGATCCTACGCCGAGCTGGCCGCCATTCTTGATATTCCCCTCGGCACTGTCCGTTCGCGCCTCTTCGCCGCGCGCCAATCCTTGCGCGGGATCTGGCAAAGCGCACCACAGATGAAAGGAGGCCGCTCGTGACCTGCAAAGAGGCCGCCGAATTCGTCTCCGCCCTCCTCGATGGCGAAATCATCCCGCCGGACGCGGCGATGCATATCGGCACTTGCGAAGCTTGCAGGTTGCTTCTCCGCGACTATGTCGAGATGGGTGCAGAACTCCGGCGCGTCGCAAGCATTGAGACCTCTCAACCGGCGCCACCGCTCCATCTGGAACGAAGGGCGCGCCAGCCCCAGACGTTTTGGCGAAAAGGACGTGAAACCATGAAGCTTCCAAGGTTCGCTTTTGCCCTGCTCATCCTCGCGGTCGTTGTTCTTGCCTCCTCGCTCACGGTGATTGGTGTCGCCGCTCACTCCAGCGGCAACGTGCTGGTTCTCAATGTTGAGCTGTCAGGACAAGACCATCATTCCACCGGTGTCTTCGATACGACGCGAAGAGGTCCCAAACCCTGGACCGTCATCGGGCGAATGAATCAGAGATTCGCCGGATTTCAATTTGAGCTGCTGGCGCGTAGCGGCGATCGCGTTCAACTGGGCTTCCGCTCCAAAGCCAATCCATTATCGGCAGATGGCCATAATCGGATGGGGATCGCCGAAGTGAGGAGCCAGCCGCAGTCCCAGTACTGGTTCGAGCCTGGCCAGACTCTCAAAGTTGACATGCCAGGCGTGGGTACCCTTGTCGTCACCGGGGAGTGGATGGATCACACTCCGGTCTTCTATCACAATCCCGCACTCATGGGCGAAACCATGGACCCCAATGCTGAAGAACTACGCCTTGTTTCGCCGTTATTGCTTCGGGACAGGCAGGAGATCGGTGAGACCAGCGATAGCGCCAAAGCGACCGCTCCCGGCGACGCCATTCAGGTTTACATCCCGTCGCATGGCAGATACCTGCTTTCCCTGGAACCCATGCAGGCGGCTGTGGAGGCGAATGTTCGCCTGAATCGCATCACATTCGAACTGAATGGCCAGGAAAACGTCTTTGTGGCCGGCGCGCCCGTGGCTCGCGCTCACACAGTTTGGGTTCTTCACGAGCCTGATTTCAAACCACCATTGCCCCAAATGCCAGCATTTGTCAGCTCAGGTGAACTTTCTGCCATTGCTCCCGAAGCAGTACTCCCTGCCACGCCGCCAGCCAAGTAACTCCCTTTGAACGCGAACGCCTGGGAGCTGGTTGAGGGGGGACGAGCGTCACCCGCAATAAGGAGATCTGCCCTCGGTGGTGAAGCCCGTGTCGGTACGACGTGGATTTCGCCGGGTTAAATCCGGCGTTTTCTCTGTCGCGCCGCAGGGCGCGGATGGCGTGTTCCGGCCAAGGGACCGTATCCCGGACATTTCGACCCCCCCCCGGACCCCTTCCCGGAGCGGCAAGACGGCCCAAAGTTCGGTACTGCCATCCGAAATTCCGCCTCCGCCCTGAACCCCGCGGCGCCGTAGCCTGCCGATTGACAGCTGGTTTCAAGTCAATCACAGGATAGGTCCCCGGAAGCGGGGTTCACCAGGTTCTCCCGGAAGGCCCAATCGGCGCCGGTGATCGCATCATCGATCACTCGTCGGTTGGGATCGGCGGTAGTAGCAGCCGCACATACCTCAGCACTTTAGCTTCGCCTGACATCCTCCAACTGTTGCCGGAGGCGGTCCGCCTGTTGCATGAATCGAATCCGGAACTCAGCGGGAGTCACCTCCTCTCTGTTCACGTCCTGCGAATTTGACAAACTTTCAAATTGAATCCGAAAAGGCCCCGGTCGAAGCCGAGCCATTCGTGTGTCGGAAGTCCGGTATCCGTTGTCATGGAAAGAGGGCGCCAAAGGCTCATTTGACTGCCTGGGGTGGACAATATGAACGAAATGGAAGTCAGGCCAACTCATTCATAATCAATAATTTGTCAATGGAGTCAATCAGACGCTCAAAATCCTGGCGGAGAGAGAGGGATTCGAACCCTCGATAGAGCTTTTCAACCCTATAACGGTTTAGCAAACCGCCGCCTTCAGCCTCTCGGCCATCTCTCCGGCGGGTTTGTCGCCAGTATATAGGAAGAGCGCCGTGGCGGCGGTAGAAAGCGCGGACTCCGCGCATCTGGTTAGCAAATATCCCGCAGCGAGGTTGCCGCCGCAGTCCGACCCGCATCCTAAAAAAAACAGGCTTTTTCGTCACAGGCCGGCAGCAGAGGAAACCATGAGCATGCAAAGCAGGAGCGGCGCGGATGACCGCGTCGTCGTAGGGTATTTTGCCAATGGCGCGGATGCGTACCGGGCCGTCCAGGAGCTGATCGACGAAGGTTTTCGCGCGTCGGAGATGGGCGCAGCTTTCCGGCCGCGGCGGGCGAGCGTCGCCGGGCTGGAGCCGAACGCCGAGACCGGCGGCATACGCGAACTGGCGCAGAGAAATCCGGCCACGACGGGTTCGGTGGGCGGGCCCGCCTCCCACGATCAGGCCGTGCAGCCGGCGGAACTGGCGCCGGGCTCTGGCAACGCATTTCCGGCGCCGGTGGGACCGGGGCCGATACCGGGCAGCGAGACTTCTTCCAACCTGCCACATGACCTGCCTCACAAGCTGCCAAGCACCTTGCCCCCGCAGGCCGAGATTGCTGCCGAGCAAAGTGTGCGGTCCAGCGGCCCGCGCAGCGAAATGCGGGCACAGCGGCAGGAGGGCATGAATCGGGTCTTCCTCGATGAACGGGAGCGCAGCGGGCGGAGGAGCGGAGCGAACCCGAACTTCGGCACCGGTGAAGGCCATCTGTTCTCCGGCGCCGAGTACTCGGAGCCGATCTTCCAGAGCGCCTTTGCCGATATGGGGCTGGCGCCGGACGAAGCCAGCGGCCTGAGCAGCCAACTGAGCCGTGGCGGCGCAGTGGTCGCTGTGTTTCCCCGCGACCGCGCCTCGCTCGCGGAAGCGATCCTCGAGCGCAACCATGGGCGGATTCGTTTTGACACCGAGCTGGTATCCGCCGAGAGATGCGAGGATCAGAGCGTGGACGTGTACGGGCGAATGTGCGGCTACTATAGCCGGGTATTCGAGGGACAGCGGCGCCGGGCCTCCTGAAGCGCGGCCGGCGACTTTCTCCGCGGAACGCCACCGGAACTCCGGTGGCGTTTTTGCCTGGGGCAGAGGGAAAAAGCAGGGTACCTTCTGATTTCGAGTTGAATTTTCTGTGAGCGCGGCGAGGCCCCGATCGAACGCCTGAACAAAACTGGACTTCTGAACCGAGCGCGACGGCCCAGTCGAACCGCGCCGGGACTTCGGCTGCTGCCTCTGGTGGCAGCGACGTTCTTCATGGTGTCGGGCGGCCCATACGGCATTGAGGACATCCTGGGTGCTGGTTATCTGAAGGGGCTGATCCTGCTGGTCGCGGTGCCGTTTGTCTGGAGCCTGCCAACGGCGCTGATGATCGGCGAACTGGCCAGCGCGCTGCCGGAAGAGGGCGGCTTCTACGTGTGGGTGCGGCGGGCGCTGGGGCCGTTCTGGGGATATCAGGAGGCGTGGCTGTCGCTGGCAGCGAGCGTCTTCGACATGGCGATTTATCCCACGCTGTTCGTGGTGTATCTGGGCACGCTGGAGCCGGCCTGGACCGCGGGCTGGCATGGTATCACGTGGGAGCTGGCGCTGATTGCGCTCTGCTGCGCGTGGAACCTTCTCGGTGCGCCCGCGGTGGGCGATGGGTCCGCCGGCCTGGCGTTGCTGCTGCTCTCGCCCTTTGCCGTGCTGGTCGGGATAGCGGTGTGGCACGGCGCGCATCTGGCAGTGCATGGTGAGTGGGCGGCGGGCAACAGTAGCCTGAGCACAGCTCTGCTGGTCGCAATGTGGAATTACATGGGGTGGGATAACGCCTCGACGGTCGCGCAGGAGGTGCGCGATCCGCAGCGCAATTATCCCCGCGCGATGCTCATGACCATTACAGCGGTCGTGCTGGTCTATGTGATTCCGCTGGCAGCGATGGCCTGGGCGGGCATTGCGCCGGATCGCTTCCGCACCGGGTCCTGGGCGGTTGTGGCGTCGAGTTTGTCCGGAGCATGGCTGGCGCTGGCGATCGTGATCGGCGGAACGGTGATGGCTATGGGCATGTTCAACGCGCTGATGATGTCGTACGCACGTCTGCCGCTGGTGCTGGCAGAAGACGGACTACTGCCGCGTGCGCTGGGCAGGAAAAATCGCTGGGGCGTGCCATGGGTCGCGGTGCTGGTCTGCGCCGCGGGGTGGGGACTCGTCCTGCGCTTCAGTTTTGAGAGGCTCATCTCGCTGGACATCATTTTGTATGGAGCGAGCCTGATTCTGGAGTTCGTGGCGCTGGTGGTGCTGCGCGTGCGTGAGCCGCATTTGCAGCGGCCCTTCCGCGCCGGCAACTTCGCCTTCGCCTGCCTCATCAGCGCGGCGCCCACGCTGCTGCTCGTCTACGCAGCCGTGGCGTCGCGCGACGAGCGGATGGCGGGGATGCCGGCGTTGCTCTTCGGCACCATGATCGCCGCCGCCGGGCCCCTGTTCTATTGGTTGTCGAAAAGAATCTATGGTCGCGGCAACAGCCAACGCCGGTGAGCGCGGACTGAAGCCTACCGTTTTGCTCCCGCTTCGATCAGCTTGCTCTCGCGCAGTTTGCCTTCGCGCGCCTCCACGAAATTCCGCGCCGCATACATCACGCGATCGCGGGCGTAGGCCGCGTCGTGCCAGCCCTTCATCTCCACGCGCTTGCCTTCCAGGTCCTTGTAAATAGAGAAAAAGTGCGTGATTTCTTTCAGCATGTGGGGATAAATCTCGGAATAATTCCAGACGTCGGTATAACGGGGGTTCTTGCGGCCCACGGCGAGCACCTTCTCGTCCAGCGTGCCCTGGTCGAGCATTTCCAGCAGCCCGATGGGGCGCACCTGCATCACGCAGCCCGGGAAGCTGGGCTCGTCCACCAGCACCAGCACGTCCAGCGGATCGCCGTCGTCGCTCAGCGTGGAGGGAACAAAGCCGTAGTCGCCGGGGTAATGGACCGGCGAATAGAGGTTGCGGTCCAGCCGGAAGACGTGAAGCTGTTTGTCGTATTCGTACTTGTTGACGCCCTCCGCCGGGATCTCAATCACGACGTTGAACACTTCGGGGGCTTTGTCGCCTACAGGTAATTCGAGATAATTCGTCATCGCACTCCAGTATCGCTTTCAGTTGCAGACGCGGGATGGCCCGCAAAAAGGGAAGGGAAAGGGGCCTGGTTTTATAATCGAGCACAATGAAGGCTCATGTCTACGTCACTCCGAAAAAAACCGTGCTGGACCCACAGGGGCAGGCGATCTGCAACGCGCTGCGTAAGATGCGGTACGCGGGCGTGGCGGATGTGCGCCAGGGCAAGTGCTTCGAGCTGACCCTCGACGACCATCTGCCGGCCGATGAGGCGCGGGCCGAAGTGGAGCGGATCGCCCGTGAGGTGCTCACCAATCCGGTGATCGAAGAATTCTCGTTTCGTCTGGAATAACCTGGCGCGGAACCTGTGGAAACCGAGTTCGGGCGACGGCGTGAACTCCTGCCGCTGTTGAGGGAAGAGACCATGTGCGGTATTGTCGGATACGTCGGCAAAAAGAGGGAAGTGGTTCCGGTCATCCTCGAAGGGCTGCGCCGCCTGGAGTATCGCGGCTACGATTCGGCGGGCATCGCGGTGGGCGGTAATGGCGACGGGCTGCAACTGCGGCGTGCGCCGGGCAAACTGCGCCGCCTGGAAGAGGTCATCCGCGACAATCCGATCGAGGGGACCTTCGGCATCGGACACACGCGCTGGGCCACGCACGGGCGGCCCACGGAAGAGAACGCGCATCCGCATCGCGACTGCACGGGGCGCCTGGTGGTGGTGCATAACGGCATCGTGGAAAATTACCTGGCGCTCAAGCAGGAACTGACCGCACAGGGGCACATATTCGCCACCGAAACCGACACGGAGATCATCGCGCACCTGATCGAGCAGGAGCTGGCCGACGCGCGGACAGCAGGTCGGCCGGTGCCGCTGGAAGACGCTGTGCGGTGCGCGGTCCGCCGGCTCACCGGAGCCTTCGCCATCAGCGTCCTCTCCGCCGATGATCCCAACAAAATCGTAGCCGCGCGCTGCGGTCCGCCCGTGGTGATTGGCGTGGGCGAAGGCGAGTATTTCGTCGCTTCCGACGTGCCTGGCATCCTGCACCACACACGCGATCTGTATTTCCTGGCCGACGGCGACATGGCTGTGCTGACCGCTGCCGGTGTGGCGCTGACCGACTTCGACGGCAATCCCATCAAGCGGCCGCTGCAGCACATCCAGTGGGATCCGATTCAGGCGGAAAGGGGCGGCTACAAGCACTTCATGCAGAAGGAAATCTTCGAGCAGCCGCGCGCCATCCGCGACACCACGCTGGGGCGCGTCTCCCTCGATACCGGGAAGGTTTTCCTGGACGAGATGAAGATTTCCGACGAGGCTTTTCGCCGGGCGCACAAGGTGCACATTGCCGCCTGCGGCACCAGTTGGCACGCGGCCACCGCGGGGAAGTTCATGATCGAGCGGCTGGCTCGCGTCCAGGTGGAGGTGGATTACGCCAGCGAGTTTCGCTACCGCGACCCCATCCTCGACGCGAAGACCATCGGGATGTTGATTACGCAGTCGGGCGAGACCGCGGACACGCTGGCCGCGCAGCGCGAGATGATCGCGCACGGCGTGCCCACCGTGGCCATCTGCAACGTGGTCGGCTCCATGGTCACGCGAGAAGCGCACGGCACTATTTACACGCACGCCGGGCCGGAGATCGGCGTGGCCTCCACCAAGGCCTTTACCGCGCAGCTGGTTGCGCTGTTTCTCTTCGCGATGCATCTGGCACAGGTGCGCGGAACTCTGGATGCCGATGCGAGCCGCGCGCTGCTGGAGGCACTGAATCTGCTGCCCGGCAAAGTGGAAGAAATTCTGCGCACCTGCGACAGCGAGTGCGAGCCACTGGCACGCCAGTACTCGACGGCGCGCGATTTTCTTTATCTTGGGCGGGGCATTCACTATCCGATCGCGCTGGAAGGCGCATTAAAGCTGAAGGAAATCTCCTACATTCACGCCGAGGGCTATCCGGCGGGCGAGATGAAACACGGCCCCAACGCGCTGATCGACGAGACGCTGCCCGTGGTGGTGCTGGCGACGAAGGACAAGAGCAACCGCGACTCCATGCTGCGCTACGAGAAGACCTTATCGAATATTCAGGAGGTCACGGCGCGTTCGGGCAAAGTGATCGCCGTGGCGACGCAGGGCGACGAGCACATCAGCCAATTGGTCGATCACGTCCTCTTCGTGCCCGGCGCGCCGGAGCTGCTGCTGCCGGTGCTCGACGCGATCCCGCTGCAGTTGCTGGCGTATCACATCGCCGTGCGCCGCGGCTGCGACGTGGATCAGCCCCGCAATTTGGCCAAGTCCGTCACAGTGGAGTAGCGAGAGCCGTACGGAGGCGCTCGTCGCGCCTTGCCCTGGCCACGATTTTCCTCGAACTGCAGTGGCAGCCTGGCGAACGGGCTTGTCGCTCTAACCCGAGCCGAAACCCCGTTATCGGGGCTCGGCGAAACCGCACGCGCTGAGCCGTTGGTTCCGGACTGGCCCCGCGCGGCGCAACAGCCGAATACGAAAAGGACGGCAACAATGGAGATCCAGACCAGAGACGCACGCAGACCCGGGGATGCTGCTGCGGCTTTGGGTCCGGATTTCGTGTCACAAATTGGCTGGGTCCGCATGCGCATCTTGCTTCCTCCTCGCGTGGCCGCGCGCCGCACGGTTATGCCCTCTGTGCCGGCGCGCGTACGGCGCCAGCAGCAGGGCGGGGAACGGGGCAGGGAAGCAAACTGGCAACGCTGACCGCGCCGACGATTCGGCGGGGGCAAGCGACATCCGCAGACGCGCGCACTGGATTTCTCCTGTTTGACGCGCCGGGGTCCATAGGGACACGCGTCTGTTCCCGCCAGCATACGGAGACTCTGGCGCCAAGGTCAATGGACTGCGTCTGACTTCTTTCTGAACTTTGTCTGGACAGAAATCCCTTTTGTTTCCCAGGAGTTATCGCAGAAAATTGAAGCCGGAATGCACGGGACTGTGCTATCTTTAGGGCACTTTCAGATTGAGCACAGTTTCAGATGCCCCGATAAGTCCGCCTGATCAGGCCCAGCGCTATGGCGACCTCTCCTCCGGTGTCCGGTTATTGCTTTGGCCCCTTCACGCTGGACCTCCGCTCCGGAGAACTCATCAGGAATGGCCGTCGCGTGCACCTGCAGGAGAAGCCCTGCAGCCTGCTGCTTGCGCTTGCCCAGCGCCCCGGCGAAATGATCACGCGCAGCGAACTCCACGCCAGGCTCTGGCCGGAAGACACCTTTGTCGATTTCGAGGACGGGCTGAACACGGCCATGCGCAAGCTGCGCGAGGCGCTGGGCGACGATATTCAGTCGCCCCGGTACATCGAAACCGTGCGCGGGCGGGGATATCGGTTTCTTGCCCCGGTGGAAGCGACGGTTCTGACCGAGGAGAGTGCGGAGGACCACCCGGCTGAGGCGGAGAAATCTGCCGGATCGGTGAGCATGCCCGGGCAGGTCGGGGAAGCGACGCCGCAAATCCGGGCGAACAGCCGCCGCCTCAGGCTGTCCGTGGCAGCGCTGGTTGGCTGCCTGGTGGCCACAGCGGGGATTGCGTCGATTCAGCACTGGCGCACCGCACATGCCAGGCGAATCTCCGTGGCGGTGCTTCCTTTTGCCAACATGACGGGCGACCCTTCGCGCGACTATGTTTGCAACGGCATCACGGAGGAGTTGATTGCGCGGTTCGCGCATCTGGCTCCGAAACATCTGCGGGTGATCGCCCCGGGATCAGCGGAGATGTATGCGCATTCGAGCGAACCGGCGCAGCAGATCGCGCGCGAACTGAACGTCCGATATCTCATTGAGGGCAGTCTTCAACAGCAGGGCGCCAATATTCGCGTGGCCGCTCAGCTGGTCCGCGCCCGCGACCAGTCGCGCCTCTGGGCGAATGTTTACGATGGCGATCTGAGCAACCAGTTCGAGTTTGAGTCGAGCGTCGCGGAAGCCGTCGCCCATGCGCTTTCGCTGCGGATTCCAGCGCTTTCCCAGGCGGAGTACAAGCCCGCCAAGTACGAGGCTCATGACGCCTACCTGAAGGGGCTTTATGACCTCTCGCAGCGGTCGAAGTCAGGATTCGAGAACGCGATCGAGAGCTTTGGTGAAGCGGTAGCCATCGATCCCAAATATGCCGCGGCCTACGCGCAACTGGCCGTCACCTACAACCTGATGGGCCAATACAACTGGATGAGCCCGGGCAACGCGCGCAGCCAGGGGTGGGGAGCAGCCAAGCAGGCGCTTTCGGTGGATCCCGGCCAGGCGGAGGCACATGCCGCGCTTGGTCTCTCGCTCTGGTTCTATCGCTGGAACTTGGCCGGAGCCGAAAATGAGTTCCGCAAGGCAATCGCTCTCGATCCGGACAATGTGGACGCCCACCACTGGTACTCACAAATGCTCATGACCTCCGGGCGCTTCTCCGAGGCAGAGGAGCAGATGCAGGCGGCGCTGGAGACCGATCCGCGTTCGCCTATTCTGCGCACGAATCTCGGCTGGCTGTATTTCTTCGAGGGCAAAAATTCCAGCGCCGTTGCGCAGCTGCAATCGGTCGTGAAGGAGAATCCCGATTTCCTGACCGCGCATTACAAATTGTGGTACGTGTATTCCTCGGAAGGAGATCGTGCGCGCGCGTGGGAGGAGTTCCAGTGGGTGATTCGGTCCATCACCGACCCCGAGCACGAGGGAAAGATCGAGGATGCCTATGCGGCCGGCGGATATGCTGCAGCGCTGGAGTCACTTGCGGGGAGCGACGACCCGAAGTACTACGGAAGCAGGGTGGATGCCGCGCGCTGTATGGTCTTCGCCGGTGATCGCGGGGGTGCGTTGCGTGATCTGGAAAGCGCTTATGAGGTGCACGAGGGATGGCTGATCTATGCTCCGCAGGACCCTGCATTTGCCTCTCTGCGCACTGACGCCCGCTTCCAGAGCATCGTTGCGTCGGTTCGCACCAGCAGCGGGGGATGATGGGCGGGGAGCGGGGTGCGCTTTTGCGATGCGCACCGATCGCGAAGGTTGGAACCTGCTGCCGTTCGTCAACTGCTCATGGTGACGTTTCTTGCTGCGCTATATTCGGAAGAAGATGACCCCTGCCAAGGCCGTCCTCATCCATTTTTCCGGGCACGATCACCCCGGCCTGACAGCCGACCTGACCAGCGCGCTGGCGCATCATCGCATCAGCATTCTCGACATCGGCCAGGCGGTCGTTCATGAGACGCTTTCGCTGGGCATTCTCATCGAACTTCCTCCCGACAGCCACTTCGCCGCGCTGAGGGCGGAACTCGTCGAGCGCGCGCACGAGCTCAATCTCCAGGCGCGCTTCACAACCGTCGCGCCGGATTCGCTGCAACACTGGCTGCGCGGGCTGCGCCACCACCACTTCATCATCACCATGCTGGGCCGCTCGGTGACCGCCGACCATCTGGCGCGGGTCACTTCCATTTTGGCGGCGCATGAGATGAATGTGGATCGAATTGACCGCCTCTCCGATGAGCTTGCGCCCCAGGACTCCGCGGCCGGCGCCTGCGTGGAGCTGGCAGTGAGCGGTGCGGCGGTGCGTGAGCCCGACATGCGCGCCGATTTTCTGGCCGCGGCGCAGGGGCTCTCCATTGACATCGCCTTCCAGCGCGAGAGCATCTTCCGCCGCAACCGGCGCCTTTTCGCATTCGACATGGATTCGACCCTGATTCAGGGGGAAGTGATCGACGAGCTGGCCAGGATGGCCGGAGCGGGCGATCGCGTTGCCCGGATCACCGAAGCGGCCATGCGCGGCGAGCTGAACTTCGACGAAAGCTTCACGCGCCGGGTCGCGCTGCTGCGCGGATTGCCCGCAGAGCGGGTCCACTCGCTGCTGCACACGATTCCGCTCGCTGACGGTGCCGAGCGCCTCATCCGCACGCTGCGGCTTCTGGGATACAAGACCGCCATTCTTTCCGGCGGCTTCACATTCTTTGCGCATCATCTCCTGCAAATCCTCCGCATCGATTACGTTCATGCGAACGAACTGGAAATTGAAAATGGCGTTGTCACCGGGCGCGTCGTGCCGCCCATTGTTAACGGAGAGCGCAAAGCTGCTCTGCTGGGCGACATCGCGCGCGGCGAGGGCATCTCCCTCGAGCAGGTCGTGGCTGTCGGCGATGGCGCCAACGACATCCCTATGCTGAAAGCCGCCGGAATGGGAATCGCCTATCGCGCCAGGCCTCTGGTTCGCGAGAGCGCTCCGCATTCCATCTCGCGGCTGGGGCTCGATGGACTGCTGTATCTGATCGGCGTTCGCGACCGCGACCTTCCGCCTGCCGATCTGCGGCTCCGAGGCCCATCCTCTGCGGTCTGATGCCGCGGATTTCCCGTTATAATCCGCTGACGACGGAGGGAACATGGCGACCCGTGGAAAGAGATGGACAGGGCAGGCGGTGGTCGTGCATTCCGTGCGGACGACGGCCGTGGCGATCGCTTCACTGCTGGTGGCGCGGTTGTGCCGCTTGCCAGAGGCTTACTGGGCTCCCATCACCGCGCTGGTGATCACGCAGTCGTCGCTGGGCGCAGCGCTCACGGTTTCCCGGCAGCGCCTGATCGGAACCGTGTTGGGAGCGTGCCTGGGCGCGCTGGCGGCCACGTATTTCGGACGGCATCTGCTCGTCTTTGCCGTTTGCGTGTTTCTGCTGGGAGTGCTGTGCGCCATCACGCGCTCCAGCAACAGCGCCTATCGCTTCGGTGGAGTCACGCTGGCGATTGTCGTGCTGATCCCGCGTCCAGGGTCGGCGTGGACGATCGCCTTCCATCGCTTTGCCGAGGTCGCGCTCGGCATTCTGGTCGCGCTTGCGTTCGCGTATCTGTGGCCGGAGCCGGATACGGCGAACTGATTCCCGCCCCGCCTTCGACTATCCTCAAAAGGCGATGGCTGATCCAGGATTCTCGTCTTCGGATGCCGCCGGCATTCTGCGCGTGCCGTTCTTCGAGCTGCTGGAGCGGCTGACGCGCGCGCTGCGCCAGCTGGATTTCGATCCGGAGAATGCAGCTCTCTGCGCTCGACTCTTTGCGGAAACCACACGCGACGGTGTCTATTCGCACGGGCTGCGGCGCTTTCCGCGCTTTGCGGCCATGGTGCGCAGCGGGCTGGTGCGTCCCAATGCGGTTCCGGTGCAGACCGCGCAGTGCGGCGCGCTGGAGCGATGGGACGGGCAAGCCGGTCCCGGCAATCTGAACGCGTGGCGCAGCATGGATCGCGCCATCGCTTTGGCGCGCGCCTCCGGCATCGGCTGCGTGGCCCTGGCCAACACGAACCACTGGATGCGCGGCGGCACCTACGGATGGCAGGCTGCGGAGGCAGGCGTTGTCGGCTTGTGCTGGACCAACACCCTGCCCAATCTGCCTCCCTGGGGAGGAACCACGCCGGCACTGGGCAACAATCCCCTGGTGCTGGCGGTGCCGCGCGCCACCGGCCCTGTCCTTCTCGACATCGCGATGTCGCAGTTTTCCTACGGCGCGCTGGAGGCGTATCACGCCCGTGGAGAACTGCTGCCCGTGGTCGGCGGCTTCGACGCGGCCGGCGAGCTGACGCGCGATCCCGCCGCCATTGAAGCCGCGCAGCGTCCCCTGCCCATCGGCTTCTGGAAAGGTTCGGGGCTGGCCTTGGTTCTGGACGTGATCGGCGCGGCACTGGCCGGAGGCCAGGCGACCTGCGAGATCGCTCAGGACCCGCTGCGTGAATCCGGCCTTACCCAGGTCTTCATCGCCATCGGTGGCGCGGGAGCGTTCGGCCGCAATCCGAACGAAGTCGCCGATGCGGCCATTCGCTTCCTGCAGTCATCGCAGCCGGCGGCGGAGGGTATGCGCATCCGCTATCCCGGCGAGCAAACGCTCCGCCTGCGCGAGGAAAACCTGGCGCGCGGCATTCCCGTCGACCGAGTGGCGTGGGAAGAGCTCGGCTGAGAGCATCTCGCGAGGTCAGGCTCGATGGTGCGCGCCGGCACGTCCTCAGAACCCCATGATGTTGTAGCCGCTGTCCACGTAGATCGTTTCGCCCGTCACACCGCTGGCCAAATCCGACGCCAGATAGACCGCCGTCTTGCCCACTTCTTCCTGCTCGGTGTTGCGATGCAGCGGGGCACGTTCCGCGTGATACTTCAGCATGTCGCCCAGGGCGCCAATGCCCCGCGCGGCCAGCGTTTTGATGGGTCCCGCCGAGATGGCATTCACCCGGATGTTCTGCCTGCCCAGATCCCAGGCGAGATAGCGCACCGTCGCTTCCAGCGCTGCCTTGGCCACGCCCATCACCTTGTAGTGCGGCACCACCTTTTCCGCGCCGAAGTAGGTGAGGGTGATGATCGATCCGCCTTCCGTCATCAGCGGCGCCACCCCGCGGCTGAGCGCGATCAGCGAGTAAACACTTACATCGTGCGCGATGCGGAACCCCTCGCGCGTGGTCTGAAGAAACTCGTTCTTCAGGTCCTCGGGGGGCGCGAAGGCGATACTGTGCACGAGGACGTCGATCTTCCCGTGGCGTTCCTTCATCTGCGCAAACGCCTGCTCGATTTCGGAGTCGCTGGAGACATCGCACTGGAACGGCTCCGCGCCGGGCAATTCCTCGATAAGTCCGAGCGCCTCGGCCTTCATCCGCTCGTTCTGATACCCGATGGCCACCTTCGCGCCTGCCTCGTGCAGCTTCTTCGCAATCGCCCAGGCGATGCTGCGCTTGTTCGCCACTCCAAAAACAACCGCCACGCGGCCTTCCAGATTCAGCATGGGTCCTTTCACTCCGCGGAAATCCTCGACTGCCGATGCACGCGCAGCTACGCCATTGTAAATATTGGTGACATGCAGCTACTATCCGGAGCGCTCAGCAACACCTTACTCTTCCCGCCCACTGTATGACTTGTACACCGTGAACGCACGGCAACCCTTTTCATGAGCAGCATCAAGGCGGCCGCAGCAGCAATCACGACTCCTGCAGATCCCGCCAGAACTCGCACGCTGAACGATATGGGTTTCCCTGGCGAGATGACAGAAATAAATGACACTCCTGCTGATACCACTGTCGCTCCAGTAGCAACGAGAATGAAGTCTGTCGTTGGCAGCCCGTCCGGGAATGCGTGAAAGGCAAGGCGCGCAAATACAGATAGCCACACGAGTGCCGCAGCACCATAAATCTGTGGCCGAATTCTCTCGCGGCCCTTCGCCATCGTGCCCTCCCGTATAGCCGTGGTCACTGACACGCGATGTCGAGGGCAAGACCCACTCCCTCCGCGAAGCTCCCAGGCGACTCCGCGCCCAACGTCTCGGCGTTATCCGCATCCGCATCGGGAGCCCGACGCCGCCTGGCGCGGCGGCGCAGTCTGGCCGCTCGCCGGCCGGTAATAGCGCTGTTCCGGATAGGCGCAGGCAAGGCACAGCGTCGCGTCCCCGCGTTGAACAAAGCGCTCGTAGTTGATGCCTTCGCCGCATCCCGCGCAAACGATGCGCTCGCCTTTGTAGCCGGGCATCTCTTTGGGCCCCAGATCGACTTCGACCCACTGCTCGCCGAACAGCTCCGCATCGTCCATCTCGCGATAAGCCTGCATCTGCTGCGCGTTCTTGTTCGCGGTTTCCGGATACAGCTCCCGTGCCCGCTGCTTCGAGCTTTCCAGCGCGACAATGCGAATGGCGCGGCCCGTCTCGAGGTCGGCGAAGGTCGCGGCCATTTTGCCCCAGTCGCGGAACTTCAGCGCCCTCTTGCCCAGCCGGCATCCGGTCACCACCCCGATCGCATCCGTGGCGCAGCGGTCGATCTCAATGAAGGTCACCAGCCGCTTGCGCTCGCGCCCGCGTGGGTCCTCGAAGCCCAGCCGCCGGCACCCCAGCAGCGCCATGCGCACGCCCAGCACCTGTCCCGCGCACAAATGGCCATGGGCCGCTTCCGCCAGGCGCAGCAACTCTTCCAGAGACTCCATGCCTCTATGCTACCTGCAGGTTCCTTGCGGGCCAACAGCCAGCCGCGCTGAGCAATTCGCTTTTCACTGACCGGCTTTCAGCTAACCGTTCTTTCGCTACCCGGCTGTCAGCTATCCGCCTCCTGGCCGCCCGCCTTTAGCTGACCGCTTCTTAGCTAACCGCCTCTCCGCTTGCCACTCACTGGCTGTCGCTTTCGTCTTCCACCAGGACCGCCGACGCGCCCACGAGACCGAAGCTCACCGGGGCCGTCGCGCCGGTGGGCAGGAAGCTGACCTGAAGCGGCTCGCGCTGCCACACGGCCGGAGCGCAGGCGGGGTGACGGCGGGCCGCCTCATTCCGCGCGCTCAGCATCCTGGGCAACAGCGGACGCCACCCCGCAATCTGTGCGACCACCGCCAGCAACTCCTTGCGCGTCGAGCTCAGCCCGCAATACGCGGCGTGGTCGCGAAACCATACCACCTGAGAGACACCGGGACCGAACTCCGGCAGATGCAGCGCCGTCACCTTGACGGTGGTGCGGTCGGTCAGCAGCCAGGGGCCGCGCGGCCACACGCAGTGCTCCGTTTTGTCGTTGGGCAGGGAATCGTTCAGCTGCACCGCGCGGCGCACCGTGAAGCTGCGCTCCATCATCCGATGGTCCTCGCCTGTGGTCCGTTTCCTAACCTTGCCGTCGACGACCAGCGGGCGAACGCCGAAATGCGTTTCATCCTTCTGTGCACCGGCCGGATGGCCCTGGATCGAATGTCGCTCTTGACGAACCGCGCCCGGAGCGACCGAGTGCGTTCCGGCCGCGGCGATCAAAATCGCCGGAGCGGCCAGCAGCAGGGCACAGGCAAATGCCGATTCCTGGAGTTTCACAGCCCCAGGCTGTGCCGAATCAGGGAGTCGGGGAAAGGTACGGAGGTAACCGCATTGCCGGGATTTACGGTGCGGCAGGGTTACCGTTGTGAGCGGAGGCTACCGTGGAGCTGATGGCATGCGGCTGCGCTGCCTCCGCCATTATCCGAGGGCTCACATATTGCCAAATCAGACACCCCAGGCTGACCAGGATCAGCAGCAGCAGACCTACGCCGCTCCACCGCCGCCACCATTCGCCGTGCCGTTGTCTGCTCCGCGAACGCCCCACGTTTTGTACGAATTCTGTCCAGCCCGCTTCGGTGTCGGCTATGCCGTGTTGGCGGCTCGCGGCCAGAAACCGTTCCACCCATGTGGCTTCGTCCAGCCCCACGGTACGGGCATAACCGCGCATGATGCCTTTGCTGAGGATACCGCCGGGCAGGAGATCGAAGTGCTCTTCCTCCAGAGCGCACAGATAGCGCTTGACCACCTTCGTGTTCTCGCTGATGGTCTCCAGGGCCACGCCCCGGGCGACTCGTTCTCTGCGCAACTCTTCGCCGAACTGACCCATGGGAAGGATTCCTTCCGGCTGAATTCGGAGTTTTCTAAACCATAAGACTCTTAACGGCTCTGGTCAAAGAAAACGATGATTAAATGCCGGTTTTCCACATTGGGGACATAGTACAAAGGTAACGAATTCTGGGAATCCCACCGAAGGGTTATTACCTGACCCGACAACGCCCCTGCAGCTCCCCGCCTCCTCTGCGCAGCTTGTTATGCTGAACTTTCCAGGCTGCCGCGCTTCCCATCGGCGCCAACCCGGAAAGGATCGGACCTCTTCGCCCATGAACAAGCTTGTCGTCGGTAACATCCTTTACCGTCCCGTGCGCGCCGCCATCAACGTTTTCGCCGTCGCCATTGAGGTGATCATGATCCTGTCCATCGTCGCCATCATGGTCGGTATGGTCGAGGGCGCGGCGACGGAAACCAGTGGCATCGGCGCGGACATCATCGTTCGTCCGGCGAATGCCAGTTTCATCAGCTCCCTGGGCGGCGCCCCGGTCCCCGCCAAAATCTCCGGAGTCCTCGCCAAACTGCCCCATGTCGCCGTGGCTTCTCCGGTGGCCATCCAGCTCAACGTGAGCCACTCGGTGCAGTCCCTTTATGGCATCGATTTCGCCAGCTACAACGCGCTGCGCCCGTTTGTGTTCCTCGCCGGCGGACCCTTCCGGGGGCCGGACAACGTGATTGTCGACGACCTTTACGCGCGCTCGAACCACACGCGGGTGGGCAGCTCTATGAAGCTGCTGAATCATGATTTCCGCGTCAGTGGCATTGTCGAACACGGCAAGGGCAGCCGCGTCTTTCTGCCCCTCCAGACTTTGAGCACGCTCATGGGCTCACCCGGCAACGCCTCGGTCTTTTACATCCGCAGCGACAATACCAAATACGAGCAGGACATCATCAACCAGATTCACAGCACCCCCGGGCTGAGCACTTATCAGGTGCAGACCCTCGCCGAGTGGATGTCCATGATGACCCCCGAGCATCTGCCCGGTTTCAACATCGCACTCAACACCGTGATCTTCATCGCCGTGATCGTCGGCTTCCTCGTCATCTTTGAGTCCATGTACACGGCCGTCATGGAGCGAACCCGCGAGATCGGCATCCTGAAGTCGCTGGGCGGCTCGAAGTTTTACGTCATGAATCTGGTGCTGCGCGAAGCTGGGCTGGTTGCCATTGTGGGCATCGCTCTGGGCTTTGGCCTCACCCAGGTGCTCAAGATAATCCTCGCCGTCAGATTCCCTACGACCCCCTTCATGCTCACCGCCCACTGGCGGCTCGAGGCGGCCGGGATCGCCCTGGTGGGCTCTCTGCTGGGCGCGCTCTACCCCGCCTGGACCGCAGCCCGCAAGGACCCCATCGACGCTCTGGCCTACGAATAGGTCGCGCGGGCGCCCCATAACCTGGCCTGAGCGAAGTCGAAGTCTCTGCCCGTTGTTGGCAGACGTGGCAGATGTGGAACTGTACCCTGCGCCCTGAACCCTGTACCCTGTACCCTGTCCTGTGCTCACCCGCACCATCATCGAGCCATTCCGCATCAAGAGCGTCGAGCCCATTCGCTGGACCACCCGCGCCCAGCGCGAGGATCTGCTGCGCACCGCGCACTACAACATGTTCCTGCTGCCTGCCGATGATGTCCTCATCGACCTGCTCACCGACTCCGGCACCGGCGCCATGTCCACCCACCAGTGGGCCGCTATGATGGAGGGCGACGAGAGCTATGCCGGCAGCCGCAGCTTCGTCCGTTTCCGCGACTCCATCCAGGACATCTTCGGCTATCGTCACGTCATTCCCACGCATCAGGGCCGCGCCGCCGAGCGCATCCTCTTCGGCGTCTCCTGCCGGAAGGGAAGCGTTGTCCCCAACAACACCCACTTCGACACCACGCGCGCCAACGTGGAATTCACCGGCGCCGAGGCCGTCGATCTGCTGATTCCGGAAGGCAGGCGTCCCGCTGAGCCGTATCCGTTCAAGGGCAACATGGAGGTTGCCGCGCTGGAATCGCTCATCGCCCGCGTGGGCCGCGAGCGCATTCCCTTAGTGATGCTCACGGTTACCAATAATTCCGGCGGCGGCCAGCCCGTCTCCATGGAGAACGCCCGCACGGTCAGCGCCGTTTGCCGCCGCCACCGCATCCCGCTCTATTTCGATGCCTGTCGCTTCGCGGAGAACGCCTGGTTCATCAGGCTGCGCGAGCCTGGCTACGAGCAAAAAACGCCGAAGGAGATTGCGCAGGAAATGTTCCGCCTCGGCGACGGCTGCACCATGTCCGCCAAGAAGGACGGCATGGCCAACATCGGCGGATTTCTCTGCACCAACGACGACAAACTCGCCCAGCAGGAGAAAGACCTGCTCATCCTCACTGAGGGCTACCCAACCTACGGCGGCCTCGCCGGACGCGACCTCGAAGCCATTGCCGTCGGCGTGCAGGAAGCGCTCGAAGAGGATTACCTGCGCTACCGCATCGCCTCAACGGCCTACCTTGGCAACCACATCGCGTCCGAAGGTGTGCCCATCGTGCAGCCGCCGGGCGGCCACGCCATCTATCTCGACGCGCGCGCGTTCCTGACGCACATTCCGCCCGATCAGTTTCCTGGCGCGGCGCTGGCGGCGGAACTGTATCTCGAAGGCGGCGTCCGCTCCGTCGAAATCGGCACCCTCATGTTCGCCGCCGCCGCACAAATGGACCTTGTCCGACTTGCCATCCCGCGCCGCGTTTACACGCAGAGCCACGTCGACTACCTGGTTGAAGTGATCCTTGAGGTCTGGAAGAACCGCGAGCGCATTCGCGGCATGAGGCTGACCTACGAGGCGCCGTTCCTGCGCCACTTTACGGCGCATCTGGAGCCGGTGGAGTAGGTGGCGCAGGGCCACGCTCCCGGAAGGGCACTCCGTGAGGCAGATGAATTCTCTGCCCTCGGAACTGATCCGGGTTGCTTGAGATCAGAAATGCGCCGATGAAGCTGAGAAGAACTTCCAGTGCCGGCGCCAGTGCCTGACTCCATCCGCTGGGCATCGGACTGTGCAGCTCGAAAACATTCTTGATCGCGAACATCGACAGGGCAATCACGACGAAATAACTGGAGCAGCCAGCGAAGATGATCGCAATCCGCAGCACGAGCATCGGCAGGGTTCTGGCTGCGAAGCTGGCCAAAACTACCGCAGCGCCGCCGCCGACTACTCCGCGGTTGATCCCGCTTGAGAGATAAAGAATGGCAGCCCAACGGCCGGGCCATGCGGTGTGATCGAAGAAATGGAGGGCGAGAGCCTCCACGATCAAGACAGCCAACAACGAAGGGCCAGCTGCAATGATCCCGGTGGGGATCGGAATGGCCCAGGGCCGGGCACGCGGAATCAGCGACAGAATCGTGAATGCGATACCGGCGGCAAGAACAAAGGGCGCCGCAAAGATGATTGGCATGGCGCCCCATTATCCCTTAGTTCTGCCTTCGGCCCTCGAGCTTATTTCTCCGTCAGCGCTTCCACCCCCGGCAGCTTCTTGCCTTCCAGAAATTCCAGGCTCGCGCCGCCGCCCGTCGAGATGTGCCTGATCCGGTCCGCGACCCCAGCCTGCTTCACCGCCGCCACCGAATCGCCGCCGCCGATGATCGAGACCGCCTCCTGATTCGCAGCGACCGCCTCGGCAATAGCGTTGGTGCCCACCGCAAACTGCGGAAACTCGAAGACCCCCGCCGGTCCGTTCCACACAATCGTGCGCGCGGTATCGATGACCTCCTCGATCGTCGCAATCGACTTCGGCCCGATATCCAGCCCCTGCCACTCGGGCGGAAAGTTCACCATGCTGTCCCACACCTGCGTCTTCGCGTCGTTGGAGAAGCTGTCCGCCAGGATGTTGTCCACCGGCAGCAGCAGCTTCACGCCCCTGGCCTTCGCCTTCTCCAGCGCCTGCCTCGCCACTTCGATTTTGTCTTCTTCCATCAGCGACTTGCCCGTGGTCACGCCCTTCGCGCGCGCGAAGGTGTACGCCATCCCGCCCACGATCACCAGCGTATCCACCTTATCCAGCAGGTTGTTGATCACGTCGATCTTTCCCGAAATTTTCGATCCTCCGATGATCGCCACAAACGGCCGCGCCGGCGACTCCAGCGCCTTGCCCAGATACGTCAGCTCTTTTTCCATCAGCAGCCCCGCGGCCGACTGCTTCACGAAGTGCGTGATGCCCTCCGTCGACGCATGCGCGCGATGTGCGCTGCCGAAGGCGTCGTTCACGTACACATCGCAAAATGCCGCCAGCTTGCTGGCAAACTCCGGATCATTCGCCTCTTCCCCGGCATGAAAGCGCAGATTTTCGAGCAGCAGCACCTGGCCGGACTCGAGTTGCCGCGCCAGCTCCTTCGCCGTGTCGCCCACGCAGTCCGGCGAAAACGCCACGTTGGTTTTCGATCCCAGCGCGTGATCCAGCAGCGTGCGCAGCCGATCCACGACCGGCCGCAGCGAATACTTCGGATTCACCCTGCCCTTCGGCCGCCCCAGATGCGAGGCCAGAATCAGCTTTGCCCTGTGCCGCAGCGCGTACTCAATCGTCGGCAGCGTCTCTTTGATGCGCGTGTCGTCGGTAATTTCCGAACCGTCTTCCGTGAGCGGCACATTGAAATCCACGCGCATGAAAACGTGCTTGTGTGCCAGATCCAGATCGCGAATCGACAGTTTCGACATAGAATCCAAGCCTTTCTCCGGCGCGGCCCCAATCACCGCGTCCGCCTCAATCTCCACATGCCAGGTCGGCTGCAGCAACTGCGCCACCACCACCATGGTTGCCGCCGGGCGAATCGTCCCAAAGAATTCCCCGTGCGCGCGCCCTACCGCTTCCCAGTCCTCGGCGCGGGTCAGACAGATCCGCGTCCGCACCACGTCTTCCAGTCGCGCTCCGGCCTGCTCCAGCGCCGCGCGGATCATCTCCAGGATGTGCCGCGTCTGCGTGGCTGGATCCGCGAGATCCGCGCCCACCGGCCCGGTGCCCGATACGTGAACTGTGTTGCCCACGCACACCGCGCGTGAGAAGCCGATCACCGGCTCATACGGAGAACTGCCTGGAATATTGCGGCGCATTGCGGCCTCCACTCGACCGGGCCGCTCAGCAGCCCGCTCGCAGCAGATGCGAAGGCTTACAGCCCCTTCTTCGCGACGAACAGAATCAGGTCGCGGACCCGGTTCGAGTAGCCCCACTCGTTGTCGTACCAGCTGATCACCTTGGCCATATTGCCGACCACCTTCGTCAGCGGCCCGTCCACGATCGACGAACGCGGGTCGCCCCTGAAGTCGCTGGAGACCAGCTCGTTGGTGTCGTAGCCCAGAATACCCTTCAGCTCGCCTTCGGAGGCGGCCCTCAGCGCGGCATTGACGGAGTCCTTCGTCACCGGCTTTTCCGCCAGGAACGTGAGGTCCACCACCGAGACATTCGGCGTGGGCACGCGGATGGCAAAGCCGTCCAGCTTTCCTTCCACCTCCGGAATTACCAGCTTCAGCGCCTTCGCCGCGCCGGTCGAGGTCGGAATCATCGACAGCGCTGCTGCGCGCGCCCGCCGCAGGTCCTTGTGCGGGAAGTCCAGAATCACCTGATCGTTCGTGTAGCTGTGAATGGTCGTCATAATGCCCGACACGATCCCGAACTTCTCCACCAGCACCTTCACCACCGGCGCCAGGCAGTTCGTTGTGCACGAGGCGTTCGACAGCACGTTGTGCTTCGCCGGATCGTACTTCTTCTCGTTCACGCCCAGCACCACGGTCAGGTCCTCGCTGGTAGCCGGAGCGGAAATGATCACCTTCTTCACCGGCCCGCGCAGGTGCGCCCTGGCCTTTGTCGCATCCGTAAAACGCCCGGTCGACTCCACCACGATCTGCGCGCCCACCGAATTCCAGGGCAGCAGGGCAGGGTCCTTTTCCGCAAAGACCTTAATCTTCCTGCCGTCGACCGAGATGAAATCTTCACCGGCCACGATCTCATTTTTCAGGTTGCCGAGGATGGAATCGTACTTCAGCAGGTGGGCGAGCGTTGCGGGGCTGGTGAGGTCGTTCACTGCGACAAATTCGATATCGGGATTCCCTAGAGAGGCGCGCAGCACGTTGCGGCCGATGCGCCCAAACCCGTTGATTCCAACCTTGACGGCCATAAAAAAGTGTCTCCTTGCGTAAAGTCTCTTCTTCAGTTTTGCTGCAACTGCGTCTCTGTGCACTCCGCGGTCCCGATTGCGCTGATCCCTTTCAGTCCAAAACGCCCGGAACCACCCAATTTCCGATGCTAGCACCACTGTCAACGCAAAAATATGTCGTGCATCACAATGAGCAGGGAATTTTTCGCCGCTGACTCTCTTCGGGAAGCGGCCCAAATCGGCATCGGACCAGTGCCGAGCGGGATACCCAGTGCCCACCATGGATTTGCGGCACGCCATCGTCTGTGTTACATCCTGGATATGCGCGAATGGATGCGCGAACGCATGAGACGACGTTCGAAGCGTGGACCCAACACCTCGGAGTCCACAGGAAAAATTGGTCAGGAAATTCCCCAGAATCAGCCAGCGCCTTTGCAGCCCTCTTACCACGCTGGCCAGAGCACTGCGGCGGCGGCATCCGCTCCGGAACCGGAAGCGCCGGCCCCTGAGGTAGAAACCACAGCCGTAGCGCCCGCGGCGGTAAAGGAAAAACCTGAGCCCGCCGGCAAGGTAGTGATGGAGACGCAGCCCGAGTCGCTGGCCGCGCCTCCGCCGGAGCAGGCCCCTGGCGCTGCCAGGGGCGCGCGCGGCTACGTGGTGCTCACCATCGGCCTGCCCGGCTCGGGCAAGACCACCTGGTTCAAGCGCCGCGGCGTCACCCCGCTCTCCAGCGACCTTCTCCGCTCTCTGCTCTTCGACGACATCGCGGAGCAGCGCTGGCAGGGGCTGGTCTTTTCCACGCTGCGCTCGCTGCTGCGCGCGCGGCTCATCGCCAAAATGCCGTGGAACTATGTCGACGCGACCAACCTTTCGCCGCACGAGCGCCGCCAGTGGATCAAGATGGCCAAAAGCTTTGGATACGAGGTCCAGGCGGTCTTCTTTGATGTTCCACTTGAGGTCTGCCTCGAGCGCAACAAGCGCCGCGAGCGCACCGTCAGCGAAGACGTGATGAAGAAGATGGCCGAGCGACTCCGCGCCCCCGACTTCAAGGAAGGCTTCTCGAAGATCACTGTCGTGCGGGTGAAAGGCGCGCCGGGTTCGGGGACTGTCGCAGCCTCCGCTGACGAGTGAAGCTGCGCCGGACGCCCATCGCCTTCTCCTTGACAGCTTAGGGAAAGCCGGAGCATACTCCTCAGTATCTTAGGGGTGTCCATGTCCGGTGAAGCGCAGATTCTTCCAGGAACTCTGGATCTTCTCATCCTCAAGGCGGTCTCCCTGGGACCTCTGCACGGCTACGGTGTCCTGCTGCGCATCGGCCAGATCTCCGCTCAGGCGCTGCTCATCGAGCAGGGCGCGCTCTATCCGGCGCTTTTCCGGCTGGTGCGCCAGGGGCTTCTGAAGGCGACGTGGGGCACGTCGGAGAATAACCGGCGCGCGAAATTCTACGAGCTCACAGCCGCAGGGCGCAGGCGGCTCCGCGAGGAAGCCGCGGGATGGCATCGGCTCGCCGCGGCCATTGGCTCGGCTTTGGCTGCCGAGACGGAGGAAGTATGAAAATCCTCGCCTGGCTGCGATCCATTTCCGGGCAGGTTCTCCGCCGCGGCACGCATCGCCTCGACGTGGAAGAGGAATTGCGCGCGCACATCGCTCTCCGCGCCGACGATATGGAGCGCGCAGGCCTGAGCCGCGCAGAGGCGGAGCGCCAGGCCAGAATCGAGTTCGGGGGGTTCGAGAAGTTCCGGGAAGCGAGCCACGAGGCCCTGGGCGGCGATCTCGCGCGCAGCCTCGCGCAGGATCTCCGCTACGCGTTGCGCATGTTGAGCAGGAACCCCGGGCTGGCGGCGATCGCCGTCGGATCGCTGGCGCTCGGCATTGGTGCCAACACCGCCATCTTTTCGCTCACCAACGCGCTGCTGCTGGACGCCATGCCGGTGGCGCACCCGAAGCAGCTGCGGCTTCTCGGCTGGCAGGCGCAGCACCAGTTTGGCTACAAGCACCTCCCGATGGAATCGCTCTACGGTGATGTGGGCTTTACGAAGACCGGAACCGCAACCGGAACGGAATTTTCCTGGGACGAGTACGAAGCGCTGCAGCAGACCCACGCGATTTTCGAGGGACTCACGGCGTATTACCACGATGCTCAGGCCAACATTGAGGGCGGCAATGACGTGGAGCGCGGAACGCTGGAGTATGTCGCGCCCAACTTTTTCCAGGTGCTGGGCGTACGCGCGGCGGTGGGCAGAACCATCCTGCCCTCTGACGGCTCCGATGGCGGCGCGCCGGTCGTCGTCCTGAGCGACTGGCTCTGGCGCGATATGTTCGGGCGATCGGCGTCGGTGATCGGGAAGAGGATTGAGGTCAATCGCATTCCGCTCACCGTAGTCGGTGTGGCCGCGCAGACCTTTCACGGAGCCGGCGTGGATCTCGATCCCGCGCTGTATCTTCCCCTGCGACTGCAGCCGCAGGTCTCGCCGGACCAGTGGGATCGCGGCAAGAGTCGGCTCGCAAGCGGCGACACGTGGTGGGTTCGCATTCTGGGACGCATCAGGCCCGGCGTCACGAATGCCCAGGCGGCCGCGGCGCTGGACGGCATCTTCCGCCAGACCGCAGAAGCCACGCTGCACCATTCCGATCGGATCGATCAGGAGGCGGTTCACCTCGTCGTGCAGGCCGGCGACCGCGGCGATGCGCAGAGAGCCGATACAAAGTTTGTGCCCATGGACATTGGAACATCGGCGCTCGCCGGGCTGGTGCTGGTGCTGGTGTGCCTGAACCTGGCCAACCTCTGCTGGCCCGCGCGGCCACGCGGCGGCGGGAACTCAGCGTGCGCATGGCGCTCGGCGCGCGACGTTGGCGTGTCGCCCGGCAACTACTGACCGAAAGCATGATGCTGGCGCTGATCGGCGGAGCGGCTGGTGTGGTGCTGGGCTTTGCGCTGCGCAACGTTCTCCCACACTTCCTCGAACATCAGCCCACCGCCTTCGACTGGAGAGTCTGCGGCTTTGCGGCTCTGCTCATCCTCCTGACGGGCCTTCTCTTCGGAGGCATCCCGGCATGGCGCGCTGCCGGAGCGGAAATCCGCAAGGGCTTGCAGGACGGCGCGCGTTCGACAGCGGACCGTTCGCATGGACGGCTGGGCCGAACCCTGGTGATTCTGCAGGTGTGCCTGTCGATGATGCTGCTGACGGGTGCCGGGCTGTTTGTGCGAACGGTGCGAAATCTGCTCGACGCGCCGCTGGGATTCGCGCCCCAACATCTTTTGCTCTTCGATGTGTCACTCCCGAGCGAGCAATATAGGACGCCGGAGCAATCCGCAGAGGCCTTCCGCCAGCTGACGCAGCGGCTGCGGGCGCTTCCCGGAGTCGAGTCGGCGAGTTTTTCCGCACACGATCTCATCAGCGGCAGCCGCCACACGTCAAATTTCGATCCCACCGGCGAGCCAGCCGGTAAGGAGATCGCATGGGAGAACGTAGTCGGTGACAGCTTCTTCCACACAATGGGGATTCCGCTGCGCGAAGGCCGGGACTTCGGCCCGCAGGACACCGCGACCTCGCCGAAGGTTGCGATGATCAATGAGCAGCTGGCCCGGCAGTTCTTTCCGCGGCGCGATCCGATCGGCCTGACCTTCAACACGCCGCCCATTCGCATTGTGGGCATCGCGGGGAATACGAAATTCTCGGATCTGCGCCAGACTCCGCCGCCGACGTATTACCTGCCCGAGAGCCAGAATGGCGACTGGAACGCGGTAACCTTCGAGGTGAAGACGGCAGGGAGCCCGACCAGCCTGGCGAATGCGGCGCGCAGCGTGGTCCGCTCGTTCGACCCGCAACTGGCCGCGGGGAATCTCCGCACCCAGGTAGAGCAGATCGACGATACGATCCGCGACGAGCGCTTGTTCGCCATGCTTACGGCAGGCTTCGGAGGACTGGCCCTGGTGCTCGCGTGTATTGGGATTTACGGCATCATGGCCTACACGGTTTCGCAGAGGACGAGCGAGATTGGGATTCGCATGGCCCTGGGCGCCGAGCCGCGCCGCGTGATGCGTACGGTGCTCAGCGAGGCCTGGTGGATGTCCGCATTGGGCATTGCGTCGGGAACCGCCGGGGCGCTGATTGCGGGACGGTGGGCGGCGAGCCTGCTCTACGGCGTCCAGGCGTGGGATGCGGTTTCGCTCTGTGGTTCAGCCGCGGTGCTGGTGGTCGTCGCGCTCGCCGCCGGATGGATTCCCGCTCGCCGCGCTGCCAGGGTCGACCCCATCCAGGCGCTCAGAACGGAATAGCCTTTACAGCGATTCGTACACCAGCGCTACAAATGTATTGGGCTGGATCGCCCCCTGCTTCGTCCAGGCTGCGTCCATGTCGGCCGTGGGTTTGGCGGCAATGGCCTGCTCTACCGTATCGCCCTGCGCCTTCAGCTTCTCCACGCGATCGGCCACCGTCACCAGCATGGTGCGATACGCCTGCAGTCCCGCCTTGTCGCCCAGCGGCCCGTGTCCCGGCACGATCTTCGTCTGATCGTCCGCCAGCGCCAGCACCGCATCCACCCCGCGGATCATGCCGTTGATCGTCCCGCCGGTGCTCGTGTCAATCAGCGGATACATCCCGTTGAACCACAAATCGCCGGTATGGATCACGTTGCCGTTGTGAAATTGCACGAAAATGTCCGAGTCCGTGTGCGCATACGGAGCGTGGATCAGATCTTCCTGATCGTTGTTCACCCACAGCGTCTCGGTCTCCGAAAACGTGTCCTGGGGCAGCGCAGCATCCGGCGCGGCGGAAACATGCAGGTCGTAGACGGCCATGTACTGCGGCGACGCAAGCCGCATGCGGGTGTTGATTTGCGCAATGATGAACGCCCCCGCCATGTGCAGCGCCGCGTTGCCGTCGGTGTGGTCCGGATGCCAGTGCGTGTTCACCAGCAATTTCAGCGGTTGCGCGTCCAATTTGCTGAGCGAGTCCAGCAGATGCTGCGTCCCCGCCGCCATCTGGGCGTCGATCAGCAGCTTGCCGTCCGGCCCGATCTGGCAGATGATGTTGCCGCCCACGCCCTCCAGCAGAAACAGCGTATCCCGCAATTTTGTGGTGCGGATCTTCTCCGTCGCCGCGTAGGTTTCCAGTTCCTGAATCAAATTGGGCTCCGGCTGGACACCCGGAGGCGCGGCCGGTTGCGGCGGTGCGGCCTGCGGCCCGGAAGGCGCGGCCTGCGTCGCGTTCTGGCTCAGTACGGATCGACTCAGTAATGCCGCACCCGCCATGCCGGAACGCACCAGAAAATCGCGCCGCGAAATCATCAGAACAGTCCCGGCGGCAGATTCAGTCCGCCCAGCATGCCCTGCACGCTCGACTGCAGAATATCCTCGGCGCGTCGGCCGGCTTCGTTGATGGCTGCAGTTACCAGATCTTCCAGCATCTCCACGTCGGGGTTGGGCCCGCTCAGGCTGGCCACTGCCGCGGGGTCGATGGTGAGCTTGAGGATCTCCTTTTTGCCGTTCATCTTCACGGTCACCGCGCCGCCGCCCGACGAAGCTTCCACTACCGTCGTGGCCAGCTTCTCCCGCATCTGTTCCTGCAGCTCCTTCGCCTGGCCCAGCATTTCCTGAATTTTCAGAGGGTTCACAGTCAGGTCCTTCCTTCTAGTTGGTCTCCCGCAGGTCGAGGATGCTGCGGATTTCGGCCTGAAACAATTCCTGCGTCCTGCGCACCAGGGGATTCTCCATCGCCGCCTGCTGCACGTCGCCTGCTAACGGAGCCGTCGCGGGGCGAGCCGGCGCCGAGCCAGATGCCGCGCCATTTTCGCCGGGTTCGAAGAGGATCTTCTGCATAGCTCCGGCTGCCCGCGCGGCCCTGCGGCAAATGGCCTCGGCTTCGGCATTTACCGTCAGCGTCAGCATCGACTTCCGCATCGGCACCACCACGCGAAACGCATTGCCCTGCGTCGACCACACTGCCTGATGCAGCGCCTCGGCTGCGGTCTCGTGTCCTTCGCGAGCCAGCGCTGCGCACACCGCATCGCGGATGCGCTCCGGATCGGGCGCCGGGTCCGGCGCCAGCGCCAGCGCGCCCTCTGTGGTTGCGCTTTCCGGCTCAGCCAGCCCCACCGTTGCCGGCGGTCTGGCTTCTGCCGCGGCTCGCCCCACAGCCTCGGCCGGCGAAAGCGCCCGCGACGTGGGCACTGCCGCTGAGCCCATCCCCGCTGCCGACTCCCCGCTGACCTTGCGATTCCGATCCGCCTCGAACGGCGATGGCCGCCCCGAAGAGGTCGCGCGAACCTCTCCCGCCACCCGCACCTGTGCTCCGGACGCTCCCCGCTCCCTGCTCCCTGCTCCCTGGCCTCCTGCGCCCTGCCCGCCTGTTACCTGCATTCCCGAGAGTAATTCCTCTACGGGCACCAGTCGCTGCAGATGCACGAGCTTCACCAGTCCCAGCTCCAGATGGAAGCGCTGCTCCTGCCGGTAATTCAGGTCGTCGAAGGTCCGCAGCATTACCTGCAGAAAGCGCGTCAGGTCCTCTTCGCCGAACAGCATCGCCGACCGCCCCGCGCGCGCCCGCTCATCCGCGGAGATTTGCAGCAGATCCGAGCGCTCGCCGCCAATCTTCGCCATCAGCGCGTTGCGCAGATAGCGCACAAACTGACGTGCCAGCGCCGCCGGGCTGTTGCCCGCGTTCAGCAGCGCGTTTGTCTCCTCAATCACGGTAGAAGTTTGCCCGGTGCTGATCGCCTCCAGCAGCCGTTCGAACACCGTGTTCGGCACCGACCCCATCAGCTCGCGAACCTGCTGCGTCTCCAGATGCGGCTTGCCGTTCACCAGCGGAGCCGACGCAATCGCCTGATCCATGATCGAGAGCGCATCGCGCATCGACCCGTCGCCGGCCTCGGCCAGCAGCGCCAGCGCCGCGTCCTCGGCGTCGATCTCCTCCTGCTCGGCGATCGTCCGCAACTGCGCCAGAATGTCGTCGAATTTCACCGCATGGAAGCTGAAGTGCTGGCAGCGCGAGCGGATCGTCTGCGGAATGTCCTCCGGCTGCGTGGTCGCCATCATAAAGACCACATGTTCCGGCGGCTCCTCCAGCGTCTTCAGGAGGGCATTGAAGGCCGCATCGGTGATCTGGTGCGCTTCGTCCAGAATCCAGATTTTGTACTTATCCCGCGCCGGGCTGTACCGCGCCGCCTCGCGCAGCTCGCGAATTTCATCGATCCCGCGGTTCGTCGCCGCATCGATCTCCAGCACATCCACCGCGTTCCCCATACGAATTTCCTGGCATGAGTCGCACACCCCGCAGGGCTCCTGTGTCGGCCGCTCGGGAGTCCCCACCGCCGTCCGGCAGTTCAGCGCCTGCGCCAGAATCCGCGCGATGGTCGTTTTCCCGATGCCCCGGTGTCCGGAAAAAATGTAGCCATGCGCGATCCGCCCCTGCGCCAGCGCATTCAGCAGCGTGCGCGTTACGTGCTCCTGCCCGGCCACGTCGGCAAAGCGCTGAGGACGGTATTTTCGCGCTAGAACCAGGTAAGCCATCGAATGCTGATTGTATCGCGCACCGCGGGGTTGGACCTGCGTCAGTTCGGTCCGACGAGGGTCCTCGAAAGCTCGATCACGCGCCCGGACCTATTCCCATCCCGCACCAGGGCCGCGGCCGACCGATCCAGGGTCGCAAATCTCCCCTTCCGGTGAATCGCGAGACCAAGCAAATAGGCGTCCGTGATCTGGCGATAAGCCCGGAATTGGGTGCCGATCAGCGCGAGGCAAGCGGGTACATCCAGATCGTCTGGCCAGAATATGTGACCGGGATGCTGAAGATTAGCCCGGAGAAGCTGCAGAGTCTCGGCAGGGCTCGGTGCATCCGGAGTCATGGCCGGATTGGATGCAACGCGAACAAACCCGGCCTGGGTGATGGGGCAGGTTGCCCAGTGCCGGCTCGCATTGGTCCTGAACCAGCCGCGAACCTGCTCATGTTGCTCATGACGTGGCCAGAAGAGCGCTACCAGAACGTTGACGTCCAGAAGGAAGCATGGTTCTACCATTCGTCTTCCAGTTCCAGCACGCGCTTTGTCGTCACAACGGGAGAGTCGTCAGGCAAAACCGGCAAGTAAAGGCCGTCGACGCACTTCAGCATCAGCGGCCGCGAGATCCCCCGCCGGATCAGTTCCGTGGCGGCTCGCCCCAGCGAAACCTTCCGCTGCGCCGCGTACTCCTTCACCTGTTCCAGCACGTCATCGTCGATGGCCAGCGTGGTGCGCATAATGCTATGATGATGCTCCTGGCACCGCTGTGATGTCAAATTGGCACATCTCGCATCAAATCCGGAGCCATGATGCTGCGCAGCTGCGCTTCCACCTCGCCACCCCTGCGGACATTCCCCGCATCCCGCCCCTCATCGAAGCTTCCGTCCGCGGACTCGGCCCCCAGGCCTACTCGGACTCCCAGATCGAGCAGGCTCTCGGCACCTGGCTGGGCCTCGACACGCAGCTCGTCCTCGACGGCACCTATTTCCTGGCTGAAGTGCCGGAATCCGCCAGCCTGGCAGCCTGCGGGGGCTGGTCGCGCCGCAAAACCCCGTTCGGCGCCGATCATCGCCCCGGACGCGATGACGCGCTCCTCGACCCAGGGATCGATGCGGCAAAGATTCGCGCCTTCTTCGTGCATCCGGCCTGGGCGCGCCGGGGAATCGGCAGCCGCATCCTGGAATTATGCGAACAGGCCGCCCGCGCCGAGGGTTTTTCGCGGGCAGAAATGGGTGCCACACTCACCGGCGTGCCCTTCTATCGCCGTCACGGCTATGCAGAAATCGAGACTATGGATCTGCCGCTGGCCAACGGAGAAGTCCTGCCCATTGTGAAAATGGCGAAGTCGCTCTAAGCGCCTACAGCTGCTTCGGCAGTTCCTCCACATACTCCTTCTCCAGATCCTGGAATCGATCTGGCCGCCCCACGCCGTCCAGATGCGTCTCCAGTTGATCCAGAAAGCATTGCCAGCCCGCAGCCAGTCCCGCCAGCAATTCGGGCTTCATGCCGATATGCGCAAAACGCAGCCGTACGCCCGCGCCCTCGCGCTCCACCTCCCAGCGCACCAGCGAATCGCCCCAAACATAGGCGAACGCCTGGGGCGCGTCGAACGTGCAGATCACCCCGTCCAGCGACCCGCGGCCACCGAAATCCACAAAAATCGTCCCGCCCACCTCCGGATTCATCTTCACCGGGAACTTCATCCACGCGGCCACTTCCTTCGGATGGGTGAGCGCCTTCCACACGCGTTGCGGAGACTGCTCCAGGTGCCGCTCCAGATCCACGCGCGCCAGCCGCGTCACGGCGGGAAGGGAACCGGCGTTGGAATCTGCGTCCAGGAGTCCTCCTCAGCGGTGGCCGTTCGCCCGGCCATTCGACCGGCGCGCGACTGGCTCGCCCTGCTTCGCATTTTTGCGCGTCTCGCGAGCCCGCCGCTGCAGCTCTTCCGGCGAATACATCGATTTCCGGCAGTTCCGCGCGCCGCAGTTGCACACGGCGTCGTCCTCGTCGCCGTCGTACAGGTAGTAGTCGTAGGTCAGCTCTTCGCCCGCGGCAATCCTGCGCGTGGCGATAATCCACACCGTCCCGTCGATCTCCTCGGTTTCGCAGTTCGGATCGCAGGAGTGGTTGATGAACATCGCGGTGCCATGCCCGTCGATCACCACGGAGCCTTCCCCAACACCAAACAGATATGTCGTCGGCGAATCCCGGTACTTCTCGTCGGCTTCTTCCTTGGTGATGCGCGGCCCCGTGTACTCCACCACCTGCGCGCCTTTGCGAATGGGCGTGGTGGTGTAGCAACCGGCTGCGTGTATGGCGGAAGATCGGATGATGAGGGCCATCCTGCAAGCAGAATAGCAATTCCCGAACCTCCATCCGCTCTTCCCGGCGTCTGATAAGAAACAAATCCTCGATTAAGCCGCCAGCGGGGTAATCTGAACGTCGAATCCGAGGTTCTGCAGCCGGTTGACGAGTCGCAGAACGTGCTTGCCTTTGGCTCGGTTGTGGAAGTGGTCCGCGCCGA
>Ga0335075_10000246_pt1 | contig 103090 bp, 79 predicted proteins | sample Lox_Sample_24_FD_206723 | JGI IMG/M metagenome (GOLD analysis project Ga0335075, IMG submission 206723) | Soil microbial communities from Loxahatchee National Wildlife Refuge, Florida, United States - Lox_Sample_2.4 | ecosystem: Environmental > Terrestrial > Soil > Wetlands | place: USA... | reverse complement strand
AAGTGAAAGCCGCGATGAACGACATCAATGCCGCCGCCCGCGAGCGCGAAGCCACCGTCTCGCGCGCCGAAACCGAAAAGCTCCTGCTCGTGAAAAAGGCCGAGGCGGACGCCGAATCGAAGCGCCTCCAGGGCGAAGGCATCGCCAATCAGCGCAAAGCCATCATCGAAGGCCTGCGCGACTCCGTCGCGAAATTTTCGGAGTCGGTCGAAGGCGCCACGCCGAAAGACGCCATGGCCATGGTCCTCCTCACCCAGTATTTCGACACCCTGAAAGAAGTCGCCGGCACCAATCGCAGCAACACCATCATGATGCCGCACACCCCCAACGCGCTAGCCGACCTCTTCTCCCAATTCCGCAACGCCGTGATCACCGGCGACCTAGCCGTGAAAGGTGCCGACGGCGCCGCCACCCCCATGCCGGCCGCCCCGCGCGCCTAACGCCGCCGGCTCCAGTTTGACGTCGGTGGCACAGGCACTCCTGCCTGTGCTCTTGTTTTTCGGCCCACGCACGGGTCCCGCCTGTGCTCTTGGCCGGGTCTTGCGCAGCGATATATATTCGTGGTATATACCAATACAGGAGGCGGAGATGGCAAAGCCCCGCATCGCCAAGCTTTTTCGCAATGGCCGCAGCCAGGCGGTCCGCCTGCCGCGCGAGTTTCGGTTTCAAGGCGATGAGGTTCGTATCCGCAGAGTGCCGCAGGGCGTGCTTCTCGAGCCGATCATCCCGGATACGGCCGCATGGTTCGCGGAACTCGATCGTCTCAACATTGAACCGTTCATGAAGGGCGGCCGCAGGCAGCCCAGGACGCCCCGCAAGAAAATGTTCGAGTGAGATATCTCCTCGATACGAACGCGTGTGTGGCGCTCATCAATCAGAAACCGGCATCTGTCCGCGTGCGTTTCGATCGTGCGCGTGAACGCGGCGGTGAGATGCTCGTTTCGTCCGTGGCCGCCTTCGAACTTTGGTATGGTGTGGCGAAAAGCCAGCGGCAAGAGGTCAACGCGCAGCGGGTCGAGGCATTCTTCGCGGGCCCCGTCGCTGTACTTCCATTCGATGAGGAGGATGCCCGGAGCGCTGGCCGTATACGTGCGACTCTGGAATCCGCTGGAAAACCGATAGGCGCCTACGATGTGTTAATCGCCGGACAGGCTGCCCGGCACGAACTGACTTTGATAACGGCGAATGCCCGCGAGTTCGGAAGGGTCAGCGGCCTTTCCTGGGAAGATTGGGCGAAATCATAGAAAGGTCGGAGAACTAAATTGATCGCACGATACACGCGTTCGGAGATGGGCCGCGTCTGGAGCGAGGAGAACAAATTCCGGAAGTGGCTCGAGGTGGAGCTGGCCGCGACGGAGACGCTTGCCGGCGAAGGCATCGTCCCGCGCGAGGCTGCCGCGAAGCTCCGCGAACGCGCGCGCATCGACGTCGCCCGCATCAACGAGATCGAAGCGAAAGTGCGCCACGACGTGATCGCCTTCACCATCGCCGTGCAGGAAACCGTCGGCGATCCGGAAGCCGCGCGCTGGCTGCATTACGGCCTCACGTCGAACGACGTGGTCGACACGGCGCAGGCCCTGCTGGTGCGCGAGGCCTCCGAGCTGATCGAAAAAGATCTCGCGCGATTCGGCGAGGTACTCGAAAAGCGCGCCTGGGAATTCAAGGACACGCCGGAAATCGGCCGCACGCACGGCATCCACGCCGAGCCCATCACCTTTGGCCTCAAGGTCGCGAACTGGTACGCCGAAAACCGCCGCGACGCTGAGCGATTCTCCGCAGCCGCCCGGCAAATGGCCGTGGGCAAAATTTCCGGCGCGGTCGGCACTTGCACGCACCTCGGCCCGGAAACCGAGCAGAAAATCTGCAAGCGCCTGGGCCTCGCGACCGCTCCGATCACCTCGCAGGTGATCGAGCGCGACCGGCACGCGCAATACGTCTCGACGCTCGCCATCGTAGCCGCCACGCTCGAGCGCGTCACCACCGAAATACGCCACCTGCAGCGCACCGAAGTGCGCGAGGTCGAAGAGCCTTTCGGCGGCGAGCAGCGCGGCAGCTCGGCCATGCCGCACAAGCGCAATCCGGTTTCGAGCGAGCAGATTAGCGGGCTCGCGCGGGTGGTGCGCGCCAACTCGATCGCGGCGATGGAAAATATCGCGCTGTGGCACGAGCGCGACATCTCGCACAGCTCCGTCGAGCGAGTGATTCTCCCCGACTCGACGATCCTCGTCGACTACATGCTGCACCGCACCACCGAAATCGTCGCCAACATGAAAGTTTTTCCCGAGCGCATGCAGCGCAATCTCGACGCCACCCACGGCCTGGTTTTTTCCGGCCAGCTCTTGCAGGATTTAGTCGAACACGGCGCGCCGCGCGAAGATTCCTACAAGTGGGTGCAGGGACACGCGATGGCCGCGTGGGAATCGGAGACGAGCTTTAAGGATCGCGTCGCCGCCGACCCGAACATCCGGAAGTTTCTTGACGACAAAGCGCTCGCGCACACGTTCAATCTGCAGCGGCAGCTCCGCGCGGTCGACGCGATCTTTCATCGCGTCTTCGGCGCAAAATCCTCCGCGGCCCGCTAACTGTACGCAGGGCCAGTCCTAGAACCGCCCGATTCCGCCTTTTCGCGCATGTTCGCGGTTAAGCGCGCGCAGCCGGCCAAAACGGGCATTTTCCTGCCGTTTCGGTGCCGCGTAAGCGCCCGATAGCGTACACCTGGAGTACGCTATCGGAGCAGATTTTGCGGGCGCCCGGACCGTCAATTCGGGACGACCGGGCCGAGCGTGACGCCGGTGCGGAATTTCTTGTAATCCGAGTAACGATCGATGAAGTTCTGCTTCAAACTAACGAAAACGACGCGCGCGCTGAGGTGCACCTCGGCGTAAGACGGCAGCCAGACCTCGTCGTTGATTTTTTCCTGCTCGAAAACGAAATTCGAGCCCTTGTGGACGGATGCCAGCAGGCCGCCGCCGACTTTGGCCGACTCGGCGAAATGCCCTTCGAGCCGAGCGATTTCGCGCGCCTGCTCGTCCACCCACATCACGCCCGCCAGTTTCTGGATGATGCGGTCGATTTCCTTTTTCGGCTTGTAGTTGGGATTGCCGGCGAAATCGAACGCGATCACTTCGTGGCCACGGAACATCTCGCGCCGCGGGTTCGTGAAGGTTTCCGCGCGAAGAAAATCGGAGAGCTGAGCCTCGTCCTGCTCGTCCTTCTTGGCCTGTTTCTTGGGGTCGGCCGCGAGCTCGGCCTGTTCTTTTTTCAGTTTGTCGTAGCGCTTGTTGAAACGGTCGTCTTCTTTTTGTTTTTCGCCGTCATCGAGGGGCTTGCCGTCCTTCGCGAGAAGATGAAGCACCTGCTCGTCGCCGATGTAGAAGACGTCGTAGTCTTTCAGTTCGCGCGATTTGATGTTGCCGTCGGAATCGGTTTTGTCCTGCTCCTCGGAGAGGTGGCAGGTGTAGTTCTTCCGGAGGTCTTCGATGGCAGTTTGATTCTTGCGGATGTCGAGAAGCAGCGTAGGAATATCGGGCAGCGGGCGAGTATCGGGAGCGGGCTGCGCGGTCGCACCACTCTGCGTCTGCGCCGCACGCGAAGACAGAATCAGGATGCAAAGCAAAACAGCGAGTAAGGCGGCAGATTTCGACGTCAGGCTCTTTCGCACATCAAGAGCTTACCTCCCGCGGGTGGCTCCCCATAGCGAACAAAGCCTGCCTGCAGAAGAAAGCCGGCGGAACGCCGGCGCTACAGTTATTGGACGCGCTGCATGTAGCGGCCTTCGGAGGTGTCGACTCGGATTTTGTCGCCGGTGCCGACGAAGGGCGGGACATTGACGACGAGGCCAGTTTCGAGCTTTGCGGGCTTCATCACGGCGCTGGCGGTCGCTTTCTGGATGCTCGGCTCGGTCTCGACGACGACGAGGTCGACGGTGTCCGGCAGCAAGACGCCGATCGGTTTGCCGTCGTAATACTCGATTTTCACGGGCATGTTGGCGATGAGGTAGTCTTTCGCGTCGCCGACGAGATCGTTTTGCAGCGCCATCTGCTCGTAGTTTTCCGTGTTCATGAAGTGGTGGCCTTCACCGTCGCTGTAGAGATATTCGAAATCTTCCTCGTCGACGGTGACTTTGTCGATCGAATCCTCCGCGCGGAACCGGTAGTCGATCATCGAGCCGGTGCGGAGATTGCGCATCTTGGTCTGCATGGCGGCGCGCTTGTTGCCGGGCGTACGATGGTCGACGCTATAGACCGCGAAGAGATCGCCCTCGTGCTTGATGATCATTCCTGCGCGCAACAGTGTTGCCTTCATCGTGACTGCTCCTGAAATTCGCCTGTGGAGTTTCCCCTGGGGGGAACCTTAGCCGGGGGTATGGACCCGCCGAAGCCGCGCCCGGCGCGAGCCGCGCGCCGAATGCGAACGGCAATTATAGCGGCCCGGCTACGATGCGGTCAAACGAGGGACGAGTAACCCGAGGGCGTTGACATGTAGCCATAATCCAGATAATACACGCTCACGCCGAGACCGAAAGCAGGCCCAAGATGACAGACTCGCAAAGCGTCAACGTTTTGAAAGACGTGGTCGTGCCGCTCGTCGCGGCGGTGATCGGCGCCGGGGCCGCCTTGCTGGCGGGTTACTTCGCGATCGTCGTCCCGCAGCGCGAGCAACGAAAGCTCGAAGCGGCGACCGCGCGCTTCGCCGTGAGTTCGTTCTCCCAGGCCGCACACTTGGCCGCGTCGACGATCCTGGCGCACCGGCCGCTCGGTCCGATGGAAACCGTGCTGCGCGAGCAGATCGCCCGCTTCATCGACACCATTCCGAGGTTCGCCGTTCATCTGGACCGAGTGCTGCCGGATGAGGAGGGAAGCGACAAATTCTCGCTGATGATCACGGAACTCGACCGGCAAAGGTATCTGCCGGCTTTCACCGACCACGAAGTTTTGTTCGCCTACGCGACGGCGGCAACGACAGGCCTGCTTCTGGGAACGTCGAAACGCTCCGAATCCGTGGGAATTCTCTCAGCCATCACGAAGGACACCACGCACGGGGACCTGGGCCCGTTCTTTTCCGCCATCGTCGACCATACGCTTCCGCCAGACATCCGAAAAGAAGTGCGCCGCTAGAGAGCGGGTTTGCGACACGTCGCCAACGCAGCTCTTCAAAACTCTTCGTCGTCTTCGGAGGACTTGAGGCGCGTGATTTTCATTGCGAGGCGAAAATCGCGCGAGCGAACGTCCGCAAGAATGGCTCGGCGCGTCTCGACGGCAAGGCCGCCCGGCCCGATGACGCCTGCTGCATCGCGCGGGAAGTGCTTCACGAAAATGGCGGCGAGGTGCGCGGTGGCGTACGAAATAGGAGTCGCGATCAAACCGCGCTGGCGAATCGTATAAAGCGTGGGAAAGCTGGCATCCCAACGGATCATGAGCGGGGCGTCGTCCTTGCGGCCACGGACAACGACGGCGGCGGCGAAGCGGGCATTTTCGAGCACGCCGCTGCGGATCAGCTTGGCGACGCTGCGCGGCGTGAGCGTTTGCGGAAAGCGCTTGCGGATGATGCCGGCCGAGCGATTGAGGCGCCCCTGGCGATACCAGCGGCGGAGGCGATCGAAATCGTTACCGCCGATTTTGGCGTCGACATCGCGGAGTTTCAAGGTGTAAGGCAGCAGGCAGACTTCGTCCTGGGCGGCGAGATAGACGGGGACTTCGCCGATGGGGGGCGGGAATCGGAATTTTTCGCGCTCGTCGAATCGCTTGGCGAGCGAAAAATGGCCGTTGCGATAGACGCGCGGGAGCGAGACGGCCTCGTCGTAGGCGACATCGGCGGACCAGGTGGAGATCGGGTCTTTGCTTTCGGTGCTTTCGAAGAGGCGAATCTGGACGGACTCGACGGAATCGAGCATCTCGGCGGCGCGCTCGGCAAGCAGGTTGGTAAGGCCGGGAGCGGCACCCACGCAGACAAGCGCAGCCCGATTTTTCGCGGCGAAGCGCTTGTGAAAGCGGAACTGCTCGGGGCGGAATGGATGCGCGGTGAGGTGCGAATTCAGGTCGAGGTAATGACAACGCAGGCGCAGCGCCGCGCGCAGGATGATCTTGTTGAAGACGGCGGGCGAGGCGTTGACGATGAGGTTCGCGCCGCGTGCCGCGCGTACGATCGACCAGAGATTGCGAGCGTTCGCTTCGACAATCTTGACTTCACTTTTCTTGCCGAGAAAACGGCGGGCGCGTTCGATGTCGCGGTCGCCGCACCAGACGGTGTGGCCCTGGCGCGCCAGGAGATTTGCGAGAAGGGAGCCCGTGCCGCCAGCCCCCAAGACGAAGATGCGCATCGGCCTGCAACTCTACCACATTCGTTGCGAGCTACAGCGGTGGCGAGCGCGCCCGAGCGACGGCCGGCGTGGGATCAATCGATCCTGCCGAGATATTTGTCGAGCCAAGGGAGCACGGCCTGCACCAGTTCCGTGCGGCGGTCGGTTACGTCATGCGGAGTATCGAGCACCACGTGCCGTTTGTCGGCCGGGGGCGAGCCGAGCATTTGAAACATTGGGATCTGGGACCCTTGCAGCGAAAAAACGTAGTCCTGCGAGCCGTTCACCATGAGGACCGGAATCTTCAGGCGCGGAGCGAAATCGGCCTGATCGCCGCCTCGCGGCGGAGTATCGAGGAAGTAGCCGCCGTCCAGGAAAATGGCCGTTTTGAGCCGGTCCTGTGCCAGGGCTGCATAAATGACCCCCTCAGCCGATCCCATGCTGACGCCGAGGTAGGCGAGTTTGCCGGTGTCGATATCAGGGCGCGTCTGCAAGTAATCGAGCGAACGACCGAGGTCCTTGTAGCGTTCGGTGTAGTAGGTCAAAGTCTGCGCGGCTCCTACAAATGGAAGGTTATCCTGCCTTTCGTAGGTGCCTTTGTAGACTGGGTAGAGAACGGCGCGGCCGCTCTGAACGATGTAATCGAAGAATTTGATGTCGCCGAGCGCCTTGCTGTTGGGAATGTCCAAAACGCGGGCGCTCGGGCAGAAGACCACCGTTTGAAAAGGCGGCTTCACGTTTTTCGGCAGGAAGAGATAGGCGGACATTCGCTCGCCATTGTAGGCGGCGTCGAACGTGATTTTTTCCTCGCGCCAGTCGCCGGTGTCCTGGACTACTCCTTCCATTTTCGCGTTGAGCGGTGTTTTGTCGTACGCGTAGAGAGTCTGGTAGGCGCGAAACACGTCGTCCGAGGCGGGCTTGACCTTGGAGAAGTCGCGCTGCAGCGTGCGAATGCTTCCGGTGAGCTGCGGAGACAAGGGAGCGGTGTTTTTCACGCAGCGAAATCCGTTTTCGGGCGAACGATCGAAAGGCGAGAGCGCCTCGGGATCAGCGAAGAAGTACGTCTGAGACTTCCAAGCCCCGCCGAGAATGAAGTTCCCGTGCTCGTCGGCTTCGTTGGCGACCCATTCCCTTACGTTGCCAGCCATGTCGTAGGTGCCGTACGACCCCAGCCCCTTAAAGCTTCCGACGGGCGCAAGCTGAGACGCTGAGATATTGCTTTCTCGAACGATGAAACGGCTCACGTCGGGGGAAGCGGCCTTATACCATTGGGCGAAAACGGGCAGGCTCTTGCCCGCGAAAGCGGCGTAGGCAACAGCTTCATACCAGCTGACGCCCGAAACCGGAAAATCCGCCTGGCCTTGTGGATAATGGCCGCCTTCCCACGTGGAGGGACCTGGGCGACCTGTGGTGTCGCGGAAGCGAGCCCTTGCGTCGTCCCAACCGACTTCGCGACCGTTGTCGATGAACTTTGAACTCCAGTACTGTCGCTTAGCGTATCCACCGCTATCGACGAACTCCTGGAACTGGCGATTGGTTACCTCGAAGCGATCGATGTAAAACGGAGGCAGATTGTAGGGGCCGACCAAACCGACGAAGCCGATGAAATCCGCCCAAGGGCCACCGTCGACCCAGGAGGTCCCCGCCGGAGCGGCTGCCTCGGAATTCAGATCGAAATTCATCTGCTTTTCGGAAGTCGGCGCCGCAATGTATTCGCCCACGCCCGCCTTCGAAACTCTCCAGCGAAAATATCCGTGGGGGAGACTGACGTCGGTGAGAGGCGCGACGCCCAGGAGATGCCAGTCGGTGTCCGGCGAGAAATAGTCTTTGATTTCGATCGTAGCGCCAGAAGGCTCGGAAGTGACCGAGACGGTGCCGATGTTTTCTGCCGTGATACTCGCGAGCTGCGGATCGCCGGGCAAATAGTTCTGGGCCTGCTGGAGGAGGAGGAATGCCGCGAGCGGCTTGTCCGCCGCTTGGAGCGCGGCGATCTTAGGGATGGCGACTTCACGCGCCCAATGACGCTCTTCGGACCGGTGGTAGAACCAGGCCGCGGCAGCCAAGAGGGCCAAGATCACGGCTGCCGCAGGAACGGCGTAGCGAAAGGAAACTCTCAACTCGTGCGGCGCGGGTGGCGCGGACGGCGCGCTAAGGCGGACCAGGGCGGCGGAAAGGTCCGCCGCCATTTCGGACGCGGACTGGTAACGCTTGTCTCTGTCCTTCTCGAGCGCGTGAGAAACGATGTGTTCCGCTTCGAGAGGCGCGTCCGTGCGGAGATCGCGCAGGGGCTTCGGTTTTTCCTGGGTGATCGCACGCAGCAAGGAGAAACCGTCTCCATCGAACGGCGGGCGCGCAGTGAGCGACTCGTACAGAACGGCGCCGAGACTCCACAAATCCGTGCGGGAATCTACGGGAGCCCCAGAAACCTGCTCCGGCGACATATAAAGGGGTGTTCCGACGAGCCCGCGGGTCTCCGAATGGGTCAGCGTGTTATCGGCATTCGGAGCCGACAACAACTTGGCAAGACCGAAATCCAAAACCTTGGCGTGGCCTCTCGGAGTGACGATGATGTTCGCCGGCTTGAGATCGCGGTGAACGATGCCTCGCTCGTGCGCCTCCTCGAGAGCCACGGCGATGTTCTCTCCGAGGGAAATCGCTTCCGCAGCGGGGAGCGGACCAGACTTGAGCCTTTGGGCAAGAGACTGGCCCGGAACGTACTCCATGACAAGATAGTCCCCGCCATCGCTGACGCCCACGTCATACACCGCAGCAATGTTCGGGTGATTGAGCTTTGCGAGAGCGCGGGCTTCGTTGCGAAAGCGCTTGCGAGCGGCTTCGTCGGAGAGGACTCCGGGAGGAAGAAACTTGACCGCAACCTCGCGGTCGAGCCGCGAATCGCGGGCGCGGTAGACAATCCCCATTCCGCCGGCGCCCAAAGGGCCGAGAATCTCGTAGGGCCCTATCATCGAGCCGCTCAGCGGCGCGGGGCCATTTTCGGCAAGCGGGCCGGCAAGGGTCGCACCGCTCTTTTCCTGGGCGAGCAAGAGAGATTCGAGTTCGCGGCGGAGCGCGGGATCAGGGCAAGCGCGGTCGAGATAGGCAGCTCTCTCCGGAGGCGCTTTCTCGAGGGCGTCCGCGAGAAGTTTTTTCAGGTCCCGCCATTGCTCGGGCGTCACGCCTAGGCCTCCCTCTTTAGTTCGCGGCGGAGCCAGGCGCGGGCCGTGACCCACTCACGCTTCAGGGTGGCGGGCGAAATGCCAAGGACGACGGCAGCGTCTTCGATCGAGAGGCCGGCGAAGAAGCGCAATTCAATGAGGCGCACCTGCTGGGCGTCGAGTACGGCGAGCTTGCCGAGAGCGTCATCGAGGGCGACCAGATCAATGCCTGCATCGCGAGCTGGGGCGTGTTCGGTGTCGAGCGTGAGGCGAGGAGCGCCCGCGCCGCGCTTGGCGGCAAGACGATTGCGCGCGTGGTCGACGAGAATGTGCCGCATCAATTGAGCGGCTACGCCGAAAAAGTGGGCGCGGTTCTGCCACTGAGGCGCGTCCTGTCGGGCAAGGCGGAGATAGGCCTCATTAACGAGGGCGGCGCTCTCTAGGGTGTGGTCGGCGCGCTCCTGCCGCAGGCGATGGCGCGCCAAGCGGCGCAGCTCTCCGTAAACGACGGGTATCAGTTCGTCGCGCGCTTTCGCGTCGCCTCGCGCCCAACCCGCGAGGAGCTTGTCGACGCGAAGAGACGAAGCCACCGACGCACGCTTTCCATCCGCGAGCAAGCCACGTGCCATCGACGAGAAAGTATCCCCGGCACCGAGCAAAGTCAATTCGCTCAATCATCTGATGTGGTCGCGTTCGCCCAGACACGGCGGCCGCCGCAAAATCCTTCGATTTCATGAGCCGATTCGCCACGCTTTCTCGCTTATCAGAACAAAGGCACGATGCGAATCCCGAGAGATCGGGACGCAGACGGCCGAAATACCAGAATAAGGAGAGAAACGATGAAAGCGAGTCACGTGGAGAAGTCCGGCAGACGGCCGTCGATCCCGGCACTGCCGCCGAATCGATTCCGTAGTTCTCGAACCGCCCATTTCCTGGCGATTGTCGCGTTGGCAGCGCTAGGTCTCTTGTTCAGCGCGAAAGATGCGAAGGCAGGTTGCGTGACGCCCGGCAAGGCGGCGGCCGCCCCTTCGATTCCGTTCTCAAGTCCGGCAGCGGAGGACGCATACCTTCAAGACGACAATCGACCGAACGAGCCAGTCACGATCGTGGGGCTGTGGCACGTGGTCTATACCGCGACGTACACCACGGCGGGTCCCCTGATGGTACCGCTCGTACCGCCAGCAAAACCCTTCCAGTTCGTCCAGTCGTACAAGACGTGGCACGGGGACGGCACGGAGTTCGAAAACGCGTTTCTGCCACCGACGGGAGGAGATGTCTGCTTCGGAGTGTGGAAGGATCTCGGACACGGCACCGTGAAGCTGCACCACATCGGCCTGATGTTCGACCCAATCACCGGCAACGTCGACAACGTTTTCACGGTGGACGAAGTCAATACCGTTGCGCCGAACGGCAAAACGTACAAGGGCAGCTTCGATGTGAAGATCTTCGACGCCACGGACGTTCTCGCCGCGGGATCGGTGTTGCAGGAGCTCAAGGGAACAACGGCGGGTACTCGGATCACGGTCGACTGAGCCGGCTTTCGCAAGAGGCATGGCAAGGAGCATGGCGAGAGTGGGGATGAAAGCGTCGTCCCTGCCTCGCCGTGCTTTTTCTACGCGGACCGCGGAAAATCTTTTGCGGCTTCGTGCGCCGTGGGGAAGATTTCGATTACTTTGTGGACCTGGGTGAGCTTCAGGACGCCGTCCACCATGCCGGTCGCGCCGGCGAGACGCATCATGCCACCGGATTTCTTGAGCTTGGAGTAGCTTTTCACGATCTGGCCGATGGCGGCGCTGTCGACGTGGTCGACGGCGGTGAGATCGAGGATGAAGCTCTTCTGGCCACGCTGGGCGTGATCGTCGACTTCGCGGTCAAGCTTTTGGCAATCGGCGCCCATAACGAAGCGGCCCGTCAATTCGAGGACGACGATTCCCGGCTCGATCTGTTTTTTTTCGAATTTCATGGGCGAGATCTCCGCGATCCTATTCTTCTTCGTAGGGAAACTGATGGATCATGCGTATGCAGTCAGCGAGGGCCTCGAGGACAGAGTGCCCCCAGCCGTGAGGCAGGATGGCAGCGAGCTTCTGGTTGACGTGCTTATCGGCCTCGGCGAAAAAGCGCGCGTGCTGGCCCTTGGGCCGGTCCACGTATTCGCGCATGGTGATCCGGAATTCGATTTCGCGGCCGTCCTGCTTCTTTTTCACCGAGTAGAACGAAAGCTGAGCAAGCTCGTCGGAAGGGCTTGCTTGTGCGTGATGCCACTCCGCCACGGCGGGCCTCCTTGGCCAGAATGAGGGCGAGATTATACATTACGGGTCGACGGTTCGGTTGCTCTGGATGCGATGAATCGGGTGTGCGACGGCGCGGCTCGCTTTCGCGAGTGGAAAGGGCTAGAATGCCGCGCATGTCGTCGGGAGCATTTCAGATCGCGGGACGCGCGGGATCGCGGCCGAACATTCACGTTCTGAGCGTGAAGGGAACGATCTCTCACGCGAGTTCGCCTGCCCTGCAGGAAGCGGTGGGCGGCGTGGCGTCGCCCGCTCTGATCATCGATTTGAGCGAGGTGCCCTCGGTGGATTCGATGGCGGTGGGCGCGCTGGTGCGCGCGTACGTCACGTGCTCGAAGGCGGGGCGAAAACTGGCGTTCGTCGGGCTGAACCACCGGATCCGCAACGTGCTGCAGATCGTGGGGGTCGATCCTTTGTTCGAGACGTATGCCACGATTCCCGAAGCCGAGTCCGCGCTGAGTTGATCCACTTTCCCATAGAAAACCTGCAGACGGGCCCATGAACCTTGTCGTTTCAGAGCCTCGCGGCGCCGGGATTAAACGCGGGGTTTTATTGACAAGGCACAAATCGGGCGCGTATCATTTCAATCGGTGAAGCGGCCGAAGTTGAGTCGCTTTATCCCTTCATGCTCTAGCCCCCAAGCAAGGGTGGAGTAGCCGAGATCAATCCCTCGGTAAGCGAGACAGGAACCCCTACGGAGGCCGCTCCGCATGTCACCCGAAAACGAAACGAACCTACAACCATCTGCTATTGACGCCGCAGCCGGGGGCGACGCCGGCGATAAAGTAACCGCTGGGTCAATACCCATGAGTGCGAGTCCGCAGGATGGGGGAGGCGCCGCAACGGGTGTGGCGCCGGCGCGGGAGCGTGCGCCGATGGCGGAAGCGGCCGAAGGTTCGCATGACGGGACCATTGCGAAAGCGGCCGAGGAGACGACGCCTGCGACGGCGGAGGGTTCGTCCGGCGATTCCGAAACGACCGAAGCGCTCGAGACGATGGATCAGTTGATGGACCAGTTTTCCGCACCCGAACCGGTCGCGGCGGAAGGCGAGATTTTCGACGGCCGCGTGCTGGCGGTGACGGAAGCGGGCGTAGTGGTGGACGTAGGCGGAAAGTTCGAAGGGCTGGTGCCCGCGCAGGAATTCCTGGATTCGGGAGCGCCGATCGAGTTCGGCGAGGGGCAGACGATCGAGGTCGAGCGGCTGCACGAGCAGAAGGACGGCTACGTGCTGCTGTCGCACGTACGGGCGCACCGGCGGCGCGTGTGGGAGCGGATCGAGAAATCGTACCGCGAGCACACCAACGTGAACGGGAAAGTGCTCGAGCGGATCAAGGGCGGTTTGGTGGTCGACATCGGCGTGCGCGCGTTTTTGCCGGCGTCGCAGATCGAGCTGCGGCCGGTGCACGATCTCGAGGCGTGGAAGGACCGGGAGATCGAAGTCCGGGTGCTGAAGCTGAACCGGAAGCGCGGCAACGTGGTGGTGAGCCGGCGCGCGATTCTCGAAGAAGAGCAAAAGACGAAGCGCGAGGCGCTGGCGTCGACGCTTTCCGAGGGCGCGGTGGTGAACGGGCACGTGAAGAACGTGACGGACTACGGGGTGTTCGTCGATTTGGGCGGCATGGACGGGCTTCTGCACGTCAGCGACCTGGTGTGGGGGCGGGTGCCGCATCCTTCGTCGATCGTGAAGGCGGGAGACGAGATCCAGGTCCAGATACTCAAATTCGATAAGGAAAAGCAGCGGATTTCGCTGGGGCGGAAGCAACTGCTGCCCGATCCGTGGGCGACGGTGCCGGAGCGATTCCCGACGGGAGCGCGGTTGCAGGGGAAGATCGTGGGAGTGACGGACTACGGCGCATTCGTGCAGATCGAGCCTGGGGTCGAGGGGCTCGTGCACGTGAGTGAGATGAGCTGGTCGAAGCACGTGAAGCACCCGTCGAAAATCGTGAAAGTCGGCGACGAGGTGGAAGTGGTGGTGCTCGAGGTGAAGACGGACCAGCGGCGCATTTCGCTCGGTTTGAAGCAGACGCTGCCCGATCCCTGGGAACAGGCGGCGGAGAAGTATCCGGTAGGCTCGCTGGTGAGCGGGCGGGTGCGCAACCTGGCGGACTTCGGCGCGTTCGTGGAGATCGAGGAAGGCATGGAAGGGCTGATCCACATCAGCGACGTGAGCTGGACGGAACGGATCAAGCACCCGAGCGAGAAGTTCAAGAAGGGCGACAAGATCGAGGCGCGTGTCCTGAAAGTGGATTCGCAGAACCGGAGACTTTCGCTCGGCATCAAGCAGGTGAACGATATCTGGGCGAACTGGTTCGGGGAGCACAGGATCGGCGAAGTGCTCAAGGGCAAGGTGGCGCGGACCACGGACTTCGGGGCGTTTGTCGAACTGGCCGAAGGCATCGAGGGGTTGTGCCACGTATCCGAGGTGGAAGAGCGGCGGCCGAAAGGCGACCGGGACAGCCGCGACGGCAAGGCGAAGGGCTCGCGCGCCGAACGCGTGACGGCGGTGCTTTCGCCCGGGCAGTCGTATGACTTCAAGATCCTGCGGCTCGAACCCGAACAGCGGAAGATCAGCTTGAGTTATCGCGCGGCGCAGAAACAGGCGGAGCGGCAGGAGATGGAGACGTTCCGATCGTCGAAATCGTCGCCCACCGCGACGATTGGCGACGCGATCATGGCCAAGCGCCAATCCTCCTAGGAATATCCGGAGCGGCGCAGCGGGCTTGCGGCAAAAAAGGGGCAAACCCTCAAAGGACTGAAAGCGGGGCGTTTCCGGAAGTAAAATCATTTACGTCGTACTCTTTTAGTGATATGCAAGGGTTGTGCGGCGACCCCGGCCCCGACGCGCAAACGGCCACGCACGCAATGCTGAGAGGAGGCTGTTCGAGAGATGGCAGACGGTCCGGGAGAGCACGAAAACAAAGACCATAACACGGTGACGAAGGCCGACCTCGTCGAGGAAGTCACGCGAGTGACGGAGCTGCCGCGGAAGGAATCGGAGGCGGTGGTCGAAACGATCTTCGAGAGCATCATCACCGCGCTGCAGGGCGACGACAAGATCGAGATTCGCGGCTTCGGGAGCTTTCGCACGCGGCAGCGGCGCGGACGCACGGGGCGGAATCCCAAGACCGGGGCGAAAGTGGAAGTGCCTCCGAAGAAGATCCCCTACTTCAAGCCGAGCAAGGAACTGAAGGACCACGTCAACAACCCGCAGGCGACGGGTGCTGCCGCGGGGTCGTCCGAGCCAACGCAGGACTAGCGCGGATGGACTATCTTTGGACGCCCTGGCGGTACCGGTATATCGCCAATGCGTCGAAGGACGAGCGGTGCGTTTTCTGCGACGCGCTCGCCGCGAACAAGGATCCGGAAACGCTGATCGTCCTGCGAGCCGAGAAGAGTTTCATCATCCTGAACCGGTACCCCTACACGTCCGGGCATGCGATGGTGGTGCCGTACGCGCACGTGGCGGATTTTGCGGCGGTCGACGCGGAGACATTGGCGGAGATGATGAGCCTGGCGCAGCGGGTGCAGACGGCGCTCGGTCGAACGTACAATCCCGACGGCTACAACCTGGGCATGAATCTGGGACGCGCGGCGGGCGCGGGAATCACCGGGCACCTTCATCTGCACGTGCTGGCGCGATGGTCGGGCGATGCGAATTTCATGACGGTGGTCGGTGAGACGCGCGTCGAACCCGAAGATTTGGCGACGACGTACGAACGGATGCGCAAGGCCCTCACGAGCTGATTTTTCGGACCCCTGATTCCAGTTGAGGCGGCGGTTCCTGTCGATCAAGCGGAGTTGTGTATACTGGCGCAGGGATTGTCCCGGGGGCAGCCATCACATCGAAGCCATCGCGATCGATCGAGCCGGCGGACGAGCGTGGCATCGTGGCGCCGTACCGGCACTATCCCGAGAAAACGCAGCCGCCGCTGCTCTACCCTCCGTATCGTTCGACGCTGCACCGTAACCCGCGCAACGCGCTGATCCTGCTGCCGCAAACTCTTTCCGAAGTGACGGGACCGGTGTACGGTCACGGCGATATCGCGGAGACGGACAACGATCTCACGCGGCAGGGCGAGGGCGAGCCGATCGGCGAGCGCATTATCGTGACCGGGCGCGTGGTCGACGACAACGGGAGGCCGGTGCCGCACACGCTGATCGAGATCTGGCAGTGCAATGCCGCGGGACGTTACCGGCACAAAGCCGACCAGCACCCTGCGCCGCTCGATCCTAATTTCACCGGCGCCGGGCGGACTCTGACGGACGCGCAGGGCGGCTATCGCTTTACTACCATCCGGCCGGGTCCGTATCCGTGGGGGAATCATCCGAACGCGTGGAGGCCGGCGCACATCCATTTTTCGCTTTTCGGGACGGCGTTTGCGACGCGGCTCGTCACTCAGATGTATTTTCCGGGCGACCCGCTGTTCGCGTTCGATCCGATCATGAATTCGCTGCCGGACGAGAAAGCGCGGCAGAGGCTGATTTCGAAATTCGAGATGGACCTGACGCAGCCGGATTGGGCGCTGGCGTTCCGGTTCGACATCGTGCTGCGCGGGCGCGAAGCCACTCCGTTCGAGACGAAATAGGAACGCATGGATATCGACCTCATACCGACGCCGTGGCAAACCGTGGGGCCGTACTTCGCGATCAGCCTCGCGGGAGGGCATTCGATCGAACACATCGCGGGTCCCAACACGAAGGGCGAACGCGTGAAGCTGATGTGCGCGATGTTCGACGGCGAGGACCAGGGCGTGGATGAGGCGCTGATCGAAATCTGGCAGGCCAACGCCGAGGGAAAGTACAACCATCCTGACGACACGCAGAACAAGCCCGTCGATCCGGATTTCATGGGATTCGGGCGGCAGGCGACGGACGAAAACGGAGCGTGCGTCTTCGAGACGATCAAACCGGGGCGAGTTCCGGGGCCGAACGGGACGATGCAGGCGCCACATCTCGCGGTGTCCGTGCTGGCGCGTGGGATTTTGCGGCGTCTGCCGACACGAATCTATTTTGCGGGCGATCCGGCGAACGAGAAAGATCCGGTGCTCGCGCTGGTGCCGAAAGAGCGCCGCGAGACGCTGATGGCGCAGCCGGTGAAGAACCAGCCGGGCGCGTGGCGATTCGACATCCATCTGAGCGGCGAAAAAGAGACGGTATTTTTCGATATCTGAGCGTGACCTGAGCATGGCGAAGCAATTTCGTGGGAACGCGCGACGGGTCGCCGATTCGCGCGAGAAAGAAGGACGGTGTGCCGGCGCGGCTCATCGATAGTCTCGCAACGACCGGCCCGCTGGCCGACCTGTTCTCCGACCGATCCCTCCTGCAAGCAATGCTGGATTTCGAAGCCGCGCTTGCGCGGGCGGAAGCGCGGGTTGGTATCGTGCCGGTGGACGCGGCAGACGCGATTCGGGCGGCGGCGAAGGCCGAGAATTTCGATGCGGCCGAAATGGCCCGCGGCGTCTTGCGCGGCGGCACGCCGGGAATTCCGATCGCGAAGGCGCTCACCGCGAAAGTGAAGGCGGCGGACCCGGATGCGGCGCGATGGGTTCACTGGGGAGCGACGAGCCAGGACGTGGCCGACACGGCGATGATACTGCTGCTGAAGCGCGCCCAGCCGATTCTCGTGGGCGATCTTTCGCGACTCGAAAAGGCGCTCGATCAGCTCTCGGAGCGGCACCGAAACACGGTGATGCTCGGGCGCACGCTTCTGCAGGCGGCGCCGCCGGTGACATTTGGGCTGAAGGCCGCGGGATGGCTTGCGGCGATCCGCAGAAGCCGGATGTGGCTGGATGACGCGTTTCAAGATGCGTTGATTCTGCAATTCGGCGGCGCGAGCGGAACGCTGGCAGCGCTCGGCGAAAAGGGCTTCGAAGCCGGACGCGCGATGGCCAAAGAACTGGGGCTCGGTTTTCCGGACGCTCCTTGGCATGCGCACCGGGACCGGCTGGCGGCGCTGGTTGCCGCGTGCGGCGTGCTGACCGGCGTACTCGGCAAGATGGCGCGGGATATCAGCCTGCTGGCGCAGGGCGAGGTCGCGGAAGCGGCGGAGCCTGCGGGCGACGAGCGGGGCGGGTCGTCGACAATGCCGCAAAAGCGCAACCCGATCGCGTCGGCTTTGACGCTGGCTGCGGCGAATCGCGTGCCGGGGCTCGTGGCGGCGTTCCTCTCGGGCATGGTGCAGGAGCACGAGCGGGGCGTGGGCGGCTGGCAGGCGGAGTGGCCGACGATCGCGGGAGTGATCGAGTCGACCGGGCTGGCGATCGCGTCGATGGCCGAGGCGGCGAGCGGACTTGAAGTGGACGCCGAACAAATGCGCGCGAATATCGAGGCCACGGGCGGCACTGTGTTCGCGGAAAAGGCGTCGATGCTGCTGGCGGCTAAGCTGGGGCGCGAGACGGCGCGGCAAATCGTGAGCGAAGCTGCGCGGCGCAGCGAAGAGGAGGGCCGCACGCTCAAGGAAGTGCTGGGCGAAATTCCGGAAGTCGCGCGAGCGCTGGGCGGGAGGGCGTTGCGGGATCTCGAAACGCCGGAAAAGTATCTGGGGACCGCGGAAGAGATGCGAAAGCGGCTGCTCGTGAGCGAAGGCCGCGAGGACTCGAAACCGAGGAAACGCTAGCGATGCCATTTGCGACGGTTGGCGATACGCGCATTTTCTACCGGCTGGAAGGCAATGCAGGGCGGCCGGTGATCGTCCTTTCGCATTCTATCGGATGCGATTTGAGCCTCTGGGCGCAACAGGTGCCGGATTTGCTGCAGCAATTTCAGGTACTGCGGTACGACACGCGCGGGCACGGTGCTTCGGATGCGCCGCAAGGCGACTATTCGATGGAGATGCTCGGGCGCGACGTGCTGGGACTTGTGGATGCGCTCGACATCTCGACCTTCGCGTTCTGCGGACTCTCCCTCGGAGGAGGAATCGGTCAGTGGCTCGGCACGAACGCCGCAGACCGGCTCACCGGACTGATTCTCGCGAATACTTCTTCGCACATCGGGCCGAAATCTTTCTGGGACGAACGGCGGCGCACCGTGCTCGAGGGCGGGATGGCGGCGATCGTCGACGGCGCGATGCAAAGATTCTTTTCGCCCGAGACGCTGGCGGAAAAAAACGTCTACGCGAGTTCCATCCGCGCGGTGATTCTGGGCACCGATCCGGCGGGCTATGCCGGCTGCTGCGCGGCGATTCGCGACATGGACTATACGGCGCGGCTCGCGATAATTGGCGTGCCCACGCTGGTGATCGTGGGCGAACGGGACGTGTCGACGCCATGGGCCGGGCACGGCGAAGTCCTGGCGCGCGAAATTCACGGCGCGCGCGTGGTTCACCTGCCGACCGCGCATCTTTCGAATGTGGAACGGCCGCGGTCGTTCACGGCGGCGATCTACGACCTGCTGCGGCCCAAGGCGGAGCCGGGGCACTACGTCGATCCGATCGAGGACGGATTTGGAGTGCGGCGCTCGGTGCTGGGCGACGGACACGTCGAGCGTTCGATCGCGGCGACCACTGATTTCAACCGGGAGTTTCAGGAACTGATCGCGCGCTACGCCTGGGGCACCATCTGGACGCGGCCGGGACTCGATCGCCGGACGCGGCGGCTGCTCGTGCTGGCGATGATGGCCTCGCTGGAGCGCTGGGAGGAATTTCGCATGCACGTTCGAGCCGCGCTCGAGCACGGATTCGAGGCATGCGATTTGAAGGAATTGCTGCTGCAATCGGCGATTTACGCCGGCGTGCCGGTGGCGAACACCGGATTCCACATCGCCATGGAAGAGATCGAGAAAAGGAAGGCAGCGAGCGCCAGCGCGTGACGCTCGGTGGCCACAGTGGCTCCGAGGCACCAACCTTAACGAAGATGTACGAAGGCTCGCGGGACGGCTCGATGCTTCTAGCCGTAGTTCGGCGGGTTCACGGACTGATCCATGCCCATCGTCTTTTGGCCGCCCTGGGCCACGTTCACGCTCACGAGGTACGGCTCCGTTGAAGCGAACGCGGCTTTGAGGGCGGGCTCGAGATCGTCGGGGCGATCGACTTCGCGCGCCGCCATGCCGTAGCCTTGCGCGATTTTGACCGCGTCGATGCCGGGGATGTCGATGCCCGGAACGTTGTTGCCCACCTGCGTGAAATCGCGAAAGCCCTTCAGCGCCGAGTAATTTCCATTGCGAACCACGAGGAACACGACCGGGGCCTTCTGCTGCACGGCGGACCACAGCGCTTGGATCGAATATTGCGCGGAGCCGTCGCCGACGGGACAGACGACACGACGATTCGGATGCGCGAGCTGGAGTCCGACGGCCGCGGGGAGGCCGAAGCCGAGAATTCCGCTGCGGACGGAATAGAACGAGCCGGGCTGGTCGAGATGAATGTAGCGGTCGAGATCGCCTTTCGAGGAGGGGCACTCCTCGGACAGGATCGCGTCCGGCGGCAGGAGCTTATTCAGCACGCTGAAGAGATACGCGGTCGTGATCGGATGTTCGGGGCGGGGGTCGGGAGGCTTCGGGCACGGCATCACGTTGCGCTCGCGCGGCTTTACCCGCTGCGCGAGATATTTTGCGGCGACCGAGATATTGCCGACGATGCTGGTACCGGCGAGCGCGGAGGAGGCATCGAGCGTGGAATTCGTGATCTGAAAGAGCTTCGTGCCGGGCGCGATGGCGTCGCCGGGAACATAGGCGTAGTAGAGAAAAACGGGCGCGCCGAGAACAACGACGGTGTCGTAGGCAGCGAGCTGTTGCGCGAGAGGCTTTTGCGCGGGCAGCAGGCCCCCGCGAAACAGGCGGTGGCTCCTGGGGAAGGCCCAGCGGGGCGCGATCGGCTCGGCGTAGACGTCGGCGTTCAGGCGCTCGGCGAGCGTGACCACGTCGTGGAATGCGGCGTCCTGCTCGATCTGCGAACCGGCGATCAGCGCGAGGTTGCGGGAGTTATTGATGGCGGCAGCGACTTCCTCGAGCAGTGCCGGGTCGGGCGAGACGGATTGGCTCACTTTGCGCGCGACAACCGGCCGGCAGGGCTTGTTCCAATCGTCCATTGGAATCGAGAGGAAGACCGGGCCGCGTGGCGGGAGCATGGCGAGGTGATAGGCGCGGGCGATGGCCCCGGGCACGTCTTCAGGGCGCAGCGGTTCGTAGGCCCACTTCACGTAGGGCTTCACCACCTCGACGGCGCGGCTGACGAGGAAAGGCTCGGCGAGAATCTGGCGGCGGTCCTGCTGGCCGGTAGTGACGACGAGCGGGGCCTGGCACAGGTGCGCGTCGATGAGGGCCGAGAGGCCGTTGCCGGCGCTCGCGATGGAGTGGAGATTCACGAAGGCCGCCTCGTTACGCGCGAGGGAGTAGCCGAGGGCCATGCCGGCGGCCACACGCTCGTGGAGGCCGAGGACGTAGGTGAAACCGGCAGGCATGTCCTTGAGGAAAGGCAGCTCGCTCGACCCGGGATTGCCGAAGATCGTGGTCATTCCAAGGTCGCGGAGCACTTCGTAAGTCGCTTCTCGTACCGTGGTCACCGCTGCGGCCCTCCCCCTCGGGATTGTGCCAAGAATGCTTGGGGGAATATATAGGCGGGCGCGGAAATGTCCACATCGTTTCGGGCGCGGTGCGGCGGCTGCCTGGTGCCGCGAGAGAGATCCATTCCGGGCGGGCGCGCATGAACGGGAATGCAAGAGAAAAGTAAGGCTCGATTCGCGCGTAACTTTCGCCGGCGTCCGGGCGTTATAACCAATTGCCCGGGTGTGCGCGGGCGTCGTATGCTGTCTCGCCCCTCCCAGGGCTTGCTGCAGCCAAGGAACACATCGAATGGCCGACATGATAGCGGTGCAGGAGCTTGTGAAGAATTACGGAGAATTCTGCGCGGTGAACCATATCTCGTTCACGGTTCCCGAAGGGAAAATCTTCGGATTCCTCGGACCGAACGGCGCGGGGAAAACGACGACGATCAAGATGTTGACGACGGTGCTCGATCCGACGAGCGGCAAGATCCTGGTGAACGGGCACGACCCGACGCGCGAGCAGAAGCAGGTGCGGCGGTCGTTTGGAATCGTTTTTCAGGACCCAAGCCTCGACGACGAACTGACGGCGTACGAGAACCTGGACCTTCACGGAGTGCTTTACGGCGTGCCGCACGGCGAGCGGAGGAAGCGCATCGACATGCTGATCGACTTCGTGGGGCTGGGCGACCGCAAGAAAAATCTGGTGAAGGAGTTTTCGGGCGGGATGAAGCGGCGGCTGGAAGTGGCGCGCGCGTTGCTGCACAAGCCGCGGATTCTGTTTCTCGACGAGCCAACGGTGGGGCTCGATCCGCAGACGCGGAATCACATCTGGGGGTACATCCAGCAGCTGAGCAAGGAAGAAAACGTGACGGTGTTTTTCACGACGCATTACATGGAAGAGGCGGACCGCGTGGCGAACGAAGTGGCGGTGATCGACCACGGAAAAATCGTGGCGCAGAGCACGCCCACGGCATTGAAAGAGACCACGGCGTGCGCGACGCTCGAGGATGCGTTCATCGCGCTCACCGGCCACGCCATCCGCGCGGAAGAGGCCAACGCGACCGACCGCATGCGCATGATGGGGCGGGCCTGGAGAGGCGGAGGACGGCGATGAGAGCGATCTACATCCTTTGCGTGCGGCAACTGAAGCGGTACGTCCGTTCCCCAGCGCGAATCATCGGTTCGCTCGGGCAGCCGATCCTGTTTCTCGTCGCGCTCGGCTTCGGCTTCAAGGCGATGTTCGCGCGCGCGGGCGGCGGAAATTACATCGACTTTCTCTCGCCGGGAATCATTTCCATGGCGATTCTTTTCAACGCGGTGTTTTCGGGAATCGAGATCATCTGGGATCGCCAGTTCGGGTTCCTGAAGGAGACGCTGGTCGCTCCCGTGTCGCGCATCGAAATCGTGCTCGGCAGGATGCTCGGCGGAGCGCTGGTGGCGCTGGCGCAGGGACTGATCGTTTTCGTGATCTGTCTGATCGCCGGGTTCAGGATCAAGGCGTCGCCCTACGTGTTTCTCGCGGTGGTCTTCATGTTTCTAATCTCGCTGCTGTTCGCCGGGATCGGCACGGTATTCGGTTCCGTGCTCCAGGATATGCAGGGATTTCCGCTGATCATCAATTTCCTGATCATGCCCATCTTCTTTTTCTCCGGGGCGATCTTTTCTTCGCAGGGCCTACCGAAGATTCTGCAGATCGGCTTGCGGCTCAATCCGCTCAGCTACGGCGTGGACGGCTTGCGCGGAGCCTGCAGCACGGCTTTCGCCTACGGTCTGACGGTCGATTTGCTTGTGGTGACCTTGGTGACGGCGGCTCTGCTCGCGATCGGCAGCTACTTCTTTTCGAAGATTCAGCTATAGAACGTCCGGGGGCGGCGGCGCGTGCGTTTCGGGCGGCGCGACTTTCCGAACATTCGCCGGTCGTGGGCAAGCGGCTCGACGTCCTCGATCGCAATTTTTGCGAAGCCTGGATGCGCTGGGTTGATCAGGCAATTGCTCTCGCTGGGCGCGAGAACGGACGGAACGAGCAGGGCGCAACGCGTTCCTTTCCGCACGAAGTCGTCGCCCCAGGCGGCGAGTTCAGGCGGCGCCGGATACTCGCGCCAATTCGGCGGGAGTTCGCCAAGGGAGACGCGTTCCGCGATCAAATCCTCGGGCACGTCCGCCACGGCAAGCACCATGTCGGACGGGGAGTCGTCCTGATCGAGATGGACGAAATATTCGAGCATGGCGAGCGACTGGTGTTCGGAGGCGTAGCTGAGGCGCGTTCCGGGGCTGGACCAACGGCCGCCATACCGATAGGCGCCTTCGCCGTCAAACGGCGCGCGCGCGTAAGCCCTGCGCAGCACGCGATAGAAGGAAGTCAACCGATCCCGCCATACGCAATGCGTCCCAGAATGTTCTCGACCTGACGCGCACCGGGTTCGGTGTCGATCGCCGCGAGCGGGGCGAGGCCGCCCAGAGCGCGGTTCGATCGCTTGAGCCAGCGCACGGCGCGAGCGTGATCGCCCAGGCAGTCGCCAGCAAGAGCGACGATGCGCGCCAAGCGGTACAGCCGGTCGGATTCGTATGCGGCGAGGCGCCCGCCATGCCGTCGCCGCTGCAAGCTGCGTGGCGAGAGATCGAGAGCAGCCGCCAGTTCTTTCAGGGTCAGGCCGGAAGCCCGCATCAACTCCGGCACGACGGCCGGGGGGAAACCCTCGCGAATGGCCTCGCGCAGGTCGCCGTCGCTCGCGACCTTGCGGCCGACGGCGCGCGGCCCGCCGAGTTCGGCAATTACGGCTCGGAGTTCATCTACCATTATGTCGCCTATCATAGCGACAAATGGCGCCGATCGCAAGGGAGACGAATCGGCATGCAGCTTGCAGGGCACTGAATGCGGGAGGCTACATGATGCCGCCGGGGGGCAGCGTGCTCATCACGATGCGCTCGACGCGGCCGGGATCGTTCTCCTCTTTGCACTCGTCATTGAAGACCATAGTGGCGCGCGATTTCGCGTCGTAGGCGGGCCAGTGCGGCAGGCTGGAGATGTTCGGGTTGCCGGTGCGAGCGAAGGCGGCCCACGCACCGCTGACTTTGTCGGCGAGGGGCGCCAAGTCTGCGCCGTTGCCGTTCAAGCTCGTGGTTTTGTCGGTGTTGTCGAAGACGAAAGAGAGCTCGATGCCGTGCGGGGAGCGCAGTTTGCCGTCGAGCACCGGAGTCTGCCACGCGAAGATGTACATGTAAGCGGGCGCAGCGCCCTGGGCCACTTTGCGTTCGGCCTGCGTGATTGCGTTCATACGCATCATGCGGTCGGTCGTGATGGCGAAATAGATGTCGCTCGGCGTGGCGTTCGGGCGGTCTTTCTTGTAGATGGCGATGATGTTGTCGACCTTCGCATCGTCGTCGAGATGGAGATAGGCCTTGAGGCGCGCGCGCATGTCGGCCTCGGTGAGCGAGAAAAGCGCGGGATCGCCGAGACCAAGCAGCAGGCTCGACTCGGTGCCGTTCGTGCCGATAAGCATCGGAACGTTCGCGGATTGCGCCGGCGCGTCAGGATCGAAAGGATTGCGCGGCAGCGACCGGCCGTCGACTACGGGGCCGAGGCGCATCGCGTTAGGACCGGTGAGCGAGCGCATTGCGTCGAGCAGACGTTCCATCGGGAGCTTCTGCAATTCGTCGATGCGATCGGGCGTGATGCCGAGTTTGGCGATGAAGCGCTCGGCGGATTTGTTGGCGTCCTCGCGCGAGATCGCTTTCAGCATCGAGCCGCTTTCGACGATCGCTTTGTGGAACAGTCCTTTGGCCGGCGGCATTGCCATCAGCGTGCTGACTTTTGCGCCGCCGCCGGATTCGCCGAAGATCGTGACGTTCGCCGGATCGCCGCCGAAATGCGCGATGTTGTCGCGCACCCATTCGAGCGCCAGGACGATGTCGAGCATTCCAACGTTGGCGGAATCCGCATATTTTGCGCCGCCGATTTCGGCGAGGTCGAGATAACCGAACACATTCAGGCGGTGGTTTAGCCCGACGATGACGACGTCGCGTTTGTGGGCGAGGTTCGTGCCGTCGTAGGTCGGAGAACCGTCGGATCCGCCGGTGAAGCCGCCGCCATGCAGCCAGACCATCACGGGGCGCTTGCCGCGATGCAGGCTCGGGGTCCACACGTTGAGGACCAGGCAATCTTCGCTGATTTCGCCGGGCCCGAAGATATCGCCCATGGCTTTGCGAATGTCGGAGCCGCCAGCGGCGCTCGACAGAATCTGCGGAGCGAGCGGGCCGAGATTGATGGCGTCGCGGACGCCGGTCCAGGAGGCGGGCTTGACGGGCGGCATGAAACGCATCGACCCGTCGGTCGACGCGCCGTAGTGCACGCCCTTGAAGGTGTAGACGCCGTCGGTTGAAACGCCGCGCAGCTTGCCGAGATTCGTTTCGACGATGGGCCCGGCGGATTCTGCCAGCAAGGAACGCAGGGGGCCACTCGCCACGGCGGCGCCGCAGCCGACGAGCGAGGACTTCAAGATTTCGCGGCGGCGAATCATCGGGCGACCTCCTGTTGTAGCGCCGGCGCGGCCAGCTCGCCGCGAGGTTTCGGCATCGCCGCAAACACGATCGCGATCATCCCCGCGGCTGCGAGAAGCGCGTTCAATTCGAAGGCCGGCGTATAGCTTTTGTAGACGTCGAAAATGCGTCCGCCCACAAGACCGGCCGGCGACGCGATCAGCGAAACGAGGAGGGTCATCATCCCGTACAGTTTCGGGAATGCCGCGGGGCCGTAGTAGTGCGCGACCATCGTCCCGACGCAGGTGAACGCCCAGCCGTACGCCGCGCCGTTGAGCAACGCTGCAAGATACGCCATCCATAGCTCGCCCGGCATCGCCGCGATCGCGAGGTACGACCCGACGAAGTAGACGGCCAGTCCGAGCACGAAGGCCACTCGCGCATTGATATAGTCCATCAGGAGCCCGCCGAGCCATCGCCCCACGAGCGTTCCGATCGTCAGAAAGCCGAGCGCCAATTCCGCGTCGGACGCTTTGAATCCGACTCCGATCAAGCGCCTCGTCCAATGCGCCACAAACAGGAAGAAGGGAAACGTGGAGACGATTCCGGCGAACGCGATCAGCCAGTACGCGCGCGTCCCGTAAGCTTGCGACGCGGTCCACGGATACTTCGTCGCGAGCGCATCGGTTCGCGACGCCTGGTTTTGGTCTTGCGGTGGAATTCCGTCCACCGTTTGCCCCATCGACTCGGGGCTTTCCTTCACGAACACGATCGCCAGAAGCCCGGCGATCACCACGGCGCCGGCGACGATGTACCAGCCCATGCGCCAGTTATTCCCGTGCGCGCGGATCACCTTGCCAAGCAGCGGAGCCGCCAAGCCCGCAAATCCCGAGGCGGATACGGCGATTCCGTTCGCACGTCCGCGATACTTGCGGAACCAGCGGGCGACCGCGGTGAACGCCGGAACGAGTGTGGCGAAGCTGATGCCGGTGCCCATCACCACGCCGAACATGATCAGGTACTCGATCGGCGTCTTCGCCACCAGCGCCATGTACAGCGCCCCCACAAAGATGATCGCCGATCCCAGCGCAAACGTGGCGCGCAGCCCGATCTTCACGATCGAGATCGCCACGAAGAAGGCTGCCACGCCCACGAAAATATTCAGCAGCGTGAATCCCAGGCCTCGCGTGCTGCCGCTCATGGTGATGTCGTGAATCATGAAATCGTTGATGATCACGCTGCCGCCGTAGTACGGGAAACCCATGTTGATGAAATCGAGGCAGAACAGTACGGCGACCAGGTTCCAGCCGTAGAATTTCATTTTCTCAGGCACTCGGCTCCTCCCAGGCGTGTTGCCAGATCGCGGCGCGCGCGAGTCCGCGCCGGGCCAATGCACACTTCTACCGCTGTGAAATCGCCAAAAGGCGCGCCCCCCGACCCCAGGCGTTCCTGCATTCTAGTTTGATCCCCTCACTTTGCAAGTTGAATATAGAATGGGCCGCATGACACGGACGCAAGTGGGAATCGTCGGGGCGGGCCCTGCCGGCCTGCTACTATCGCATCTGCTGCATCTCCGCGGCGTCGAATCGGTCGTCGTGGAATCGCGCAGCCGGCAGTACGTGGAAGAGCGTGTGCGCGCGGGGCTGCTCGAGCAGGGAACCGCCGATTTGATGATCGAAGCCGGCGTGGGCGACCGGCTGAAGCGCGAGGGGCTGGTTCACCACGGGATTTACCTGCGATTCGGCGGCGCCACGCACCACATCGACTTCGAAACTCTCGCCCACCGTTGCGTGGTGATCTACCCGCAGAATAAAGTGGTGGCCGATCTTTCCGACGCGCGCCTCGCGGCGGGCGGCCAGCTCTTCTACGAAGCCGAGGACGTTTCGATCCACGACTTCGGCGATGCGTCTTCCTCCGCGCGGCCGAAAATCCGCTTTCGCGCCAGCAGGCAACCGCAGGAAGTCGAATGCGATTACATTGCGGGTTGCGACGGCTTCCACGGCATTTGCCGTCCCTCGATTCCCGAAGGCGCACTCAAAGTGTACGACCGCGTCTATCCCTTCGGCTGGCTCGGCATTCTTGCCGAGGCTCCGCCCTCTTCCGACGAGCTTATTTACGCGTACAGCGACCGAGGCTTCGCTTTGCTGAGCATGCGCTCTCCCGAGGTCAGCCGGCTATATGTGCAGTGCGCCCCCGATGAGGACATCAATCAGTGGCCCGATCGCCGGATCTGGGACGAGCTGCACAAACGCCTCGCGACATCCGACGGCAAATGGAAGCTTACCGAGGGGCCCATCCTGCAGAAGGGCGTGACGGGCATGCGCAGCTTCGTCGTGGAGCCGATGCAGCATGGGCGGCTTTTCCTCGCCGGCGACGCCGCGCACATCGTGCCTCCGACGGGCGCGAAAGGACTGAATCTGGCCGCCTCCGACGTCGTGGTGCTGGCGAAGGCGTTCGCCGAATTTTACGCGTCAGGGAAGAAAGAATTGCTCGACGGCTACTCGGCCAAATGCCTGCGGCGGGTGTGGAAAGCGCAGCGTTTTTCCTGGTGGATGACGTCGATGCTGCATCTCTTCAATACGGACAATGCCTTCGACCAGCGACGCCAACTCGCCGAGCTCGATTACGTGACGAGCTCGCGGGCGGGCGCCCAGACGCTCGCGGAGAACTACGTCGGTCTGCCGATGGATTAGCCAGCGCAATGAGCTGCCGGGCGCAAGAAATTGCTCGCGCCCGGCATTCCTGGGAAGGAAGCGGCCGGTGACGCCTACTGCGTAACCGTTTTTACGGCGTCACCGACTTTGAAGCCGGAGCCCGAAACGGGCGCGGCAATGGCCGAGATATCATCCACGTCGGTGACGCGGACCACGCCGACGGGAGTCGCAAGGCGCCGGATGACCTGTCCAGTCGCGGGGTCCTTGATTTCCTTGGTGACACGCTCGACGGAGAGTTCGTCGCCGACCTTCAAGCCGGCCTTGGCGCCAACGTTCAAGACGATCTGACCGCTATCGACGGACGCGACGAGACCCGAGACGACGATGGTCCGCACGGTGACCTTGGTGTTGTCGGCGATCAGGCCGGCGCTCAATTGCGCGACCGATGCCTTCACGGCCTCGCCGAGGATCGTCTGCTGGAAGTCGCTGTTGCCGAAGTCGACTGCGCCGCCGCCCCAGCCGTGCCAGTTGCCGCCGCCGCCCAGCAGGCCGGTGCTCGAACGCGAGGACTCGCCATGACCTTCCGCGACGCCGAGAATTTCGGCGGTGTCGATATTCACAATGCGTGCGTCGATGTTCACGATCGCCTTGGTGTTCGAGTGGTGAATGCCACCGATGCCGAAGCCCCCAAAGCCGCCGCCACCCCCGCCGACGTTGGTGTTCTTCGTGTCGTTTCCGAACTGGGTGACGGCGCCGACGATGATCGCATCAACGCCGAGAAGCTGACCGATCTTGGCCGCGGAGTTGGGATTGGCGCGATCGCTATTCGAGAAATTCTGCTCGGCCATGATCTTGTCGAGTACTTGGCGCTCGATCACTGAGTAGGTGCCGTCCTGAACGAGATACTTGACGAGAAGATCGGTGATGCCCTTACCGACGTCGACGTTCGTGCCAAACGCGGCGGCCGAAGCTGTCTGGACGGTGGCGTAATCGAAGTCGAAAATCGCGACGCGCTTCTTGCGTCCCGTCGGGGTGGCTGGGGTGGCTCCCGGAGCTGCCGTTGCGGTGGTCGGTGCGCCCGGAGGCGGCGGCGTTTGCGCCTGTGCCTGCGCCTGTACGGGCAGAGCCTGAACGGCTGCAAAAGTACCCAGTGCGAGAAGGGCCCACAGAATCTTCTTCATGAGTGATCTCCGATTCAAAGATGACCGAACTGTGAAACGACACGATCCCCGGCTGACCGGAATCTTACTGGCGTTGTCTCGCGGGTGTCAACAACGCAGGATGAATGGGGCCGGCGCAAGGCGGTCTCTGGCGGGCGCCTGGCGGTTGTGATAGCTTCCAGCCCAATAGGGGAAGGCCGCCGCGATTGCCTGCGGAAATCACGGGACAAGAAAACGCTACGGCCTGGAAGTTTGGGAGCATTCGCATGGGCGAAGTTGAGGTGCCCGTGCTGATCGTCGGGGGCAGCCTGGTCGGAATGTCGGCCGCGCTGCTACTGGGTCATCACGGCATTCCCGCGCTCGTCGTCGAGCATCATCGCGGCACGGCGATCCATCCTCGCGCCGCCATGATTACCCAGCGCACGATGGAGATCTTTCGCACCGTCGGCGTCGAACAGATCGTGCTGGCGAAATCCGGGGAACAGTTCGTGCAAGACGGCGCAATCGTGGCGGTCGAGACGCTGGCCGGGAAGGAATTGACCGCCTTCATCGCGAACTTGAACGAAGGCGTGCGCGACGTCAGCCCCAGCAGGCGTGTATTCATCACGCAAAGCCTTCTCGAGCCGCTGCTCAAGTCGCGCGCCGAAGAACTGGGAGCGCGACTCCGTTTCAGCACCGAGATGTCCTCGTTTCGCGAGGACGCCGACGGGATTACCGCCGAGATCCGCGAACGCGACACCGGCGAGACGACTCTCGTCCGCGCGCGTTACATGATTGCCGCCGATGGCAGCCATAGCCGCATTCGCGAGCGTCTCGGGATTCGCATGCGCGGGCGTGGCGTGTTCTCTAAAAGCATCACGATCTACTTTCGAGGCGATGTCGGAGCACTCCTCCGGGGCCGCAACTTGAGCGTCATTTACGTGGTAAATCCCACGCTGAGCGGCTTCTTCCGGATCGAAAAGCCCTTCACGTCCGGATTTCTCGCCGTGCATTGGCTGGGCGACGCGGGCAGTCCTGTGACGAACGTATCGGAAGGCCTCACCGGAGAGCGCGCGCTCGAAATGCTCCATGCGGCGCTCGGCATGCCGGGACTGCCGGTCACGATCGAGAGCGTGATGCACTGGGACGCGACCGCTGACGTCGCCGAACGGTTCCGTCACGGCCGGGCATTCCTCGCGGGAGATTCGGCGCACGTGATGCCGCCGAGCGGCGGGTTCGGAGGCAATACGGGAGTGCAGGACGCGCACAACCTTGCCTGGAAACTGGCGCTCGTGCTGAAGGGTGACGCCGGCCCTGAGCTGCTCGAAACCTACGACGCCGAGCGGCGGCCCGCGGCGACGTTTACGGTCGAGCAGGCGTACTCGCGCTACGTGACGCGCTCGGCCCCGTATCTGCGATCCGACGACATGCAAGCGATCGAGGGCGACCTCAATATCGAGCTGGGTTACCGTTATCGCTCGCAGGCGGTGATTCCCGATGGCCCCGACGATGGCGCCGGCCAAGAAAATCCGCGCGAGTCGAAAGGCAAGCCGGGCACCCGCGCGCCGCACGTGGCGCTCGTGCGAAACGGAGCGACGATTTCGACACTCGACCTTTTCGGCCGGAACTTCGCGCTTCTCTGCGGCCCGCAAGCGGGACCGTGGGCGGAAAGCGGCCGCGTCGCGGCAAAAGAACTTCGAATTGCGCTCGACGTCCATGAGATCGGGGCCGGCCTGCTCGATGATCCGTCCGGCGGCTTTCTCGCAAGCTACGGAATCAGAGCATCGGGAGCCGCACTCGCGCGGCCGGACGGTTTTGTCGCGTGGCGTTCGGGGGCGGGAGAGAACGCGTCGCGCGCGGCGGTGGCGGGTGCGTTGTCGTCGATCCTGTGCCGGAAGCCGGCGTGATTTCACTTGCATATCGCAAGTGACGCTGATATTTTGCCCCGCGTGATCGGGAAGCCCAACCCGAAGCCCCGATCGGGATGCCCCGTCAGCATCTCGCTCGAACGGTTTGGCGACCGCTGGTCGCTGCTGATTATTCGCGACCTGATGGTTCGCGGATACCGGACCTTCAAGGAATTTCAGGAGTCCGGCGAAGGGATCGCGACCAATATCCTGGCCGACCGTCTAAGAAAGCTTGAAATGGCGGGGATTCTCGTGGCGGAAGCAGACGCAACCGACGGGCGACGGTCGAATTACCGCCTCACGGAAAAGGGAATCGACCTGGCGCCCGTGATGTTCGAGTTGCTGATCTGGGCGTCGCGCCATGAGGAAACCGGCGCGGCGTGCGCGGTAATCGAGAACATGGCCGAGAATCGGGCGGCCGTGCTGGCGGAAACCCGGCGGCGCTGGGCCGAACGCGACCCCTCGCCCCTGCTGCCGAGATTCGAGATGGCGGATGGCGCGCGTAGCGCTGTGCGCCGGCGCCGCACCGGTTGAACGCGTCGCGATTGGGTTCCCCGGGGCCAAGAAAACTTGAAGCCTGGAAGGAGATATCATGGGATTGACCACGCATCTGAACTTCAACGGCCAGTGCGAAGCGGCCTTTCGATTCTACGAGCAAACGTTTAGCGGCAAGATCACGTCCATGCACACCTACGACTCCACACCCGCCGGCCAGCACGTTCCAGCGGACTGGCAAAAGAAAATCATGCACGCCGAGATGAAAATCGGGGACGTCGTCTTGATGGGCGCCGACGTTCCGGCCGACCGCTATCAGACGCCGCAGGGCTTTTCGATCACGTTTCAAACCGACCAGCCCGCCGAAGCGGATCGCGTGTTTTCGGCGCTGGCGGAAAACGCCGAAGTTCACATGCCGATCCAACAGACCTTCTGGTCGGCGCGCTTCGGAATGCTAGTCGACCGGTTTGGGACACCCTGGATGGTGAATTGCGGTCAGGCTGCTTCGGCATCTTCAGGCAGTTGACGTTCGCGGCGCGCGCGCCATTCGGTGAAGGAACTTGGGAGCCCCATTAGATCCCGTTGCACTGCGAGACTCAATTTGTGTTTCCCTCGGGGAGGAATGAAGAATGAGTAAGGTGCGACTACTCGTCGGCACGCGCAAGGGCGCGTTCATCCTGACGTCGGACGGAAAACGGGAGAAGTGGGATGTGAGCGGTCCCCACTTTGCAGGTTGGGAGATTTATCACATGAAGGGTTCGCCGGTTGATCCCGACCGGGTGTATGCGTCGCAATCGAGCGGCTGGTTCGGCCAAGTGATTCAGCGGTCGAGCGACGGTGGAAAAACGTGGGAGACGCCGGGCGGCGAAGGTGTGCCGCGACCCGGCGCCATGCCTTCCGGCGCGAGCAACAAATTCGCGTACGACGTGTCTTCCGACTCCGGTAAGCCGCTCACCACGCACCAGTGGTACGACGGGACGCAGCATCCGTGGGAATTCAAGCGCGTGTGGCACCTCGAGCCGTCGCTGACGGAGGCCGAAACGGTCTACGCGGGTGTGGAAGACGCAGCGCTCTTCCGCTCGACGGACGGCGCCAAATCGTGGCACGAGATGTCCGGTCTCCGGGGGCACGGCACGGGCCCGAAGTGGCAGCCAGGCGCGGGAGGAATGTGTCTCCACTCGATCGTGCTCGACCCAAGCGATCCGCAGCGGATGTTCATCGCGATTTCGGCCGCCGGGGCGTTCCGCACCGACGATGGCGGCGCCACCTGGAAGCCGATCAATCGCGGGCTCAAGTCGCAATACATTCCCGATCCGAACGCCGAAGTCGGCCACTGCGTCCACCACATCGCGATGCACCGCGCGCGGCCCGGCGTGCTGTACATGCAGAAGCACTGGGACGTGATGCGCAGCGACAATGCCGGCGATCTCTGGCATGAGGTGAGCGGCAATCTGCCCACCGATTTCGGCTTCGTGATCGACGTCCACGCGCACGAGCCCGAGACAATTTACGTGGTGCCTATCAAGAGCGACTCCGAGCACTTTCCGATGGATGGAAAGCTCCGCGTCTATCGCAGCCGCAGCGGGGGAAATGATTGGGAGCCCCTTACCAAGGGATTGCCGCAGGGCGATTGTTACGTCAACGTGCTGCGCGACGCCATGGCCGTGGACTCGCTCGATTCGTGTGGCGTCTATTTCGGCACGACGGGCGGCCAGGTCTACGCCTCCGCCGATGCCGGCGACAACTGGGCGCCCGTTGTTCGCGACCTTCCGGCCGTGCTATCTGTGGAGGTGCAGACGATTCCGTGATGCGGGTGCCATGATCCAGGTCATACTTCCGCAGCATCTGCGGACGCTGGCTCGCGTGGCAGGCGAGGTCGCCGTCGAGGTCCGGGGGCCCGCTACGCTGCGGTCCGTTCTCGATGCGCTCGAAGAGCGGTACCCGATGCTGCGCGGGACGATTCGCGATCACGTTACGCTGCAGCGGCGTCCGTTTCTGCGCTTTTTCGTCTGCCAGGAGGATTGGTCGCACGAGCCGCCGGATGCCCCTCTGCCCGACGCCATCGTCCGCGGCGCGGAACCTCTCATGATCATCGGCGCGATCGCCGGCGGGTCGTAACCGTAGCTTTCCCGCCAAGCTGGCCTATAATGGGCGTCGTTTCGATCCTCTGAACCCGGGACTGCCTATGATGACCATTCGCCCAGCCACCGCCAACGACGCAGCCCTGCTTACTGCCCTCGTTCATGAGCTCGCTGAATACGACAAGCTCGCCAACGAAGCCAGCGTGCTCGAAGAAGACATCCTCCGCGACGGTTTCGGCACGAACCCGAAATTTCGCGCCGTGATCGCCGAATGGGATGGCGAGCCCGCGGGATACGCGCTCTTTTTCGAGTTCTACTCGACGTTTCAAGGACGCGCGGGGCTCTTCCTCGACGACCTCTTCGTCCGGCCGCATCTCCGCAAACACGGCATCGGCACGGCGCTGCTCGCGCACGTGGCCGGCATCGCATGGCGAGAGGGCTACTTCTGCATGCGCTGGGAAGTGCTCGACTGGAACAAGCCCGCGATCGAGTTCTACGAGAAGATGGGCGCGGTGTTCATGGACGAGTGGAAGTCCGCGTGTCTCATCGGCGATCCGCTCGAAGGCGTGGCCAAGACCGCGCGCTGAAGAGCCGCTACTGCTTGGGAGAAATCACCTGCGGCTGGAGGCTGGTCTGCGGCTGCGCAGTCTCGGAATGCCTCACGATTCGCGCGCCGTCGGGCCGGTCGAATTCGAAAATTCCCCAGGGATCGGCCGCGACGAGGAAGCGATCCGGCTCGACCAGCACCGCTGACGGCGCGAGAGGCGCGCCCCCCGGCATCGTCAGATAGTAGACCCCGATCGGCGTGCCGTCCTTGCTGAAGCCCACGAGCGTGTCGCCGATTCCCGCCCAGGTTTCCTGCGTCGCTGGGTCGACGCTCACCGCCGTGATCTGCGGCTTCTCATCTGAGTTCGCGCCGAGATCGCCGAGATTCACGCGCGCGGTCGCGGTGATGCCGGTCGAGCTGCCTCCGAAGCGCCGGCGAGGCTCGAAACGCGCGCGCGGCTCGATGCCGATCGAATCGGAGCCGCTCGAGTGCGCGGCCGGATCCTGGAGTTCGCCGAGGACGGAGTTCGCCGAAGCATTCGCTCCGGCAGAGCCTCCGGGCACTCCCGCTGCTCCCGCCCCGCCCGGTCCCGCGCCGCCGCGCGGCCGGAAGTCGCGCGCGTTCAGAATCGACCACGCCGCGAACGCTCCCGGCGAACCAAAGCTCGGCTGAAATCCCACTCCCGTCGGGGAAGGGTTACCATTTGCGTCGAGCGAACCGAAGACATCGGTCGCGGCGCTCGCGTCGAGCGTCAAATCCTGGCTCGTGAAAGTCGGCTCGCTGGCCGAATTGTTTTGCGACAGCGCGAACGAGTTTCCGCCGCCGAAAAACTGCAGCGTGCCGCCATTCTGGTCGGCGGATGCGTCCGAGAAAGTCGTGCCCCCGCGGCCGCGTCGTCCTCCGCCCGTCGGACCCGACATCGTGCCCATGCCGACGTGAAATTGCGCGCCTTGCGTCGAAAGTTCTCCCGAAACGGTGCCGGCCAGTGAACTGCCGCCGAAATTGAAAGGCACGCCGCCGGAGCTCGATTGCCAGGATCCTTGTTGTCCGCCGCCGCGTCCATAATTCCCGCCCGACGCGAATATCTGGTTGAGGCCCATGCCCACGCCGCCGCCGAATTTCACGTCGCCCGATGACCCCACGCTGATCCAGCCGCCGGTGCGCTCCGAAAGTCCGAGCTCGGTGACGTTCAGCCCGAGCTCGACCCGATCGCGCGGCCCGGTCGGCGCCGACTCGAAGAAATTATTGGGCAGCGCGGTTTCGTAGGCCACGTAGCCGAAGCGGTCGTATTTCCTGAGCGTCGGCTGCGGCAGAGAGGTGAACGCGAAATAGACTCCACCGGCGGAATCGCCGGCGATCTTCCCCAAATCGATTACGCGGTTGCCCGTTCTCTCGTCCTCGGTGATGTACTGCGGATCGCCGAAGCTGCGGACCAGCTTCCCGTGCTCGTCGATGATTTGCACGAGGTGGCTTGAGGTGAGCGAAGTGACCGCGAACTGGCCTCCCGAGAGCGCGACCACCGATGTGGGCGCCACTACGGTGACTTTCGCGGCCAGCGAACCATCGGGCCGAAAAATGTCGATCGCGTTCGCGCCGCGGTCGGCGACGAACAGGTTTCCGTCGGGCCCGAGGTCGATGTCCACGGCGTACCGGACCGTCACGCCCCCGGAATGAACGTTGGGGATTTCGTCGATCTTTTTGCCGTTGCCGTCGTAGACGGAAATCACGTTCGCGGGTTTCGCCAGGATATAGTACCGCCCCGCCGCATCGCGCTTGATGGCTGTCACCCCCGGGCCGACCGACGTGAAAACCCGCGCGCGCGGTTCGACCACGCTGCGAATCTCTTGCGCGCCGAGCGGCAGACGCAGTCCGCCGAGCAGCAAGCCCACGGCAATCACGTTCGAGACGCGAAGCCACTTCTTGCAAGCCATTCCCGCACCCTGGCGCCCCTCGGATGACGGAGGGGCCAATTGTTTAATTCCTCAGATGCGGGCTCCGGGTTCCCGGGTTTTTCGGCGGCTTAGCAAATGGATGGCAACGTCCGCTCGCCCGGCGGTTCCCGAGGCCTCGAGCCCCGTGTTTTCTTCGCCAGGGCCTCCCGGCGCTGCACGAGCCGTCCGCCGGGTTTTCGCGTATACTACGCGGCGCTTTACGGGGTCGAAGGCCCCGGGCGGTGCGCCACATCCGGGGATCTGGAGCGCCGCACTGCTCGACGAAACCGCAATGCAGCGCGCCAAAGGAGAGGGATACATGAGTGCGATCGATGTTCCATTGAGCAGGTCGAACGGAAAACCCTGGCTGGTGTGGTGTGGCTGGCTTGTTTCGATGTGGCCGGTTTTCGTCGTCGGGATGAGCGCGCACTGGAAGCTCACGCGAAATCCCGGTTACGTGAAGATGTTTGACCAGATCGGCTGGCCCGTGGATCTGTTGACGCTGCTCGCGTGCCTGCAGCTCGGCTGCATCCTCTTGTACCTGATCCCGCCCACCGCCGTGCTTGGCGCTATCCTGCTGACGGGATATCTCGGCGGAGCCGTCGCCGCGTATACCCGCATCCACTACCCCTACCCGATCACCGTACCCCTTTCCACGAGCATCATCGCTTGGTTCGGAATCTGGCTGCGCGAACCCCGGCTGCGACATCTGGTGCCGATCCGATTCGGTCTGATGAAGAAATAGCGCGCCCGTTGCGAAGGAGAATGCCCGATCGACCGCCGGTCGGGCATTCTCCTCGATGCTGCCCGCTGTGGCCTCCCGCTTTCGACTTCAGGTCTTTGGCGGACAGACCGTCGGCATCAAAGAAGTTCACGACGACATCTGGCTGGTCAACTTACGGAATGGCGGAGAGGGGGGGATTCGAACCCCCGACACCCTTTTGGGGTGTAACTGCTTAGCAGGCAGCCCTGTTCGGCCACTCCAGCACCTCTCCGCAGGACTGACGGGAAGATCAGTGTACTGTACTCCCCGGCGCTTTTCCATTGCCGGTGCGTAGCGCATATAGCGATCATCGTGCGAGTCCGCACTCGCGAGAGCCCTGAGCCGGCCTCTTGCACCAGGCGCCGGAGAGGCGGCCACCCACACACCTCGATGGGCGGGAGTGACGTATCGGCTCGCGCTGAATCCAGCCATGCAACCTCCTGCGGCGCTCCGGTATCATCCAGAGCATGACCTCCCGGCCGGCCCAGCCGCTCGCAGCCGCCAACTCTGGCGCGGTGGAGTCTGCTCCGGCGGCGCCGACCGCCGCGTTTGCGTTCCCGGCGTCGCTCGCCGATGTCGTCGAGCATTGCTGGGGCAAGGCGGCTGTACCCGTCGAGTGGAATCTTTCGCGCGAGCAATTCGAAGCGGCGCTGGCGCGCAGCGCGGCACACAGGTTTCCGTTGGGCATCCCACAGCCGGACGCGAGCGCGATCAGGCGTTATCTGGAATCGCTGCATCATGCGGATCTCGCGCTCTCTTGCGCGTGCAGCATGGGCAGCGGCGCGGCCTGGGAATTCTTCGTCACCCGATTTCGCCAGGAACTCTATCGCGCCGCGCGGGCGATCGCCGGTAGTGCAACCGCCGGCGACGCGGGCGCGCGCGAGCTGGCCGATTCGCTTTACGCCGATTTGTACGGGCTGCGTGAATCCGAAGGGAAACGGCGATCCCTCTTCGATTATTTCCACGGCCGCAGCAAACTTGGCACGTGGCTGCGTGCCGTCCTCGCGCAGCGGCACGTCGACTCGATCCGCCGTGCGCGAAGGCTCGAACCGCTCGAGAGCGAAACGGGCGGCGAGCGTGCTGATATCGCGGAGCGCGCCGCTGAGGCGCGCGTCGGGCTGGGCGCGGCGCACGCGGCTGTCGCCGATGCTCCCGATCCCGACCGGGCAAAATACCTCAGTTTCCTGCAGGTGTCGCTCATCGCGGCGCTGGGGTCGCTTGAGCCGCGCGACCGCTTGCGGCTCGCCTATTACTACGCGGACGAGCGGACGCTCGCCGAGATCGGCCGCCTGCTCGGCGAGCACGAGGCGACCGTCTCGCGGAAACTCGACCGCGCCCGCCGCTCTGTCCGCGAGCGCGTGGACGCCGCGCTGCGCGAGGGCAAGCGACTAAGCGACGCTCAAGTGCAACTCTGCTACGAGTATGCCCGCGAAGAGTGGCCCTTCGACTTGAGCGTGTCTTTGCAAGACGCGCGGGCGGCCACGCCCTCCGCGCCCTCTGCGGAGGACGAAGCGTGACGCGCCCGCAAGGTTCCAAATTTGGCTCGTTCTAAGGGATGGAGGAGAATGGTTGCATGGCTTCGCGAGAACGTGACGATGCGATGGCCGGCCTGCTGAAACGAAGTCTCGCAGGCGATGCGAGCGCCGGAAACGGCTGCCCGCAGCCGGATATTCTCGCCGCCTATTTCGAGCGCTCGCTCGACGCGGAGGAAACCGCGCGCGTCGAAATCCATTTGGCGGAGTGCGCGCGCTGCCGCGAAGAGGTTGCCGCGCTCGCGCGAGCGGAGGCCGAGGCGCCCGCGGCGCCGGTTCCGGACGCGCGACGCACGCGGCCTCGCGCCTCGTGGCTGTGGGACTGGCGATGGCTTGCTCCGGTTGCGGCCGTGCTCTTGATCACCGCGATTTGGGCAACCCGGCGTCCTGCGCTGACGAACATAACCGGCCACGTGATGCAGGCGCCGATTTCGGTGACGCCGTCCGAACCTGCGCAGCCCGTGCCGCCCCCTCCGGCGCCCGCCAAAAAGGCAGCTCCGTCGCTCGTTAGTCCTCGACCCTCGGGCGTGCCCACGGCGCCGATGCCGTCGCAAAGAGATTCCACCACCGTGAATTCCGCCGAGCGGGTGAAGCCTGAGACGACGGAGGTCACTCCGCAACAGAATCTACAGTCGACGCAGCCGATCGCGAATCTGCCGCTTTCGGCGCGCAACTATCAGCGATTGGAGACCGTGCCCAAGAAAGCGCCGCCGGAAGCGAAACCGGCCGCGAATGCGCCGAACGCTCCCCCGGGCGCCGTGGACGAGAGCGTCACCGTTGAATCGCAGGCAGAGACCGTGCAGCCTGCCGCAGGAGCCGGCGCGCCCATGCCTCCAAAAACGCAAAACGGCGCGCTCGACCGCGAGAGGGCCGCGATGGGCGGGGTCGCAGGCGGCGCGCTCTCGGCCGGCGCGAATGCGAAGCAGGAACCCACGGCCGCGAACCGCCTCGACATGGCCCAAGTAGTCGCGACCACTCAGGAGCAGCGCACAGCCGGCTTCACCGTCCCAACGCCGGACAAGAACGTCATGTGGCGCATCGGCGCTTCAGGTTTCGTCGAGCGCTCCACGGATGCGGGAGCCACGTGGCTCGGAACCTTGCCGAAGCAGAACGCGCACTACAACGCGGGTTCGGCGCCGAGCGCCGACGTTTGCTGGATCGTGGGCAGCAACGGAGTGATCCTTCTCACGCAAGACGGCTCGCGCTGGCAAACGATCCCGCCGCCTCAGCATACGGATTTCGTTGCCGTCACCGCCCGCGACGCGTGGACTGCGACCGTGACGCGGGCCGACGGCCGCAAGTTCACCACATCCGACCAGGGCGCGACCTGGACAGCCGCCAAGTAGCCTGCGCTCCTTCCTCGAGTCGCCTGCAAGAAAACCTCTCCTCACCGTTCTAAGCAGGAAGCAATCATTTGCCTAAAGGAGACATACGATGCTCTCACGCATGAAGAGGCTATTCGCTTGGCCGCTGCTCGGCGCGATCGTTCTGCTGGCGCCGCTGGCCGGAAAGCTCGCGACCATTCACGCCGCGGCGCAAGCCGGCGAACAATCGGCAAAGGCTGAAGCCGCCACGACAACCGACAAGGACCAGACCGATCTGTCGGTCACCGTCTACAACTCGAATGTGGCGCTGGTCCGGGACGTCCGGCAGGTCCATCTCGAACGCGGCGAATTTCCGCTCAAGTTCGAGGACGTCGCGGCGGCAATCATGCCGCAGACGGTCCATTTCAGGTCGCTCAGCGACCCATCGAAGCTCGACGTGCTCGAGCAAAACTACGAGTACGACCTGCTCGATCCGCAGCGGCTGCTCCAGAAGTATGTCGGGCGCGAGCTGACGATCAGTTACACCGAAGCCACCGAGGCCGGGCCGAAGTGGGTGGCCGCGAAAGCGGTGCTGCTGGCCGACAACAACGGCGGACTCGTCTGGAAGGTGGGCGACCAGATCGTGACGAACGCGCAGCCGTACACTTTTCCCGATCTGCCCGGCGATCTTTACAGCCAGCCGACGCTCGTGTGGACGCTCGATAACCGCGGCACAGCCACGCAACGCGTCGAGACTTCGTATCTGACGAACAGCATGAACTGGAGCGCGGATTACGTGCTCAACGTCACCCGCGACGAGAAGACCGCCGATCTCAACGGATGGGTGACGCTGGTGAACAACAGCGGCATCGCCTATCAGAACGCGAACCTGCAGCTCGTCGCCGGCGCCGTCCATCGCACGAGCCCACAGCCCGCGATGCTGGACCTCGCGGCGAAATCTGCCGCCCAAAGCGTCGTTGTCGAGAACCAGAATTTCGTGCAGCTCGAGAATCTCGGCGAATACCACCTCTACACCGTGCAGCGGCGCACCTCGATTCAGAACAACGAGACCAAGCAGATCAGCCTGCTGGACGGCACGAACATTCCGGTCGAGAAATATCTCGAAGTCGAAGGACAGCCTTACTACTACCGCAACCCTCAGGGAATCGGAAATCCGATCCCGCAGCCGGTGAAAGTGTTCTACCGCTTCAAGAACGACGCCAAATCAGGACTTGGGATGCCGCTTCCCGCCGGGACCGTGCGCGTGTATCAGGCAGATTCGCAGGGCGGGACGCAATTCGTGGGCGAAGACGCGATCGAGCACACGCCGAAGGACGAGACGCTGCGCGTCTACATCGGCGATGCGTTCGACGTGGTGTGCGAGCGCAAGCAGACCGACTTCAAGAGAATCGCGCCCGATCTCTTCGAGATGGAATACCAGATCACGCTGCGGAATCACAAGGACGGGCCGGTGACGGTGGAAGTGCGCGAGCCGATCGGCGGCGATTGGGACGTGCTCAATTCCAATTACAAGTGGACGAAACTCGATGCGACCACACTGGGATTCGAAATCCCGATCGAAAAGGACGGCACTTCCACGCTCGACTATCGCGTGCGGGTGAAATGGTAGGCGGAAATCGGGCGCGCGGCCTAGCCGGCCGCCACGCGCTGATCGAGCAGCTCGATTTCACGCGCGTAGAGCGGGTTGGCGGGAAACTCGGCGGCGAGCTCGGTGAGCAGCTTGCGGGCGCGATCCATCTGGTGTTCGCGCTCGCACGCCAGCGCCAGCAAAATCTTCGCGAAGGGCTGCAGGTAGTGGCCGTGTTCGGCGGCCATCTGCATCTCCTGCATGCCCTTCACGCGGTCGCCATGGACGCCGCCGAACCAGAGAAAGGCGCGCTTGAAGCCGGGCATGCAGCCGATGATGTAATTGCTCGCGCCGAGAGCCACGTAGGCGTCCTGGGCGTGCGGGTCGATTGCCAGCAGAGCGTTTGCCTCGCGCTCGGCTTGGCGCATGAGGCTCAAGCTCGCGAGCTGCTTCTTTTCGATGATGCCGTCGTAATCGGATTCCATGCCGTCGGTGAGCGTGAGGACGAGAAGACCGTGCGGATCGTCCGGCTTCGACTTCAGCCAACGCTTGGCCATTTCGCGGGCTTCGTTGTTGGCCTCGACGAAAGGCTCGTTGCGATTGGCGGAAGGCTTTCCATCGACGCCGTTCAGAAGTTTCGAATCGTCGAGGAAAAACTTGGAAGTGAAAACGCCCTTGGCGTTGAATTCCTCGTAGAGATAGCTGGCTGCTTCGGCGGCCTTGCCCATTGGATCGCCGGGCCGCAGTTTCTGATAGGCCAGAAACTTTTCGCGCGCGCCATCGAAATTGAGTTCGTAGAGCTGGCGGAATCCGGTGTCGAGCAGGGTCTCGGCGGGATCCGCTTCGACGGAGACGCCGGCCTGATCGGGCGCTTCACGGTCCTCGGCGAGCGCGGAAAGCGAGACGAGCAGCGAGAGGGCGCAGAGGGCCGCAACGCAGATCGATATTCCCTTCAGCCGGCTCCGGATATTGCCTTGCATGTTGCGAATCTCCAGGGACCCACGCGGGGCACCGATTCCGCCGCACTCGCCGCTCGCGTCTACTTTATTCGAGTACACGAACTCGCGCGAGGTTGCTCCGCGGAGCCGATCTCAGAGATTCTTCAGCAAAAAATCAGTGATGCGCTGATAGAGCTGAATGCGCGCCTGCCAGTCCGTCATGCCGTGGCCGCGCCCGGGAAGAATCATCAAATCATCGGGATAAGTGCCGGCGCGGATGAGTTCGTTGAGAAGTTCGGTGGTGTTGGCGAAGTGGACGTTATCGTCGCCGGTGCCGTGGGCGATCATCAGCTTGGCGCGGAGCTGCGAGGCCTGATCGACGGGTGAGGATTCCATGTATCCGTCGGGATTGTCCTGCGGGCGGCCCATGTAGCGCTCGGTGTAGATAGTGTCATAGAGGCGCCAGTCGGTTACCGGGGCGACGGCGACACCGGCTTTGAAAACGTCGGGAGCGTTGAAGAGGGCATCGAGAACCATGGTGCCGCCGTAGCTCCATCCCCAGATTCCTATGCGCGAGGCGTCGACGTACGGAAGCGACTTCAGATATTTCACACCAGCGAGCTGATCCTCGAGCTCGATTTTTCCGAGGCGGTGATAGACGGGCGTCTCGAAGGCATGGCCGCGCCGGTAAGAGCCGCGATTATCGAGGGTGAAAACGATGTAGCCTTTTTCGGCCATCATCTCGAGCCAGAGAAAATCCGAATAGCCCCAGGAGTCCTGCACCTCCTGATCCTGCGGCCCGCCGTAGACGTCGACGAGCACGGGATATTTGCGGGAGGGATCAAAGTCCGGCGGCTTGATCATTTTGGCGCAGAGCGGAGTGCCGTCATTGGCGGAAACGCCGAGGAACTGGACGGGCGAGAGAGCGTAGTCGGCAAGCTCGGGAACGGAGTCTTCGTTGATGACGGCGAGGCGAGAGCCATCGATGCGATCGAGATCCTGGCGCGGGGGCGTCATCGCGTTGGAGTACGTGTCGACGAAAGCGGAGGCGTCGGGAGCGAACAACGGATCGTGCCAGCCGTCCTCGCGGGTGACGCGCGTGATGCTTTTGTCCGCGAGCGAGAGGCGGTAGATTTCGGCATCGCGAACGTTGTCCTTATTGGAGATGAAATAGATGAAGCCGTGAGCCTCGTCGACAGCGGGGCGGCTGGAGGCGCCGGGGCCGAATCCGCCTCCGCCGGTAATTTCCCAATCGCCGCTGGTAAGCTGCTCGAGCTGGTGGCCGGCGAGATCGTAGAGATAGTAATGGCGAAAGCCGGTCCGCTCGCTCGACCAGAGGAAGCGCCGACCGTCGGAGAAGAAATAAAGATCGTCGGCGATGTTGATCCAGTATTTGTCCGTGTCGGTGAGGATCGTGGACGACGAACCGGTGGCGGCATCGCAGAGAAGCAGGTCCAGGCGATTCTGTGCGCGGTTGAGGCGCTCGATCGCTACGCGGCGGCTATCGGGGAGCCATTCGACGCGAGCGAGGTAGACGTCCGTGTCCTTGCCGGTATCCATCCAGGTGGTGGGACCCCCATCGACGGAGACGACGCCGACGGTGACGATGGGATTCGCGGCGCCGGCCTGCGGATAGTGCTCGTATTCGATCGCGCCGACGGGAGAACTCATGTCCATGATTGGATAGGGCGTGACCGGGCGCTCGTCCATCTGGTAGTACGCGAGCTTTTTCGAATCGGGCGACCACCAATAGGCGGTGGGAGTTTCAAGCTCCTCGGGATAGACCCAATCGAGTTCTCCCTTGAGGACGTCCTTGGTCCCGCCGGTGGTGACGGGACTGACGTCGCCATTCGCGAGATTGACGACCCAGAGATTGAAGTCGCGGACGAAGCTGACCCAATTGCCGTCGGGCGAGAACCTCGGGTCGTCGATATCGGCGGAGCCGGAGACGAGCGTGCGCGGCGTCATCGTATCGAGATTGAGAAGCGCGAGGCTGCTGCCGCCGATCAGGAGCAGGGAGTCGCCCCTGGGAGACCAAAGATAATTCTGGGATTGGACGCGGCCGAGGCCGGTGGACTGGATGGTCTCGGTTCGCTCGGGCGGCATCGCGGATTGGAGGACGGCGGCGCTGACGAGAATCTTGCTCTGGCCGGTGGCGGCGTCGGTCGTCCAGAGCTCGACGCCGGAGCGATCGCGGCCGAAATAGGAAACGCGCTTGCTGTCCGGAGCCCACTCGACGCCTTCGGTAAGGTAGCCGCTGAGGCTGGGTGCGCTGTAGATGCGATCGACGGTGAGCATCTTCGAGGCGGCGGACCCGGCCACGACGGCCGAGGCGAGCGCAGCGAAGAGCGCCAGCGCGCAAAGGAAGCGCAAAGACGTCATCGCGAAACGCGGCGCTCCTCCGCGGAGCGCATCCCGCTTTTCGCCTCGCTGAACGCGGCACCAGCCTTCCCGATGCATTCTTCCTCCCAAGTGCGACCCAACATGATGCATTCCGGGGACCGCTTTTTCAAAGTACGAATCGGCGAGAAAATTCGAAATTTGGTCGCGATGAGTAAAGAGGACCTCACGGCGTCGACGGCCGTGAACCACACGAGTTGCCAAGTTGTCAAAGAGCGTTCTACCCTCGCGGGGAGGCGAGACGCCGTTCAGCGTCACGAACAGGGTGATGCAGGCGAGGACGAAAGGAACCTGTCCTCGAGGACGGATTTGGGAGGAGAAGCGGGAACCGTGCGTTTTCCAGGTAGCGGACGAAAAAGCCACTGGCGGGGGCCGGGCGGCTCGTTGACATTGGCCGGTGGAGTAGCGGAATATGGCGCGCACATGATCCATCTCGATAACGTAACGAAGCAGTATGACCTGCCGTCGGGGAAGCTGGGCGAAATCGTGGCGGCGGACCGGCTGAGCCTGGATGTGGCGGCGGGCGAGGTGTTCGGACTCGTGGGCCCGAACGGAGCGGGCAAGACGACGACCCTGAAAATGATTTGCGGGCTGCAGGCTCCGACGAGCGGGCGCGTCACGGTGAATGGGGTCGACGTGCAGAAAGAGCCGGAGAAGGCGCAAGGAAATATCGGTTATCTCGCCGATTTCTTTTCACTTTACGACGATTTGAAGGTGTGGGAATACCTCGATTACTTCGCGCGTGCCTACAAGATGGACCGGGCCGCGATACCGGGGCGAGTGGAGGAAGTGATCCGGCTGATGAATCTCGAGAGCAAGCGTGACGCGTTGATCGGCGGACTTTCGCGCGGGATGAAGCAACGGTTGGGGATCGGCCGGGCGATCATCCACGACCCACCGTTGCTAGTGCTGGACGAGCCGGCCGCGGGGCTTGACCCGAAGGCCCGCGTGGAGCTCAAGGAACTGCTGAAAGCACTACATGCGGCAGGGAAAACGATTTTCATAACGTCGCATATCCTGGCGGACCTCGAAGAAATCTGCACATCGATCGCGATCATGGAGAAGGGCAGACTGCTGCGGATCGGGCCGCTCGAAGACGTGATGCGGGAAGGGCAGGAGGTGCGGAGATTCCGAATCGGGCTGGCGGGGGAGGGATTTGCGCTTGTGGATTGGCTGGCGGCGCGAGAGGGGCTGACGGAGGTGGCGGGCAGCCGGGCGGAAGCGGAGTTCGCCTTTGCAGGTGACGATGCGGCTCTTGCCGCGCTGGTGCGAGAGCTCGTGGCGGCGGGCGCCGCAGTCTGCGCAATCGAGGAAATGACGGAGACGCTGGAACGGCTGTATTCGAGGGTGTCCAGCGGAGAAGTGATGTGAGCCTGCTTTTCGCAAATCCGGAACTGATTCGGAACGCAAGAATCCAATTGCGTCCCGGGCGAGTGATCGCTGCGGCTGTGATTTGCGCGGTGGTTTCGGCAACCGCTTGGGAGTCAATCACGCGCTCTGATGTGGAGGTAACCATCTATCGATTGACGCGAGCGGGTGCCGTGCTGACGCTGATCGTGACGTTGCAGGTGCTGATCCTGTTGATCGGCGGTGGCCTTTTCTGCCTGCAGTCGGTGCACCGGGAGAAGGACCTGAATACGTTCGACTATCAGCGGGTGACGCGGATGACGTCGCTCGAGCTGGCAATCGGGAAGCTTTTTGGAGCGCCCATCCTCGCATATTTCGTGGTGCTCTGCCTGATGCCGGTGGCTTTGATTGCTGCGGTGGAGGCGCACATTTCAGTCGAACTCTTGCTGGCGGCTTATTTGGTGCTTTTGCTGGGCTCGATCACCTATCACGCTTTGGCGCTTCTGATTTCGATGACGATCGGGCGAGGCGGAGGCGGTTCCGCGATCGCGATTCTGATTTTTCTGGCGGCAGCCGGACTCACTTATTCGCCCGAAGTTTATTCCAGGTGGACGATTTGGAGCGTGAGCCCGTTTGTCGCGGCCGATATGCTCTCCCCTGAATTTGCCGGGGAGACGGTGACAGTATTTGGTCGGACGTTCGTACCTGTGAGGGGCTTGCGTGATTTCTTGTTCGGATGGAGTGTTCCGCACTTAGCGTTCCTGGTGGTGATTTACGTGGCATTTACCGCGTGGTTTCTGCTGGGAATTCGAAGGAACCTGAAGAAGGAACCGGCACTCTACGAGATTTACTCGCCGTTCCAGGCTTTTGGCCTATCGATGTTTATCGCGCTGCTGATGCTCGCTGCTTTTCCGTGGACCACGACTTTCGAATCGGGGCCAATGCGGGTTGGGACATTCGAATTCGCGTGGCATCCCACTGCACCCCACGCGGTGGAGGCAAGCTTGCTGCGGGTAGGCATATTTGTTTTCGCGGCGCTCGGGCTGGCCCTGTTGCGCAATCGGGAGCGGGTACGGCGCCGATTTCGGGAATTCGGCAGCCGGGTGTGGGGAAGTGCGGTATGGCCCGCGCCGTATCTCGTAGCGGCGGTAGGGGTGACGGGCGGGGCGATTGTGGCGCTGGTCAATCATTTTCGCTATCCCGCGAGCGATTGGGATACGAGGCTGGCCGTGTATCAGGTGATATTCCTCGCCGTGTGGCTGACAAGAGATGCGCTGTATTTGCAATGGATGGCCTTGCGGAGAGGAAAGCGGCCCCTGCTGACGGCGATCTTGTATATGGGCGTATTTTATGGAAGCGTCTGCGTAACATTTGGCGCGCTGAATCTGTACAACAACGCGCGGAGCGCGGCGGCCACGGCGATCCTGGTTCCGACGCCGCTATTCGCGCAGGGTATCGATTTCTGGCAGGAGCAGCGCGGATTGTGGATCGCGGCGCTTTTCCTGCAGGGGGCAGCGGCGCTCATCTTCGCGTGGCTGCAACGAGAGCGATTGCGCGAGTTCGAGGCGGCGGAGGTTGAGGCGGTCTGACGGTAGGAGCCGGGATGAGTGCGGACGCGGGAGGGGTAGGCGGCCTATAATTGCGGTGGGTGCGTGATGAGCGAAATGAAGCGAGCCATCGACATGTTTATGGGGTACCTGCAATACGAGCGCAATGCGTCTCCGCACACGCTCCGCGAATACCGGCGGGATATGCGTCAATTCATGGAATATGTGACGCTGCCGGGGGCGGAGCCGCCGACGATCGCGTCGATCGACCACCGGATGGTGCGCGAATACGTGGGAATGATGTACGAGCAAGGACTGGAGCGATCGTCGGTGGCGCGGAGGCTCGCATCGCTGCGGACGTTTTTCAAATATTGCATCCGGGAAAAGCACACGGCGCAGAACCCGGCGCGGCTGGTGAAAACGCCGAAGCTGCCGAGACGAGTGCCGCGCGTGCTGACCGCCGAAGAGATGAACACGTTTCTGGACACGCTCGGCGAAACGCCGGCCGCGCGCAAGCGGTGGAAGGGGCGAAAGCCGGCAGCCGTGGAAAGAGAGCGGGTGGTGCTGAAGCGGGACCGCGCGATTCTCGAATTGTTGTACGCGTCCGGGCTGCGGGTAAGCGAGCTGGTGGGGTTGGACATCGGCGACATCGACCGGACAGGCCTGATGCTGCGCGTGCTGGGAAAAGGCCGCAAGGAGCGCGTCGTGCCCTATGGATGCAAGGCGCAGGCTGCGCTCGAAGCGTATTGGCCGGTGCGCGAAGGGATGGCCGTGAAAGTGAAACGCGAGGAGGACCAGGAAGCCGTGTTTCTGAGCGCCGACGGCAGGCGCCTTCCGACGCAGGCGGTGCGTTCCTTGGTGAAAAAATACGTGCGGCTCGCGAACGTGAGCTGGGACCTGCACCCGCACTCGCTGCGACATGCATTCGCGACGCATCTGCTGGCGGACGGAGCGGATCTTCGCGCGATCCAGGAACTGCTGGGCCATGTGTCGCTTTCGACGACGCAGAGATACACGCAGGCGAGCGTGCGGCAACTCATGGATGTGTACGACAAAGCCCATCCGCACGCCTGAGCACGGGGACACCAGAACATTGAGACGGGGCGGACCAAGGAGGGGGGCAATCGCGCGGTGGGCCCTGGCGGCTTTGGTGTGCACACTTGGGATGGCGAAGGCGGTGAGCGCGCAAACCGACGAGATTCAGGTCTATGATGCGGAGATCGAGGAGCCGGGCGTCTTCAACCTGATGGTGCACACGAACTTCACGCCGTCCGGGCGCATGGAGCCGGTTTTTCCTGGCGCGATCATCGCGAACGATTCGGTGAATGGCGCCGCCGAGTGGGCGTATGGAGTAAAGCCGTGGTTCGAACAGGGATTGTACGTTCCCGTGTACAGCCTGTATTCGATGGGGCGCGGAGCGACGATCAACGGCTTCAAGATCCGCGAACTTTTCGTGCGGCCGCACGCGCGCGAGCACGAGTTCTTCTACGGTGTGAACTTCGAATTCAGCGTGAACCGCGATTACTGGGAATCGCGCACGATCACGTCCGAGATACGGCCGATCGTGGGCGCGCATCTGGGCCGCTGGGACCTGATCTACAACCCGATCATGGACACGGACTACACCGGCGGTTTCGGCGGGCTGCAATTCAATCCCGCGGGGCGAGTGGCGTACAACGTGGATGACGCGTGGGCGGTCGCGTTCGAAGAGTACGACGGCTTCGGAACGTTCAAGCAGATCGAGCGGCTGCACGATCAGTTCCACGAAGTGTGGGCGGTGATGGACCACAAGAGCAAGCTCGTCGACATCGAGGCGGGCGTGGGCGTGGGGCTGACGGCCGGGTCGGACCGAGTGACACTGAAGCTGATGCTGTCGCGCGACCTGAATTCGCGGCGCCAGACGGCAACACCGGAATCCAAGACACCCAACTGAAGAGACAGGATCGGCGCAGAGCGCGTCCGGGCGGAGACGAGCGCGTGGGCGGTTTTCGCACGCGCCGAAATTCGAGCGGAGCCCGCGGCCGCGTGGCTTTTGCACGCAGACTTTGTATGATGGTGGGCCATGTTTTTTCCAAACATTCGGAGAGAGGCGCGGGCGGCCGGCGATGAAGAACGCGCGGAATAAGTTGCGGCGTGCAAAGAGTGACGCGGGCGCCGGCCCCACGGCGTACACGCCGCACTACGCGTATCGGGGAACGCCAGGCGAGGTGTACTGCGAAGGCGCGCCGCTCTCGCGGATCGCGGAGGCGATGGGGACGCCGACGTATGTGTACAGCCGCGCGAGCATCGAGGGAGCGTACCGCGGGCTCGATCGAGCGTTTGGCGCGCTGCCCCACACGTTGTGCTACGCGGTGAAGGCGAATCCGAATCTCGGGGTGCTGCGCATCCTGGCGCGGCTCGGGAGCAGCTTCGACATCGTGTCGGGCGGGGAACTCGACCGGCTGCGGCGGCTGGGCGTGCCGGGGAAGCGGATCGTTTTTTCAGGAGTGGGGAAAACGCGCGAAGAAATTCGCGACGCGATGATGTATCCGGGAGCACGCGGCGGAATACTGGCTTTCAACGTGGAGTCGGGCGCCGAGCTGGAGATGCTGCTCGGAGAAGCGGCGCGGCACGTCACGGGCGGCGGGGCGCGGGCGTCGCTGGCGATCCGGGTGAATCCGGACGTGCTGGCGGGAGGGCATCCGCACATTTCGACGGGGCACCACCATCACAAGTTCGGAGTGGATTGGAGCGAAGCGAGGCGGATGTACCTGGCGAACAAAGATTCGCGGTGGATCGAGTGGCGCGGAATCACTTCGCACATCGGGTCGCAGATTCTGAGCGTGGCGCCGTACCGGCGGGCGCTGAAGCGGCTCGCGTCGTACGTGCGGGAACTGGGGCGCGAGGGAATCCGGCTGGAACACGTCGATATCGGCGGCGGATTCGGGGTGCGCTACACGAACGAGGAGGCGCAGGTGCCGGCCGCGTTCGCGCGGGCGCTGGCGGAGATCGTGCGGCCGCTCGGCTGCAGGCTGCTGGTCGAGCCGGGGCGAGCGATCGTGGGACCGGCGGGCGTGCTGTTGACGCGCGTGTTGTACGTGAAGGAGAACCGCGGGAAAACGTTCGTGATCGTGGACGCGGCGATGAACGATCTGATCCGGCCGGTGCTCTATGGCGCAAAGCATGCGATCACGCGGGCGCGTCGCGACAAGACGGGCGCCGGGCGGGCGACGGTCGTGGACGTGGTCGGACCGGTTTGCGAATCCGCCGATTTCCTGGCGCGCGACTTGCGGCTTGCGCCGGTGAGCGCAGGCGATCTGCTGATCGTGTGGACGGCGGGGGCGTACGGATTCACGCAGTCGTCGAATTACAACGGGCGGCGACGGGCAGCAGAAGCGCTGGTCGAAGGCAGCCGATTCCGAGCGGTGCGGCGGCGCGAGACGTACGACGATCTCGTGCGCGGCGAGACGGCGCGGGCATAGCGGCGATGATTTTGTTTCCGGCTTTTCTGAAGCTTGCCGGAAGGCGATGCGTGGTGGTGGGCGCGGGGCGCGTCGCGGAGGAAAAGATCGAGGGGCTGCTGCGCGCGGGGGCGAAGGTGCGCGTGGTGGCGCCGGAAGCGACGGAGCGGATTCGAGAGCTGGCGCGCAAGAAGAAGCTGCGGTGGGACGCGCGCGGATTTCGGAGTACGGATTTGGAGGGGGCGTTCGTGGCGGTGGCAGCGACCTCGTCTGCTTCTCTTCACGCAGGAATCTACAGGGAGGCGAGGCGGCGCGGCGTGTTGTGCAACGTGGTCGACGATCCCGAACATTGCGATTTTTATTACGGCTCGGTGGTGAGGCGCGGCGAACTGCAGATCGCGATCTCGACGGCGGGACGAAGTCCGGCGCTCGCGCAGCGATTGCGGAAGAAATTGGAGCGGGAATTCGGCGAGGAATACGCGGAGTGGCTGAAAGAGCTCGGAGAAATTCGCGACAAGCTTTTCGACAAAGAAATGCCGGCGGAGAAGCGGCGTGCGCTGCTGCACGGCGTGGCGAGCGAGGCTTCGCTCAAAGAATTTCTGGGGCGAAAGAAGCGAAAATCGCGTGACTAACGTATGGAAATTGTGTGAATTCCGTGTAAATCGGGATCGCCGATAGGTTGCATCGATAAATCGACGAACCGGATTTCGGAAAGCCCTGCTAGTATCTGCCCATTCGCCGAAGCGGTCGGGCCGCGGCATTCCCCCCCACCCAAACCTTCCGTCGCCCGACCGCTCGCCGAAACTTCCGGAGAAGTCAGCCGGAAGCCAGACGGCGCTTTTCTTCGAGTAAGAGCCTTCCGCGCTGACCCGCTTCGTTCAGGAGAAATCCCATCTTGGGATGAATCGGTTCGAAATCCGGTGTAACTCCCTGCTCGCGCAGCTCTTCAGAGGTGACCGGTCCAATGGAACCGACAACGATGCGCGCCAAGGACTGGCGGAGCTGAGGCTCGAGATTCATTTCGCGCGCGATCTGAAGCAGGTGGACGATCTGGACCGAGGTAGTGAAAACGGCGACGTCGATTTCACCATGGACGAGGGACTGGACCGCGGAGCGGAGCGGGCCGGTGTCTTCGGGCAGAGCCCACTGGTAGACCGGGACGCGAGTCACGTTTGCGCCGCGTTCGGCGAGGCCGGCGAGAAGCTCGGGGTTCGATACGCCGTATTCCTGGAGCGCGACGCGCTTTCCGGCGAGGGGCAAGACTGAGGATTTTTCGTCGAGCGCGTGGAGGAGTTCGCGCCAGGTGTTGGGCTCGGGCGCGGCGATCGTGACGGCGACGCCGAGCTCCTTGAGGGCGGCGACGGGTTTTGGCCCGCGCGCGATGATGGGGATGCGGCGAAGAGAGTCGGTGAATTTCTCGAGCGGGTAGACCGTTTGCACGACACGGGCGAGCGCGCGCGTGCCGACGCCGGTGAGAAAAATGGCGGCGTCGAAGGCGCCCTCGACGAGGGCGCGCGCGAAGGCAAGGGCCTCGGTGTTGGATTCGAGAGGCACCTCGCGCATCGACGGCGCGACGGTGCCCTTGCCGCCATAGGCGGCGATGAGTTTCGCCATTTCGCCCGCGCGGCGGCTTTCGAGCGCGAGAACGCGCAGGCCGACGAGTCCGGTAGGTTTCGTTTGTTCCGTCACAGTTTCAGTCTAATGCCGGAAATGGCGCACAGCGGTGAAAACCATGGCCATGCCGAGTTTGTTCGCGGCGGCGATCACGTCGGCATCGTGCACAGAGCCGCCGGGCTGGATCACGGCGGTTGCGCCGGCGTTGCCGGCTTCTTCCACGCCATCGGCAAAGGGGAAAAAAGCGTCGGAGGCGACTGCGCTTCCGGCGAGCGAAAGCTTGGCGGTGGCGGCCTTTATCACCGCGATTTTCACGGAGTCGACGCGACTCATCTGGCCCGCGCCGATGCCGACGGTGTGTCCTTCGCGGGCGAAAACGATGGCGTTGGATTTCACGTGCTTGGCTACTTTCCAGCCAAAAAGCAGGCCGCGCAGCTCGGATTCGTCGGGCGCGCGCTGGGTGACGACCTTGAGATCCGAGGCCGCGATTTCGTGGCGGTCCGGCTCCTGCAGGAGCATGCCGCCAGAGATGGGCTTGAGCACCAGACTGTCGGCGGCCTGCGATGTCAGTTCGAGGAGGCGAAGATTTTTCTTCGAGGCGAAGGTTGAGAGCGCGGCGGGTTCGTAGCCCGGAGCGACGATGCATTCGACGAACAGCTTGGCGACTTCGGCGGCGGTTGCCGCGTCGATCGGGCGATTGAGAGCAAGCACGCCGCCGTACGCGGAGATGGGATCGCAGGCGAGCGCTTTCACGTATGCGTCGCGGAGAGAATCCTCCTCGGAGGCGCCGCAAGGATTGTTGTGCTTGATGATGGCGACGGCGGGCCGCTTGAATTCCTCGACGAGCGCCCAGGCGGCATCGAGATCGACGAGATTGTTGTAGGAGAGCTCCTTGCCCTGGAGCTGTTTCGCGCCGGCGAGTCCGGCCACGGGTTTGCCGGCGGGAACGTAGAGAGCGGCGGCCTGATGCGGATTTTCGCCGTAGCGCATGGACTGGCGGCGTTCGAGCGCGATATGGATACGCGCGGGCAATGTTTCGAGCGGGCCGACCGTAACGGCGCCCCCGGCGGCGGTAAGGCGTTCGAGTTCGGTGGCGATTTCGCCGTCGTAGCGAGCCGTGCGCGCGTAGGCCTTGCGCGCGAGATCGAGGCGCGTGCCCAGGCTCAACTCGTGTTTCTCCCGAAGCTCGGTCGCGACTGGCACGTAATCGGCAGGATCGGTGATCACTCCGACGCTCTGAAAATTCTTGGCCGCCGAGCGCACCATGGCCGGACCGCCAATATCGATATTTTCGATGAGCTCTTCGGCGGAAACATCGGGCTTGGCGGCGGTGGCTGAAAAGGGATAGAGATTCACGACCACAAGATCGATGGGACCGATGGAGTGCTCGGCGACCTGCCTGCGGTCTTCGGACTTGCCGCGCTGAAAAAGAATTCCGCCGTGCACCTTGGGATGGAGCGTCTTGACGCGGCCGCCGAGCATTTCGGGCCAGCCGGTCAGATCGGAGACGTCGCGCACCGCGATTCCGGCATCGCGCAGGAGCTTGGCCGTGCCTCCGGTGGAAACGATCTCGACGCCGAGCGAGGCGAGTTCGCGCGCGAATTCGGCGACGCCCGTTTTGTCGTAAACGCTGATGAGCGCGCGCTCGATGGCCACCACAGCCCCCCAGGGAAAATCGTCGAAGAGAAACCGTGAGCCAGTGTATGCGTTTGCAAAAGAATTCGGAAGAGGGGTCGTAGCGAAGGCGGGAGGAGATCAGCGAGAAACGCGGGCTTTCAAACGGACGCGGCCGCCTTCGATGCCGACGGTGTACTCGACTTCGCGGCCGCCCTTGTCCTGGAGCTCCTTGGTCTTTTGCTGCACGAAACGCTCGAAGTCCTTGAGGCTCGGGGCGTTGGCTTTTTCGCCGGTTTCGCCGCGGGCCTCGATGAGCTTTTCGTAGAGCGTATAGATCTTTTCTTTTTCGTGCTCGGGGCTCGATAGGGCCAGAGCGAAGGCGGGCGCTTCCTGGGGACGGGGGGCGGAGCGCATGGCGGCATCGATCGAGCCCGCGGGCGGAATAGCGCGCGCGCCGGCTTCAGCGGCGGCCTTGCGCGCGCGCTCGGATTCGATGGCCTTGGCGGCGGCGCCGAAATGGTGCTGCGAGACGCCAGTTTCCTTCTGGGCCGTCTTTTTGCGCCACATTTCCTGATACTTGGCGTAGGTCTGAGTCAGATTGTTAAGGCGGAAGCGCTGTGCGAAATTGAACTCGTTGATTCGCTCGTTCATGCGGCGAACCAGCGAATCGACGCGCCACTGCGTGTCCGTGGGAGGGCGCTTACGCCCACCGCCGAAGAATTGCTCGTATTCGATCTTGAGCGTGCGAATATCCCGCTCGATCTGATTCAAATCCTCGTCGACGGTGGCCATAGGAATCCGAAGAGAATGGCGAGATTTAAGCGTACGGGGGGTTGAGGATTGAGTCAATCCGGGCGTTCCAAGGCTTGTCGCAAAGGGAAATCCCGCACTTCGAGGGGAGGGGGCGCCGGAGGGCGTCGTGGGCCCTCCGGCGGGATGCGCTTAGTTCTGGGCTGTTTCTCCGGCAGACTCCTCGGGCAGAGCGAAGACGTAGACCGTATCGACAGCCACGATCGCGACGTACTGCCTTCCGTTCTTGCCCTGGTAGGTCATCGGGTCGGCGTTGGCATTCTTGCCGAGATCGACGTCCCAGAGCTGCTTGCCGGTCTTGGAATCGATGGCGCGGAAGTGGTTATCCGGGGTCGCGCCGATAAAGACCAGGCCCCCGGCCGTTGCGATCGGGCCGGCACTGCCACCGCCGCCGGTGTTCTCTTTACCTGGCGGAAGCCCGGGGGTGATGCCGACCACGGATTGCCAGGCGATGTCGCCGGTATTGGCGTTGATCGCGTAGAGACGCCCCCAGGGCGGTTTCTGGCAAGGCCAATTGCCGATGACGTGACCGGCTTTGTCCTTCATGACGACGCTGAAGCTGAAATAAGGCCCTGGGCCGGCGACGTTGCCGCGGTCATAGACTTGCGTGGAACCCTCGTTGCCGCGTCCGTAGACCAAGCCGGCCTTTTTCTTTTCGATCCAGCCGATGAGGGACATGTCGTGGGTTTGCACGAAGACGTAGCCGTTGGTGGGATCGACCGCCACGCCGCCCCAATTCGTGCCGCCGGTGCCGCCGGGGAACTGGATGGTCGTATCGGGCGGCGCACCGTCGGGATGATAGAGCCACGCGGTGAAGGGGCCCTCGTTGTGGAAGCTGCCGCCATTTTTGGCGAGGAGATCCTGGCAGGCCTTGACGTGCTCGGGAGTCGTGTCGGCGGCGGTGACCATGTCGTCGGGCTTATAGCTCATGCGCGCGAGTGGAGGCGGCTTCAGAGGAAACGGCTGAGTGGGCGAATACCATTCTCCGGGGACGTTGCCTTTTGGGACGGGGCGCTCTTCGACGCCGAAGACCGGTTTGCCGGTTTCGCGATTGAGAATGAACATCAGGCCGGTTTTGCCGATGGCAATGAGAGCCGGAACGTCCTTGCCGTGCTCCTTGATGTCGACGAGCCCGGGACCGGGCGGCAGGTCCTGGTCCCAGAGATCGTGATGGACGGTCTGAAAATACCACTTCAGCTTTCCGGTGTCGGCATCGACGGCGACGACGGAGTTGCCGAAGAGATTGTCTCCGGGACGGTCACCTCCATAGTAGTTGGGCGAAGGTCCGCCGACGGGCATATAGAGAAGATTGCGCTTTGCGTCGACGGTCATGTACCAGCCCCAGACGTTTGTGCCGGAGCGGCCTTTCCAACCATCATTGAGCCAGGTGTCGTGGCCCACTTCGCCGGGCTGCGGGACCGTGTGGAAATCCCAGACCAGAGCACCCGTGAGAACGTTGAGGGCGCGGGTATCGCCGGGAGGTCCGACGGGCAATTCGCCGACGCTGGCGCCGAGAAACGCGAGGTTTTTGTAGATCGTGGGAACGCCGTTGTATCCGACGGAGAGCTGCACGACGCCGTCTTTGCCGAACGTGGAGACGGGCTGGCCGGTGGCGGCGTCGAGCTCGATCACTTTGCGGCTGAACGTGGTGAAGACGATACGCGGAGCGTGGTCCTTGTCGCCGGGCCAGTAGGCGACGCCGCGCGTGGAAGGCAACTGCGCGTCGTAATGCCAGATCTCCTTGCCGGTATCGGCGTCGAGCGCGAGGACTTTGTTCAAGCCGGGAACATACATGACGCCCGCCACGACGATGGGCGTGACCTCAAGGCCGCCGTGCGACGAGAGCTCATAGGACCATGCCTGCTTGAGCTGCGAGACGTTGCCGGCGTTGATCTGTTGCAGAGTCGAATAGCCCATGCCGGAGAGAGAGCCGCGGTACATGGGCCAATCGGCGCCGGCTTGGGCCGCGAGACGAGGCGCGAAAGGAGCCGCCATAGCGGCTACGGCGGCGATGCTAAGAATCCATTTGCGGAGCATGAATCAGTCCCTTTCCCAAAGATTTCGCGACGCCCCGCATCCTTCAAGTTCGATGCCGAAGTCACTGTGAGGGAGGTATCTCGAGTTTCGCGAGCGAATTGAAAACCGAAAGATCGATGGAATCAGCCATGGCTTTGTAGCCGGCATCGTCGGGATGCAGGTGGTCGGTGAGATTCAAGGACGGCAGAATCTGCTTGGGATTAGAAGGATCGCGGACAACGGCGTCGAAATCGAAAACGGCGTCGTAGGCGTGGCTGGTGCGAATCCAGTCGTTGACGGCCTCGCGGATGGTCTCGCCTTGTACGCTGGCATATGCGGCGCCAATGTAGGGCGTGAGAGTGGCGCCGATCGCGCGGATGCCGCGAATGTGAGCGCGTGCGATGAGTTGCTTGTGCGCGTCGATCAGCTCCTGCGCGGTGACCTGCTGGTCGGGCGGAGTGCCGGGCAAACTGCCGAGACCGATGTCGTTGATGCCGAGCATCACGATCACGTATTTCACGCCGGGAACGCTGAGAACGTCGCGATCGAAACGGGCGAGCGCGGCGATTCCCATGCCGCCATCCATGAGGCGATTGCCGGAGATCCCTTCGTTGACGATGGCGAATTTCTGGGTGGATTTATCGGCGGCGAGCCGCTGAGCGAGTTGGCTGGGCCAACTGCGATCGGTGTCGGGAGTGGAGGTCGCGCCGTCGGTGATGGAATCGCCGAAAGCGACGATGACGCTGGTATCGGCGGGCGCGAGGACGTCTACGCTCGAGAGCAAATACCACGAGAGCTTCGTGGTGGCGTCGGCGATGGAGGGCGCGCCGGTGAAGTCTCCGGGGCCGGAAATGTAGGTGGTGTGGAGGCCGGTAAGGTGGTCGGTGGGATCCTCGACGTGGCCCGGAAGAAAGATGCTGACGGCGAGGTCAGCGACGGGAGGGACGTCGAGATCGACCGCATCGCTGAGAAGTTCGGCGCCCGCGGGAATGATGGCGGAAGCGTCGCCGCCGAAGGTCAACGGGCGATCGGAGCCGGCCACGATGGCGGAATCCTTGTCACGAAGCGCGATGTGCGCGGCGCCGATGCGGACCGGGGCGCTGCCGAAGGCGTTCGAGAGCTGAACGCGAACGCGGTGGCCGCCGATGCTCGAGCGCACGATCATGCGCACGGTCTGATTGTCGAAGGCGGGGGCGGGCGGGAAAATCAGCGGACGAGCGGGGGGCGCAGGCGCGGCGCCGGGAGCGGGCGGAGGCGGCGCGGGCAGACGCGGGAAAACGATCCGGGCGCTTTGGGCGGAAGCGGCCCAGGTGGCGACCCAGTGTTGCTGCGAGGCTCCCTGGGTGACGGACGAGAAAACGACGACGAAAAGCGCGAGGATTAGAGCCCGGCGAAAAGTTTGCAGGATCATCAAAGTATCCTCCTGGATTTGAGGCAGGTTCCCGGCAAAACGAATTTTGGGACGGCGTTTCTTCGGTTCTGGCCCGGAGTTTCCACTGACCTATACGTTGTCGGGACTCGACCGGTTACACGCCGCGACGGAAGCGACATCGTGATCTTCCAAGAGACGCACGGGAAACATGCCCCGCACACTGTTGCACAGGTAGATGGCGTCGGCCGAAGTGAGATCGTCGAGCGTGAGCGCGCCTTCGCGGACATCGCCGCGGGCTCGCAGAATCGAAGCGCGAAAGGTGCCGGGCAGCAGGCCGCAGGCGATCGCGGGAGTACGCCAGAGGCCGTCCTTGACGAGAAACACGTTGTGAACGGCGCCTTCGGTGAGCTCGCCGCGCTCGTTGAAGAAAAGCGCGTCGTCGCAACCGGCTGCCTGCGCGGCGGCGAACTCGGCGACGTACATGTCGCGGCGCGTCGTCTTGTGATAGAGGAAGCGATCGGAGCTGCGCACCGTTTGCGAAGAAAGCCGGACACGGCCAAACGGAACGAAAGCGAGCACGCTTGATTCGATCTCGAGCGAGCCGTCGTGGGCGAGGAGCAGGCGGATTTTGTGAGGGCGGTTGCGGAAAACCGGCACGATTTTCGCAAGCGACTCACGGGCGAACGCCTCGTCGAACGCGAACCCGAAGTATCGGGCGGAGTCGCGCATCCGGTCGAGATGATCTTCGAGAAGCGAGTATTCCCCGTCCCAGCGCAAGGTCTCGATGATCTTGAAATCAGGCGACTGCTGCGTGAGAAATGCGGCTTTCGACTGGGACTCGTTCCATTCTTCCGCAGCGAACGAATCGTAGGTGATTCCGCCGCCGACGCCGAGAAGGCCTTTGCCGTCGCGCACCACGGCCGTGCGAATGGCGACATTGAACTGCGCCTGCCTGGGAGCGAAATAGCCGATCGAGCCGGTGTAGACGCCCCGGCCGGTACTCTCGAGATCGGCGATGAGCTCCATCGCGCGGATTTTCGGAGCGCCGGTGACCGAGCCGGAAGGGAAGAGCGCCCGGATGACGGATTCGGATGTCGAGTCGTCGCGCAAATGGCCTTCGATCGTGGACGTCATCTGCCAGACGGAAGGGAATCGCTCGACTTCGAACAGGCGTGTCGTGTTGACGGAACCGCTGGAGCAGATGCGGCCGAGATCGTTGCGCATGAGGTCGACGATCATCACGTTTTCGGCGCGGTTCTTCTCGCTGGCCTGAAGAGCTTCCCCGCGGCGGCCGTCGTCTTCGAGGGTGAGTCCTCGATCGGCGGTGCCCTTCATCGGCTTGACGACAATGCGACGGCCGCGAATCTCGAAGAACAATTCGGGAGAGAGCGAAACGATCTGCTCGCCGCCCGTATTGACGAACGCCGCGTAAGGGACCGGGTGCCGATGACAGAGAGAGGAGAACAGACACCACGGGCAGGACAGCGCGTCGAAGAATTCGCGGTACGTGAAATTGATCTGGTAGACGTCACCCGCCGCGATCCATTCGTGAATCGCACTCAAGGCGCGGTCGAACTGAGCGCGCGTGAGGCCGGGAGCGAGGCCGCGAACGATCTCGGCGGTGGTATCGGCGGGAAACGAAAGATCGTCGATCGATTGGACCGAGTCGTAGAGCCCGAACCAGCAGAGCGGAGCGTGCGAGCCTCGGAGCAAACGGCCGAGCTTTGGCTCGAGCGCGTAGCCGGCCTCGTAGGAAAGAAAACCGGCTGCTTCTCCGCCCGAGTCTACATGCGCGTCGATTTCGGCGAGGACCTGATTCAGCGTGCTGACGTCGACGGCCGAGAGAACGCGCAGAGGGCGACGGTACATGCGCCAGGCGGAGCCTTCGCGCAGGAGAACGAAGCCCGGTTCGTTCGCGAATTTCGCCAAAGCTTGGATGTCGATCCCGGAGGAATTAATTTGAGCGACCTTCCGCGGAGATTTTTTCCAGCGAGCGTGAAAATGGCCGACGCAGGCCGCGGGCTTGAATAATGGCGACTCATCCGCGATCTGCGCCAGCCGATTACGAAGCGCCGTCCGACTGCTACTTGTGGCTCGTGACTTGCGATCCGCCGGCCTGCTGATGCGTGCGCCAACCCTCAGCGTACTGAGTGCGCGCGACTTCGGCATAGGGAACCGGGCTGACGACAGCACGAATTTCGGTCTGCACGTGGGGTTCAACGGTCGGCTTCGACGATCCGCCGCCCTCTTCGCCCCAGACGAAAGTGACGTCCGTGCCGGGCTCGGCATACTCGGGATCGAGGATCGCGAGCGTGAGCATCTTGCCCTCGTTCGAGCTATATCCGCACCAGGTGGACACGCCGACGGTCTTGCCCTTGCTCAGCACCTTGTCGTAGGGCAGCGTGGAATAAACGGCCGAGGGGAAATCGAAATACTTCGCGCGATTCGTCTTCTGGAACATGGTGCCGATGGCGCGGGTGACGTCCTCGTCGTTGAGGGCGAGAGTCACTTTTTTGCGATGCGGCTTAGCGGCCATTTTTTCCAGCGCGTCGCGCCCGATGAAATCGTGGTCGAACTTGACGATGGGGCCGTAGCCGAGATCCCAGGGCGTGAGGTAGTAGTCTTCGATGTTGTTGGAATAGAAGCTGCCGCCGAGCGAGGCGATCGCTTCATACGTATTCGCGGGAAGCCATTCGCGATATTTCTTCATTTTCTCGCCGCTGTAGATGGCGGGCATCGGCGAAGGAATCCAGCCGGACTCAAGCGTGTTGGACGAATAGGCGCGGGCGCCGACGAGATGAAGGCCGAATTCCTTGCCGGCTTCGACGATCGCGGCTTTCACGGCGTCGCCTTCGTCCCAGGGGCCAAAAATTTCGAGGCCGGGCTGACCCGCCATGCCGTGGCGCAGAGCGCGGACGGAGTGGCCTGCGATGGAAATGGTGGTCATGTTGAAGAATTTGAGCTCCGGAGCGGGCTTGCCGGTGACCTTCTCGATCACCTTCATCGCGTTCGGGCCCTGCACCTGGAAACGATAGACCTTGCGAACGATCGGTCCCGAGCGGGCGGCGGCGCGCTCGTCGCGCTCGCACTTCGCGTTGTAGCCGCCGGTCTCGCAGTGGTATTGAACCCAGTTGTGCACGGAAGGACGGCCGACCAGATTGAAGAGATCTTTTTCCAGGTAAAAGAGAACCACGTCGCCGATCACGTAACCGTCGTAATTGCACGGAACGAATTGCTTCGCCTTGTCGGGCTCGAATCCCTTGAAGCTATTTACGCCGAGGGCAGTGAGCAGCTTGAGCGCATCGGGACCCTGCACGTACATGTCGGTCATGTGGTAGGACTGATTGAAAAGAACGCAGGTCTGCTGCCAGGCGCGCTGCTCGTTTCTCCAGTTGGAATACTCGCTGAGCACTACGGGGTAGACATAGGGTCCGGTCTGCGAGTTGCGCAGGTGCTTCACGGGACTTCCGGCGGCTTGCAGCACTTCCTCTAAATTCTTGTAGCCCACTGGTTGGTTCTCCTTTGATGGAGGAGTTTCTGGTCCTTCGCAAACGCTTAGACCGCAGAACTCCCGTTCAGATAGCGTGTTCCATGAGAACAGCGCGGCCGCGACATCACTTAGGTTCTCCCCGATCTTTTCGCGCGATCGGCCCTCATGCTCAGCGGATTGCCGGCGCGCACGAGGGGCCAAAGCCATGCGGCCGTCGCGAACGCCTGGCTAGAAACCGTTTACGCTGAGAACCCTCGGAATGGGATCGAAAGTCTACGGATGCGATTAAGCCGTTGACTCAGTCGGCCAATTCCCCGGGGGAGAGTATACGCGGGTCCAAAATTGTGTACAAGAGTATGCACGATTCGGACTCCTGGTGCACGCCCGGAAATCTCTCGCGTGGATTTCAATGCGAGATCAGTCGGCGAGAACATTTCCGTTCGCCGTTTCCTGCTCTGGAATCGATGCTTCGGGCTCCGCGATCGCCGATCTCCAGATGTGGCGCGCCATATTGATACTGACCTTGGTGCCGTAGGCGTGCTCGTACATGAGAGCGGCAACTCGTTGGCCCTCGCCAGCGTCCAGCGCCTGCACGATTGCGTGATGCTGCCGATGCGCGTACCAGAGGAAGTCATACATGCGGGACAGATCCACACGGTCGAAGGCAATGGCGTGGGCGGCGGCGAAGGGGATGCGGCTGTTGCGCTCGATGGCCTCGGCGATCACTTTGCTGCCCGACCCTTCGACGATCAGCTCGTGGAATTGCTTGTTCATGTCTCCGTAGCGGTCTTCGTCCGATTCGACGAGATGGTGCTTCGCGAAAATTTCGTCGCCTTCGCGCAGACAATCGTGAAGCGATTGAATCAGCCGCCGCGGAGGCCCCTGCTCGGCGAGCGTGCGGGCGGCGAGGCCTTCGAGAACGCCGCGTACGTCGATGGCGTCCATGATTTCCTGGGGCGTGAACTCGCGCACGACGAAGCCGCGCGTGTCGAGCTGCATCAGGAGGCCCTCTTGCGCGAGGATCGGCAAGGCTTCGCGAACGGGAGTTCTGGAGACGCCAAGAGTGGTGGCGAGATCAAGTTCGCGGACCCGCTGGCCGGGATGGAGTTCGCCGTGCAGGATCATTTCGCGAATTCTAACGACGACCCGTGAGTTTTTGCGGAGCATAGGTGACACTCCTGAAAATGGCGGTGAGGCCAAGAGCCAAAGGAAGCTGAGCGTCTACTGTATACACAAAAGTATGGAATGCATGCAAGAGAAACTATCACTCGATACTGCGAGGACTTCTGCAAGCTCAACCAAGGCGGGCCTTTGATTTCCTGGTGAAGCGCGGCCTGCGCGACGCCGAGACGTCGCGCAGGCCGGAAGCCGAGGCGGGTTAGAAGTCGAACTTCACAGCAAACTGAATCTGACGTGGAGTCACGACCGGCGATTGCGAGAAGGTAGTTTGTCCGGTGGTGCCGCCGGGCGCATTGATTTCGCCGAGCACACCCGCGGTTGTCCCACCGACGTTGAAGTGATTGACACAGTTGAAGCATTCCGCGCGGAACTGGACATTCAGCCGCTCGTTGATCTTGGTGTCTTTGATGACAGAGATGTCGGCGTCGAGTGTGCCGGGACCGGGCAAACTGTCACGCTCGACGTTACCCAAGAACCCCGGAGCGGTTTCCTCGTAGCAGGAGGGGTCGAACCACTGGATCGTGCCGGGGCTCACCGCCTTCTTCACCAGACGGTTGGGATGGCATCCGGGCGCGAAGCTGTAATTTGCTTGCGAGCCCCATTGTGTGCCCAAGAACGCCGGATCGGTCGCGGTGGTGGAGTTGTTGTACACGTTCAACGGCAAACCGCTGTGAATGCCGACAATCGAAGAGATTTGCCACCCCTCAACGAGTCGATTCCCCTTGAAGGGCAAGGAGTAAAGGACATTGGCACTGATGTTGTGACGGATATCGAACGTGCAGGCGCCGTAGGAATAGGCTTCGTTGTAACGATCCACCACGAGTTGCGCGAATTCCTCGAGAGACGAGGCGAACGAGCCGTCGTCGATGCAATGCGACCAGGTGTAGTTGAACTGGCCCACGAAATTTCGCGCGAACTGGTGATTCAGGGCGACCTGCAGGGAATTGTAGGATGAGGCGCCGGTGTTGTAAGCCTGAATCAGCGATCCAAATGCCCCATTGATTCGCGGGCCCGTTTGGGCGCCACCGGTAGGAATTGGGAATTGCACGCCACTCCCGTAGCAACCGGTACCGGCTCCGCCGGGCGCTGTTGCGTCGTTCTGATCCGTGCCTAGGCAAGCATTCGCGCTACCAGGAATGAAAGTTATCCCTCCTCCCGAGGCGGTGGGACGCGATTTAGGGACAAGAGGCAGGGCAGTGCAGTCCGGAAACGTGGTGCACATCGGCGGATTGATGTCCCCCTGTGTCCAAAGGTGACGATTCACGGAGCCGACGTATCCGACCGACAGAACTGTGGCCGTCCACAACTGATGTTGCACGTCGAGGTTGTAAGTGATCTGGTAGGGGGAGACACCATCGGGCTGATAGGTGACGCCGGCGAACTCGCTCGTGGCTCCCGGAGGATTACACCCCGTTCCGCATATATTGGGGAAGGTCGGGCCAACTAGAAACGAGGACCCCGACGGCGCCGTGTTAATAAAGTTCGACTCCCAGAGCCGCCCTGACGTGGGATCGTCGAAGATGCCGACGCCTCCGCGGATCGAGGTTTTGTGGTCGCTGAACGGATCAAAGGCGAATCCGAAGCGCGGCTCGAAATTGAGGGCGTTGATGTTGTGGGCGAAAACGTGCTTAACGGGCGTAAATACAGGAAGGCCCGCAGAGGGAGCGACGGGACCAAACGGCGGGAGGAACGAGCCGACCAGCGTAGTCATCGGCTGATTACCTGCCGCCCAGCCAATGGGATTCGTGTCGCCGTCGTAACGGAAGCCGAGATTCAATGTGAGGCGTGACGTCACTTTCCAGTCGTCCTGAATGTATGGAGCGATCTCGATTTCCCGGAAGTATCGGGTCGCGTTGTTCAAAGCTGGAATCGTTGGCACAGCGAACGCCAGGAATGGCGACCCCTGAAGCCAAAGCTCGCCGTCGTAGCTTCCGCGGAAACCTCCGGGCACGATGGACTCGTAGGAAAGAAACAAGCCGCCGTTGGAGTACGCCGTTTGGAGATTTTGAGTCTGCACCCTGGTAATCACGACGCCGATCTTGAGGCTATGGGCGCCATGAGTCCAGGTCACGTCATCTGCCCCGCTGAACTTGTTCTGCACGATCTCGTCCGGTCGGTTCGGATCGGGACCCATGGGAAACAAGATCTGTTCGAATCCCGAGTTCTGGCCGTCCTGGCGCGGCAATTCGCCGGGCTGGGTGTCGACGAAGTGCAAAGGATCCGTTGTGATCGCAGGACCACCAAGAGCGGTCGAGAAGGCCGATGCTTTGGATATTTGCGCCGCGGTCAAGGCGGGCTGCGCCGAGGAATTCTCGTTGACCCGGACAAAACCGAAGTGGACTGAGTTTACCAGCGTGGCGGAAGCGATGTGCCTTTCCGTGATGGTCAGGAACTGGTTTCGCGTGTGATCGGTCTCGGGGAAAATCTGGTACGGATCGCGCGGATCACCGATGTTCGCGTTATCGAAGGTGAAGCGGGCGAACATCGAGTCATTCTGGCCGAGGTTGTAGTCGACGCGGCCCATATAGTAGTTCTCGTCGATGGTCAGCGGCGGCTGGGCGGCGGTTTCGTAATATCCGCCGAGATCGCAGCCTATCGTGACGCAGTTTCCGGGCAGGTTCGCGTTTACAGGTCCTACGTTCGGCGTAATCAGGCGGCAGCCTTTGCAAAGGCTGTACAGAGCTGCGATCTGCTCGGTCGTGGTGTTTGCACCCGGGATCGACCCGATCAAGACGCCAGGTTGCGTGCTGTTAGCCGCCGTTGAGGGAGTGCAGTTTGTCGCCCCCGTCACGGGATAAAGGCCGCCCCCGCCAACGGCGTTGCACGGAAGCATTCCCTGAACCGTGTAGGGCTCTGGGAGAAAGATATCGGTGGTCGTCGCGAGGCTTTGTCGGAGGCCCTCGTAATTTCCGAAGAAGAACAGTTTGTCCCGCTTGATCGGGCCACCGAGGTCACCGCCAAACTGGTTGCGCCGGAAGGGCGGCGGTCCGCTGACGGGATCGACGATGTCGCGAGCGTCGAGGACGTTGTTGCGAAAGAACTCGTACGCTCCCCCGTGAAGATCGTTGGTTCCAGAGCGCGAGGTCGCGTTGATGACGGCTCCGTTGCCGGCAAATTGCGCGGTGTAGGTGTTGGTCAACACCTGGAATTCGCCAATCGCTTCGACGCCAAGCGATGTGGCGGCGTAGCCCGATCCGGTGCCGTGTTCCCAGAAGTCGCGGATGTCCGTGTCATCCAACAAAAACATTTGTCCGGTGGGGCGTGAGCCGGCGACCGAATAGTTATCCTGCATGCCATAGAGGCGGCCGGTGACGGCGTTGAGGCCCGCCGCAACGGTCGAGACGCCGGGAGCAAGCGTGATGAGTTGCTCGAAGTTGCGGCCGTTCAGCGGAAGATCCCGCATCTGAGTGGGGCTGATGAGGGTCGAAACTTCGGACGTCTGCGTTTCGACCTGCGAGGCCTCGCCCTCCACGTTCACCGTCTGACTCACCTGGCCGACAGGCAGCGCGAAATCCACGACAACCGTGGCGCCGATGCTCAGCGTAATGCCGCTGTGCACGACGGTTTTGAAACCGGACATGGAAGCCTGGATGCTATACGAGCCAACTTGCAGTTGCGGGATCGTGTAACGACCCTGCGCGTCCGTCACAGTGGATTGTGTGATGTTGGTGCCGGTATTGGTGGCGTCGACTTTCGCGCCTGCGAGCGCGCCGCCCGAGCTATCCGTTGCCGTGCCCGAGATCGTGGCGGTCTGTGCTTGCGCCCACAATTGAGGCGCACCGAGAGTAGCGACGAGCAGTGCCAGGGAGAGGTAAAGCAAAAGCGATTTGCACACGGCGAGGCCCTTTGTCATTCCCCACCTCCGTTTTGGTTTTGCGGGATAACCCACCGGGCCGGTCACACGTGCTGAAAAACTTCATTGTCGCGGTCTTACTATCGTTGGCGCGAAGTTGTCAAGGTAAATATGTGCTGCGGGACTAAATAGAGGCCAACGTCAATTTGCTGCGGACTAAATTCCAAGAAAATGGATTTCTCGGTCGAGTTGCCGGGAGTTTCTACCAAATGAGGATTGGGCATCGATACGAAGTTGTGTACGGCAGCCCAACTGTTTTTAGAAGACGCGCCGTGAAGTGTGATCCATTACGGGAAAACCGCTGATTCCACGGAGCTCGCCAAGAGGGCTACGCAGTTGTGACGAGCGGTCGACGCGCTTGCTGAAATTCATGGGGAGCGAGATTTCTTGCTGCCGAGGCCTCCGAAACCTGCGCTTGAATGAGAGCGTCTCAACAATTAGGCGGCCGTAAAAGCCCAAATGGCACCGTCCGCCGGACCCAGCGCGGAAAGGTGGCGGCCATGAAATTGAATCGTCGGAACATTTTAGCTCTCCTGGGATCTTCGCCCGCACTGCTGGCCGGCTCGGCCTACGCCAAAGACAAGGAAAAGAAGAAGATCGGCGCGGCCTCGGAATCGTTCTCCCAGATCAAGATCGAGGGATTGAATCCGAGGGGCATTCCGCCCGCGATTCAACTGGTGCCGATGGCGCCGCGGTTGAAGACTTTGGACGGGAAAACCATCTACCTGGTCTCCGACGGATTCCCGGGCGCGGATCACTTTCTGAATCAGATCGCGATCTGGTTCCACAAAAACATGCCGAGCGTGAAGACGGTGTATCGCCTGAAAGCGGGGGCCTTTGCGGACGACGATCCCAAGCTGTGGGCGGAGCTCAAGGCAAAGGCCAACGGCGTAATCATGGCCATCGGCCATTGAAGCACCTGCACTCCAGCGACCGTTGGTCACTGCATATCGATTGAGAAGATGGGCATTCCGACCGCGCCCATGGTCACGATCGCGTTCAAGGATCTGGCCAAGACGAACGCTGCCAAACGGGGTATGCCCGACGAGCGCATCTGCTTTACTCCGCATCCCGTGTGGGGCAAGACGGACGCGCAAATGTACGCGTATCTCGAAGGCGACGACCCCGTGACGGGGAAGCCGCTGATGAAGGAAGTGATCGGCGCGCTCACCGATCCGCTCACGCCCGACGAGAAAAAATCCGGAACCGTGACGCCGTCGACCGGGCCGGCGACGTTCGTCGACACGCAGGACAACCTGCAGAAATACTACATGAACAACGGCATGACCGACTTCATGTCGATCGTGATTCCCACAAAAGAAAAAGTGGATGCAATGTTGAAAGGGACGAGTCACGATCCCGAGGAAGTGATCGGAGAACTCACGCCGGCTCGCGGATCGTTTCCCGCCTGGAAGTTCACGGTCCGGCAGGTGGCGATCAACGCGGTGATGGCGGGTGCGGAGCCGGAATACTTGCCGATCATCCTGGCAATTGCGTCGAGCGGCTTGCCGTCGCTTTCGAGCTCGACGAACTCTTTTGCGGTAGCGGCCGTGATCAACGGACCGATTCGCGACAAACTCAACATGAATTATGGAATCGGCGCCATGGGTCCGTTCAACGATGTGAACGCATCGATCGGCCGCGCCTGGACGATGCTTTCGAAAAACCTCGGGAATTGCGGTTTGCCGGGGGAGACTTACATGGGGACGCAGGGCAACGTCGTCAGTTTCAACAATCTCGTTTTCCCGGAAAACGAGAAAGACAGCCCCTGGACTCCGTTCCACGTGCAGAAGGGATTCAAGGCCGAAGAAAATGTGGTCAGCGTGTTTTTCGGTTACGGCATCGCGCAGGGACAAGGGGGAAAGGGCAGCGCGGTGAAGCCCGTTCCTCAGTTCGATCAGGGGCTGCTGTACAACTTCACTCCGCTGACGTCGATCTTCGGCGCGCTGGCCGTCTTGGATCCGCTGGTTGCGAAAGACTTGGTCGAGTTGGGCTACGACACGAAGGACAAGTTGTACGACTGGCTGCAGAAAAACGCCACTCTGACGGTGGGCGATGCGAAGACGATGCTGTTCACCGGCGGATTCTCGCTGCGTGGACCGCAGGCGGCCAACCTGAAGGACACCGATCTGATTCCGCGGTGGCCGAGAAAAGAGATGATCAATGCCGTTGTCGTCGGCGGCCAGACGAATCCGTATTATCAGGTCGGGAACCTGAGTTACGCGAGAAGCGTTTCGATTGATAAGTGGATGTAGGCGATAGGGTTTGAAGTGGGCCGGGGACAATGCCATTCGTCCCCGGCTTCGATGTTCCTCGCGCAGTTTCTCCCTGCGAAAAGATTCGAGTTCTGGCGGCAATCGGACGCCACTTTCGAGCCATTCCCGAAATGGGAATCGAAGAGATAGGCGCGGGGGCCCCCTGCGGCCGAAATGGACTTGGTACACACTCACCGCTATTCCTGCATACACACCTTACCCACTTGTATACACAACGACGCTTCGACCCCTAGATGGCGAGAGCAATTTGTGAGACTGCGTACATATTTTTATTGACACGTGATTGCGAACGTAGTAAGTAGCGCGGCCATTGGGCGGGGATTGGTCACGGTCCACAATCAGGGCCGCGACCCAAGGAGAAAAACAAGATGAAGGGGACCCGGGTAATCTTGGTGTGCCTGCTTGCTGTGATCACGTTTGCAGCCGGGGCGACGAGCCTGATGGCGCAGACCGCAAGCACCGGCGCTCTGTCTGGCACGGTGACCGATCCGACGGGAGGCGTCATCGTAGGCGCCACGGTTACGGTGACGAATCTTCAGACCGGTCTGACGCGGTCGGCGACGACGACGTCCACCGGCTCCTACCAGATCTCCCTTCTGCCGCCGGGAAATTATTCGGTTCGCTTCGATGCTGCCGGATTCAAATCGCTGACGGTCCCCACGATTACGATTAACGTCACCGAGACGCCCGAGTTGAACCGGAAGCTCGAAGTCGGCAGCTCGAGCGAGAAAGTGACGGTCGAAGCGCACACGGAAAACCTCCAGACGGAGAGCGCGACCAACGGAACGGTAGTTGGCAGCCAGGAGATTCAAGCGCTCCCCCTGGTGACGCGCAACTACACGCAGATTGTGGACCTCTCGCCGGGCGTGGTCAGCAACGTAGCGAACGCCACGGCCATGGGCAACGGCACGCAAGATGTGAGCGCGAACGGGCAAGGAGGAATTTCGAACAGCTATTCGATGGACGGCGCGAACGTCACGCAGTACACCAGCGGCGGCGCGGCGCAGCTCGGCAGCATGCCCGGGATCGTAATCCCCAATCCGGACACGATTCAGGAATTCAAGGTGCAGACGTCGCAATACGACGCGGGATACGGACGCAACGCCGGCGCGAACGTCGAAGTGATTACCAAGGGAGGTTCGAACAACTTCCACGGCGATCTCTTCGAGTTCAACCGTAACAACATGTTCAACGCGAATGACTTCTTTTATAAGTTCTCGGAACTTCACACGCCGGGAGATCGGAACACGCCACAGATCCTAAAGCAGAACACGTTTGGAGGCACGATCGGCGGACCGATCAAGAAGAACAAGATCTTCTTCTTCGGTTCCTATCAGGGCTTCCGGCAGCTGAATGGAATCGCCGTGAACGGCTTTGCCACCGGTTACGAATCCGCCGCGACGTTGATGCCCTGGAACGATTACGGGGATTTCCAGAGTGGCGCCTGCGCCGATCTGCGTTGCACCAACAACATTCCAGCTTACCGGGCGTATCTTGGCAGCGTGTTCGGACCGAACGGAGCGGTTTGCCCCGCTGCCCCTAACGGCTTTGGCGTCCCAGCGACAACGCCTCCGCCGCCGGCCACAGGTGTTCCAATAAACTGCAACACCGGTTGGGCGGATGGGGTGACGGTCGCCCAGAACGGCTCGAACATCACCAACACGGCGATCGACCTGCTTCAGTCAAAGGGCGCCTTCAAGACTGGTCTCAATCAGGGTGGATACTGGATCGCAGCGGCACCTCAAGGTTGCTTGCCACAGAATGGGCTTCCGTCCGGTGGCTGCCGCCAAGCTCTTTCGATTCCGACCCGCGCGAATGAAAATCAGTATATGGCCAACACGGACTGGAACTTGACGCCGCGCAACACGCTCCAGGAACGATACATCTACCAGGCCGATCCAGAGGTTCAGAGTTTTGACTGTCTGTTCACCGGGGACTGCAATCCGGGATCTCCGGCGGATGTTAAGTACATCAACCACGTCGGGACTTTGCGGCTCACCTCGACGATCACAAATAACCTGATCAACGAGGCGCGCTTCACTTTCCAGCGGAACCTGGAAGACGCCACCGATCCGAATCCCCTGTTGGCCTGCAATTTGGCCAACGGCGGCTCGATCGTCCCGCTGAACAACAATGGGCAGCCGTGTTCGGCGAATGTACCTGTCCCGATCCCGGACTTCGCGATCGTGCCGAGTATCGACGTGCTCAACCTCTACTCGCCGTCTGGCGACTGGAACCAGGGCGGAAACTTCGCGGGCACTGGCGAGAATATCGACAACGAGTGGCAGGCTGGCGATCAGGTCTCCTGGAACCACGGCAGGCACACTCTCCGCTTCGGTTTTGATTGGGAGTTCGACCAGTACAACAACAAGACCCCAGCCAGCGGCCGAGGCGAAGTGCTTTTTGATAACACCGCAGACTTCCTGACGAGCAGTTCGGGCCTCGCTATCGATGGGACGCCCCAGACGGGCCTTCCCCCGGGGGCGCCTCCTCCTTTTCCAGCGGTGGGTTGCGGCTTCTTCGGGTTCTCTACTTGTGCAGGCGGCGCCGCGCCCATCGCGCTGCGAGGCTTGCTGACCCATTACAACCGCATCAGCGCGTTTGACTGGTTTGTCCAAGATGACTTCAAGGTGAACAGAAAGCTGACGGTTAACGTGGGCCTGCGCTGGGAGTACGACGGTTGGCCGTCCGACAAAATCGGACAGTTCTCTGACATATGGGCCAGCCAGTTGGCGCTGGTGAACACCGGGTCGTTCTTCTTGAACGGTGGATCGACGCTTTCGGGTTTTGTCGTCCCGAAGAACTTTGACCGTGCCGCGGGGCTGGTCGGCCCCGACGGTTCGACAGGGGTCAAGGTAAACAACAACAACACGCTGTTTCCCGGGTCGCCTCTCGACAACTTCATGCCGCGCTTGGGCGTGGCATGGCAGCCCTTCGGCAGCAAACTCGTTGTGCGCGCGGGATACGGCTGGTTCTACGACCGGGCGGGCAGCATCTTCTTGGTCGACAACTTGCTTCAAGAACCTCCCTACTCGGGTCCGATCACCGGAACGGCCTTCTCGCAATACGAAAACACGCTCCATACTCCGTTCCAGGCAACTGCTGGCATTCCGCTCAGCTGGACTCCGCGCTTTTTCTCCGGCGCCGGATACAATTTGAACGGTTACAACGCCTTTGGCGCTATCGACTACTCGCAGCTCGCTCTTGGCACCAACTCGCCCGACATGTCCAAGCGCCTGCCGCTGACCCAACTCTATAACTTGGACCTCCAATATGACCTTGGGCACGGGTGGGTGGTCGACGTTGGTTATGTCGGCTCTCACAGCATCCATCTACTGAACCAAGGAACAGTAATCAACACCGCGCATCTTGTCGGCCCGGGGTCAACCGTGCTCTGCGGAGGCATTACGGGCGATTGCGAGCCACAGGATTTGGCGATGCTCAACAATCCCAACTTCCCCGGCGGCAATCCGATCCCGTTCAACGATGCGGCGAACACCACGCCGCTCACGGTCAACACGACGCAAAACACGCCGGCTCGTGTGAGCTACCTCGGCTTCACTCCAGGGGCACTGGGAACGACCAACACGCTGGGGGATGCGCACTACAACAGCCTGCAGGCGCAACTCCGGCACAACTTCTCGAACGGCATGCTCTTGCAGGCTTCCTACACATGGAGCAAGGATCTGACGAACGTCAACGCAGCCGAGTCTGGAGAGCTGGACACCGGCCTGACGGACTTCGGTACGACCGGCAGCAACAACCCGCTCGATCTCGCGCAGCAGTTGGGGCCATCGTCGGGTTTGCGTTCTCAGAGACTGATCGTAAGCTACAGCTACGACCTGCCGTGGAAGTCGACGGAGGGCCTGAGCGGCAAGATCCTCGGTGGGTGGACGATTTCCGGCGTCACGACGCTGCAGAACGGGCAGCCGATGACAGTGACGGATGCGGGCGGCGGAACGATCTACGGCGGGACTGGTAGCAGGGCCCTGTTGGCGCCGGGATTCACGGGAAAGTGCGGCGCAAATGGTGTGTGCAAAGCGAGCCACACCGTAGGTACCTCCGGTAGCACCTACGACCGAGTGCTCTTGGGTCTCCCCGAGAGTCCGACATATAGCTCAACCAGTCTGAGTGCCGGCTGGATCAACGGAAACGCCTTCACGAGCTTCGCCACGATTCCCGCTAATTCCCCGTATTGTATCGGTGGAGTGGCCAATCCAGCCGACCCTGGCAATTCGGCTGCTGCTTGTGGGGCCACTGCCAACTTTTTCGGAACCACACCGGCGCAAATTGCTGGCGCTCCTTTGGTGATCGCGGGCACTGGCTGGGGCAATTCTCCAGTCGGCATCATCACTGGCCCGGGCCAATGGAACTGGGACATGTCGATCCAGAAGAACACGAAGGTCACCGAGTGGGGAACGCTGCAATTCCGGGCGGAGTTCTACAACATCTGGAATCACCCGCAGTTCAGCAACCCGGTTTCTACCGCGTTCAGTGGGACGGGAGGCTCGACGTTCGGCCAGATCCAATCCACGTCGGTTGAGCCGCGCGTGATTCAGTTCGGCCTGAAGTTCCTGTTCTAGGGCCGCGGCTTCGAGCACGTAATTTCGAGGGCCCCCTTTTCCCAGAAATGGGAAACGGGGGTCCTTTTGTTTTGTGGCTGGTCACACGGAGCCCAGGAAACTATATTTTTTGTTGACACTTGACGGGTTACGTAGTAACAACGCGCAGCGATGGGTGGGCAATAACAGGCTCATGGGGATGAGCCAAACTCGCACCGGCGCGCTTCGTCGCTTGCCGGTTCCAACCGCAGCTTTCAGGAGGTTCCGATGGGACGGAATTGGGCCCTGCGTATCCTCGTCGTTGTCGCTCTTTGCCTTTGCTCGGCGCACGTAGTTCTCGCACAAGCGAACGCTCAACTGACCGGCACAGTGACCGACCCGAGCGGCGCGGTGGTCGGTAAGGTGCCTATCACGCTGCGCGACGTTGGGACCAACGTGACCTACACGGCGACCTCGAACGACAGCGGGTTCTATGCGATAGCCAACCTGCCGCCGGGTACGTATGAGCTTAAGGCGTCTTTCAGTGGATTTGCCCAGTACACCCAAACCGGCATCGTCCTGACCGTGGGCGAAAGCGCGACGGCCAACGTGGCGTTGCAGCTCGCCGGCGAAGGCGAGAAGGTGGTGGTGAGCACGGAGACGCCCATCATCGAGCCGACCAAGACGGAGATCAGCCAGGTGGTCGGCGAGCAGCAGGTCGAATCCCTGCCTACAAGCAACCGCGTGTTCACGGATTTCGCGCTGCTGACGCCCGGCGTGGCCACGAGCCGCACGAGCCTGGGTACGGTGTTCACCGAGTTTGAAGTGACGCAAATTTCGTTCGGCGGCATGCGGTCCTTCAGCAACGAGATCACCGTGGACGGGGCGGACTTCGTCAACGCGGCGAGCGGCATCCAGCGCGCGACGCCGCCGCAGGAATCGGTACAGGAATTCCGCGTGGTGAACAACAGCTTCGGCGCCGACTATGGCCGGGCGATGGGTGGCATCGTCAACATCGTCACCAAGTCGGGCACGAATAACTTCCATGGTTCGGCGTACGAGTTCTTCCAGAATAGCGCCGCGGACGCGCGGGACCTGTTGCAGCCGGCGCCGCTGCCGCATGAATTGCGGCAGAATCAGTTCGGCGTGGCGGTCGGCGGCCCGATTCAGAAGGACAAGACTTTCTTCTTCGTGAACTACGAAGGCAAGCGCAGCGCCAAGTCTCCCGACTTTGCGCCCGATCTCGTTTGCTTCAGCGGGACGTTGAGCACGAATTGCAACTCGAATGGCGGAAACCTGACCCTGATCGACCAGGCCAAGGCGCAGATGGGTCTGGCGCCGGAAGGATGTTTCAAATCGCTGGCGGCATGCGGAACCAACCTGACTCCGGCGCAAGCGTTCGGCTACATCAATGGTTTCCAGCAGACGGGCAACGACGACTTCGGATTTGCTCGAATCGACCGTCAGTTGACCACCAACAACCGCTTGGCCGTGCGCTACAACGTGGAGGATGTGCGCGCTACCGGCGAACTCGTGGGCGAATCGCTCGACGACGGCGGCATTGCCGTTCCGAGCGCGGGTCGCGACCTCTACACGAGGGACCAATCCGTTGTCGCGACGGTCAATTCCATCTTGTCGCCCAACGTGGTGAACACCGTGGTGGCGCAGTACGCGCGGCGTCACTACAACTTCCCCGGCGCCACGGGTCAGCCTGATCTGGACCTCGCGAATGATCTTCAGTTCGGTCACAACTTCGGTGCCAACGACCGGCTCTACGAGACCCGTGGTGAACTCTCCGAGTCCGTGTCTTGGGTCAAGGGCAACCACCTCGCGAAATTCGGCGCGGACGGCAACTGGCTGACGAGCCTCGAGAATTTTCCTGGCTTCACGCCGGTGCGCTTGATCATCCCGGCCGGCTTGCCCTGCATGTTCGCGTTTTCGGAGTATTACCAGTATGGGGCAAATTGGGAGACAGGGGGCGCTCCGGCAAGTCCGCTGCTGAGCGAAGGGAGCGGATGCCCGGTTGCAGGAACCGGATTGCCCGGTGATACGAGGCCGGTGGACCAGGGCGTTGTTGTCGCCTACGCCGGTGTTCCGGTGCCCACCAGCCCGTCCTTCCAGTCCGGACCGCCGCTGGTTCTATCGGCCGCCGGCTGCGCGGGCAGCGGCAATCCCCAGTGTTCCACGTTGAATACGTCGACCTGGGCAAACGCCTATCCGCAGGCGCTGTTCAACAACTACAGCAAGGTAATCGACCACGGCTATTGGGGCCTCTACGCGCAGGATCAATGGAGGATCACCAAGAAGCTGACGCTGAACTATGGCTTGCGATGGGACGTGGAATCCGGCCTCTCGAAGTTCGTCACGCAGGATTACAGAGGGTGGCAACCTCGAATTGGCTTGGCCTACTCGCCGGACAGCAAGACGGTGCTTCGCGCCGGATTCGGAATATTCGACGACCGGTATAACCTGACGTTCTTCTTCGTGCCGAACACGCAAAAGACTGTGCCCGGCTATCTCTGCGGCAACCATGCGCCAACGAACGTGGCCACCGCCTGCGCGGAGGCTGGCATTCAGGCGCAAGAACTTCCCATGACCAACCTTGGCATGGTTTCCCAGGGCTACCAACTGGCCGGATTCGCGGGCGCGACTTCGGCTGTTTTCGGAAAGAGCGTGATTCAAAACGGCGGCTACGATTTGCTGAACCCGGTTTCGCTGGTCGGCACCTGCTTCCTCGGACTGGGAGGAAACGAGTGCGGCATCGGCGCGGGCGGCATGGACCACAACGTCAGCAAAATCCCCTACGCCGAACAGGCCAGCGCCGAGATCGATCGGCAGTTCGGCGGCGGCTTCGCGCTCAACGTCGGCTATCTGTACGTGGGTGGCCACCGATTGGTGCGCGGCAACAACATCAACGTGCCGTGCCCGGTAGGGACCTCTTGGACCGCGGCAGAGGTGACGGCTAACGGCGGGCCGACCGATCCGCTGCCGGAGTGGTCGCAGGGATTGCTCCACGCAAATGGAACTTTCTCTCAATGCGGCAACGGGACGCCTACGCTCGGCACGGGCGCTCTGGCCGGGTTGGGGCCGTTTTTCGACGGCGCTCTGGGCAGCGGTTTGCAGACGATCAGCGCGGGGTTGCTGGACTACAACAACGGCGTCGTGAACACGGCGTACAACGGCCTGACGGTGACGGCTATCGAACGGTGGGGCAACTACTTCAACCTCACTGCGAACTACACCTATTCACACACGATCGACAACGGCAACTTCACGACGTTCATCAACCTGCCGGTCAACCAGTTCGACTACGCGGCGGAACGCGCGAACTCCAACCAGGACCAGCGCCACCGCTTCGTGACGAACTTCACGGCGACGACGCCCAACCACGGCTGGTACCGCGACAACCAATTGAGCAGCATCATCACGCTGCAGGCCGGGCGGCCCTTCTCGCTGTACTACGGGGCCGACGCAACCAACGATTTCGCCGGCGCCTCGACGGACCGCGTGGGAGGACCCGAGGTAACGGGCACCCACTGCGCGACCACGGCAACCTGCCAGACGATGATCGGAAGAAACACCTACGTCGGCGACCCCGAATACACGTGGGATCTGCGCCTGTCCCACGTTTTCAAGTTCTCGGATAAGTATTCCCTGACCGCGGCCGTGGACGCCTTCAACCTGCTGAACCGGGCCAACGTGGATCAGGTGTTTTCAGTTTATGGCTCGCCGGTCTTCTGCGGAGCCATACCGCGCCACTACAACGATGCGACCACTCGTGCCATTCATGCGGGGTCGGCGTCGGTCGCCTGCCCGGTCGGGAACATTCCAGTGCCCGGTGGAAGCGTCGCGTTCACGCCGATCGCTTCGGTGGATCCAACGTCGGGCGGCGCGACCCTGTTCATTCCGTCGGCGCCCAATTCCAACTTCGGCGATCCGCAGACAGTGCTCAACCCGAGACAGTTCCAGTTCTCGGCCAGGTTTACGTTCTAGGCGGCATCAGAAGATACTGCTGAGTCAATAAGCGGCCTTAGCGGGCCGAGCGTGCTGGTGGCCCAGGCGGAGCGCCACGGAAATGCGCTGCGCTTGGTGCCCTGGCGCGGCTTGTGTTAGGCTGCGGGTCTGAAACGGAGGTGGGACATGAGCTACAACTATCCGGCAACCGGATATCATCACATCACGGCCTGCGCGGGCGGCGCACAGGAAGACGTGGACTTTTTCACGCGCGTCGTCGGACAGCGGCTGGTGAAGCAGACCGTCCTGATGGACGGCAAGTTCCCGCACTACCATCTCTACTATTCGAACGCTAACGCCGAACCTGGATCCGTGATGACGACGTTTCCGTACAACCGCGTGACGGGTCGACGCGGCTCCGGACAGGTGCAGGCGACCGCGTACACCGTGTCGAAAGGCGCTTTGCCCTTCTGGAAGGACCACCTGAAACGCCACAAGATCGAACATCGTCCTGTGGAAGAACGCTTCGGGCAGAACTTCATTCGCTTCGAGCACCCCGCCGGATTGAGTTTCGAAGTCATCGAGGATAAAGAGGACAAGCGGGTCGGCTGGACCACCGATGAGATCGCCGAAGGCGAATCGGTGCGCGGCTTCCATGCCGCGGTGCTCTCCGTACGGGACGTGGACGAGCAGGAGCGGTTCCTCACCGAGGCCTTAGGCTTCCGCAAGACCGGCGTTGACGGCGTGTACCATCGTTTCGAGATCGCCGGCGGTGGCGCGAACAAGACGCTCATTCTCGAGCACCAGCCCGATCGCGCCCCCGGCAGTTGGACCTTCGGAGCCGGCACCGTGCACCACGTAGCGCTGTGGGTGGCCGACGACGAAGCTCTCGCCGCGCAGAAAGCCATTTACGAAGAGCTGGGTTACACCGACGCGTCAGAAATCAAGGATCGCTACTACTTCCACTCGATGTACGTCCGCTCGCCCGCGGGAATCCTCGTGGAGTGCTGCTGCAATGTGCCTCAGGGATTTCAGAGGGACGAGCCCGCCGACCAATTGGGGGCCAAGCTTCTGCTGCCGCCGTGGTTTGAGGATCGCCGCAAGGAAATCCTTGCGGGACTCGAGCCGATCGTGCCGCCGGCGATGGCCATCTCGCGGTCCTGAGCCGATCGGGCAAAACTTAGGGGTCCATGAAACGAAGCGAGAGCCGCATTCTCACTACGCACGTCGGGAGTCTGATTCGTCCCAAAAAACTGAAGGAACTGGCCGATGCCGTGCAGTCCGGGTCTGAGGAAAAGGCCCGTTACGACGATTTTCTGCGCGAGTCCGTCGACGACGCGGTGAAGATGCAAGCGAAGGCCGGCATCGACATCGTCGACGACGGCGAATACGGCAAATCCAGCTGGGCGAACTACATCGTCGACCGCGTCACGGGGTTCGAGCTTCGCCGCGAACAACTACGGCCGGTTCTTTGGCTCGGCCGCGACCTTCAGCGATTTCCCGAAGTAATGGCCGCCGAATTCCCCTTCATGCGCGGTGGACTGCCCACGCGAGCCTGCGTCGCCCCGATCACCTATCGCGAAACGGGCAGCATCCAGCGCGACATCGGCAATCTCAAGGCGGCGCTCAAGTCCGTAGCGGTCGAGGAAGCGTTTCTTCCCGTCGTCGCGCCGGCGAGCGCGGCCTTCGACGGCGTGAACGAATACTACGCGAGCGAGAAAGAATACGTCTACGCGATGGCCGATGCGCTCCGCCACGAGTACCGCGCGATCTATGAATCGGGCTTGCTGCTTCAAGTGGACGACGCGGTGCTCGCCAACATGTACGACCATCTCGTGCAGAAGAGTCCCGAGAACTATCGCCAGTGGGCCGGGTTGCGCGTCGAAGCGCTCAACCATGCGCTCGAGGGTATTCCGGAAGATCGAGTCCGCTATCATATTTGCTTCGGCAGCTGGCACGTGCCCCACCTTGCGGACGCGCCGCTCGAGGAGATCGTCGATTTCATACTCCAGGTGAGAGCGGGCGCTTATTCGATTGAGGCCGCGAATCCCCGGCACGAACATGAGTGGCGCGTGTGGGAATCGCGAAGGCTTCCCGATGGGAAAATCCTGATACCCGGCGTCGTGACCCACCACACGATTACCGTCGAGCATCCGCGGCTCGTGGCCGACCGGATCATACGATTCGCGCGAATCGTGGGCCGCGAAAACGTGATCGCCGGCACCGACTGCGGCTTCGCGCAGACGGAGATGGTGCAACGCGTGCCGGCGTCCGTGATGTGGGCGAAATTCGAAGCGCTGGCCGCGGGCGCGCGCATCGCCAGCAAAGAGCTTTGGCAGTAGAGTTTGGATCGGAAGGAGCCGGCCCCGTCCCTCCGCGCCGCCGCTATTTCATCGCCGTGTCTTTTCCCTCGGGCCAGATTTCATTCGAATTTCGGCCACCAAACACAGCATTGATCAGGTAAAGTTTGCCGTCCGCGTTGTATTTGAAGACGTGGACGTCCGGAAGAGCCGTGGCGAAATTCACGAACACGGCTGTCTCTCCCAGTTCGAGATCCGTCACCTCGAATCGGCGGTGCGTATGGGTGAGCACCAGTCCCTTGGGTGAACAATTTCCGGTGGGGGTGGTGTGCATTCCGCCTTCCCATCGATCGCACCTCGCCGCGAAAGGAGGCAGCACCGACGGATCCTTCACGAAGGCGTCGAAGTACTTGTTCGCTCCGTCGTTCATATACTCGCGCGTGAGCCGCTTATCGGCCGGCAGAGGAGTCGTCCAGTCCTGATCTTTGGTCGAGAGCAGCTCCTTGGGATTATAGAAGCGCTTTTCCTCGGCTTCGCGGGTGACGATTGTCTCGATCTCGCTGACCTTTCCTTGGTCCACTTTCAGACGGACCGCCATTACGGCCAGGGTCTGCGTTCCATCGACCGTCTCGTCGGTGACCGCCACGGTCGCGGTTCCGCAGCGCTCCGTGTCGATGAGATCGCGCTCGAGCAGCACCGCGCCGCCGCTCTTGAAGAATCCCTCGCCCGGCTGCATCACCTGGCCGTTTTCGGTGATGCGGAGGTTGGGCGCCGTGGGCAGCGCGGACATGTCGTGCGTTTGGACAGCCTTGAAGTAGTCCGCGATCATGCCCTTCAGAGCGTCTCGCGTGCAGTTCTGCGCCCGCGCCGAAATCGAAACGGCGGCGAACAGAAGCGGAAGGACAGCGAGTTTTTTCAACATGATTCCTCCCTTTGGCCCTTGTTGAAGGACGCCATTGTATCCCCGAATCGTGGGTTGTCCACTCGCGGAACCCATTGCGCGTAGATTCCGCCCGAACGCTTCGGATCAGCTCTGCCGACAGAGCTTGAGAACGGCCGCACACACAGCCTCGGGCGCCTCGCGAGGAACGAAATGCCCCGCCAGCGGCACCATACGTTGCTCGTAGAAGCCGCTGAAGTGCTCGGAATCCCGCGACAATTGATTCGGCGGGCGCAAAGGGTCGGCCTCTCCCAGCAGCACGATCGCGGGCGCAGAAATGCGAGGCTGATTTGCGAGCCGGAGTTCGAGTTCTTCGAGATGCGGCGCGCCGGACGCAGCGCCACAGCGGTGCCGGTAGGAATGGATCACGATTTCCACGAAATCAGGATTGTCGAAGGAAGCCACGGTGCGGCGCAAGATCTCCGGCGCATACCGCCAGTTGGGAGACCACGAACTCCACAGCAGAGCGCAGAGCTCGCCGCGATACTTCTCGAGGCCCCGGCGACCGCGCTCCGTTTGGAAATACCACTGATACCAGAACTGCCGTTCGATCGCGGGCGGGGCCGGTTCAGCCGAGCGTCCGATATTCTGGATCGTATAGCCGTTGATTGGAACGATCGCGCGGACTCGCTCCGGCCAGAGCGCCGCCGCGACGCATGCGGCCCGATTTCCCCAGTCGTAGCCGACGAGCGTCGCTTGCGGAATCCGGAGCGCGTCCATCAAATGGAGAACATCCTGCCCGATTGCCGCCTGCTGGCCCGAACGCATGCTGTCGGCGCGGCGAAAGCGCGTAGGGCCAAAGCCTCTCAAGTAGGGAACGATCACGCGGCAACCCGCTTCCGACAGCGCGGGCGCGACGGAATCCCAGGCCCCCGGGTCGTCCGGGAACCCGTGGAGCAAAATCACCACTTCGTTGTGGCCGGCTCCCCACTCCTCATAGGCGATTTCGAGGTCCGGTGTGGTAGCCGACCGGAGGCACGGCGTTTCCATGCGAGCTCCCAGGACCGCGCGGCCTTCGCGCCGCCAGTAATTCGACCACGACACTATAGCGTGCCAGTGCGTCCAGACCAGCCAGCAAACGGAACCGATCTGCCCGAGGAGGGGAACTTGCGTGCTCGATTTCGCCGCGCCTATACTGGCGCTATCGTGAGCGACAGCCCCTATCTCGGCGCAATCGACTGCGACATTCACCCGGCCATACCCGGCACCTCGGCCCTGGTGCCGTATCTCGACGGGTATTGGCGCGAAATGCGCGTTCTCCGGGAAATGGAACGGATGGACCTGATGAGCTATCCGCCTACGTCGCCGCTCTCGGGCCGCGCGGATTGGAGGCCGAAGGACGGCGGCACGCCGGGCGCCGATTTCTGCCTGCTGCGAGAGCAGGCTCTGGATCGTTTCGGCTTGCGTTACGCCATCTGCAACTGTCTTTACGGTTCGCAAGCTTTCTACGACGAAAACATGGCCGCGGCATTTTGCCGCGCGACGAATGAGTGGATTCGCCGAGAGTGGCTCGATCGCGATCCGAGGTTGCGCGCATCGATCGTCCTGCCCGCGCAAAACCCCGATCTGGCGGCGGAAGAAATCGAACGATTGGCCGGCGACAAGAGATTCGTTCAGGCGCTGGTGTTGTCGCGCTGCGAGCTTCCCCTCGGCCGCAAATTCTATTGGCCGATCTATCGCGCCGCCGAGCGGCATGGCTTGCCGATCGGCATCCACGCGGGCAGCATGTTCCGGCACTCGCCGACGCAGTCCGGCCACCCATCGTTCTATATCGAAGACTATGCGGCCCAAACGCAGGCTTTCGCAGTGCAAGTGGCGAGCTTTATTTCCGAGGGCGTGTTCGCGAAATTCCCGGAGATGAAGGTCGTTCTGATCGAGTCGGGCGTCACGTGGCTGCCCGCGGTGATATGGAGGTTCGGCAAGGATTGGCGTGGAATTCGAGCCGAAGTGCCCTGGGTCAAGAGCGCTCCGGGAGACATCATCCGCCATCACGTGCGACTCACGGTGCAGCCGCTCGACGGCCCATCCGACGCACGCGATCTGGAGCGGATTCTCGATCATCTTGGCTCCGAAGACGTTCTTCTTTTCTCGACCGACTATCCGCATTGGCAGTTCGAGGACGATGCGGCGCTGCCGCCGGGACTTTCCGAAAGAATGTTGCGCAAAATCCTGTTCGAAAACCCGCTCGCCGCATACCCTCGGTTGAAGGAGACCGTCCAATGACGACTCACAGCGTCGCCAGCCCCGAGCGCGAGGCTTCGCGGCCGAAGGGGCCCAGTTTCGGCGTCGTGGATTGTGACATTCACCCGGCACCCTCGAGCCCGGCGGAGCTGGCGCAGTTCCTCCCCGAGCGCTGGCGAGAGCATCTCACGACGTACGGCGTCCGCATGCCGAACCAGCCGACCAATAATATTGTCCCGTATCCGCGCATGGCCCCCGGCCACGGGATGCGCATGGACTCCTGGCCGCCCAACGGCGGCTTTCCCGCCTCCGATCTGGAATTCATGCGCGAGCAGTTGCTGAATGCATGCGACATCGAATTCGGCATCCTGCAGCCGCTATCGAGCGGCTCCATGACCACGAATCAGGAACTGGGTGCCGAACTCACCAACGCGATGAACGAATGGCAGCTCGCGAAATGGACCACCAAGGACAAGCGCCTGAAAGCCGCGATTTGCGTGCCGCAGGAGGACGCGGCGTCGGCGGTCACGGCGATCGAACGATACTCGGCCAACCGCGACTTCGTTCACATCGCGATACCCACGCGCACGATGGAGCCATTTGGCCGGAAACGTTACTGGCCGATTTTTGAGGCCGCCCAGCATTTCAACCTGCCGATCTGCATGCACGCGCCCGCTACCGGATATCACTGCAACACGCCGACCGGCTGGGTGTCCTATTACATCGAGGAGCATGTTGCTTTCGCGAACCCGCCTCAGACCATCGTGACCAGCATGATCATGGAAGGCGTCTTCGAGCGCTTCCCGCGGCTCCGAGTGGTTCTCGTGGAGGGAGGATTCGCCTGGGTTCCGCCGCTTGCGTGGCGGCTCGACAGCCTGTGGAAGAGGATGCACGACGAGGTGCCGCACGTGAAGCGCGCACCTTCCGAATATCTCAGGGAACACTTCTGGTTCACCACGCAGCCCGTCGAAGAATCTGAACGCCCGGCCGATCTTCTGGACACGATTCGCTGGATCGGTCCCGACCGGCTCATGTTTTCGACGGACTACCCGCACTGGGATTTCGACGATCCGGCCCGCGCCTTCAAAGTCGAACTATCGCCCGAGGACCGCAAAGCGATCTTTCGCGAGAACGCCGTATCGCTGTTTCGGCTCGACGAAAAATGAGCCGCCACGTCGTGGCCAAAGTGGGCGACATCGCGCCGGGCCAGCGGAAAATCGTGACGGTCGCAGGGCGTAGAATCGGCCTCTTCCATTCGAACGGCGAGTACTTCGCGCTGCTGGACCGCTGCCCGCACCAGGGCGCGTCGCTGTGCAGTGGAATGCTCGTGAGCCTGATCGAGTCGTCCGCTCCGGGAGAGTACCGCTTGTCTCGCCATGCGGAGATGCTGCGGTGTCCCTGGCATGGCTGGGAATTCGACATTCGAACCGGGCAGTCCTGGTGCGATCCCACGAAGCTGCGCGTCAAAACATATCCGGTTTCGATCGAGCCGGGAGCTGAGATTGCAAAGGGGCCGTACGTCGCTGTCACCTATCCCGTCACAGTCGAAGACGACTACATCCTCGTAGAGCTCTAAACATGTAAGTTCGCCTTCCGCCTCATTCCGTCAGACCGACGCCCCGTGATCGATTGCCCCCCGCGCCCTCGGCTATGAGGGCGCCTGCAGCCGTGCAATTCGCTTGACAAACACACACCTGTAGTAGATAGTCGCACAGCCGTAGGAGAGGCCCCTTGGCTAAAACGAAATTGTCCAAACTTGAATACCGAATCATGGAGGCCCTGTGGGCTCGCGGAGAGCTGGCGATCCGCGAAATACAGGAATCCTTTGCTGCCGAGCGACGGCCTGCTTACACCACGATTCAGACCACCGTGTATCGCATGGAGGCGAAGCAGATCGTTCGTCGCGTGAAGAAAGTGGGGAATTTCCATATTTTCGCGGCGAACGTGTCTCGGGAAGCCGCTCAGCGAACGCTGATCGACGATCTGCTCGGCCTTTTTGGAGGCAGGAGCCAGCCGATCATGGCGCACTTGATCGACCTGGGAAAGCTGTCCTTGGAAGACGTGAAAGACGCCGAAAGAATGCTGCGGGAGGCAAGAAAGGGGAAGAAGCAATGATCTTTCCTGCTCCATTTCATTCGTATTGGGTGTCCGCGGTCGCAAATCATCTTTGGCAGTCCACGGTATTCGTCCTGGGGGCGTGGCTGCTGACGATCGTGTTGCGGCGCAACCAGGCGCGCACGCGTTTTTTTCTGTGGATGCTCGCCTCGGCGAAGTTTCTCGTCCCCTTTTCCATCCTGATCGCCGCGGGAGAACGGCTCCATCCGTCGGCGCTGGTGGCCGGGACGCAGCCGGCATTCGTAACGGCGGTCGGCGGTTTCACGCAGCCGGTTTCGGTGGTTGAAAGCGTGCCGCATGCGGCTGCGATCGCGTCGAACGCCTCCGTGGCTGTGGGCGCGCCGGCCATTTCGGCGAGCCGCGCCGATCTGGTTCCGATCGTGCTGCTGTCTCTGTGGGTTCTGGGAACGTTTCTTTTGCTCTCGCGGTGGGCCTGGAGCTGGTGGCGCCTGCGCAGAGTCGCGGCCGATTCTTCACCCGTGGCCCTGAACTGCGGCCTGCCCGTAAGGTCCACTCGCGCTCGTCTCGAGCCCGGAGTCTTCGGCGTTTTCCGTCCCGTTCTTTTGCTGCCGGAATCAATCCGCGAACAGCTGAGCGACGCTCAACTGGACGCCATCATCACGCACGAACTCTGCCACGTCCGGCGGCGCGACAACCTGACCGCGATCGTGCACATGCTCGTCGAGGCGCTCTTCTGGTTCTATCCCCCGGTGTGGTGGATTCGCGCGCGCCTTTTGGCCGAGCGCGAGCAGGCCTGCGACGAAGCGGTCCTCGAATCGCGCCGCGAGCCGCTGGCTTATGCGGAGGGAATCCTCAACGTCTGCAAGTCGTACGTAGAGGCGCCCGTGAATTTCGTCTCCGGCGTGACGGGATCGGATCTGAAGAAACGGATCGTGCGCATCATGTCGCACCAGGCCGCTCGCCGGCTGGATCTGGGCCGCAAGTTGCTTCTTGTGATCGGGGCAATGGTCGTTGTCGCCGCTCCGGTGACGGTCGGCGTCCTTCACGCTGCCGGGCGACAGGCGCAGACGGCGGCATCGGCGACCGGAATCGTTGGCACCTGGCAGGGCACTCTTCACGCGCCTCCACAGGGTGACCTGCGCATCGTGATAAAGGTGTCTGGAACCTCGAACGATTTGAAAGCCGTTATGTATAGCATCGATCAGGGAGGGCAGCCGATCCCGGCCACCAGCGCCAGCTTTGCGGACGGCACCTTCAAGTTCGCCATCGAGTTCATCGACGGAACCTACGAGGGCAAGATGTCCGCCGACGGCAACTCGATTTCCGGCACATGGAAACAAGGCGATATCAATTTTTCTTTGGTTCTGGAGCGCGCGACTCCGGAGACGGAATGGACGCTTCCCACACCGCCGCCCAAGATACCGCAGATGGCCGCGGACGCGAATCCGGGCTTCGAAGTGGCGACCATCAAGCCGAGCAAGCCGGGCACCCCGGGCAAACTCTTCACGATCCGTGGGACACACTTCATAACGATCAACACGACCTTGATGGACCTGATCACCCTCGCCTACGACGTGCAACAGAAGCAAGTCGTGGGTGGGCCGGATTGGATCTCGTCGGACAAATTTGACGTGGATGGCGAGCCCGATGTTCCCGGTACGCCGGACGCAAACCAGGTGAAGGGCATGGTCCAGAAGCTGCTGACAGACCGGTTCGCCCTCAAATTCCACCGCGAAACGAAAACGATGTCCGCCTACATGTTGACGGTTGCGAAAAACGGACCCAAGCTCGAGAAGAGCCAAGCGGACCCCAGCGCGCTTCCCGGCCTGTTCTTCAGGCAGCTGGGCGTTCTGACGGTAAGGAACGCGACCATGATGGACTTTGCCCGGCTCATGCAGACCGCCGTATTCGATCGCCCCGTCGTGGATCAAACGGGACTCGAAGGCAAATGGAATTTCGTTTTGAAATGGACGCCGGATGAATCGCAGTTCCAAGGCATGGGCATGAAGGTGCCCCCGCCGACGGACGCCGCCGACGCGCCTCCTCCACTCTTCACCGCCATACAGGAGCAGATCGGTCTCAAGCTCGAGACGGGCAAAACGGACGTTCCGGTGCTCGTGCTCGACCACGTCGAACAGCCATCGGCCAACTAGCCCGATGCAGTCGCCTTGGACATGGAGGGATCATGGCCCACCAGGTCGCGAGCAGGTTGGACCTGAGCCGCACGCTGCTCTCGATTCTCCTGACGGTGTTCGGTGTTGTTGTTCCACTAGCGGCCGGCTTGCTGGACGCCGCGGGACGACAAACGCAGACCGCGCCTCCTGAAACCGGGATCGTCGGCACCTGGCAAGGCACGCTTCACATTCCCCGGGGACAAGATGTGCGCACGGTGGCGCAGGTGACCGAAAGCAGCGCCGGGGATTTGAAAGTCATTCTGTATAACGTCGATCAAAGCGGGCAGGGCATTCCGGCGACACGGGCCAGCTTTCAAAACGGTGTTTTCACGTATTGGGTCCAATTCGTTGATAACACGTTTGAAGGAAAGATGTCTGCGGACGGGAAATCGATTAGCGGAACGTGGAGCCAGGAGCCGCTATCTCTACCGCTCGTTCTCGAGCGAGCCACGCCGGAGACAGCCTGGACGATTCCCGCTGCTCCGGCCAAGATGCCGCCAATGGATGCGGGCGCCGACCCAAGCTTCGGACTGGCGACCATCAAGCCCAGCAAGCCCGATGAGTCGGGCAAGCTAGTCAACATGCGCGGTTCGCATCTTACGACCCAGAACACGACATTGATGGACCTGATCACCTTTGCGTACGACGTTCAACAGAGGCAGGTTCTGGGCGGACCAAAGTGGATTTCCTCCGACAAGTTTGATGTCGCCGGAGAGTCCGACACTCCCGGTAGCCCCAATACAGATCAGCTGAGGACGATGCTTCGGAAATTACTGGCCGACAGATTCCAGCTCAAGTGCCATCCAGAGACGAAAGAAATGTCCGCGTATCTTTTGATGGTGGGAAAAAGCGGGCCGAAGATGGAGAAGGGAGACCCGAACGGTCGGCCTGCCTTCTTTTCTCGGCAGTTCGGCGTCGTAATCGTGACGAACGCCACCATGGCGGACCTTGCCCGGGCGCTGCAGGGCGGCACCTTGGATCGCCCGGTCCTGGATGAGACCAGCCTGCAAGGCAGGTGGAATTTTACGCTGAAGTGGACGCCGGATGAATCGCAATTCGGCGGCAGGTTTGTGCCTCCGCCGAGTGACGCGGCCGATGCGCCGCCGCCGATTTTCACCGCTATCCAGGAGCAGATCGGCCTGAGGTTGGAGACAGGCAAACCGCAGGTTCCGGTGATCGTGCTCGATCACGTGGAACAGCCCTCTGCGAACTAGGGCCATGCACTCACCTCGGACATGGAGACAGCTGCGGCTCCTGGGCCTCTCGTGCGGTTTACTGGTGCTGTACCTGATCCCGGCCGCGCGGGCGACGGAGTATCACGGTCAGGTATTTTTCGGCGGGGTTCCGGTGCCCGGGGCCACCGTGACGATGACGCAAGGCGCCAAGCGACTTGCGACCGTGACCGACCAGCAGGGCGCGTACGCTTTTCCCGATCTTGCCGATGGCACTTGGAACATCGAGATCGACATGACCGGGTTCGCGCCGCTCAAGGGCCAGGTGACGGTTGCCCCGAACGCGCCGCAAGGAGTCTGGGAACTCACGCTGCTGCCGCTCGATAAAATCGTGTCCCATGTGCAGGCTGCGTCGCCGGAATCCCTCCCGCCGAAACCGACGCCGCAGACCAACCAAACATCCGCGGCACCCGCGCCGTCGCCGCCGCCCGCGAACGAGAACGAAGAATCCTCCGACGGCTTCCTCATCAACGGCACGGTCGAGAACGCCGGCACTTCGCCGTTTCGTCTCTCACCCGCGATCGGCAATCGACGGCCCGGCAGCAAAGGGCTTTACACGGGCGGCATCGCCGCTATCGTGGACAATTCGGTTCTCGATGCGCGGCCCTACTCTCTGACCGGACTCCAGGTGCCGAAGGACAATTACAGCCGCGTAACGACCATTTTCACCTTCGGCGGTCCGCTCAACATTCCGCATCTCTTCTATCACGGCCCGAATTTCTTCGTCGGCTACCAACATACGCGCGATCGCGACGCGACGACCGAGTCGGGACTCGTGCCGGACACGGCCGAAAGAAACGGCGATCTCTCCGGCCTGCTCAACGCGCAGGGGCAGCCGGTGACGATCTACAATCCGGCGACAGGCATGCCTTTCACCGGCCCGATTCCCGTTAGCCCGCAGGCGCAGGCTCTCCTCAACCTGTATCCTTTGCCCAATCTCACCGGGAATTCGCGCTACAACTACCAGACCGAAGTGCTGGGCAACACGCATCTGGACGATCTGCAGTTGCGTCTCGATAAGACGATCGGACGCAGGGACCAAGTCTACGGTCGACTGGGCCTTCAAAGCTCCCGGTCTGACAGTGCGAACCTGTTTGCCTTTCGCGACACCACGGACACGCTGGGCATCGACAGCCGGATCAACTGGTCGCACCAGTTCCGGCACGAGTTCCTCGTTACCGTGGGATATGAATTCACGCGCCTGCGCACACGCGTGCAGCCCCAGTTCGAAAACCGCGAGAACGTCTCCGGAAATGCGGGCATCAGCGGCAACGACCAGGACCCGATGGATTGGGGGCCGCCCACCTTGATCTTTGCCAGCGGCATCGCGTCTCTTACCGATGGCGAAAGCCTGTTCAATCGCAATCGCACCGACGCGCTCTCGATCAACGCGACCAACAACCACTGGCACCACGTCATCACGTTCGGCGGTGATTTCCGCAGGCAGGAGTTCAATGAGCTGGGCCAGCAGAATCCTCGCGGAACTTTCGCATTCACGGGCGCCGCCACCAGCGGCGCTGCGGGTGCGGCGCCGGGAGGTGGTTCCGACCTGGCGGACTTCCTCCTCGGCATTCCGGACACGAGCGCGGTCGCCTACGGCAACGCGGACAAATATTTTCGAGGCCCTGCGTACGACGCCTACATTCGCGATGACTGGAGACTCCGTCCCGAGCTGAGCTTCAACCTGGGATTTCGGTGGGAATATGGCGCGCCCCTTACCGAATTGTTCGGCCGGCTCGTCAACCTGGATGTGGCTCCGGGCTTCACGGCCGTCGCGCCCGTAGTGGGCAGCAGCCCGACAGGTCCGCTCACAGGCCAGAAGTATCCGGACGCCCTGATCCGTCCGGACAGGCGCGGATTTGAGCCGCGTGTCGGATTGGCGTGGCGCCCCCTGGCCGCGTCGACGCTGGTGATACGAGCCGGCTACGGAATCTATGACGACACGTCGGTGTATCTTCCCCTCGTGCAGCTGATGGCCCAGCAGGCGCCGCTCTCGACGAGCGTCAACGTCGCGAATAGCGCCGGCTGCCCGCTCACGCTCGCAAACGGGTTTCGCGACTGCGCCGGTATCACGGCTGAGAATGTCGGCGTCGATCCGCACTTCCGGGTGGGATACGTCCAGCAATGGCAACTCAGCGCGCAGCGGGATTTGCCCGGCGGCCTCGTGACGATCGTCCGCTACACCGGAATCAAGGGAACGCGCGGCATGCAGGAATTTCTGCCCAACACGTATCCCATCGGAGCCGTGAATCCGTGTCCCGCGTGCCCGGCGGGTTTCGTCTATGTAACTTCCAACGGAAACTCCACGCGCGAGGCCGGCCAAATCGAGCTGCGGCGGAGACTCCGCAGCGGGTTCACCGCCAAGATCGACTACACCTATGCGAAGGCGCTCGATGACGACGCGCAGGTGGGCGGCCAAGGCCACGTTGCCGCTCAGAGCGACGAGGATCAAAACGATTCCAGCGCCATGCAACCCGCCGCGCCATTGCCGCCGCCGACGATTGCCCAAAACTGGCTTAATCTCCCGGGCGAGCGCGGACGTTCGACCTTCGACCAACGGCACCTCGTGAACGCACAGCTCCAGTACACGAGCGGAATGGGACTACACGGCGGCACGCTTTTGAGCGGCTGGCGCGGAACGCTGCTGAAAGAATGGACCGTGCTGACCGAGATCACCGCGGGAAGCGGATTGCCGGAGACTCCCGTTTTTCTGGCCACGGTTCCCGGAACCGGTGTGACCGGCACCATCCGGCCGGACCTGACCGGGGCGCCCATCTACACCGCTTCGTCCGGGCGTTTCTTGAATGTGGCGGCATACTCCGCGCCGCCGTCGGGGCAGTGGGGCACGGCCGCGCGCGATTCCATCACGGGGCCCAGCCAGTTCAGCCTGAATACAGCGCTCGTTCGCACCTTCCGCCTGCATAACGACCTCAATCTCGACGTGCGAATCGAAGCCACGAACCTTCTGAATCACCCGACATTCACGGGCTGGAACACCACGATAAACAGCACGACTTTCGGATTGCCGGCCGGCGTGAACCCGATGCGCAGCATGCAACTCAGCGCGAGGTTGAGGTTCTAGCGATGAAACGCTGCAGCGTGCTTTCGTCCATCGTGCTCTTCAGTGTCGGCGTATGCGCGGCTCAACAGATCGGCACGAACGCGGGCCCGGGCGCTCAGGCCGGCAACAAGCTCACGGTTAGTTCCGGTCTTGTGGTCGAGACCGTCGTGGTGAAGGACAAAAAAGGCAACTTCATCAGCGGACTCACGGCCAAGGATTTTTCGGTCGCCGAGGACGGCGTCCCGCAGACGATCAGCTTTTTCGAGCAGCAGAAGCTTTCGACGGCGACTTCCCCGTTGCCGGTCGTCCCGCGCGATCAGGAAGACATCACGATCTACAAGACGCTCGACCGAACGCAAATCGCCCCCGAAAATCTGGGCTCGCGCTATAACGATCACCGCCTCTTGTCATTGTATTTTGACATGACCGCGATGCCGCCGGACGACCAGATCCGCGCGATCGCTGCGGCCGAAAAGTTCGTCCGCACGGAGATGACTTCCGCCGATATGATTTCCATACTTCGCTATGCCGGAGGCTCGGTCAACGTGCTGCAGGATTTCACCGCCGACCGCAACCGGCTGCTGAGCATCCTCCAGACGATGATCGTGGGGGAAGGGCAAGGCTCAACCGAATCGATCGATGACGCGAGTACCGCCGACACCGGGGCTGCCTTCGGCCAGGACGATACCGAATTCAACATCTTCAACACCGATCGCCAGCTCTCCGCGTTGCAGACCGCCGCGAAAATGCTGGGAGGCGTCAGCGGAAAGAAATCGTTGATCTATTTTGCGAGCGGGCTGCGGCTGAATGGCGTCGACAATCAGGCGCAGCTGCACGCGACCATCGACGCAGCCATACGCTCGGGAGTGTCGTTCTGGATGGTCGACGCACGCGGGCTGGTAGCGGAGCCGCCGATGGGAGATGCGACGCAAGGCTCCCCCGGCAATCAGGGAATGTACACCGGCGCCGCCGCCCAGGCCGTGAGCGATCAGTTTCAACAATCCCAGGACACCATGTATGCCCTCTCCTCCGATACCGGCGGCAAAGCCTTTTTCGACAACAACGATCTAGCCAAAGGGATCGTGCAGGCCCAGCTCGCCATCTCCGATTACTACATCCTTGCCTACTACACCACCGACACAGCGAAGAACGGACGCTTTCGCAAGGTGACGATCGCGGTTAACCCGTCTCTCGACGCCACCCTCGACTATCGCCGCGGCTATTACGCGGAAAAAGAGTTCAGCCGGTTCACCGCCGACGATAAGGAGCGCCAGCTTGAGGACGCGCTGATGCTGCCCGATCCAGTCACGGATCTGACGGTCGCGATGGAGATCGACTATTTCCAGCTCAACCGCGCCGAATACTTCGTTCCCATCGTCGTGAAGATCCCGGGAAGGGAGCTGGCGCTCGCCAAGCGCTTTGGAGCCGAGCACACGCTGATCGATTTCGTCTGCGAAATTAAGGATGCAGAGGGGCTTACGGCGTCGAATCTGCGCGACTTCGTGAACGTCAAACTGAGCGATTCCACCGCCGCGCAGTTGGCGCATCGCCCCGTCGAGTACGACACCGGCTTTACCCTTTTCCCCGGCCGGTATTCGATCAAGTTCCTCGCGCGCGACGACGAAACGGGCCGCATCGGAACCTACCAGACGTCCTTCGTGATTCCAAACCTCAACAAGGAAACGCGGACGGTCCCGATCAGCTCGGTGGTCTTAAGCGCGCAGCGGGTCGATATGAAGGACGCGCTATACAACGTGCCTCACGGGAAGCAGGAAACGAAAGACGCTGCCGCAAACCCGTTGGTGGAAAACGACCGCAAGTTCATTCCCAGTGTGACTCGCGTCTTCAGCTCCCAGCGTGAACTGTACGTCTACCTGCAAGCCTACCCCGGGGCTCCAGCGAGTGGGAATGCCGCTGGAGCGAGCCACGCCTTGCATCCGCCGCTGGTCGCTTTTGTGGGGCTGTATCGCGATCAGAAGAAATATCTGGAGACGTCTGCCAAAGCCGTGGCGCCGCTGGCCGGCAGCCGTCTTGGCACCACGTCGTTCAGTTTCGATATCCCGCTCACCGGTATCGAGCCCGGCACGTACGAGTGTCAGGTAAGCGTGATGGACCCTGCGGATCGTCGAGTGGCGTTCTGGGTCGAGCCAGTCCTGATACGTCCGTAAGCGACGAGTTGGTCATCCCACCACGGACGCCGCGTAGAAGCCGGGCCTGACCGCAGGCGCAAGCTCGACACCCTTCTCGGTAATACGCCACCAACCCGCAACAGTTGGTGTTGGTCGTCCCATGCGCTAAAATCACTCCCTGCCTCGATTCGGAGGGGTGGCCGAGTGGTTGAAGGCGGCGGTCTTGAAAAATTAAATCGCCGTTTTGCTATCTGACACAAAATCCAACTAAATCCCTTTGCCAGCCGTCAGATAGCGACACTTTGAGTTTCACCTACTTGCGTCGTTTTAGCCTGTTTTGCGCGAGTTTTAGTGACAAATCGGTGACAGCAGAGGGTTTCAACCCCTCGCGCACTTGATTGTTGCACGCTCAACTGCGATTTGTCATGTAAGACGCTCTAGCAAAAGAAACTTAGAACTCAACGTCCGTTTTGAGAATTGTAACAGCGCCTCGCTGCACCTGCGGTCTAAATGCCTCAGGGTTTCAACCCCCCGCGCACTACGGGCGGACCGAAACTCGCCTCACAGTCTCTCGGTTAACAGACTTGAAACTGACTTAACGACAAGTTGCCAGAGCCGAGACAAATCGAAGGAAATTAGCAAGTTCGGACAAAACGGGACAAATCGGATTCACCTTCTCTTGTCAGTTTGTTCTCACAATTGGCGCGACTTATCGCAAGTTGCCTGACACCTGTATGACCCCAGGTGAAGGTCCATTCCGGAGAGCGACTCTGCTTGCAAAGCCGGACAATCGCCTTCAACAGTTCTTTCCGTTTTCTCTAACTGCTAACGTTTACTCGCCCCAACGTTAGCTGTACGCATCCCCAGTCAGCAGGAGGGCGGAAAGCTCTGGCTTCGATGCGTGCAAATCCTCCATTGCGACGATGTACCGCATCGGTTCCGCAAGCGGAATCGCAATTCCGTAGTTCTCTTTCATATCACTCGGGCGCAATTCAAAGCATGCCAGCCCCACACCCAACGATATCAACTTGCTCGCAAGAGGCGTCACGACGAGTCGGCACCCCCCGATCACGCCCATGCTCTCGCGATATCGCTCCATGGCACCCAAAATCTGCCTATAGGCCTCGAAGGGATTGGCTTCGTGCGCATAGAGGATATTGGTCATCGGCGTCTCCCTTGCATCAAACAACGGCGCCCGATACTCCTCAAGGAGGCGATCTGCTCTGCGCGGGTCACGCGAAGGATGCGGTAAGACAGGGCATATCTCGGCGTTGGTCGGAATTACAGACGCCATGATTTTCTCAAGCTGACTGACCCTGTTTTCACCGAGGATCGGCAGCCAGACTAACGGCCAGTCCTGCATGCTCTCTGCATGAAGCGCGCTCGAAAACCCAGGGATCATTACCAAGTCGTTATTCGGATCTTCCGCCTGAATCTTGCCATCCAGCGAGGCATCTTCTGCTACAAGTACCAGGAGATTTTTTCCATTCGCCAGTAGCGGAGATGCCGCGCGCTTGTCGGGTACGAGCTTGCTTAGTAGTCCCGTCATCAAAGCGAGATAAGCGATTCTCGGAAGCGAACTCGCGTCAAGAATGATGTCCGTATGATCGGTGATGCCTTGCAGAACCTCCTCCGTGCCCCGTCTGAGCGCGTTGCTTGCGCTTAGTTCTTCGTCCCCGCCTGCTGCGGGGCTCATCAAGACATTGCTCACCGAAACGTCCTGTGAGTCGGTCATGGCCCGAAACTTTTTCTCCAAATCTTCTGCGTTTTGCACCGCCTGTTGCTGAAGCTCCTGGCTGATCTGGTAGGCCTTGAGCTCGACGAGTAGCAAATCAGCCCTCCGAATATCATAGCCGGACACGCGAACCGTATCGACGAATGCATTCATGGCCGCTTGCGCCCGAATATCGAAGCTCCGCCCCGCGATATACAGTAGCCGGGCCGGTCTATGCGCAAACAGCTGGTCCCACATGGCAGGGACCTCGATCCCTCGGCGAAAAACGTAATGCTTCCAAAGCATCTCAGCGTATCCCCGGAAGTTTGCGTCGGCCAGGGCCATGCTCCATCCATTCGACGAGATCCTCTATGTCGACGTCTTGCCATCCGCCCATTTGCAACGGCAGTCCGTATTGCGCGCACAGCGCCCGATTCAGATAAAAGACAGTGCCGCTGTCGCGGGACGTGCTTGCCGCACTGGCGCGGGTGAACAGCAGATTTTCCGCAACACATTCAGCGAGCACGCGTCTCAGCACCGCTGCGCGTTCCATAAGGCCATTTCCGCTCGAGTCCAACCTAGCAAGCTCCGCCTCGGACAACCTAACCCCTGTGACACCGGGCGCGTAGGGCGCATTCGGGAGGAATGTTCTTTCATGACAGTACCCACCTATCGCGTCAAGCAAGCGCTGCGCTCTTGTACCCTCCGTGTGATTCTTTGGGATGAATTCACGCTTGCGCTTCGCAGCTTCCTTGAGAACTTTCTCCTGCTCCTGCGGCGAAAGCAGGAGCTCTGGCTTGCGCAGAACTTGCTTCGCTTCGAGCGCGTCGTACAAAACTGCAGCGAGTGAAAGCAGCTCTTCAACGTTACTCGTTGCCATCAGGCATAGTCGTTCGATCCCGAAGTAATACGGGATTTTAAGTTCCTCGTTTATGAATATGTCTGCAGCCGCTTGCACCTGGGAACTGTCTCGTGCGTCGAACTCTTCGGCCTGTAACGGACCTAGTTCGAGCGTCATCTGCCTTTTGAGTTCGTCGCGCGCAAGAAGGATACGAGTTACGTACAGTTCACGGAGCGAATCTAAGTTTGGATCGGTGATATAGCGTTCCGCTCTCGCTAGCCACTCCTGGTAACGGGGATTCGTTCGATAGCGTTGTACGTCCAGGCGAAATTTCTCAATTCCCTTTTTGATCTCAACTTGGACATCCTCGGAGTGCAGTTCGGCTCGTAAGTATTGCGAGAACGCTGCCGGCGGAATAGTGTTCTGAACCTCGAGGCGTCTGTCGAGGATGTTCTGCGCTGTCGCAAACTGTTGCTGTCCCCGAGTGACATTCCACAACTCGTCGAGGTTGTAGGCATGGACATCACGGCCCTCCCGGCTACCCGGAGAGAGAAGCTCCTCGCCCAACGCGATGCTCCGCTCCGAAAGCCAAATTGGTATGGTGGGTCTGATCTCCGTAAACTCCTCGATCAGCAGCGATCGTTGTTTTCGGCGGAGCTTATGAAGGTCGTCAATCATGAGTAGCCGCTTGGGAACTATAGGCTGTCCATTGACGATGAATCGAACAGACTGAAACCACAGCACACCCTCGAATCGGACATCCGAAGGCATGTTCTCGGGGTTCGTATTGACGATAGAGTCGAGTCGGGCATAGACGCTACGTTCGCGCTGTTCCGCCCAATGCGACAGTTCAGTGGGGGAGCTGACGGTCGGGATCGACTTCAACTCTCTTCCCATCTCACTATATTCGAGACGAACATCGCCTACTTGTTCGACAGAAGACAATCTCAAGTGCGACGCAAGGCTGGCCAGCGAACGCAGCACGACGCGACAATTGAGTAAGGCTCGGAATAGGCCCTCGTGTCCGTTCGTGGCACTCGGAGGCAAATCCGCATAGCCCGACGCACAGGATAAGAGCACCCCAAGGACTTGCGGTCCATTTTGTTCGTCGAGCAGTTGCAAGTCACGTAGACGTTGATAGGACTCATTCATCTCCGGAGACCACCGAGCGTTCCAAAAGGCGCGCAACGCCGTAGGCGTAAAGGCACGCAGCAAGGTTGTCTTTCCCCCACCAGGAGGGCTCCGAAAAATATGGACATCTCCTTCGAATTGGCTACCGGAAAGGCGGTCAAGAATCTTCGGAGAAAACAAGCGGACAAATTCCTGATCCGACGTTGTTCGTTCGGAGGAACGCTCCAGAAAAACATTTCCGCGGTAAGCCATCAAAACTCCCGATGTCGACTGAAGCGCGGGAACAGTCCTTGAAACTCCGATGATTCGGGGCCCCACAGAACGTAGACCGAGTTGTTTGGAGTATTGTGTGACAGTACCACTGGCAGTGCACAGCCCGCGAAACCCAACCGCGCGTCGTCAGTTCCTCCGATTCGGAAGTGTCTGTCCACGACGGACTGATCACAATAGCGAGGGGTGTCTAACAGCTTAGTTAGCGCCGAGTCCGGCTTGTTGGTGACCATAATGTCGCGCTCGATCGAACATATGACTCTAACCTGAAGCGGCTTGTAGCCGGATTCGGAGGTAAACCGCTCGGACCAATATTCGATATGGTCGATCGCCTGGCGCGTTGCCACGTACAGCAGCAGAAATACCTCGTAGTGAGAAGTATCTACTAGATCTCCCCGCTCCAACTGATCGTAGATCTTCTTAATTTTACCTTTGAACTTTTTCTTCTCCCGATCAAAACGCAAATATGTATTTCCGCTGCCCGAAAAATCGTCAAGCAACCAGACCAGGTTGAATCTTGGGTTTGCGCCGGCAGGAAGTCCCTCTTTTGACAGTGACCCGCGAAGCTCATCAACCATATCGCCGCTCTTCTCGGGGCCCAGTTCATAAGCCTGCCAAATCTGCTCGTTGCTAATCTCTCCGTCGCTTGCTCGGCGCAGTTCGCTCGTTCTTGCTCCGTCGCTCAGGCCGAGGTAAAGCGACTTCAAGCGAAGCTCTTTGGACCTGGGATGCTTTGCAATCGTGCCAACCCGGTACGAGGGAATGTCTTGTTCCTCCGCTACCAAGCGCATGCGCTCCTGCACTATTAGATCTGGGTATGCCGTCCGCACCAAATGTGAGAATTCGCTATCCGAAAAAAAAGCTACTTTTCCTAGAACCAGCGCGAGGGCCGCAGGCCTATCGGACTGATCGAATTGGTTTAGCCACAGAGCCAAACTTTCGATGAATCGTTTCCCAGGACCAAACCTTTGATATGAGTCGTACTTGTAATCCGCGAGCAACTGAAGCGTCGGAAGATCGCGAAGAACATCGTCGTCGCTCCAGTTCATCACCTTAGCGAGAAGCTGTTTGGCGTTCAGATCTCTCATTGCGTCTGTTCTTCTTGACGAAGGTTAATTGTGAACCTTCCATTCTCAACGATCCGTACGCGGTCGAGATACCAGAGGGTGGCATCTACATCACGCTTGTGCGGAGGAGCCAGCTTCCAGCCCCGATCGAGTCTACGAGAGGGTAAGTCAACACTCAGTGAAAAACGGTGTTCGAGCAATGAATAGTCGTTGCCAGGCCACGCGCCTTGATCTCCCATCGTCATAACCTGATAAGGATCGATCTGGAATTCTTGGATAATGTGGGCCACGAGGTGCGATTTGTCGACGCCCGTGCCGAGAATATCCACGGAGTGCTTGCTACGGACGACCTTGAAGACATCTAACCCCGCTTGCCTCAACGCATCTGCAATGACAAACCAATTGTCACCCGCCTGCACACCGTCTCGGAATCGCACACTGACCTGATACGGGTGAGTTGTGCGAATCGTCTCGATTGGAACTCCAAGCTGTTTAAGACGTCCCACGATTCGCCGCACATGACTGAGAAATTCATCCGTTTGCCGCGTCTCTGGCGGTGGCACTTGAGCGGCCAAGTCTGAAATATGCCCGCCGTTGTACAGGCCGAGCTGGATTCTTGGCCAAAGCGACTTTGGGATGCATGACTGTAAACTTTCCCGAACCGAACCGCCCCGTCCCGAGGCAACGCCCACGAGGACACCTGCGTCTATCAGGCGCCGCAAATGGTCCACGATCGGTTGCGGCGGCGACACGTTATTCCGGCGAGAACTACATAGGACTCCGTCGTAATCAAAGACGATAGCCCGAAACACCTGCTCAGCAATGTCCGCTTCGAACGTATGTAACGCTCGTCGCATCGGACCATGCTGTTCCACTGAAGGCCAGTGCGCGCCCAAGACGTCGTACTTGGATCGTTCGCCATCCGGCGATTCCTGTGGAGCAGGAATTAAAGAAGGTATGTCAATGTAGTGTAACTCTCGACCAAATTGAGGGACATTCGGTCGTCCTGGATCCCGGCCGGCCCGTTGCGCGATAGCTGAAACTAAGTGCATCTCCGCGACCAATCCCGCGAGAAGATCTCGAGGATTCGCTCCGCTTAGCGGCATATTTAATGTCGGCACCTCGGGCGGCAGCAAGGCGCGCATCGCGTCCCAAAGAGGAGCTAGCGAAGGCTCAATCAAAGCGAGGACGGTACATTCCGCGCTACGCTCCGCAAGCCAGAGGTGGCGCCCATGCGCAAACGAGCGCATATCAGCGAGCTGGCAATGGAGAAGCGCGCTCTCCGCCAGTTTAGATTCAAGGTCAGCGGCGACCGGCCATAAGAGTGGCGAGAATGTTACGATCACGTTGCCGCGCTTAACAGCTTCTTCGACAAAAGCGGAAGCATCAGCGACCCAGTCACTTACTGTCAAGTTTGTAAGTCTAAGTCCTTCGATTGAAGCTGGGATGTGATTCGTTCCCTTGTCGAGTTCTTCGTAAGAGCGTGCTATTAGTGCCGCATCCAGTAGCAGACTGTTGGTTGCCAGGTAGCCGTCCTTCTCCACCAGCTCAAAAACATGCGTACTGATGTTAGTCAAGAGACCAGCTTGATCCAAAAGGGGACTCGTATTGCGGTTTGTTAGCACATGCACCGCCCTCGCGCTGTGCATGCGAGCCCGCTGTAGCGCCTCAACAATATCGGGATTCTTGCCCTCCGCGGACACTAGAAAAACGGGACTTGCCGCCGCGAGTGTGGGATTGCAAATAATTTCCAGCGGCGTGGAGGGTCGAGATACTCGACCGGTGTACTTCTCATGAAGATCGCACAACAATGACGCGACGGTGAAAGAGCCACCGGACCCCACGCCAAGTATGCTTGATTCACTCGCCCCAGCGATGGCGCTCTTGATGGCGTCAATATTTGCCGCAAGCGCCAAGCCATAGGTCTCTGGAAGCTTGTCCAGTTCAGTGTTGTAGTGTGTATTTGACATGATTCGTCGATTCCGTTTGTTTGCCAGTGCCAAATTGCGGTAAACGACCGATTTTTGTACCTCGACCGGTTGACTTTCGCTTAGAGCTGTCCGGAACAGCAGCCTTGCAGGCGCAATTCTGCCGTAATTCCGTACGAACTTCCATTAGGAGGGCGCCGAGCATATTCCGACCTTTCCCGTTGACTTCACCCCAGGTTCTATTCACCGCGTTGTCCACGCGGCCCGTTTCAACGAGTCGGGCGTCGCCGGTCGACAAAAGAAGTTCCATCAAGTCCGCGTGTTGCGAGAACTTGGCTAACAGGACTCGATGCATCCGATCGTATTTTATTTGTGTCCAGTTCGAAACAACGTCCCACGAATAAAGGCCGTGGGCCGCCATAGCCAATAATGATGGCGTCGGCGCACCCAGAAGCCACTCTCTTACGCGCTCCTTGCTCGCTTTGCCCGCCTGATATGCATGTTCGGCAGTCGGGTATTCTCGCCCCTCGAATGTCATCGGCCGACGGAAGAGGTTGCTGAAGGCCCCGTAGGGCTTTTCATTCGCCCGATAAAAGTGGATTTCCCCGAATCCGCCAGCAGCAGGAGTATTCTCCGCATTACCTTTCCGATCCAGACGACGTTTTAGTCGTTTCATCTGCCGCTTCCTCCCTTGCGCTTTTGTGCTGAGACATCAATACCGGTTTGCTTGCAATGATCCAGCACCAACACTTCTATGAGGCTGGTCACACTTCGGCGGGCGCGTACCGCGGCCAACTTCGCCGCGGCCTTGACCTGCGGATCAACGCGCATGGTCATTATTGCGGTCTTGAGTTTTGGTTTCTTCGCTGACATACGCGCCGCACATTCATGTACTGCATTATAGCTGCATTCAGACTGCATAATGCAGTACAATTTCCTAGAGATTCCCGAAGGTCAGGACGTCTGTGCCGGCCTTGTGCTGTCCATCTTCGAGCCGAGGCGCGCGGAAAGTTCGGTATTCCTAATCGCTTCCGGTAAATCGGCAAAGGGTCGCGCCATCGCCGCTGCCGACCGTAGATGGCGTTCATCATTCCGTCCTACTGGTGCTGGACAATGCGAAGATCGGTAGGAGTTCAGCTAGAACAGACTCAAGCTTGTTAATCTAGTCCCTTGTTGATTGCGTGCGGCGAGATTTTCGGAGTGTTCTTCGGCCTTGCTTTGGTAACTTGGCGCGCTGGACTCTAATGCCTCTTCTTTTTGAGGATAGTTCCGCAGTGACTGTCGCGAGGATCTTCGATCCGTCGACTTTGTAACGCGCTGCCGTTCGATTGAGGTTCGCGTCTTTCGATAGCGTTTCCGCGGAACTGTAGCCGGGGCAGTACAGATCGGGGACGATCGCGCAGGTTACCAAGAAGCGGTTGAGGTCGACTGTGGTCATTGCCTCGATTCGAGCCTCTGCCAGAGCTGCGTGGTCCACCGAATTCCCGCCCCAGGATGTTTAGCCCGCCGAAATAGTGTGCTTTGAGATGGGCATCGTATTCCGGCCGCCATGTGTACTTCAGCTTGGCCATCATTATTCTCCCTGGCGGTTTGTGCTGGAACCAAGTCAGGTCAGTGACAGTTACTGCTCGTCGTCGTCGAGGAAAACCGTCCAATCAGGCGTATTCGCAAGAAGCTCCAAGACCTTCTCCGGCTCGGTGCCCAGAAGTCGGCGGCAGGTTTCGAGTTCAAATTCAACTTGTTCGGCGATCAGTTTTGCCGCGCGGCGATAGGCAATCTCGCTGCCAGGCGGAATATCAGCTAGTTTCATCGGGTATCCTTTGCGCGGCGCGGTACGTGAGGTATCCGGAGGCGCAATCAAGAGGTGGGAATCGGGGAAAAACTGAAGCGGCTATCGAGGCTAGGTAAAATTCGGGCCAGCTCCTGCAAGCCCCGACTCAGAACGCCAAACTTTTGGGGCATTCCAAGAAGTCAAGCTGCGGCAGTGTTGGACCAATCTAGATATGGACGTGGT